>OJPI01000680.1_pt1 | contig 22200 bp, 19 predicted proteins | sample 1598461 | NCBI WGS metagenome assembly OJPI01 (sample SAMN03922483, study PRJEB24848) | human gut metagenome | isolation source: stool sample | host: Homo sapiens | place: Germany | collected 2011-05 | reverse complement strand
CTCAGGAGTCTCGTGGGCTCGGAGATGTGTATAAGAGACAGGCATACAGGGCTGTCCGTTCCCCTAACAAAATTCCGGCTTTCTTCCGAAGGCTTTCACGCTCCTTTTCGGTCAGTTTTTTTCCAGAAAATGTCTTCCGATTAACGGCAATCTCTTCCTGCTTTGTCCGAATCCAGTGTTCTTTTTCTCGTACAAAGTTATCAATTTTTCTGAAACTGCATCGCTTTGGCGCCCGGACAGTCACGGTTCCATCTGTTTCCACCTGAATTACAACTGTTTTTCTTTCCGACCGCAGAATCTGATAGTCCATATTTACTCCTTTTTCTTCCTTTTTTTAATAGAATTCTTCTAAAATTTCTATATTTTTTTAATTTTCCTGTTTTTTAGTTTATTTAGTATAATTGTAGCATAAATCTCCAGTCTTTTTATTGCAAAATTTTTTTTAGTTTTTCTGAAAATTGTTCTTGTTGCGCTTTTTTTGTTTTCCTATATAATATTATATCAGAAAAAAAGGAGGATACCACTTATGCCACAGAGAACGGATATTCATAAGGTACTTATTATTGGGTCCGGCCCTATTATCATTGGTCAGGCCTGTGAGTTTGACTATTCCGGAACTCAGGCCTGCAAGGCCCTGAGAAATCTCGGTTATGAAATTGTGCTGGTTAATTCCAACCCGGCTACCATCATGACCGATCCGGAGACAGCAGATGTTACTTATATTGAGCCCCTGAACGTAGAGCGTCTGGAACAGATTATTGCAAAAGAGCGTCCTGATGCGCTGCTTCCCAATCTTGGCGGCCAGTCTGGCCTGAATCTGTGTTCAGAATTAAACAAGGCAGGCATTCTGGACAAATACAACGTAAAGGTAATCGGCGTTCAGGTAGACGCCATTGAGCGGGGAGAAGACCGTGTAGAATTTAAAAAAGCCATGAATGAACTAGGCATTGAAATGGCCCGCAGTGAGGTGGCTTACACCGTTGAAGAGGCCCTGGACATTGCAGACAAGCTGGGATACCCGGTTGTACTTCGTCCTGCCTATACCATGGGCGGTGCAGGCGGCGGCCTGGTTTACAACAAAGAGGAGCTGAAAACCGTATGTGCCAGAGGTCTTCAGGCCAGCCTGGTAGGCCAGGTACTGGTAGAGGAGTCTATTCTGGGCTGGGAAGAGCTGGAGCTGGAAATTGTCCGCGACTGCGAAGGCAATATGATCACCGTCTGCTTCATTGAAAATATCGATCCCCTGGGTGTACATACCGGCGACTCCTTCTGCTCTGCTCCTATGCTGACCATTTCTGAGGAATGTCAGAAGCGTCTGCAGGAACAGGCTTATAAAATTGTTGACTCCGTACAGGTTATCGGCGGAACCAACGTACAGTTTGCTCATGATCCGGTTTCCGATCGGATTATTGTAATCGAAATTAACCCCCGTACCTCCCGCTCCTCCGCTCTGGCTTCCAAGGCTACCGGCTTCCCCATTGCTCTGGTATCCGCTATGCTGGCTACGGGACTGACCTTAAAGGATATTCCCTGCGGAAAGTACGGAACTCTGGACAAATACGTTCCCGGCGGCGATTATGTTGTAATTAAATTTGCCCGCTGGGCCTTTGAAAAATTCAAAGGCGTTGAAGATCACCTGGGCACTCAGATGCGCGCTGTCGGCGAGGTTATGAGTATTGGTAAAAATTACAAAGAAGCTTTCCAGAAGGCTATCCGAAGCCTGGAGACTGGACGCTATGGCCTGGGTCATGCAAAAGACTTTGATACCAGAACCAAGGACGAGCTGCTTCAGATGCTGATTACTCCTTCCAGTGAACGTCATTTCATTATGTATGAGGCCCTGCGTAAGGGCGCCACTGTCAGCGAGATCCATGAAATTACCAAGGTAAAAGCATGGTTTATTGAGCAGATGAAGGAACTGGTAGAGGAGGAAGAGGCTCTTCTTGCCTGCAAGGGAAGCCTGCCCTCAGACGAGATGCTGACTGCTGCAAAAAAAGACGGTTTCTCTGACAAATATTTAAGCCAGCTGCTTGCAGTTCCGGAGGATTCTATCCGCAATCGCCGGATCGAGCTGGGTGTAGAGGAAGCCTGGGAGGGAATTCATGTAAGTGGAACTGAGGACAGCGCTTACTATTATTCCACCTACAATGCACCGGACAAGAATCCTATTCGTACCGAGAAACCCAAGGTTATGATCCTGGGCGGAGGTCCCAACCGAATCGGACAGGGTATCGAATTTGACTACTGCTGCGTTCACGCTTCCCTGGCCCTGAAAAAGCTTGGCTTTGAGACCATTATCGTAAACTGCAATCCCGAAACAGTTTCTACTGATTACGATACCTCTGACAAGCTGTATTTCGAGCCTCTGACTCTGGAAGACGTTTTAAGTATCTACAAAAAAGAGCAGCCGGTAGGCGTTATCGCTCAGTTTGGTGGTCAGACTCCTCTGAATCTGGCTGCAGATCTGGAGAAAAACGGCGTCCGTATTCTGGGAACCGCTCCCTCTGTCATCGATCTGGCAGAAGACCGTGATCTGTTCCGTGCCATGATGGATAAACTGGAAATCCCCATGCCGGAATCCGGTATGGCTACCACAGTAGAAGAGGCCCTGGAAATCGCTTCCAAGATCGGCTATCCGGTTATGGTTCGTCCTTCCTACGTTCTTGGCGGACGCGGTATGGAAGTCGTATACGATGATGCCAGCATGGTAAACTACATGAAAGCTGCTGTAGGCGTAACCCCAGATCGTCCGATTCTGATTGACCGGTTCTTAAACCATGCAACTGAGTGCGAGGCAGATGCCATCAGTGACGGTACCCATGCTTTTGTACCGGCTGTTATGGAACATATTGAGCTGGCTGGCGTTCACTCCGGTGACTCCGCCTGCATCATTCCTTCCGTTCAGATTTCCAGAGAAAATCTGGAAACCATCAAGGAATATACAAGAAAAATTGCAGAAGAGATGCATGTAAAGGGTCTGATGAACATGCAGTACGCCATCGAAAACGGAAAGGTTTATGTACTGGAAGCAAATCCCCGTGCATCCCGTACCGTTCCGCTGGTATCTAAGGTCTGCAATATCCGCATGGTGCCGCTGGCTACCGATATCATTACCTCTGAGCTGACTGGACGTCCCTCACCTGTCTCCACCTTAAAAGAGCAGGATATTCCTTACTACGGAGTAAAAGAGGCCGTATTCCCATTCAATATGTTCCAGGAGGTTGACCCGATTCTGGGACCGGAAATGCGTTCCACCGGTGAGGTTTTAGGCCTGTCTCCATCTTACGGCGAAGCCTTCTTCAAGGCTCAGGAAGCTACTCAGTCCAGACTTCCGCTGGAAGGAACAGTTTTAATCTCCGTAAACCGCAAGGATAAGGCAGAGGTTGTGGATGTGGCAAGAAGCTTCTATGAGGACGGATTTAACATTGTAGCAACACAGAACACCTATGATCTGATTGCCGCTGCAGGAATCCCGGCCACAAAGATAAAGAAGCTTCACGAAGGACGCCCCAATGTTCTGGATATGATTACCAATGGCGACATTCAGCTGATTATCAACTCTCCGATTGGCAAGGACAGCGTCCATGATGACAGCTATCTGAGAAAAGCTGCTATTAAGGCAAAGATTCCTTACATGACCACGATAGCTGCTGCCAAGGCTACTGCAAGCGGTATCAGCTATGTTAAGGCTCACGGACAGGGCGAGGTAAATTCCATTCAGAATCTCCACAGCCAGATTCGTGATAAATAGGATAAACTGCTGAGGCTGAAAAACACCGGGAAATGGTGAAATTACAGGAAGTGTATCGTGATACCAGAAAATCGCTCAGACCTTACGGTCTGGGCGATTTTCTATCAGGGGAGCTTTTTGCAGCCCCCTTTTGAATGAATATACAAAATAAATGAAATCCATGTTCCGGCAGGGAGAGATTGTTAACCAATAATTTTATTTTTTAGTTGACAATCTATCCCTGTTGTGTTATACCTTTAACCAATGGACCAGTATCTTCCTGCAGCAGCTGCCGGCGCTGCACATTCTGCAGCAGATTGATATTCATATCGAAAGAAAGGACACTACCTATCATGAATCAGACCTTATCCAGAAAACCTGTATCTTCACAGGCCTCTCATCTTCGCTTTACTACAAGAGAGCTTGTTTTAGGAGGAATGTTTGCAGCACTTATGGCAGTCATCTCCCAGCTTTCCATCCCCATGCCCAACGGCGTTCCCATTACTATCCAGGTTTTTGGCATTGCCCTCATCGGAGTTACATTAGGCTGGCGCCTTGGCTGCCTTTCCGCAGTGATTTATCTACTGATCGGCGCTGTGGGACTCCCTGTATTTGCTAATTTTGGCGGCGGCATTTCCCGTCTGGTCAGCCTGACGGGCGGTTATCTCTGGTCTTATCCTCTGATGGCTGCTCTCTGCGGAATCCATCCAAACACTGGAAACCAGAAAAAAGATACCGCTCTGATTCTCCTTTCCTCTCTGGCAGGACTGCTTCTCGTTGAGACCATCGGCGGACTTCAGTGGGCAGCACTTTCCGGCGGCTCTATGTCTGTTTCCGCAGTCTTTGCCTATGCAGCTGTAGCGTTTATTCCCAAGGATATGATTCTGACTGTCCTGGCTGTTTTTACCGGTCTTTCCATGAGAAAGGTTCTGAACCGAATTACGGGATGTTAGAGTTTAATACACGCTGCGGTACTGATTTTGCATGTTTAAGCGATTTTGGAGTTTTTTGCAAAATTCCAAATCAACCCCTGCATATCTGAAGCAGCAGAAAATTATGGTTTTGATTGTGTGACATCCAGTAACAAATACGGGGTTAGTTGCATCAGCAAATAGAATCTATCTTCTTTTTAATTACCCACCATAAGAAACCGGGGAGGTTAGCCAATAGCGTTGCTGCTGGCTAACCTCCCCGGTTTCTTATAGCCCCTTGATAAATTAAACGTTCTATATTAACAATTTTTCATAAACATGATACCACTTCAAGCCATACAGTTCCTCCAACCCCAAATCAATGGTTCCACGATATGCAAATCCACATCTTTCATATAAACGGATTGCTGAAAAATTTTTTTCATATACATCAAGCCGTACTGCACCTACTCCATTTTCTCTTCCCATACTGCACGCATAGTTAAGAAGCGCGGTTCCTACTCCCATTCTGAAATAGTCCGGATGAACTGCCAACACATGAATCACATAGACATTATTACTCTGTATTTCTTTAGGCCACTTCACCTGATTGTAAACCTCGCCCTGCTCATGAAGATAAATCACACTCCCTGCCAGTTTTCCATCGACTTCCGCCACATATAGCCAGCCTTTCTCAAACCCTTCTTCAGCATTCGCCTTAGTCGGATAAATGCCTCGCTTCCATCTGGGATGATTTTCATGAGTCTCCAGATAATCATGAAGTCTCTCATATAGAAAAGACACACGTTCTACGTCTTTTTCTTCTGCAATTCTCACCTTTATTTCCATCCCTTTTCCTCCCATTCTAAATAAACTCGTTTACAGCAGCTTTGATAAATCTTTTATCTAATTTGATAATTTTACAATACCCTCTTTTCTTCTGAATAATCCAAATAAGGTTGCTTATATCATTCAATTACATTAACCCCTGTAAATCCACTAAAAGATATATTCCCTGAAACATCATAGAAATACGATCTGAAAAGAACCAGAGGGGATTACCACTCCAGTTCTTCCTGCACATTTGACATCCTTTTAAAGGCTGTCTCAATATATTCTTTTTCGTTATCGATTCCAATAAATCTCCGTCCAAACCGCACAGCTGCCACTCCGGTAGTTCCAGAGCCGCAGAAAGGATCCAGCACCAGATCGCCTCTTTTTGTGGATGATAAAACAATATTCTCCATCAAATACTCCGGCTTCTGTGTGGGATGCTTTCCCACCTTCTTTTCCGAAGGACGCGTTCTGCTTCCCGTCCACACATCCTTCATCTGATGGCCGCCATTTCTCTGCTTCATTAATTCATAATTAAAGGTGTGCTTTGCCTTTTTCTCATTCTTTTTCGCCCAGATAATGGTTTCTGTTGAATGAGTAAAACAGCGGCAGGCCAGATTGGGCGGAGGGTTGGTTTTCTGCCAGGTAATACTGTTAATAATTTTAAACCCTTCCTGCTCCAGAGCCATACCAATCGAAAAAATATTGTGCATGGTTCCGGAAATCCAGATGGTTCCATTGGGACTTAAACACCGTTTGCACAGCCGGATCCATCGTCTGTTAAACCTGTGGCGGGACTGAAAATCCATTCCCTCATCCCAGGAAGCCTTGTTCACCGATACCAAATGACCGCTTCGGCAGGTCACTCCGTCATTGCTGAGAAAATACGGCGGATCTGCAAAAATCATATCCACTGATTCCGGCACCATCCTCTTTAACAGCTGAAAGCTGTCCCCCAGATACAGCTGTCCAATGTCATTCTCAAAATATGGCTCTGTTTTCCCTTTTATCAGTCTTTCCATATTTGTACACCCCGTTTTATCTTCTGTGTTTTCCTTTCTCCAATTACAGCAGAGCAGAACAAGCTGCTCTCTTACTCTCAATTCTATCACGGAATACCAGGGAGTATCAAGTACAGGTTCATCCTACACCAAAATCTGTAATCTCGTAAAGCACCTCCACAGACGGGTCATCCAGAAGCCACCGGTACTCCTCCATAAACCAGGCAACCAACTCCTCATCCCGGCAGATTGATGTAGTGTTATTGTTGTATACATTAACCGTTCCCAATTTAAAGTACTTCTTCAGGCACTCAATATCATAACGGATCATATCCTTTGTCTGTCCTTTGATCCCCACCATCAGACAGGGAGAATCAAAATATCTTGCCACCTGTTCCGGCTCTGTAAACTCTGCATGCTTATTCAAAACCCGTTCCCTAAAATCATTATCAAAGGTCTCTACTCCTGTCTTAAATACAATCGGAACCGGCATCCTGCGGCGCATCTCTTCCAGGTGATTTCGATACATCCAGTGGGCCTCAAAAAACAGCTTCTGAATCTTCTTTTCCCGGATTACCTTCGCAATCTCGTCCAGGGTTTCCTCCGGCAGTTCAAAACAGCTTCCAGAATTAATTACCTCAAGGACACCAAACTCTCCCGTCACCTTCTGAAGAATCTGATGATTCAGGGAAACCATAGCCTGCGTATCCCTCCCGTTATCCTCAATATAATCGCAGAATGCACATTTTCCCCAGGCACAGGGAAAAGCCCTTAAAAGGCAGATTTCCCTCTGATTCTTTCCAATAATTTTGCTATACCGTTCTTCTGGCACGCCCATGACTATTTCCTCCCTTCCATCGATTTTTTAAATCAGACGGCAGCGCCTGCAGAAGGCAGACTGCCGCAAACAGGCTGATCAACCGATCCATATAATCCGTCAAAATCTGAACCACAAACACACTTGCCGTCATCCCAAGTGGAGTCTTTGCCAGCAGCTGTACCAGAATTGTTGAACCAGAGGAGGTAATTCCTCCAAACAGTACCGCACAGATCAAAGAACTGATCACCGTTCCCGGCACAGTAATCGCCAGCGCCGGAAAAAACAGATTTTTCTTGTTGAGAGTGCAGCGTCTTCCGGCCAGTCCTGCCATAAAACCAGTCACCATGCCTACTGGTGCAAAATACAAAGAATACACATCGGTTGTCAGTCCCAAAATCACTCCACTGACCAGATTGGGTACCATACCAAACACAGGTCCCATCCAGATTCCTGCCAGAATCGTTCCAATACTGTCCAGATAAACCGGCAGACGAAGAGTCAGGGCAAGCTGCCCGCCTGCTACATTGATACAGGCCGCCATTGCCGCCAGACACAGCTGAAATGCCGTTATTTTTCGATTCATAAAGCTCATACTCCTTTCTTCTTTCTGCCTCCAGCTTCCCTTACCGCCCTTTTTCAATTCACCCTTCCTCAACAAGAGTGTCCAGCAGATCCAGCTTTTCCTCCTCTATTCCCAGAATCCGAGAGAAAAACATACGGAAAAATCGTTTTGCATCAGTATGGGTCAGGATCAGTGCATTGGCTTCTTTTCGATAAAATCCCATAGAATCCACTACTGTCTGTCCCATAGAAATACCACCCGTTTCTACTGCCGTATAGGCCTCAAATCCGCTGCACAGGCTTGGATCTGCAAACCAGGCAACTGCCAGAGGATCGTTAATTACACAGCCAATCAAATGCTCCCACTCCCAGTGAAAATCAAAATAAAACTTTGTAATTGCCTGCACAAACTGACCTGTTTCCGGATTCAGACGCTTCATATATTCCAAAAGATTCGGCGTCAGCACAATCTTTCTCGTCACATCAAGGCCTACCATCACTATTTTCTTTCTCTGACTGGCAGCTGTCTCATAGACAAGAGCTGCCCCATCCGGATCTGCCCAGTAATTATACTCAGCAACAGGGGAACAGTTCCCATGACTTTTGAAGCTTCCTCCCATAGAAACAATCTCTTCTATCATAGAAAAAGCCTCCGGATCTGTCTGAATCAGGTGAGCCAGATTTGTCATAGGCCCCAGAGCAATCACAGAACATCCTGTTTTATCATCGGTTCTTTCTCTGATTGTCCGTGAGAGAAATTCCACTGCATTCATATCCTGCTTCATCTCCGGCACCTCAGGCAGCCAGCTCTCGCCCAGACCATCCGCTCCATGGGTATCCAGGGCACTGACATATTCCCGTTTCAAAGGTTTTTCTGCACCCAGATATATCGGCACATCCAGCCGGTTCATCTGTTTTAACACCTTTCTCGCATTTCCAGCTCCCATTTCCACTGGACTGTTTCCACATACAATCGTAATCCCCTCTACATGAATTTCCTCCAGAGAAAGGGCAAGCATAATAGCAAGACTGTCATCAATGCCAGGATCACAGTCGATAATCACATTTCTTCTTTTCATTTTTCTCCTTCTATAACAAAAATATGTCTTGTACCTTCCCGCACCAGCAGCCATTTTTTTCGCCTGCGTCGGGTCGCTTCTGCGGCAAAATTCTATTCCGACGCATGGCAATCCCCGATGAGCGTTTTTATGTCATAGGACGCACTTTCCTATGACACAAAAAATGCTGCTTTTGTTCCTGCCCGAACCTTCAGACAACAACAAAAACAGCACCCTGACTCTCAGCGTGATTCCGTTTGGTTGGCCTAGTTTTTTATCCTGGGAGGTTCACGAACCAGTCGGCCGTCCGGCCATTTTTCTATTTTCATGGCTTACTGCTTCCGCATATTCCTACTTCACATCGCCATGTTCTATTTTCCCTCCGGCGTTGTATCCTTCCCGCCCTCAGCTCCGTCAGTATAACACATTTGCAGACTCAACGCAATGGCTTCTGCCTCTTCCATTGTGTTTTTCCAGCCAAATTTTTTTAAATCCACCTTCCAGCCATCTTCTGTCCACAGAACCTCTACCCCCTCGCCAGTGAGAAGCTGTTTTTGCATATCCCAGGTTTCAAAGGCAGCTGCTCCGCTTAATATTCCCTTTGCATTGACTACCCGGTGAGCTGGTATATCCTCTCCCGCCAGATCATGCTTCAACCCATAGCCTACCTGTCTGGCATGAGTTGGAGCTCCGCACAGCAGGGCAATCTGCCCATAAGTAGCTACGGTTCCCCGGGGAATCCTGCGGCAGACAATCGCCATTTTCTCATAAAATGTCATTTTCCTAAAAAACTGCGGCGGATTATCCAGACAAAAGCCAGAAAATCCACCGCATTCTCATCCTTTTTTATTTTCTGTTGCTGATTCAGCTGCTGACTTGCTGATTATTTCCAATCCATCATGTAAGCCACTGCCAGCTTTACAGTCTCTACTACGCCGTCTAAATGGGTTCTCTCCATTCCGTGACTGCAATAGCAGGCCATACCAAAGGCTGCGCCTCTCACATTGTTTCCAGCTCTCACAGCTGCATTGGCATCTGTGCCGTACCGGTAGAAAATATCAATGGCATGCTTAATATTATTTGCCTCTGCCTCAGCAATCAGCTTTCCTGTCAGATTTCTGTCATAAGGAGAGAAATTATCCTTTACGCAGATACTTACAGTCCGCTCATTGCCGTCATAATCCGGTCCAATCAGGCCAATATCGATAGCCACAAACTCCTCAACCTCAGGTGGGATATATGCGCCGCCATGGTTGATTTCCTCATAAAACGGGAAGGAAAGAAGGGTGCGGTACTTGGGCTTTAATCCATTCTCTGTCATGTATTTCAGAGCTGCAAATACCGCTGCCACTGCCATTTTATCATCGATAAAACGAGATTTTACATAGCCGTTTTCCGTAATCGTGCAGTGAGGATCAAAAGAAATTACATCTCCATGCCGAATGCCGAGAGCCAGTACATCCTCTCTGGTTTCTACCTTCTCATCCAGGCTGATCATCATAGTATTCTCATCCCGCTCCAGACTTCTTGCATCATCAAATACATGGGTGGAATGAGACTGGCAAACCATCAGACCAGTATAGCTCTTTCCGCTTCTGGTATGAACCGTCATGGTTTCTCCCTCAATACTCTGGAAAGAAACTCCGCCCAGCTGGCGTACCCGCAGGGTTCCGTCCTTCTCAATTTTACGAACCATCAGACCCAGGGTATCCATATGTGCGCCTACCATAACGGTTTTGGAATTATCCTCTCCCTCCAGGGTAATATAGGGAGTATTCTTTCTGTCATAGGTAACCGGATATCCGAACTTTGCTGCATACTCCTCTACCAGAGGCAAAATCTCATCATAATAGCTGACCGGGCTTGGAACGTTTACGAAATCACGAAAACAGTCTGCAATAAATTGTCTGTCAATCTTAATGTCCATTGTTCTTCTCCATTCAAACTATGAAAGCCTATTTACAAAACTCATCACTGAAGTGGCATGCCACCTTATGTCCGTTTCCAATATCCTTAAGCTCTGGAGACTCCTTAAAGCAGCAGTCCTTCGCATATGCACAGCGAGGTGCAAAACGACAGCCCGGTTTCGGGTCGATAGGAGAAGTGATCTCGCCCTTCAGCAGGATTCTCTCCTTCTTCTCACGCAGCCTCGGTACTGGAATTGCAGAAAGCAACGCTTTTGTATACGGATGAACCGGATTCTCAAACAGCTCCTCAGACGGTGCATATTCCACCATTTTGCCCAGGTACATAACCATAATATCATCAGAGAAATAATTTACAACAGAAAGATCGTGGGTAATGAACATATAGGTCAGACCACGCTCTTTCTTTAACCGCTTTAACAGGTTCAGAATCTGTGCCTGAATGGAAACATCCAGAGCAGAAACCGGCTCGTCACAGACGATAAACTTGGGATTCAGTGCCAGGGCTCTGGCAATTCCGATTCTCTGTCTGCGGCCGCCGTCCAGCTCATGAGGATAGGTATTTACAAGACGCTCTGCCAGTCCTACTACCTCCATCAGCTCCAGAACATGCTTCTGCCGCTCTGCTGCTGACTTGTAAATTTTGTGGAGACGCAAGGGCTCTCCGATAATCTCGCTGACGGTTTTTCTCGGGTTCAGAGAAGCAAAGGGATCCTGGAAAATGATCTGCATCTCAGAGCGAAGCTTTCTCATCTCCTCTGTGGAAATCTTTGTAATATCCTTTCCCTCAAACAAAACCTCACCGGAGGTCGGCTCATGAAGCCGCAGGATTGCACGTCCCATGGTAGACTTTCCGCAGCCGGACTCTCCTACTACGCCGAGGATTTTTCCCTTTTCCAGAGTAAAGCTGACATCATCCACCGCATGAAGGACGCCGCCCGGGGTATTAAAATATTTTTTCAGGTTTTTTACCTCTAAAATTGCATTACTCACTGCGCTTTCCTCCTAACACAACTCCTGTGCCTTCCTCATAGGCCAGACAGGCAACGGTATGGGTATCTGACAGCCGTGTTTCCACCGGACGCCTTGTTTTGCACAGCTCTGTGCAATAAGCACACCGGGGGTGGAAGGGGCATCCGCTGGGCAGATCTGTCGGATCTGGCATCAGACCCGGAATGGGATGCAGCTCCTCTGTGCGGTGTTCAATGTCCGGAAGAGAACCAAACAGGCCCTCTGTGTAGGGATGGCTGGTATTCTCAAAAATATCCTCCAGATTTCCATGCTCTACAATTCGACCTGCATACATAATGCTGACTTCATCGCAAACCTCAGCCACAATTCCCAGGTCATGGGTAATCATCAGCATGGAGGTATTGTACTGCTCCTTCAGCTTCTGCATCAGATCCAGCACCTGCGCCTGAATCGTTACATCCAGAGCCGTCGTCGGCTCATCAGCAATCAAAAGATCCGGATTGCACACAAGTGCCATAGCAATTACTACACGCTGCTTCATGCCGCCGGAAAACTGATGAGGATACTCTGCCGCACGCTGTCCCGGAATGCCAACCATTTCCAGCATGGCCTTTGCCTTATCCAGAGCCTGCTTTTTATCAATCTTCTTATCGTGAAGCTGAATTTCCTCTGCGATCTGATCGCCTACGGTCATAACCGGATTCAGAGAGGTCATTGGATCCTGGAAAATCATGGAAACATGATTTCCACGGATGGATTCCATCTCATGCTCACTATATTCAAAAACGTTCTTTCCCTGCAGCTTAATGGTTCCTCCGGTGATTTTTCCCGGCGGATTGGGAATCAGACGCAGAATAGAAAGAGCCGTTGTGGTCTTTCCTGCACCAGTCTCTCCCACCAGACCCAGAGTTTTTCCTCTCTCAATCTTTAAGTCAATGCCATTGACCGCCTCTACAACTCCGTCAGCTGTCTCGTACCGTACAGAAAGATTCTCAATATCAATGGTATAATTTTTCTCGTCCATCATGTACCTCCTACTGTTTTAACCGCGGATCCAGTGCGTCACGCAGTCCGTCGCCCAGCAGATTCAGTGCCAGAATGGTAATCACAATGGCAAGGCCGGGGAACAGTGTCAGATGCAGTGCGTCTCTTAAATAGTTTCTTCCGCCGGACAGCATTGCGCCCCACTCCGGAGACGGCGGCTGTACGCCCAGACCAATGAAGCTTAAGGACGCAGTAGACAGGATTGCTCCTGCTACAGACAGGGTTGCCTGAACAATGATCGGAGCCAGACAGTTCGGCAGAATCTCACGGAAAATCGTAGTGGGACTCTTTGCACCAATAGCACGGGATGCCTCTACAAACTCCTGATCCTTAATACTCATAACGGATGCCCGGACAATTCGAGCATATCCCGGAATACCGGAAACACCGATAGCCAGCATTACGTTGATCAGACTGGTTCCCAGAGCTGCTACAATGGTCATGGCCAGCAAAATACTGGGCACTGCCAGGAAAATATCCATGATTCTCATGATCACGTTATCCACTCTGCCGCCATAGTATCCGGCAATTGCTCCAAGAGCTCCGCCCATCAGAAGAGAAATACTTACAGAAATCAGGCCCACAACCAGAGAAACTCTGGAACCATGCACCAGACGGGCAAAAATATCACGGCCAAACTCATCGGTTCCGCACCAATGCTCCATACTGGGTCCCTGAAGACGGTTTTTGATATCCTGGGCAATTACCTTGGTATCGTAATCGGCAATGACATCTGCAAAGATTGCTGTCAGAGCCAGCATTACCAGAATCACAAGGCCTAACATTGCCATTTTATTTTTTCGCAGACGACGCCAGATTTCCAGTGCCATACTGCGCTTTTTCTGTGTTTCTACTGTTCTTTCCACTTGACGTCACCTCCTATTTATATTTCGACTTAATTCTCGGATCAATGTAAGCATACAGAATATCTACCACCAGGTTTACAATACTGAAACAGATACAGAAGATAATAACACATCCCAGTACTGCAGGGGTATCCTTTGCCTTAATGCTGTTTACCAGGTAGGTACCAACACCCGGCCATGAGAATACAGACTCAGTAAGAACTGCACCGCCTAACAGAGAACCAAACTGCAGACCAACTACCGTAACTACCGGAATCAGGGCATTTTTCAGAGCGTGTTTGTAAATAACCACACGGCTGCTGACACCCTTTGCCTTAGCAGTACGAATATAATCCTGACGGACAACCTCCAGCATGGAAGAACGGGTAATTCTTGTAATACTTGCCATACATCCGGTTCCCAGTGTAATAACCGGAAGAACCAGAGATCTCCAGCCTGCATCACCGCCGGAGGGGAACCATTTCAGATGCAGAGAAAATCCGATAATCAGCATCAGGCCCAGCCAGAAGTTCGGGGTTGCAACACCCAGAAGTGCCAGAACCATGCTGACGCTGTCTGTAATGGAATACTGCTTGGTTGCAGAAATAATTCCAATGGGAATAGATAAGGTTACCGCAAACAGCATTCCCCAGAAAGCAAGCTTTAAGGTTGCCGGGAAACGAGCCATTACCTCAGAAAAAACCGGCTGACCAGATTTGTAGGACTCACCCAGATCGCCATGAAGCAGATCTACCATGTAATGATAGTAACGCACCAGTACCGGATCATTCAGTCCTAATTCCTCACGCAGGGCTTCCACCGCCTCCTGAGGAGCCGTCTCACCCAGAATGCTCCGGGCTGTATCACCGGGAGCCAGGGACATAATAAAAAATACCAGGAAAGATACACCAAGAATAACCGGAATCAGCATTACCAGCCGTTTAAAGACGTATTTGTGCATCTCACACTCTCCTCTCTGTTGTTTTAGTCCTTTATCGCAGGAGAGCACATACCCTCCGGCATGTGCCCTCCCATCTTTCATTCAGCAGCAGAAGCTTTCCGTTCACTGTCCGGAAACTCTGCTTTCACTGTCAAACAATTACTCGTAATGAGCGCCGCTTAAAACATGCATGCTGAAAGTAGAAATCTCCACTCCCTGCAGATCCTTGTTTCTTGCAACAAAACCGGTCTGAGAATACAGGGGAACCCAGATAGCATCGTCAGATACAATCTCAGTAATCTTCTTGTAATCCTCGTCAATCTTTGCTGCATCCCGGTTGGTAGCTGCATCGTCAATCAGAGCATCTACTTCCGGATTCTTATAGAATGCACGGTTTCCGCCTGCACCTGCATTTTTGCTCATAAACAGCGGACGGTAGGTGTTATCCGGCTCAGCGTTCTCTGCCCAGCCCTGCATACATGCATCATGCTCACCGTTTCCGGTTCTCTCATAGAAGGTAGAGGACTCCATCTGCTCAATATTCATGGTAATGCCAACCTGCTGCAGGTTTGCCTGAATTGCAGTTGCTGCTCTGGAACGTCCGTCACTGGAAGAAAATACAGTAAAGGTAAATCCATCTGCATAACCTGCCTCAGCCAGAAGCTCTTTTGCCTTCTCCGGGTTATACTCGTACTTCACTGCAGTATCCTTTGCACCAATTGCAGCCGGAGCCAGGTATCCGTCAATGGTAGTTCCCTCACCATTGATTGCAACGATCAGTGCGTCCTCTTTATTTACTGCATAGTTAACAGCCTGTCTTACCAGCTTGTTGTCAAACGGCGGCTTCTCAGTATTCATAACCAGCATCTCGTTCTGTGCACATTCAAACTCATCCAGAATCAGGTTGCTGTTCTCACGGATCTTCTGAGCGTCGTTGGTACCTACATTCAGAAGTACGTCAATCTCACCGTTCTCCAGAGCGATGGTACGGGAAGTCTCTTCGGTAATTGCCTTCAGGATCAGACCCTCGTTCTTTGCTGCTCTTTCCGGATCAAAGTAATTGGGATTCTTCTTCAGCTCTACGCTGGTGCCTGCCATCCAGGAAACAAAGGTGTATGGGCCTGTTCCCATGGGAGCGTCTGCCAGCTTCTTGCCTTCGCTCTCCAGCTTCTCGGTGTAGCTCTTGCAAAGGATTGCTCCGCCTGCATGAGCCAGAGAGGTCAGCAGTGCGTTAGACGGCTGATTCATATGAATGATAAAGGTCAGATCGTCCACAACCTCAACAGTGTCGATCATAGCTACCAGATGACCAACCTTTGCAGATGCCTTCTGTCTCTCCAGGGAGAACTTGACATCCTCAGAGGTTAAGGGGGTTCCGTCAGAGAACTTAACGCCCTCCTTCAGCTTGAACTGTACGTTCATATCATCCAGAAACTCCCAGCTCTCTGCCAGATCGCCCAGAACTTCACCGTCATTGGTTACACGAACCAGGTTGTTGTAGATATGACGGGTTGCGTTGGATGAGTTTACATCATTGTTTGCATGAGGATCCAGAGACGTAATGTCAGAACTCATACCTACACGGATAATTCCATCCTTTTTTGATTCTCCGCCGATTGCTGCTGCCTGAGTTGTTGTTCCTGCAGAACCTGCTGAACCGGTATCTCCGGAACCACCGCAGGCTGTCAGCATTGTAGATGCTGCCAGAAGGCATGCAAGAACCATTTTTCCTGTTCTTCTCATTTGATACACTCCTTTTGTTCTCTTTTTAACGTGGCAGGAAAAAATCCCCGCCTTTATCTAAAACGCATGACTTTCATTCAAGCAAGTGCCGCGTTCTATTCTGTTTTCATCAGTCCTCCAGCACATAGGCCGCCAGAAGTCTTGCTGTATTCTTCACACCGTCCATATGGGTACGCTCTATACCGTGGGAAGAAAAAGTTCCCATTCCAAAAGCTCCTGCTTTCAGGTTATTTCCGGCACGAACCGCTGCGTTTCCATCGGTTCCATAACGGTAGAATACATCTGCTGCATAATTTAACTGCAGAGCTTCTGCCTTACGAACCAGACGATCCGTCAGTTCTCTGTCATAAGGAGAGAAGTTATCCTTTACACAGATGCTTACCCGGTCTTCTCTTCCGTTGTGATCCGGTCCTATCACAGCAATATCAAGAGCCAGATACTCACTAACCTCATCCGGCACATAAGCGCCGCCATGGCCAATCTCCTCATAGTGGGGGAATACAAACCAGGTATCGCAGGCCGGTGTCAGATTCTGCTCCTTCATTGCCTTTAACAGAGCCAGACTGCAGGCTGCGCAGGCCTTATTATCAATAAAACGGGATTTGATAAATCCGCTGGGTGTTACGGTAAAATGAGGCTCCAGAGATAAAATATCTCCGTTTTCAATGCCCAGAGCCTTTACCTCTTCCTTAGAATGCACATCCTCATCCAGAATCACCATCATGGTGTTTTCATTTCTCTCCAGAGTTCTTGCATCATCATACACATGAACAGAATGAGACTGACAGGCTACCAGACCAGTATAGGTCTTTCCGCTGCGGGTATGAACTGTCACCGTCTCTCCTTCTATATTGTTGAAATTGATTCCGCCCAGATTTCTCACACGGATCATTCCATCCCCGTCAATTCTCTTTACCATCAGTCCCAAAGTATCCAGATGAGCTCCTACACAGACGGTCTTCTCCCTGTTCTTTCCCGGAACCTTAATATAAACAGTATGCTTACGGTCATACGTAACCTCGTACCCCAGCTCTGCTGCCAGCTTCTCCATCAGAGGATTGATCTCTTCATAATAGCTGACCGGGCTCGGAGTCTCTATGAGCCTTCTCATTACCTCTGTCAGATACTCCCAATTCCACTGCAGTTCCATATCTATCGTCATCCTTTCTTTCAACTGTCTTTTGCTGCCCTATTTCCACTCTGCCGGCATTTATGCCTCTGATAAATTTTACAGAAATTTTTCATAAAATAAACAACAGCAAATTTTAGTATAATACATAAATCCACAAAAATCTACGTTTTTTTAGGATTTTGAACATCTTTTATATATTTGAAGATATTTTTTGTGATTTCTGCTGCAAAAAAATGCGAAACTTTTTCCTTTTCTGCATCGTCTATAGTATGAAAGCTTGAGACGTCTGTATCATTCCAGTTTCCGGCCCTGCTGGAGCTGGTCTATACAGACGCATACATCAGGATGCACAAAAGGAGGCAGTTATGGTTTTCAGCAGTCTTATTTTTCTTTTCGGCTTTTTGCCTGTATTTTTATTCCTTTATTATATTTGTCCCGACAGATGGAAAAATCTCTGCCTGTTTGTGGGCAGCCTGATCTTCTATTTTTATGGAGTCAAGGATCAGCCTCTGTATTTTTTTCTTCTGATTTTGTCCATCTGGGTCAATTACCGGATTGGCATTCTCCTTGGACGGCGCAGAAAAAAAGAAAATCGAAAAAAATGGCTGGCAGCAGGTATTGTGTTCAATCTGTTCTGGCTGTTTTTGTTTAAATATTCCGGTTTTTTTGCAGAAAATCTGAATATTCTGCTGACATACCTTGGACTGGAACTCCTTCTCCCAGTCTGCCGTCTGCCCCTTCCTATTGGAATCAGCTTTTATACCTTTCAGGCGATTTCCTATCTGGCAGACGTTTACCGAAAGGATGCCTCCTATGAGCCTTCCTTTATTGATTATGGAATGTATATTACCATGTTTCCCCAGCTGATTGCCGGTCCTATTGTCACCTACAATTCCATCCGTCAGCAGCTGCACAGCCGTGTTTGCAGCCTTCAAAATTTTGAAAATGGACTTCGAGAGTTTACTCTGGGACTTGGATTTAAGGTTCTGCTTGCCAATCAGGTGGGACGGCTTTGGAGTCAGGTAGAAGCCATCGGCTTCGAAAGCATTTCCACTCCCCTTGCATGGATGGGAATCATCGCCTTCAGCCTGCAGATTTACTTTGACTTTTACGGTTATTCTCTGATGGCAAAAGGCCTGGGACAGCTGATGGGCTTTTCCTTGCCTGACAACTTCGCCCATCCCTATCTGTCTCTGTCCATGACTGAATTCTGGCGCAGATGGCATATCACCCTGGGAAGCTGGTTTCGTGATTACATTTACATTCCCCTGGGCGGAAACAGAGCAGGCAGCCTTACCATGATCCGAAATCTGCTGATTGTCTGGCTGCTTACAGGCTTCTGGCATGGAGCCAGCTGGAATTTCCTCCTGTGGGGACTGGCACTGTTTCTTTTGATTTTTATAGAAAAAGCCGGACTGGGGCGGATTTTGCATCGGTTTCCCCTTCTGGGACATCTTTATATGATGCTTGTGATTCCTCTCAACTGGCTGATTTTTGCAGTTACGGATCTGGGACAGATGAAAATTTACTTCCTCCGTCTTTTCCCCTTTATGGCGCCCCACGCAGAGTTTACCTTTTTCTCCGGCGATTATCTGAAATATGGGCAGATTTACCTGGTTTCCCTTATCGCCGGACTGATTTTCATGACCGGACTGCCGGAAAAGCTTTACAGGCGGTACAAAAGCTCCCTTTTCACAGCCGCCCCTCTTCTGGCAGTTTTCTGGGGCTGTGTGTACCTGATGAAGCTGGGCGCAGATGATCCTTTTTTATATTTTAGATTTTAATGGAGATGTACATTATGAGAAAATACTGGTATACCATACTTTTAACCATCAGCCTTTCCGGCGCTGCTGCAGCGCGGATGATTCCGGATTCTGTGGCGGAAGCCGTAGCCGCTGAAATCATCGATATCGGAACCGATCTCCGAATGACTGCAAAGGCATACGCCGATGGAGGACAGACATTGGCCGAAAAGCCTCCGGCTGAACCAGACGCAGACCAGGAAGCTTCTTCTGAGAGAAATCCGGCAGCTCCGCTTCCAGCTGACAGTTCTGCTTCCAACGACATGGCAGTGTCCGGCTCCGAAAACAACGCCTCTTCTGTTATCACCGGCTCCAGCACTGACTCTGCCTCCACGGCAGCATCCAGCTCCGAAAACGTCTCTCCTGCTGCTGAGGAATCCAGCACGGTTTCCTCATCCACAGAAGTTTCAGGGGACAGCCATCCCTCCGCTCTCCCAGAAGTCTCCACACAGAACGCCCTCTCTATCCCGGAAAATCCCGATTTCACCAATGTGCTTTTTATTGGAGACTCCAGGACTGCCGGCCTTTCCGAATATGGAGATCTGGGACAGGCTGAGGTTTTTGCAGATTCCGGCATGAGTGTATTCAACCTGTTTGATTCCCGTGTAAAAACAAAAAGCGGGAACAAGCTGACATTAAGGGAGCTTTTGTCTCAAAAGCAATTTCAAACCATTTACCTGATGCTGGGAATCAATGAACTGGGTTACGAATACAGCAGCATTATCAAAAAATACCAGTCTGTAGTAGATACCATTCAGTCCCTGCAGCCGGGGGCTGTCCTGGTTCTTCAGGCCAACCTTCATGTTACCGGAAACAAATCAGCCTCAAGCACTACCTACAACAACGAAAAAATCAACCGCCTCAACAGCGGAATCCAGACCCTTGCCGAAGAAAACAGCTGCTTCTATCTTGATGTAAATCCGGTATTTGATGATGAAAACGGCAATCTGAAGGCAGATTACTCCACAGATGGTTCCCATGTGCTGGGAAAATACTATTCTGTGTGGGTAGACTGGCTGAAGGATGCCTCCGAAACAGGTACGGGTATGTAAAGAAGCTGCATTTTTTCAAATTATCTTCCTAGTTCATTGAAAAAGGCTGACAGCCCTCCAATTTTCATTTGAAGGGTCATCAGCCTTTTCATTTTCTTTTTTACTTATTCAAAATATGTTTTGCTGCTTCTTTTCCAAACGTAATATTGATATTCGTCGGCGCACAACCAAAAAGCCCGTCATCTGCACACTCTCCTACTGCATACAGATTTGTAAAGCCTGTTCCGTCCTGTTTCTGAACCAGAAGATTCTCATCCACCAAAATTCCACCAAGACTTACCTGCAATCCCGGACAGGTGGTCACTGCATAATAAGGCGGTTTCGTAAAATCAATACTCAAATTATTAGTTCTTCCAAATTCATCTATTCCAGTCTCCACTGCTTTCTGATAATTTTCAATAGTCTGAACCAGATTTTCTTCTGGTACATTCATTTTTTGAGCCAGTTCCTCTATCGTATCAGCCTCCAGGAAATATCCCTTTTCTTTAAATCCCTGCAAACGCTTTGACTTATCCATAGCAGCCTGATCAATCAGGATATATACAAAATCCCCATCCTGTTCCATCATCCATTTTGACATTACCGTATAATCTGGATAATAGTCATTGCAGAAACGGAGCCCCTCCTGATTCACCATAATACCGCCTTCTGCCCTGGCTGCGCTCAAACTTGAATTTACACCATTTTCACTGTGAACAGACGGATTCAGACGAACCTGATCCATATTGCTTAAAACTCCTCCGATATTTTCTACGATTTTAAACATTTCTCCTGTAGAACCTGCCGCAGAAGTAGATGGAAGTCCTGCCCAGTCAGGTGCATAGGCAGCTACAGCGTCCTCCCCTGACACAAAACCACCGGTTGCCAATACTACATTATCTGCAAAAATAGAATACTCTCCGCCTTTGTCTTTTACTTTGACACCTGTTACAACATTATTTTCTGCAATAATATCAATTGCTTCCGTCTCCAGGCGAAGATCTGCAGATGATTTTTCAAGGGCTCCTGACATTGCCTTTACAATCGATGCTCCCAGAGAAGAGCCATCTTCTGTTGCGACCTGATAATTAGAAATGGGTCTGTTAATTTTCGTTCCCAACCCGTTCAGCCAATCCAGACTCTCCTGAGAATTTTCCAAAAGGCGTTTCAAATTATCTGTATTTATGTTAGGTGTTGTTTTTGCTGTCTGAGCTACATATTCATCAATAGACAGCTGAATTCCGCTTTCTCTCTGAAATGTAGTATCCACTGCTACAAAATAAGTTGCCGCCAGATTGGTTGCTCCACCCACAGCAGCCTGCTTTTCTACCAGGATTACATTCTGACCATTTTCTGCCAGCTCCAATGCCACCTTCATTCCTGCGCCTCCGGCTCCTACTACAACTGTATCACAGGAAGTATCCTCTTTTTTCTCTGCTGTTGTCTCAACCCTTCTGTTTTTCCACTCCTGCGCATCAATTCCTGCGTCCTCCAGACAGAGAGCTGCTGCCTCCAAAATAGCATTACTGGTATTGGTTGCTCCTGAAACTGCATCAATGGCAAGACTTTGATTCTCTACAATCCATGCAGGAATCTCCGCAATCGGCTTATCCGAAAGTCCCTCAGTCTCTTCGTGTTCAACAACCTCTGCCCGAACTGCTTTTCCGTCCTTAATCTCCAGCTCTACCGTAACATCACCATTATTGCCTTTTGCAGAATGAGAATAAACACCGTCCTTAACCGTTCCAGCCTGTGAGCCTGATAGCTGTTCTTCTGTGGAAGCTGAAACAGATTCTGTCTTCTGAACCGTTTCTTCCAATGGAGCGGCTGTCTCTTATACACATCTCCGAG
>OJPI01000673.1_pt1 | contig 22593 bp, 23 predicted proteins | sample 1598461 | NCBI WGS metagenome assembly OJPI01 (sample SAMN03922483, study PRJEB24848) | human gut metagenome | isolation source: stool sample | host: Homo sapiens | place: Germany | collected 2011-05 | reverse complement strand
GTGTCCGAATGGAATGGGAAGCTGGGAATTTTTCGATTATCTGCTTCATGAAATCCAGGTGGTGGGAACTCCGGGAGAAGGCTTTGGAGCCTGCGGCGAGGGATATTTCCGTTTTTCTACCTTTGGCTCGCCGGAGGATACGAAAGAGGCAGCCGGGCGGCTTGTGAAGCTGCTTGCCCGATAAAAACAATAAAAAGCCAGTGGTATTACATTGCCCTTTGGGCGGGAAATACGACTGGCTTTTTTACGGGAAGTTTCTTTTTCAACTGGACATCGTTTCTTAATTCATCATCAATATCTGTATGAAAAAATCGTAAATATGAATAGATTTTTCTTCAGGAGTTCCGTATAATGTCAAAATTGGAATGCAGATATTGATTTGGATTACACCCCATTTTGGAACGAAAAGCAGCGGCAAACCGGCTCTGGCTGCTGAAGCCGCAAAGAGCAGAAACCTCTGCGATCGAGTATTTTCCGTCCGCCAGATAGGGCAGACTCCGCATAACTCTGTATTCAGTCATATACTGGCTGATTGTCATACCTGTCATCTGTTTGAAAATCCGACAGCAGGATTCTCTGGACAGCAGTGTATGATTTGCGAGCCCGGTCAGAGAAAAAGGCTGGTTGAAATGTTCATGGATATAGTCCAGCATAATCCGGAGCCTGCGAAGGGCTTCCTGGCTGGATGGGCAATGGTTTTTAAATTTATTTTTGTTTTCTAAAAGCAATTGATAAAAGCAGTCAAGTATCAGGCTTTTGACCTTCAATTCCAAAAAAGTCAGATTTAGAATCAAACAGGTGGATAAGCTGAATCAGTTTTTTTACAATTTCATTCTGTATTTCATTTTCGAGAAGGAGAGGAATACAGGGGAGATCTGTATTATGGAAAAAGGGGGAGAGGCAGTTTCGATCAATATCATTTCCCGGTGTCTCAGAAAGAAATGCTGTCTGAATAATGATCGTGTCGATCATTACATGACTGTTTTTTATGGGAACTGCACTGTGAGGGACATCGGAATTGATCACAATCGCCTGTCCGGGAATGAGTGTATGTACTTGTAATGAGGCATACGAATATATGTTTATTGTTCTTTTAGGAAGCGGAGCCACCTTTTTTTACAATATGATATCCAATATACTGCGGGCTCTTGGAGACAGCCGGACGCCCCTGTACTATCTGGTATTTTCCTCTCTGCTGAATATTGTTCTGGATATCCTGTTTATTGTGCCTTTTAAGGGCGGTGTTGCAGGTGCTGCATGGGCTACTGTTTTGTCCCAGCTTCTGGCTTCTTTACTATGTGCCGTTTCAGGTGTAAGGAGATATGAGGAGCTGAGACTGTCCCGAAGGGACTTTTCCGGACTAAGGAAGGTCTGTATCCGGGAACTCAAAATCGGGTTTCCTATGGGATTTCAGATGTCCGTTATGTGTATAGGCCAGCTTGCCATGCAGAGTGCGGTTAACGGATTTGGAAGTATGGCTGTGGCCGGTTATACGGCGGCTACGAAAGCGGATCAGGTTTCTGTGCTTGTCAATAATGCAACGGCGTCCGCTTTGTCTGCATATGTTTCTCAAAATTATGGAGCGGGAAAATGGAAGCGCATTCGTCAGAGAGTACATGCCGCACTCATCCAGACCCAGTGCCTGAATTTTATGATGGGAGTGGGGATCCTCCTTCTGCGCCGTCCTATTGTGGAAATGTTTCTTGCCAATCCGCCTAAAGAGGTTATCTGGTATTCAAATGGTTATCTGAATTGGGTGGCCCCCTGCTATCTGATACTGGGAGCGCTCAGTATCTACCGCTGTGCCGTTCAGAGTATGCAGAATACAGCGACACCTTTTATCGCCTGTATGATTGAACTGGTGATGCGTATTGGAAGCACATTGTTTATCTGTTCCCTGTGGGGATACACAGGAGTATGTATTGCCACACCTCTTGCATGGATTGGGGCAGGCAGCTATGTAATGTTTGTGTACTACAACAGTATGCAGCGGAAAATGCTACCTGCAGACTGCCTTTCGGATACTGTAAAGGGGTAGATGTTAAAACAGTGATATTGACTGTAAATAAAAATTAGTGTAAACTAACCACAGACTTAAATAAACGACGTGGGAGGAAGATGAAATGGATATCAAGCAACTGGAGTTTTTTGTGACCGCCTGTGAACGGGGAAGCCTGTCTCAGGCGGCCATTTGTTTATATACTTCCCAGCCAAATGTGAGCAAAACGATCCGTTCTCTGGAGCGTGAGTTGGGAAGGCCGCTGCTTGAACGCAGCGGAAAAGGCGTTTCTCCAACGGTTTATGGAGAAACCGTTCTGGAGTATGCAAAGATGATACTGAAAGCTACGGCGACTATTTCCTCTCTGGCGGTTCCAGATATGAAAAACAGTATCCGGATTTCCACATATCCAAGCAATATGATTGCAAGGCTTCTGACAGATTTTTATAAAGAATGGGGGCATATATATTCCATAGAACATCATGAAGGGACGGCAGAGGACATTACAGAGCAGGTGCATCAGGGAATTTCTGAGATAGGGATCGTTTATGTGGCACAGCATCAGGTTCAGACCTTTCAGCACATTCTGTCCCATAAAAACCTGGAATTCATACCGTTAAAAACGAAGAAAATCTGTCTGTATGTGGGCCCCTGCCATCCTCTGTACCATGAGCAAAGCGTAGACTTTTCTGAGCTTCAGGAGCTGAAATTTGTCCGCGGAGTAAGAGATTTTTTCTCTATGGAGCACCATCTGGAAACAGTCAGCATGGGCGTGATCGACACGAAAGACCTGAACCATGCGGCCTACACCAACAGTGACCATCTGACTGTCAACCTTCTTTTATATACGGATGTATGCAGTCTGGGGCTTGATTTTATGTATGAGCCCTATTCCCAGTATGATTTAAAAGCCCTTCCTATCAATGGCTGTGAACCATTTTTACAGGTCGGTTATGTAAAAGATCCAGCCCGAATTCTTTCCAGACAGGCAGAATGGATTCTGGAAAAATTTCATCAAATGCTATAACAATTTGTTATGGAGTTGTAGAACAAATTGCCATCTAGTAAGTTGTACTAACTCTGATACAATAATGCAGGTCAGATAAAGCTATAAAAATTACTGGAGGTAAGCACTATGAAAAAAAGATTTCCGGCACTGGTTCTGGGAGGAATCCTGGCGCTTGGTCTTTTAAGCGGATGCGGCCAGAAAGAAGCTGCATCATCGGTATCAACAGCAGCATCGGAACCGGCCGCTGCAGCCAATGGTTCCGCTCAGGAGCTGGTTTTTGTAAATTATCGGGATATCCGGGATTTGAATCCACATCTGTATGCAGGCGAAATGTATGCCCAGAGCATTTTGTACGATACTCTGGTGAGCATTACAGAAGACGGATATGAGGGATGTCTGGCAGAAAGCTGGACCATCAGCGAGGATGGAAAAATATATACATTTAAAATTCGCGATGGAGTTACTTTTTCGGATGGAACCGTCTGCGATGCCAATGCAATCTTAGCGAATTTTAATGCAATTATTGAGAATAAGGAGCGTCATACATGGCTGGAGATGATGAATCTGCTGGTTGGAGTATCGGCTCCGGATGATCATACATTTGTAATAGAATTAAGTGAAGCCTATTACCCAATGCTTACGGAATTAGGCTGTATCCGGCCTTTTGCTATGATTTCTCCGAATTGCATGATTGACGGAAGTACAAAAGACGGAGTGAGCGGATATATTGGGACAGGTCCTTATGTGCTTACTGATTTCGAGACAGATCAATATGCCATATTTGAGCGCAATGAAAATTACTGGGGAGAAAAGCCTGAAATCGAAAGGATTACCGTAAAAGTAATTCCTGATAACCAGACCCGTATTATGGCGCTGGAGTCTGGAGAGATCGATCTGATTTTTGGAAAAAATATGCTGGATGCAGATGCCATCAGTCAATATGTGGACAGTGATAAATTTGAAGTTGCCCTTTCCGATCCTACCTCTACAAGACATATTGTATTAAACACTACGAATGACATTCTCAGTGATATGGCTGTCCGTCAGGCGCTGCAGCATGCGACCAACAGAACAGCGATTTCGGAAGGTATTTTTTATGGCCTGGAGCAGCCTGCAGATACACTTTACGCAGCTACGGTTCCTTACTGCGATGTAGAACTGACACCCTATGAATACAGTGCAGAAACAGCCTCCAATATGCTGGATGAAGCGGGATGGATTATGGGAGGCAGCGGTATCAGGGAGAAAGACGGAGAAAAACTGGAACTGGATTTATTGTATAACAGTGACAGCGTAACGGAAAAAACCATTTCTGAATATCTGCAGAGCGAATACCGGAAGCTTGGAATTTCTCTCAACATACATGGAGAAGAGGAGCAGTCCTACAGGGACAATATGAAAGCGGGTAATTTTGATATGGTATTTAATATCTGCTGGGGTATGCCTTACGATCCACAGTCTTCTCTGGCGGCAATGAGAGCGCCGGTTTACGGAGATTTTGCGGCACAGCAGGGACTGGCAGATAAGAAAGAAATTGATCAGGCAATTACGGACATTCTGACTACCACAGATGAAGAGGAACGTCAGGAACTGTATCGGTTTGTTCTTACCCGTCTCCATGAGGATGCCGTATATATTCCCCTGACTTTTGAATGCAACAAGGCGCTTTATACAAAAGATTTGCAGGGCGTTCATTTTGGAACAGACCAGTATGATGTGCCGTTTTCTGATATGTATTTTGAATAATCAGGAAAAGCCGTTTCTTCCGGGAAGCGGCTTTTTGAAAGATAAGATCTGAAAATCTATAAGAAAGAAGGGAAAAGCTGTGAAACGATATGTCATTCGCCGTCTGATGATGGCTGTTCCATTACTGCTTGCGATTTCCTTTATCTGCTTTTTGTTCATCAATCTGATTCCGTCCAATCCTGCAGAGGTAGCGTTAAGAGTACAGCAAATGCCTGTGATAACAGAAGAGGCTATTGCCAGGATGGAGGAAATGCTTGGTCTGAATAAGCCGTTTTTGATCCGGTATTTTGACTGGCTTGCAGGATGCCTGCAGGGGGATTTTGGAATCAGCTATGTGAATCCCAAAAGAACCGTAGCGGGAGAAATTTTAAGATGCCTTCCAGCCACCCTGCAGCTTGCGGGGGCGTCCTTTGTGATTGTACTGTTTTTGAGTATTCCAATCGGATTTTTGTGTGCAGTATACAAGGACGGCTGGTTTGATAAGCTGATGCGAAGCATTGTCTTTGTTACCACTGCCATGCCGCCTTACTGGGTTGGACTGCTGCTGATGTGGGCAATCGGTGTAAAATTTGGATGGCTGCCTACTAATGGAAACGGAACATGGAAGCATTTGATCCTGCCTGCATTTACAGTGGCATTAAGCTACATATCGACCTATATCCGGCTGATACGCAATAATATGCTGGAAAACATGAAACAGGATTATGTTCTTTATGCCAATGTCAGAGGACTGTCTCCAAAATCAATCTGGGTAAAGCATGTTCTGAAAAATTCCATGCATACCTGCATTGTTGCTATGGGAATGAGTATCCCTCAGCTGATATCAGGTACCATTGTTGTAGAAAATGTATTTTCATGGCCGGGACTTGGAACCTTGTGTATCAGCTCTATTTTTAACAGGGATTATCCGGTTATTCAGACCTATGTTTTGCTGATCGGTGTTCTTTTTGTAGTGTTTAACTTGATATTTGACATTTTGCAGACAGTGTCTGACCCACGGCTGAGAAAGGAGAATTAGAAAACATGGCAAAGCGTTTTTTTCAGAACAGAACGGCAGTTTTTACAACGCTTGCAGTTTTGATCATTGCTCTTATTGGGATTTTTGCTCCTGTTATTGCCCCAAATGATCCCTATGAAACCAATATCATCAATAAGTTTGCTTCCTACAGCGTCCAGTACCCCCTTGGAACGGATCAGCTGGGCAGATGCGTGCTTTCCCGCATGATCTATGGAATCCGTCCCACTTTGGGGCTGGCGGCTCTTACCATGGCAGGAACCATTGGGATTGGAGCAGTCCTGGGTATTATAGCCGGATATTTCAGAGGGATTGCAGAGGAGATTATTATGCGGATCGTAGATGTGATGCTTTCCTTTCCCAGCCAGATCATGGTATTTGCGGTGGTGGCCCTGTTGGGAGTCAGTGTCCAGAATGTGATCATTGCCAATGTGTTTATCAAATGGGCCTGGTATGCCCGCATGATCCGTACCGGAGTTATGCAGTACAGGGATAAAAACTTTGTACAGTTTTCCAGGTGCGTAGGCATGCCGGAGCGGTTTATCCTGTTCCGTCATCTGCTGCCGTCCATCACTTCTGATCTGGCGGTTCTGGCTTCTCTGGACATTGGATGGGCGATTATTAATATCTCTACCTTATCGTTTCTGGGACTGGGAGTTCAGGCGCCAATACCAGAATGGGGAGCTATGTTAAATGAGGCTAAGGAGGTTCTGACCAGCAATCCAACTCAGATGCTTGCGCCAGGAATTGCCATCGTTGCCCTTGTCTGCTGCTTTAACCTGCTGGGAGATGCAATGCGGGACGTTCTTGATCCAAAGGAGGTGGCAAAATGACGCCGGTATTTGAACTGAATCATCTTCAGGTATCCCTGCGGGGCAAAAAACAGAATATGGATTTAGTGAAAGGAGTCTCTTTTTCGGTAAAGCAGGGAGAGTGCCTGGGAATTTTGGGGGAATCCGGAAGCGGAAAATCCATGTCAATTAAGGCAGCCATGGGGCTTCTTGATAAGAATTTTGCTGTTTCCGGAAGCGCAAAATTTCAGGGAGAGGAGCTGATTGGAAAATGTGCAGAGGAGCTGCGCAGGCTGAGAGGCGGGCAGATTGGAGTCGTACTGCAAAATCCCATGACTAGTTTCGATCCTCTGTACCGTATCGGAAGCCAGATTGCAGAAACATTTGCAACGCATCAAAAATGGGATGCCAGGGAAATAAAAGAGAAATCCATTGAAATGTTATATAAAATGCAGATCCGAAATCCGGAGGAGGCGCTGGAAAAGTATCCGCACCAGCTTTCCGGCGGGATGCTGCAGCGTATTATGATTGGAATTGCCATGTCCATGGAGCCGTCTCTGCTGATTGCAGATGAGCCGACCACTGCAATCGATGCCATTACACAGTTTGATATTTTAAATGAATTTGCAGCCATTAAACAAAAGCATAAGACCGCGATGATCTTTATTTCTCATGACCTTAATGCTGTTTCGCGGATAGCGGATAAAATTGTGGTGCTGAATCAGGGAACAGTGGTGGATCAGGGGGATTTCCATCACATTCTCCACCAGGCGGCAGATCCATATACAAGGCTGTTGATTGAAAAACGGACAGATGTTATGAGAAAATACAGACGGGCGCTGGAAGGAGGAGAGTGCAGTCATGCTCAAGCTGGATAAGATATGCGTCAGCTTCCGCAGGGAATGCCAGGACAAGCTGTTTGGACATACCAAACAGCAGGTTTTATTTGATGTATCAGCAGAGGTGAAAAAAGGAACCTGCCTGGGGATTCTGGGCGAATCCGGAAGTGGAAAATCTACTATGGGCAGGGTATTATGCGGACTTTTAAAACCGGATTCGGGAACCGTATTTCTCAATGGAATTTCCGTATACGGTTCAAAAAGGGGACGCAAAAACCTGCAGGATCGGTTAAGCATTGTTTTTCAGGACTATACAACCTCAGCCAATCCCCGTTTCAGAGTGGCGGATATTTTGAAGGAAGGTCTCTTTGTCCGTCAAAGACGGGAGAGGAAAAAACTGAACCAGGAAGATGAGATCCGCCGGCTGCTTGAGCTGGTAGGCCTGCCATATGAATTTGCCGATCGGTTTCCACATGAACTGTCAGGAGGACAGCTTCAGAGGGTCTGCATTGCCAGAGCGGTTGCATGTAATCCGGAGCTGATATTATTTGATGAGGCGATTTCCTCACTGGATGCCCATACCCAGGTTCAGGTTATGGATCTTTTACTGGATCTAAAGGAAAAGCTTGGACAGACTTATATTTTCATTACTCATGACCTTACATCTATAACCTATCTTTGTGACGATGTGCTGTTTTTGTACCAGGGAAGGGTGACAGAGTATCTTCCGGTAAAGAATCTAAGTGAAACAAAGGATACCTATGTCAGAAAGCTTTTGGAATCTATTATTGTTTTTGACACAGAGGAGGCATCATGATCGTTTGCGGATACGAGATACAGGCGGGGGAAAAGAAAAATATAAAAATTCCGGTATTACAGGCGGAGGCAATGGAAGGAATTTGTATCTGCGGAAAAAATCAGGGAAAAACTCTGGTCATAACGGCAGGAGTTCATGGCTGTGAGTATGTGGGGATAGAAGCAGCGAAGCGAATGGCTGGGCTTCTTGACCCCATGGAACTGGCAGGAAACGTGATACTGATTCCTTTCGTAAACATAGACGGATTTTTTGACGGCAGAAAGCAGGTTGTTCCGGAGGATGGGAAAAATTTAAACAGGGTTTTCCCTGGGAAACCGGATGGAACGATTTCTGAACGGATTGCTTATGCTATGGAACAATATATCTATCCCTGTGCAGATTTTCTGATTGATCTTCACAGCGGAGACAGCAATGAAGCTCTGATTCCTCTTGTTTTTTATCCCACAAAGGGAGAGAAGGAGATTAATGACAAAGCATTACAGGCAGCTAAAGTATTATCCGTACCTTACAGGGTAAGCTCTCAGGCGAAAAATGGATTATACAGCTGGGCCGTGCAGAAGGGGATTCCGTCCCTTTTGATTGAGCGGGGAGCAGGCGGTCTGTGGTCGGAGAATGAGGTGGAGATGTGTATGGAGGATATGCACCGCATTATGGCATTTCTTGGTATAAAACAGGGTTCATATGAAATGATTCCCCAGACGGATATAAAAGAAGCCGTTTATGAGGAGGCAGTCTCTGACGGCTTCTGGTATCCCTCTATTACAGCGGGGAAAAGGGTATGCTGTGGGGAAAAGCTTGGCTTTTTTGAATCTTATGCGGATGGGAAACGAACGGAGCTTCGGGCGAAATTCGATGGAGTTGTGTTGTATCATACTACCGCTCTGGGGGTAAGAACTGGTGAGTCGCTGGTCGCATATGGAAAAGCATCAGAATGTTTTCATGTCTGAATCTGAACAGGGGGACTGCCGGACTTGATTTTTAAATAAAGACGGGAGAATGACAATAGTGATAAAAAAATTTCGAAAAAGCGTGCAGGAAGGGACAGGCTGGATTTTAATTTTAAGTATAGCCGTTCTTGCGGTCATGTCTGTACTTTCATTATGCATCGGGGCAAAAAAGATTCCGTTTACAGAAGTGGCAAACGCAATGTTTCATTACAATCCAGAGAATAAAAATCATATGATCCTACGTACGCTGCGCTTGCCGAGAACTCTTACAGCGGCTGCTGTGGGAGGAAGTCTGGCAGTATCAGGAAGCCTGATGCAGGCGGTTACCAGGAATCCTATGGCCAGTCCCTCTGTTCTGGGAATTAATGCTGGTGCAGGATTAGGACTGGCGCTGGCTATGGTTCTGTATCCGACGGCTTCTTTTCATGCGACGGTGCTGTTTTCATTTGCAGGAGCAGGGGCCGCCGCGGGAATTATATTTTTTCTTGCGGCCGTGACTCCGGCAGGAAAAACGCCAGCAGGGCTTGCATTAGCCGGAATGGCAATTACTGCTTTATTTCAAGGGGTCAGTCAGTCGCTTGCGGTTTTTTTTCAGATTTCTCAGGAGCTTACTTTCTGGAATGCAGGAGGGATAGCAGGCGTGAGGACAGAACAGGTATTCATGCTCCTTCCATGGACAGGTGCGGGTATGCTTTTAGCAGTTTTTCTGTCTGGCCAGGTTTCTTTGTTAAGCTTTGGGGAGGAAACGGCGGTTGGACTTGGCGGAAAGGTACGTTGGCTCCGCTGGGGAGCCATGGCTGCGGTTCTTGTACTTACCGGTTCGAGTGTAGCGATTGCCGGTCCCATCGGATTTGTGGGACTGGTGGTTCCGCACGGAATTCGTTTTCTTGTCGGAGCTGATTACAGAAGAGTGATTCCAGGCTCTATATTAGGAGGAGCTCTTCTGGTAACAGCAGCAGATCTGGTGGCCCGCATGGTAAATCCGCCTTTCGAGACGCCTACGGGGGCGGTAACGGCACTGATTGGAGTACCATTTTTTATGTGGCTGGCATCAGGAAAAGGAGGAGACAGAGGATGAAGAAGAAAATCAAAATTTGCTTTATAATTCTGTTCCTGATTTTGGGAATCTTTTTTACCGGAAGTCTTCGAAGCGGTTTTTCCAGCCTGACGATGAATGATATTTTTCGAATCATGGCAAGAGGTGGAACTGCAGAGGAAAATTTGATTTTATTCGATTTTCGCATGGTCCGTCTGGTTCTGGCAATTTTAATAGGGGCAGGACTTTCTGTATCTGGAGCAGTATTTCAGGCAGTATCTAAGAATCCTATGGCAAGTCCGGATTTGCTGGGAGTCAGCGCGGGAGCTGGAATGGCAGTTATGCTTTATACCTTTGTAAAGCCAGATGGAAATGGCGGAAATATATTTTTGCTTCCGGTAATAGCTTTGACAGGCGCTTTTGCAGCCGCTACTTTTATTTATTTCATGGCGCACCGGAAAGAGGAAGGAATTTCGCCAAAAAGTATGGTGCTTGTAGGAATTGCGCTTACGGCAGGTATTAACGGTGCAGATATTCTGATTGCGGTACGCCTTTCGCCTGAGCAGTTTCATCAGGTTAATACCTGGATGATAGGCAGCGTCTATGGAAACAGCTGGAAGCATGTAGCGGCGCTTCTTCCCTGGGTCCTGGTTTTGATACCAGTTTTATTTATGAAATCATCTGACCTGGATCTTTTACAGCTGAAGGATGAGTCCTCTATTAGTCTAGGCATGGAACTAAAGAAAAATCGTTTTCTGTATCTGATACTGGCAGTGGCATTAGCAGCAGCCTGCGTGAGTATAGGAGGAGCTATCGGATTTATCGGCCTTATTTGTCCGCATCTGGCAGCCAGACTTGTGGGAGCTTCTCATCGGTACAGGATACCGGCAGCAGCTCTTTTGGGGGCAATTCTTCTTCTGGGCGCAGACTGGATTGCCCGGACGGTCATTGCTCCAGATGAACTGCTTCTTGGAATTGTAGTGGCGCTGGTAGGGGCACCGTATTTTCTTTATATCCTGTTAAAGCAGGAGAAAGGAGTATTTTGAGATTTTACGCAGAGAATATGGATATTTCGTATGGAAAAAACAAAATAGTAAAAGAACTTTCCATAGAGATACCAGAAAGAAAAATAACAGCTCTGATAGGCGCAAACGGCTCGGGAAAATCAACAATTTTGAAAACGTTGTGTCGGATCAGGCGGCCGGAAAGCGGACAGGCAATTCTGGATGGCCGTTCCATTCATCATATGAGTACCAGAGAACTTGCACGGCGTTTGTCCATACTCCCTCAAGGGCCAGAGGCTCCGGAAGGACTGACGGTCGAAGAACTGGTTTCTTATGGGCGTTATCCGTATAGACGGGGCGGAAGATGTCTGGGCAGGGAGGACAAAGAGCGGATTATCTGGGCGCTGAAGGCAACAAAAATGGAAGAATTTTCATCCCGTTCACTGGAACAGCTTTCCGGAGGACAGAGACAGAGAGCCTGGATTGCCATGTGTCTTGCACAGGATACAGAAATCCTTTTTCTGGATGAGCCTGCAACTTATCTGGATATCTCGTATCAGCTGGATATTATGAAACTTCTCAGAGAACTAAATGAGGCATATCAAAAGACTATTATCATGGTAGTTCATGACTTAAACCATGCCTCTCTTTTTGCAGACTATATTGTGGCGATTAAAAACGGTAAAATTATAAAAAGCGGAGAACCAGAGAAGGTCATTACACCACAGATATGCAGAGAGGTTTTTGGCGTGAAAGCAGATATCTATAGGGATTCCAGAACAGGAAAGCCATTGTGTATTCCCTACGATCATATAAAAAGTGAAGGAGAGAATTGATTATGAAGAAAATTGTTTTAAAAACGGCTGCAAAAGCAGTGGCTGTGGTATTACTTTTAACCGGATGCTCAGAACGTATGGTTTCTGTGGAAAGCCAGACAGAGACAATAGAAAAAACAGATGCCGTCTCATCGGCAACCATAAACAAAACGGCAGTTCAGAGAGAGGATGTTGAGCAAGCGGCAGATGCGCTGGTTTCCAGACAGGAAGACGGTCAGCTTGTCCTTTCTCATAAATATGGACAGACGGTAATTCCAAGCAATCCGGAGAGGATTGTCTGCATTAAGCTGGAGGATCTGGCGCTTGCCCTGGGGGTGGATTTAGAAGCATGCCAGATTTTGGAAGGATACTATCTGGAAGAACAAATCAAAGAACTTGGAATTGGAAGTATCGCTGTAGATGAAGAGGCCAATACAATTAATCTGGAACAGGTTCTTTCTTATGAGCCGGATTTAATTCTGCTTAGAGATTCTTTTGAATTCTCTGTATATGAGGAACTGAGCAAAATTGCGCCGGTGGCTCCATTTGATTTAAAGGATACAGAGGTTTCTCTTCTGGCTATGGGAAAAATACTGGGTATGGAAGAGCAGGCGCTTCTGCGTCTAGAGAAGTATCATGAAAAGCTGAATGCCGCAAAGGAAACACTTTCTGCAGTTTCAGATTCTGAGACGGCCATGCTTCGCGTTATGAAAAAAGAGGTTCGCCTGTATCCCGCGTCCTCAAATGACATGAGCCGTTTTCTGTATGCGGATCTAGGACTTAATCCGGATCCTATGGCGGAAGAATACGACAGCAAAGAAAGTCTTGCCATATCCATGGAACTTTTGCCGGAACTGACAGCTGAACACATCTTTCTGGTGGCAGGATATGGAAGTACCGGAGGAAGTTCGGACAGCGAGGCGAAAAAACGTCTTGAGGAGATGAAACAGGATCCGCTGTGGCAGGAAATTCCAGCGGTAAAAAACGGAAATGTATACGAGGTGGATTCCAGACTATGGCTGGCTCACGGTATCCTGGCGGTAGAAAAAAAGACAGAGGATGTGCTGGCCTATATGGCAGAAAAATAAAAGCCGGTTCAAGCCGGTTCAACATGAACCGGCTTTCTTATGTCATAGGAAAGTGCGTCCTATGACATAAAAACGCTCCGCGAGGATCGCCATGCGTCGGAAGAGAATTTTGTCGCAGAAGCGACCCGCCGCAGGCGAAGAAGCTCGCGAACGAGCTTCTTTCTTACTTTGTACGGTATCTACAGGAATTTTGGGCGATCATAGACCTGACATAGCGTCTGTCATGGATTTTACATAAGAACCAATGTGTTCTGGAGCATCGGAGCCATACTGTTCCAGGAATTTGACAATAGCAGAGCCGACAATCACTCCGTCTGCCAGTCCGGCCATTTCTCTGGCTTGCGCCGGTGTGGAAATTCCAAAACCAATGGCGCAGGGAATGGAGGTATTCTGCCGGACAATATCTACAATCTCTTTCAGATCCGTCTGGATTTCACTTCGGATGCCGGTTACTCCCAGGCTGGATACAATGTAAAGAAATCCTTCTGCTTCCTTTGCAATCTTTGCAATCCGGTCTTTGGAGGTGGGGGCGATAAGGGAAATCAGATCGACTCCGTATTTATGGCATATAGGCAGAAACTCTTCTTTTTCTTCAAAGGGCAGGTCAGGGAGAATCAGACCGTCTATATTAAGGCGGCTGCAGGCAGAGAGAAAGTCCTCTGCCCCATAGGAAAACACCACATTGGAGTAGGTCATGAAAACCATCGGAACCGTAATGTCCTGGCGCAGATTTTCCACAAACGCAAAAATTTTATCCGTAGTAATCCCGCCTTTTAATGCCCTTAAATTAGCGCCCTGAATAACAGGGCCTTCGGCAGTGGGATCAGAAAATGGAATCCCTAACTCAATCAGATCAGCCCCTCCTGAGACAGCAGCTCGAATGGCTGCTTCTGTGGTTTCCAGATCTGGATCGCCGCAGGTAATAAATGCAATAAATGCTTTGTTGTTTTCAAATGCCTGTTTGATCTTACTCATAGATATCCTCCCCTCGATAGCGTGCAATAGCAGCGCAGTCCTTGTCTCCCCGTCCGGAGATGGTGACAACGATAATCTGTTCTTTGTTCATAGATGGAGCCAGCTTCATGGCATAGGCCACAGCATGGGCTGACTCGATGGCAGGAATGATTCCCTCGGTTTTAGCCAGATACTCAAAAGCACAGACAGCTTCATCATCCGTTACGGGAACATAGGCTGCCCGCTTTGTGTCGTGAAGATAGGCGTGTTCCGGCCCGATTCCAGGATAGTCCAGCCCTGCGGAAATGGAGTAAACAGGAGCAATTTGTCCATATTTGTCCTGGCAGAAATAGGATTTCATTCCGTGGAAAATACCAGGTTTTCCAGTTGAAATAGTGGCTGCAGTCTCAAAGGTATCTATGCCTCTTCCTGCTGCCTCACATCCGATTAACTGCACTTCCTTATCTTCGATAAAATGATAGAAGCTTCCGATGGCATTGGAGCCTCCTCCTACACAGGCGATGACAGCATCAGGAAGACGGCCTTCTTTTTCCAGAAGCTGTGCCTTGATTTCCTTAGAAATTACCGCCTGAAAATCCCTTACAATAGTAGGAAAAGGATGGGGACCCATGACGGAACCAAGACAGTAGTGGGTGTCTGAGATACGGGAGGTCCATTCCCGCATGGCTTCGGATACAGCATCCTTGAGGGTAGCAGTTCCGGTGGTCACAGGAATGACTTCAGCCCCTAAAAGCCGCATCCGGTATACGTTTAATGCCTGACGGATGGTATCCTCCTTTCCCATAAAGACTACACATTCCATTCCCATAAGTGCGGCGGCGGTAGCAGTGGCAACTCCATGCTGACCGGCGCCGGTTTCGGCAATGAGCCGTGTTTTTCCCATTTTTTTTGCAAGGAGGGCCTGGCCTAATACATTGTTGATCTTATGGGCTCCAGTATGGTTTAAGTCTTCCCTCTTGAGGTAAATTTTGGCTCCTCCCAGATCCTTTGTCATTTTTTCAGCATAGTAGAGGCGGGAGGGACGTCCTGCATATTCATTAAAAAGTGTGGAGAGTTCTCTGTTAAAATCAGGATCCTGTTTGTAATGGTTATATGCTTCTTCCAGCTCGATTACTGCATTCATCAGGGTCTCCGGGATGTACTGCCCTCCGTGAATGCCAAAGCGTCCTTTTGGATTTGTCATTGCATTTCTTCCTTTCTTACGGCGGCTGTAAATGCCGCCATTTTGTGTTTATCTTTTTTTCCATTTATTTCGATTCCGGAGCTTACGTCTACGCCATAAGGGGAAAGTGTCTGGATGGCTGCGGTCACATTTGCCGGATTTAATCCGCCTGCCAGAAAAAAGGGGCGCTTTATGTGGCAGCGGATCAAAGACCAGTCAAATACAGTTCCCGTACCGGCTCCGGAATCCAGGAGAATCAGGTCAGCGCTGCTGGTCTCAGCCCTGTTTATATCATCGGCGGTCTGTATGGTAAATGCCTGGATGATAGGAGCTAAGGTCAGGGAACGGAGAGCCTTTATGGTCTGTTCCGTTTCCTGTCCGTGAAGCTGGATCATATGAATGATGTTTTGATTCGCCAGCTCCGCCATTATTTCCGGTTTCTCATTTAGAAATACACCTGCGGCCTGAATCTTGGGATTCAGCCTGACTTTCAGCTTTTTTGCCATTTCCGGTGTTACATACCGTCTGCTTTGGGGAACAAATACGAAGCCGATGTAATCTGGTAACAGAGTATTGGCTATTTCGATATCCTGAAAGCAGGAAAGCCCACAGAACTTTATTTTTGTCATAGGCAGTTTCTCCATGTTTGCATCAGGGCTTTTTTGTCAGGAGAACGCATCAGGGCTTCTCCAACCAGAACAGCGTCAGCTCCGATTTCAGAGAGAGCCAGGATATCCTCTGTGGAGCTGATTCCGCTTTCAGCTACAAAGAGCCGGTCTGATGGGATCAGCGTCCGAAGGCTGCGGCTGTTGTCCAGATTCACAGAAAAATCTTTCAAATTGCGGTTATTGATACCGATGATTCTGGCTCCTGCGTCTATGGCTGTCAGTGCCTCCTCTTCACTGTGGGCTTCTGTCAGAGCGGACAGCCCCAGTTCGTCACAGAGACGGAGATATTCCTGCAGCTGGCTTTGGCTTAAAATAGAACAGATCAGAAGCACTGCAGCTGCTCCAAGAGTCTTAGCTTCATAGATCATGTATTCGTCTACTACAAAGTCTTTACGCAGGCAGGGAAGTGAAACTGCGGAGGCGATTTCTGCCAGATAGGAGTTCTGTCCCAGAAACCACTTCGGCTCCGTCAGAACGGAAATGCAGTCGGCTCCGGCTTCCTGGTATTCTCTGGCAATGTCCAGGTAAGGAAAGTCAGGAGAAATCAGCCCTTTTGAAGGAGAGGCTTTCTTGCACTCGCAGATAAAGGACATTCCTGGATTTCCAAGGGCCCGTTCGAAGGAGAAGTCCCCCTTTGGAAGAGAAAGAGCCTCTTCCCTGATTTCAGACAGGGACAGTTTTTCTTTTGCCAGCAGGGTACGCTCTCTGGCATGGCCGGCAAGCTGGTCAAGAATGGTCATCACATCACCTCCGGAATATTGCTGAGTGTAATCAGTTTTTGAAGGGTTTCTGCTGCCTTACCAGAATCAATGAGTGACGCAGCAAGCTCTGTGCCTTCTTTCAGGCTTTGAGCTTTTTCTCCGATATAGAGAGCCGCCCCTGCATTTAGAAGAACAGCATCCCGCTTTGGTCCTTTTTCTCCGTTGAGGATCGCCAGAGTAATGCGGGCGTTTTCTTCTGGAGTTCCCCCTCTTAAGTCTTCCTTTTTGCAGCGGGCAAATCCAAATTCTTCAGGAGTAATGGTATAGGATTTAAACCAGCCGTTTTTGATTTCACAGATTCTGGTTGGAGCGCTGAGGGAGATTTCGTCCAGCTTATCCATGCCATATACCACCATGCCGCGCTTCACGCCCAGATGGATCAGAACCTGAGCCAGAGGCTCTGCCAGATAATCATCGTATACGCCCAGCAGCTGCATGGAAGGAGAACCAGGGTTTGTGAGAGGCCCCAGGATGTTGAATACGGTTCGAAATCCCAGTTCCTTTCGGATTGCTCCTACATATTTCATGGAAGAATGGTACTTCTGTGCAAAAAAGAAGCACATGCCCACATCCTTTAAAAGCGATCTGCAAAGGTTGGGACTTTGATCAATATTTACCCCCAGAGCTTCCAGACAATCTGCTGTGCCGCAGCGGGAGGAAGCGGCACGGTTGCCGTGTTTTGCCACTTTCATACCGCCGGAAGCGGCAACCAGGGCGGCAGTTGTGGAAATATTAAAGCTCTGGGCATTGTCTCCGCCGGTTCCCACAATTTCAAACAGCTCCATATCGGTAGTTACCTGTTTTGCGTGTTCTCTCATAGCGGCAGCGCAGCCGGTAATCTCATCAGTGGTTTCAGCTCTGGCGCTTTTTGTGGAAAGGGCAGCTAAAAAGGCAGCGTTTTGTGTGGCAGTGGTTTTTCCGTCCATGATCTCATTCATTACTTCATATGCTTCCTCATAGGACAGATCCTGCTTGTTGACGATTTTTACAATGGCTTCTTTAATCATGGCTGTATCTCCTTTATAAAGTTTTTGATCATAGTCGTTCCGTCAGGCGTGATAATGGACTCAGGGTGAAACTGCAGGCCGTAAATGGGAAAGGACTTGTGCTGCACGCCCATGATCTCTCCATCGGCGGTGCAGGCGGTAATCCGCAGGCAGTCAGGGAGAGTGTCCGGATCGGCTGCCAGAGAATGGTATCTGGCAACAGGAGCTTTTGGGGGACATCCGTGAAACAGGGGGCAGGCTGTTTCAAAGAGAACCTCCGATTGCTTCCCATGCATCAGCTCTCTGGCATAGGTAATGGAAGCGCCAAAGGCGGCACAGATGGCCTGATGGCCCAGGCAGATTCCGAGAATGGGGATTTTGCCTCCAAGCCTTTGAATCAGCTGAATCATGACGCCGCCGTCTTCCGGTCTTCCAGGTCCAGGAGAAAGGATAATCCGGTCAGGGTGTAGGGTCTCGATCTCATCTACTGTTTTTTCATCGTTTCGGATGACCAGGATATCCGGATCAAGCGTACCGACGATCTGGTACAGGTTGTAAGAAAAGCTGTCGTAATTGTCGATTAAAAGTGTCATAGCAGATCCTCCTGTGCAAGTTCAAGGGCTTTCAGGGAAGAACGGGCTTTATTGAGGCATTCTTCATACTCCTTTTCAGGAACAGAGTCGGCAACAATTCCGGCGCCGCTTCTCACATACACCCGTCCGTTTTTCTTGTAGGCAATGCGGATGGCGATGCAGGTATCCATATTTCCGGCAAAATCGATATAGCCGATGGCTCCTCCATAAATACCCCGCTTATTTTGTTCCAGCTGGTTAATTAGCTGGCAGGCTCTGATCTTCGGCGCGCCGGAGAGGGTTCCGGCAGGAAGCACCGCTTCAATGGCATCCAGAGCGTCATATCTGGGATCGATTTCTCCCCTTACGGTAGAGCCGATGTGCATCACATGGGAAAACCGCTGGATGGAGTGAAACTGTTCCACCTGAACCGTTCCGAACCGGCTGATTTTTCCAAGGTCATTTCTTCCCAGATCCACCAGCATATTGTGTTCGGCCAGTTCTTTTTCATCAGTCAGAAGCTGTTCTTCCAGTTTTTTGTCTTCCGCTTCAGTGGTTCCTCTTGGACGGGTTCCAGCCAGAGGAAAGGTATGGAGAACCCCATTTTCCAGCTTTACCAGTGTTTCTGGGGAAGCACCTGCGACCTCCAGATCCGTACCGGAGAAATAGAACAGATAGGGAGATGGGTTTAGGGTGCGGAGAATCCGGTAAGTCTGGAACAAACTGCCTTCAAAGGGAGCGCTGAAGCAGTTGGAAAGTACAATCTGAAAAATATCACCTTCCCTGATTCGCAGCTTTGCTTCTTCAACCATATTGCAGAAGGTATCCTTGTCAAATATGGAGGTAACATTTCCAAGAAGTTTTCCAGTAAGCTTCTGTTCCTTTTCCCCATTTTTCAAAAGCTCTGCCAGATGTTTCAACTCCAGAACAGCTTTGTTGTAGCTGATCTCAGGATCAGCAAGGGAAATATTGACCATAAGGATGATTTTCTGCCGGACATGGTCAAAGGCAATTACTTTATCAAAGAGCATCAGATCCAGATCCTTGAAGGTATCGTCTGCTCTGTTGTCGCAGCGGACAGAAGGCTCGCTGTATCCAAAATAGTCATAGGAAAAATATCCTACCAGTCCTCCTGTAAAAGGCGGAAGATAATCAAAACGAGGACTTTTGTATTCACCAAGTATTTGGCGGAGAACGGAAGCTGGCTCATCTGTGTGAATCGTAAAATTTCCAGCTTTTAAAAACCCGTTGGTACAGGTAATTTCCAGTTTGGGATCAAAACCCAGAAAGGAATAGCGTCCCCAGGTCTCGTTGGCTGCAGCCGATTCCAGCAGATAGCAGTGTGAGGAAACATGTTTTAAAATTTTTAGGGCTTCAATGGGAGTGATAAAGTCGGACAGAAGCTCACAGCTTACGGGGAGTACATTATAAGTCCCTAAAGCTGCCATATCCTGTATGAAACTGAGAGATGGTAATATTTTCATAGACTGCCTCCTTCTAAAATGGTTTTGGTAAATTTCTGCCAGAAGGGAAAGCTTTTTATGAACAAGAAAGAAGCTCACTTGCGAGCTTCTCCGCCTGCGGCGGGTCGCTTCTGCGACAAAATTCTCTTCCGCCGCATGGCGATCCCCGCGGAGCGTTTTTATGTCATAGGATGAACTTTCCTATGACATAAAAAAATGCCCCTGACAGAAAACGAGAGTTTCTGTCAAGGACGAATTGTGTACAAAAATAAAACGGTACAAAGAATCCGCGGTGCCACCTTGAATTCATGGCTTTGCCATGCGCTTAGCAGGATACCAACATATCCCCGGCAACTGACGTATGCCTTCACGTTGCAGAATACTGGGTTTCGGTAAAATACCGGAACTTTTGACTGCACCCTCAGCGGTCCATTTGACAACTTGTTTCTCACCTGACTCTCACCAGCGCAGGCTCTCTGTAAAGGCATCATTGCCGTTATCTCCGCTTCAACGGTTTGGTGTATGAAATTGTTTTGGATTTTAGCACTAAATTTTTCTGTTGTCAATAGAAAATTTTGCAGAGCGTAAAAATTATGAAGAGGGAAAAGGTATAATTTTTTTAGTATTTAAGGTACATTTAAGGTACTATATGTATTTTAAAAAGGATTTGACTTTTATATTTTTTGCAGATAGATTAAACTTAAGAATCGGATAGAACGAAAGGGGAGATGAACAATGAGGCTGCTTCTTGCAGAGGATGAAAAAGCGTTATCAAAAGCAGTAACAGAAATTTTGGAAAGAAACAACTACACGGTTGATGCTGTTTACGATGGGCAGAGCGCTTTGGACTATCTTGATACAGATAATTATGACGGAGTCATTTTAGATATTATGATGCCTAAAATAGACGGGATTTCTGTATTGAAAAAAATACGTAACAGAGGGAATCTGGTTCCTGTATTGCTTCTGACTGCCAAGTCTGAAATAGATGATAAAGTTCTGGGGTTAGATGCAGGAGCTAACGATTATCTGGCAAAACCATTCCATTTCAAAGAACTGCTGGCAAGAATACGGGCCATGACCCGCATACAGACTGCCCATACCAGTTCCAGACTGACAATAGGGAATATCACACTGGATCGAGCTACATTTGAACTGTCTTCGGTTACTGGAAGCTTTCGTTTGGCTAACAAAGAATTTCAGATGCTGGAGCTTATGATGTGTAATCCCCATCAGTTTATTTCTGCCGATCGCTTTATGGAAAAAATATGGGGATATGACAGTGAGGCAGAAATTAATGTGGTTTGGGTATACATATCTTATTTGAGAAAAAAACTGACAGCCCTTCATGCCAATGTTCAAATCAAGGCAGTCAGAAATGTTGGATACTCTTTGGAGGTACTGCCATGATCCAAAAACTGCGGTTAAAACTTATCATGGCATCGATTCTCTCATTGTTCCTTGTTCTTTTTGTGATTGAAGGAATAATTGGAATTATGAATTATGGAAAGATAATAAAAGATGCCGATAGAGTTTTAAATATTCTGTCAGAAAATTCAGGGAGATTTCCAGAGCGATTTCCACCTGAATCAGATTACTCCAGACTATCACCGGAAATTCCATTTGAATCCAGATTTTTTTCAGTATTGGTTGATTATGAGGGCAATGTAATTTTAACTGATACTGGAAAAATTGCAGCGATAAATGAGACAGATGCCATTACATATGCCCAGGTAGTTTTAGAAAAGCAAAGAGAAAGAGGATTTATTGATAATTACAGGTATTTCATTTATCAGTCTGAAACAGGAGAGAGAATAATTTTCCTTGACTGCAGGCGGCAGCAGGAGATGTTTCAAAATTTAGTTTTTAATGCGGTATGGGTTTCTTTGCTGGGGCTTGGTTCAGTATTTTTGCTGATGGTTTATCTATCTTCCCGTATCGTAAAACCTTTTTCAGATAACTATGAGAAGCAAAAGCGCTTTATTACTGATGCAGGACATGAATTAAGGACACCACTTACGATTATTAATGCAGATGCAGATATACTGGAGATGGACTTTGGAGAAAATGAATGGTTGGCTGATATCCAGATGCAGACAAAGCGGATGGCAGATTTGACTAATACATTGATTGTGCTTTCTCGTATGGAAGAAGGACTTCAAACAGAAATGGTAGTAGAATTTCCTTTATCTGATATGGCAGAAGAGATTGTGACTGCATTTCAGGCATTAGCAAAAGTCCAGCAAAAAGAGCTGCGCAGTTCCATTATGCCTATGATATGCATGAAAGGAGATCAGAAAGCAATATATAGCTTATTTACGATTTTATTGGATAATGCTATTAAATATTCAGATGAAAAAGGAATGATTCTTGTAACTCTGGAGAAAAAGAGAAATAAAATCAGATTTTCAGTTTTTAATACAACGGAGTATATTTCAAAGGATCAAATAACACATTTATTTGATCGTTTTTTCCGTATAGATGATTCCAGAAATTCTCAGACAGGAGGATATGGATTAGGGCTGTCTATTGCAGCTGCTACGGTAGCAGCACATAAGGGAACCATTACAGCGGAAACAAAGGATGAAAAATCCCTGCAAATTACCGTTACATTTCCAATATAAATATATTTAAAAGAGCTTGTGTGGATATAAATTTGCAGAGCTCTTTTTTTGGGGGATTCTACAGATGAACCTTAAAATATTTGGATTTTTAAGTTGAATTAAGGTAAAGGTTCTATATTATAGTCCATCAAAAATATGGAGGAATTAATATGGATTATCAAATGACATTTAAACGATATGAATTGAAATATTTGCTTAATCAGAAAGAAAAAGAATGTATTTTGAAAGTAATGAAAGATTATATGAAATTGGATTCTTATGGGCGGACTACAATAC
>OJPI01000670.1_pt1 | contig 22631 bp, 20 predicted proteins | sample 1598461 | NCBI WGS metagenome assembly OJPI01 (sample SAMN03922483, study PRJEB24848) | human gut metagenome | isolation source: stool sample | host: Homo sapiens | place: Germany | collected 2011-05 | reverse complement strand
AACGCATATTCCCTTCCGCCGTCGCACCCACACGGGTGCGTGGATTGAAACATTGCAATCGGAAATTCTGGTTGTACGTTAAAGAGTCGCACCCACACGGGTGCGTGGATTGAAACAGACCTGGTTTGCATAGCCCAGGCAACCTCCCCGGTCGCACCCACACGGGTGCGTGGATTGAAACAACCGTCTTGGCGCCCTCATTATGGGCACTGACCGTCGCACCCACACGGGTGCGTGGATTGAAACCCTCCTATCATGCGGTTGAAACCCGGCGACCTTGTCGCACCCACACGGGTGCGTGGATTGAAACCCCTTACAGGAGTATACGCTTCACGGCAGCATCGGTCGCACCCACACGGGTGCGTGGATTGAAACGTGGACTTTGCCACCGTTCATTTTCCGCTTGGATTGTCGCACCCACACGGGTGCGTGGATTGAAACAGCATGGTCCGGGTGCGGGCTTCCGTCTGCCCGAGTCGCACCCACACGGGTGCGTGGATTGAAACCTCATCTTAATTTGGGCATTGAAAATTCCGAATCGTCGCACCCACACGGGTGCGTGGATTGAAACTTTACCGTTACAGCCATGAGAAACGCTACTTATTGTCGCACCCACACGGGTGCGTGGATTGAAACGGAAACTTCCAGCCCTGCACCTCGGAACGCGGCGTCGCACCCACACGGGTGCGTGGATTGAAACACCATTATTGAAGTTTGAGAGATAAGAGAAGCGCGTCGCACCCACACGGGTGCGTGGATTGAAACGACCTACAAAGTCAAAAACCGGGCGCGCTATCACGGTCGCACCCACACGGGTGCGTGGATTGAAACATCTTGATGAGGCCCGAAACGTCAATGTCGTGGAGTCGCACCCACACGGGTGCGTGGATTGAAACTCATCAAAGGGAGGAAAGCTCCTGAGAGAGAAAAAAGTCGCACCCACACGGGTGCGTGGATTGAAACTGTTCCCTGGCGCCGCTTGCGCTGGGATGTGTTCGTCGCACCCACACGGGTGCGTGGATTGAAACAACGAGGGGAAATCCGATGCCGTTATTCCCAGCCTGATAGGTCGCACCCACACGGGTGCGTGGATTGAAACAACGAGGGGGGTGAATTCCCCGTAGGAGGCGGCAGTCGCACCCACACGGGTGCGTGGATTGAAACCCGCTTTTTTTGGTTGGCAAGAATCCACTCCACGTCGCACCCACACGGGTGCGTGGATTGAAACCCCCCGGTCAGTAATGATGATTTCTGCCCTCTTGGTCGCACCCACACGGGTGCGTGGATTGAAACCATCATGCTTCCTCTTTGCCTTCTCGGCTGCCTTGTCGCACCCACACGGGTGCGTGGATTGAAACAAAGGTTAACTTGAAACTCACGAGAGGAGTTAATGTCGCACCCACACGGGTGCGTGGATTGAAACGAACTTATCATGAAGGACTGCGGATACACGGCGGTCGCACCCACACGGGTGCGTGGATTGAAACTGAAACGTACTTGATAAGAGGGTGCCCTTTTGAGGTCGCACCCACACGGGTGCGTGGATTGAAACATTTAATGAGAATCAGGGCGGCTGAGGGGCAGTTGTCGCACCCACACGGGTGCGTGGATTGAAACCATTGCCTACGGGCTACGGCAGCAACCCTACTGCGTCGCACCCACACGGGTGCGTGGATTGAAACGACAAGCCCAGCGGCGAACCCGGGGCAGAATACGAGTCGCACCCACACGGGTGCGTGGATTGAAACCGGGTTGAGGTAGCAGCGGCCAAACTGGGCCAGGGTCGCACCCACACGGGTGCGTGGATTGAAACAAGAACCGTATACCTCGCTACGGGGTCAGTCATAGTCGCACCCACACGGGTGCGTGGATTTAGATGTCGCAGACTGAACGGCCTACTATCCCTGGAATGAGAAGGAGCAGTTGGCTATAACACTCATTAAAAACACCCTTCATTTTTAGTGAAGGGTGTTTTGACATTTGTGAAAAGAAACAGATCAGAAGCCTTCAATCATTTCCGGGGTTAACCCCGGTAGATCATATTTCTTTACAATATTTCCATCCTCGGAGACTTCAATGGAATGGTGAACCTTGGCAGAAGAGTATTGACCGCTTTTACAGTTATGTTCCCACCAAATGACTTTTTGAATAGACATGCTACCTTCCGGTCGTGCAGAGGAGGCATCTCCTTCAAACATCTGAGAAAGCGCTTGTTTGAAAATGGATGCATCTTCATCCGAGAAGCCTGTGAGTTCTGCCAGCTGCGGATTGATTGCTCCAAAGAAGACATAGGTGCCCTTGTCCACCCGGTGCTTCATGCCCATGGTGTCGGAAGATTTTTTACTGCCGTCTCCGTCATTGCTGACGCTTTTCGTGATTTGTGTACTAGTGATATTCACCGTATCTCTGCTGAAGGCAGGTTGAATAGTGACTGGGCCTCTGATTCCTATGGAGACGCCGGTGCCTTTTGCCGCATCTTTGTCTTTTAAGGCAAAGACCTGTCCAAAAGCTCTCACATCATACCATTCCTGACAGGTTTTTTGTGCCAGTTCAGCAGACGTACCTTTTTGTTTCAGGATGGGAGTAGCACGTTCTTTCAATGTTTTATAGTCGTCTACACGCCTGTCGTCTGACTGGACAAAGATGTTTTGTCCCATGTCCATCAGCTTATTGCGGATTTTTCTTTTAAGACAGACATCGGAGATTTCTCCGAGTCCTTCCAAAGTGGTTCTGGGCCGGTTGCCATCGAGGGGGTCTCCGTTGGGGTTAGCGTTTGTAACGGTAAAGATGACGGCAAAGTCGATTTTATGATTAAGGCTCATGATGTGGTTTTATAGTGTTGAATTAATGTTTTATTCTAAGATTTATTTTGCTAGTTCAGCATTTTTTTCTTCTTTAGTTTTGTAAATGAAGGCTCTCTGACAGTGGTAACCGAGGAGGTAGGCTCCGGTTAATGGTGCATTATCCATGAACTGTCCCATGAGGAATGTTTCCATGATATTGTCTATGTAAGCATCATAGCTTCTCAAGAAAGAAACGGTGTTTTCATTTTTTTTCAAAATGTTACGATAGGGCTGAATGCTTTTTTCCAGCATGGGCCATGTTTCTGACGGTCTTTGCTGGAACCGCTGCATAAGTTTTTCCGCATTGGTGGGGCGGGAGGTTTTCGTGATATTTAACGCTGATGTTTCGATGGCTTCTGCAACGGCTAAAAGACGGCCGAAGAGGTAACTGCGATCTGTGATTTTTGGATCAAGGCTCATGGTATCTGAGGACGAAGTATTTGTTTGTGGATGGTTATAAAGATAAACGGAACAGGATACTCCCAAGGTCATTTCCCATTCCCACCATTCCATGGCATGCCGTTTGGATGCCTGGATGACGCATTGCTTTTCCAGGTCCGGAGGGATGGGAAGATTGTGAAGAGAATACAAGGTAGTAGTCTGGAGAGGGCGTGTTTGCGTAGTTTATCGTCTACCTTTATTCCATACGCTGCTTTGACAATCATGGAGATAGACGGCGCGCCAATATAAGATCGGTCATTTCCTTCCTTGTCTTTAGGAAGGCATTGTTTCCATCTGGCTTTGGAATGCCAGGAAAGCAGGTTGTTAAGGTATTCGGAGACGGTGAATTCCTGAAAGCTCGAGAGGGACATGCGCCCCGGCGACGCAGAATTCAAGCTGAGAACAAGAACACGGTTTTTAATATCGTTTTCATTCAATGATGTCCGCAGCAGCTCTTTTCCTCCTCCGGAGAGTTCTTTTTTAAATTGCTTAACCAATTGGGTGACTTGGTCATTCGGTGTTGGCTGGTCGGGCGTGTAGTGTTCCCATTCCTGCACATTGCCGCAGGGAGACGGAACTTTCAACAGACCGGGAGACCAGGCGAGAACGACAAGATCTCCATCATACCAGCCTTGGCGAGAGATAAGCCAGCGAAGCGCGCTGTGGGCTTTTTGGGTGACTTCCGTACTTACTCCGCACGCTTCATCCGCTTCAATGAATCTGCCGCGGTAGGTATAGCCGGAACTGTCATTGGAAGAAATGAGTTTGGCTTTGTCGCCGGCGTTTCTGATGCGTGCCGGGTGAGTGGTTGCCAGAGGTGCTGTTTTTCCCAGGACATAGCACATCCCTTCTTTGTTGGCCTTGGATTCCGTATAAATCCGCCAGGATTCGTACATGGCGGGGTCTTCATACACTTCCGGAGGGCTTCCATCCCTGCTGTTGACCTTCCATCTTATGAACGCATTTTCCTGGGTGGATGCTCCCAGGATTTCAAAGATGGCGGGCATTTCCCGTTTGTCCCCTTTCCATACAGGAAGCAGAGTGTTGGTGGAATCTTCCGCATATAGGATTCCCCCGTTGATCAAGTCCGTGATCAGGGATTTTTTACGAATATAGGCCAGAACGGCGTTCAGTTTGACATTACCGGGATCAAATGCCGCCCATTCCGATAATTGCTGTTCATATTGTTCGTAGGATTCCTGAAGGGTTTTGAGTTGCTTTGTCCGTTTGGCCGGGGATTCTTCCGGAGGGAAATAGTCAGCGTTATCACCTGCCACGTATTGGAGCTTGTCACACAGAGGGTGGGCACAGGCTCCGCTGGTGCGGCCTCCTGAGGCTTCCGTAACGGGGATGATGGTGGGTTGACTGTTCTGATTGTTGAGGGATGCATTAATTAGCTCTCCCTGTTTGTTCAGTGTGATGGTGATGTGAGCATTCTGCATGCTGTGGTACAGCGGCAGAAGAGGGGTAATGAGGCGTTCTTTCCTGTTGCCGTGGGCCGGTTCTTTGTCAATACGACCCACATAATCACGGTTTTGTTCATAGGTGGCGTATAAGGCGTGCATCCAGTTCATCTTTTTCTTTTTCCTTTCATTCTCCCAGGCTCAGATCATTCAGTCCGCTGGATCTTGGCGGGCATGCCGCCATGGGGCGTACATGCTTGACAATTTCGCATGCTTCAGGGCGCACGAAGCGGATCATTCCATTTTCCATGACCGGACGCCAAAAACGTATGGAAAGCTCCTCTTTTCCCGTTTCATCCGGATAATTGAAACCATGGAACATGAGTCCGAAAGACGTGTTTCCATATTGGTCATAGAATCCCTTTCCTTCTCCAAACCGGCATGGTTCCACGTATCCCTGGCATTCCCTGGTTCCCAACGCGATGTCCCTACGTCCTCCGCGGTCAATCATGCGACGGGCAATTTCATAATGCTTGCCGTCGATCCGGTCCTTGGACATATCCGGACGGTACATGTTCCATTCAAAATGAGCCTTGACTTGATATTCCACATCTTGAAGGTAGGTATATACGGATAAATCCGCCCCGGCTTCATGATATTTGATCAGTTTCATATTTTTGGGAACCAGACGGATAGGGCACATTATTCTCACCTCGTCAATTAACCAGATCAGGGTGGGTTTCCAGTAGACCGCCTTTACAATTCCTTTCAGGGCTTCATAAGTGGGGATTTGATAAGAACATTTTTCTCCGCCTATCCGGGTGAGGGGGTCGGAGAAAAGCGCATATTTCCCGTAGACCTTAAATTCGATTTGATTAAGCATGAATATGAAGCTGTTGAAATTTTTAAATCCGGGAAACGGTCAGCGCACCGGAAGTCTCTCCGGGGTCTGTGAGAAAGCCCAGAAATGGATCATATTTATTAGGTACTGTTGTATAAATATCCACTCCTTCCTGTATACGCATGATGTCTCCCGCATTCAAGTATTTTCCAAGAAGTCGGTTGGAAATCGCGACGGAATAGGCTCTGGCTTTTTGGATCCATTCATTCCATTGTTCCCATTCTTCATCCGTATGAGGATTCATGTTCCAGAGTTTTTCCCTGCATTCTTCCCCTCTTCCATAAGGGGTGATAACAGCTATTGTATCAACCTGGATCGGATGATAGTGGCGTGCTGCCGAGTCAAAGGCCTGGAAAAGACGAAGGGGAGCATATTTGGACTGCTGACGGGGATATGTCATCAGTTTGGAATTTTGAGATAGCGCATCCTCCATGTTGGTGACGACGCCGGAGCATTTAAACGGGTAAGACAGATGATCATGATTATGAGAGCGGGTGAGCTTGCCGTAGAATTCCTTAAAATAGAGCGAAACGGATTTGTTTCCCAGAATTCCTCCTTCTTCAGGATCACAAATCATTCCCATAGCAATTTCTCTTCCGATTTCAAGTTCCCGGAGAGAATCCAGTCTTTCCAGATTGCCTGCGGGATTAATCAGGATAACTCTTCCCCCGGGACGGTTGGCGTCCCTGTTGCATCGGCCTGCCGCTTGAGTGCAGGAATCCAGGCCGGCCACGCTCCGTATGATTACGTCAAAATCTACGTCCACTCCGGCTTCAATGAGGCCGGTACTGATGCACACAACGGCTTTTCCCTTCCTTCTGGCCTTTTCCAGGGATTCTTTGTCAATACGGTTCGTGATGATTTCTTTCCTGTGGGCAGGGCACATGTTGGTGCTGAGGTGGAAAACGTCCGCCTCTGTATTCAGGTCCCGGCAGGCGCAGGCCAGTTTAGAGGCCAGTTTTTTGGTGTTTACGATGACGAGGGTGGGGCCTTTGGAGAAAGCTTGCTCCATGATGGAGTCCCTCATTTTTTCTACGGTCCAGTAATTGGAGGATTTTAGTTCACAGACAACCTCGCATTGACGGAATTGGCTAAATTGATCGAAATAAGCTTGGCTGTCCGGAATAATAGGTGTTTCGATGAGATGAGCATGCGTTCCGTCTTCCGTGGCAGTTTCCGGAGGAGTAGCCGTACAGCGGATGGTGCTGCTGTGGCAGATGCCGGAGAGAAAATCCAGCGAATGTTCAAAAAGCCGTAGTGAGGTTGGGGGAATAGCTTGCACTTCGTCAAAAATAACAACGGCATTTGCCAGGGAGTGCATGCGCCGCACATGCTGTTTGCCGGATGCATATAAGGCATTCAAGTATTGGACGGATGTAGTGAGTACAATGGGAACGTTCCATGTTTGAGTGGCTTCCATGTACCAGGTTTTTCTTTCCGGTGACCATGGTTCCATTTCTCCCTCCTCGTTAAGGGTTTCCTTCACCAAATTGGAATGATGCTCCAGGATGCAGTCTTTATATTCATTTCCAAGTACTTTCCGGATGGCATTGGCCGTTTGGTCAAGAATGGAGGTATAGGGAATGATGTAGATGATGCGTGACAAATGGTGCCGCCGTGCATGTTCCAAGGCAAATCTGAGGCTTGAGAGAGTTTTGCCTGCACCGGTGGGAAGTGTAAGGTTCCACTTGCCAACTCGTCCTGGCGCAGCTTGAAGGCACTCCTGCGACATGGCTGCCCGGCTTTGATTGATGGGAGTATCAGCCTTGAATTGTTCGAGATGTTTATTCAAGTTTTTTAACATTCCTTCCCAATCCGGGTCCGGAATGCTTTCGTAGCTTCCTTTTCCGGAAGCACTGGTGTAATCCGCTTCGATAAGGCTGCTCAAGCAGAACCGTGCGATTAGTCCGGCATGGAATGCTTGTTTTTTTGGACAGTGGCCAAACAGGGTGGCAAGGAGGGTGTAAACATTCTTGAATTCCGTGGCCAGTTCCGTTTTTTTCAGGAGAGAGTAGTAATGATCTTTCTCCTGAAACGTCAATTTGGACAGGATTTCATCAAGATGGGTTTTCTCTCCGGATTTTTCCATGCGCTTGGAGAATACGTCATCTCCGGGCATCGTGCCACGGAAGCAGTCAATGAGAGCAGAGTTGTGATGGGAGGCAATACATAAAGCAATGATTTGCCGGAAGATAAAAAATTCTTCAGAGTCCTCCGGGATGGGAAAATAATTCCAGACAAACTGGGCTCCAGCAGTGGAATGGTCTATGCCGCTTTTTGGAATTGGAGGACTGATATGTTGAGAGAGAGCATCCATGTATTGCTGAAAGTCTGCACTCATTTTGCCGAAGTCGTGCATACCGCCGATCAAGGCCCCAAATTGCGATAGCCCTAAGGGAGCAAGCAGGGTGGACATCGTACGGGCACATTCTTGTTCGTGAGTGGAAAGAGACTGATGGGGGCGAGCCTGATACATGAGAAACTATCATAGGTTCCATATGATCATTTGCAATATATGAATTGATTAATTTAGTATTTTATTTAGTGTTTCACCCTGAACAGAATTTCCAAGATGCCTTCTTCCTTTTTTTCAGTGCCCCTGGCGGCATTACAGCATTACCTGTATTGTCCCAGGCAATGCGCGCTGATTTATCTGGAGTGTATATGGGAAGAGAACCAATTTACGGCGGAGGGGAATGTATTTCATGAACGGGCGGATTCCGGCATGACGGAAAACCGCGGGCGAAAGAGGATTCTGCGTTCTCTTCATATTTCCTCCCTCCAATGGGGAATTCATGGCATTGCGGATGTCGTGGAGGCTGTTTATGCAGAGAAAGGCGGCATTCCCGTATCCATGACGCCCGTGGAGTACAAGGTGGGCAAGCCCAAACCGCACCGTGCGGATGAAGTGCAGGTGTGCGCCCAGGCCTTGTGCCTGGAAGAAATGTTCGGGGTGGACATTCCTTCCGGTTTTCTATTTTATGGAAAGACCCAGAAAAGGATGGAGGTGGTATTTGATGAAGAGCTGCGTACTCTGACAGCCGGGGTTATCAGGAATGCCAGGGAGGTGTTAACCGGGGGAGTGACGCCGTTGCCCATGTATTCCAAAGCCTGCAAGTCCTGTTCCCTGGTCAATGATTGTCTTCCTGACGTTTGCCGAGAACACAGGCAGACCATGAAGGCCCGGGTGGATGATGTGTTTGAAGACAGTCTTGGTGCAAGTGAAGCTGATGATTTATGAAGAAACATTTAAATACCTTGTTTGTGACGCTGGAGGGATGCTGGCTGTCCAAGGATGGCGATACCGTGAAAGTCAATTCGGAAGGAACATGTTTGCTGCGGGTTCCCCTCCATAATTTGGAGGGTATTGTGACGCTGGGATGGGACATAGGAGTTTCCCCTTATTTGATGGGGGCCTGTGCGGAGCGCGGCATCACGCTTTCCTTCTGCAATCCTTACGGTAAATTCTTGGCTGGCGTCCAGGGCTTCATGAAGGGAAATATCCTGCTGCGCCGGGAGCAATACCGCTGGGCTGATGATGAGGCAAGATGGGTTGGCGTTGCCCGGGAAATGATAGGAGCCAAAATTGCCAATTGCCGCAGTCTGCTTTTAAGAGCGCAGAGAACTTACGGGAAAGATTTGTCGGAAGCGGTGGACCGTCTGGCTGCTTTTTGCCGCATGGCCCGCGGGTGCAGTTCCGGCGATATGCTGCGGGGCATTGAAGGTTCCGCTGCGGAAACATATTTTTCCTGCGTGTCCCATTGCCAGAGGACGGAAGAGCCGGAGTTAGTGTTTGAAGGCCGCAACAGGCGTCCTCCCAAGGATTGTTTTAACGCCCTTCTATCTTTTCTATATAGTCTGTTGTGCCATGATGCCAGGTCCGCCCTTGAAAGCGCCGGCATTGATGCGGCCGCCGGTTTTCTGCATCGCGACCGTCCGGGGCGTCCCGGAATGGCCTTGGACCTGATGGAAGAATTCCGGGCTCCGCTGGCTGATCGCCTGGCTCTTACTCTAATCAACCGCAAGCAAATTTCCGCAGATGATTTCGACAAGGAGGAATCCGGCGCCGTCTTTTTGAAGGAAGATTCCCGTAAGAAAGTATTGAATGCCTGGCAGGAGCGCAAGAAGACCGTTTTGGTGCACCCCTTCCTTCAGGAAAAGACGACACAGGGATTGCTGATTCACATCCAGGCCCTTTTGCTGGCACGTCATTTGCGCGGAGACCTGGACTGCTATCCTCCGTTTATTGGCAAGTAAAACGCTCCTTAGCCATGTATATTCTCATTACTTATGATGTAGCTACGGATGACAAGGCCGGACAGCGGCGGTTGCGTCAAGTTGCCCGCGCCTGTGAAAATATCGGTCAGAGAGTGCAGAATTCCGTGTTTGAATGTGAGCTGGCTCCGGCCCAATTGGTTGACATCAGGAACAAGCTGCTTAAGATTATCGATAACGAGAGCGACAGCCTGAGAATTTATCACATGGGGTCCAATTGGCATCATAAAATAGAGCAATTGGGCAAGGAGAAGAGTTTCGACATTTCCGGCCCTTTGATCATTTAAAAGCTGTCTGAGCACGGCCTTTGCGCCAACCCCAAGCTCACACCAATTTCCCAGGAGATCGGCGATTGGCGTAATACATTGGGAATGGAAGATTGACAGATGATTACTTAGAAGAGAAGGCTAGGTGATGATGGCCTTCTCCGGGAGGTTGGCGCAAAGTATCGTTTGCGCTGTTGAATAACAATGTATATGGTCAGGCGCAGTCGCACTCCGCAAGGAGTGCGTGGATTGAAACGTATTCCGCATTTTGAAAAGAGCGGCAATGACGGGTCGCACTCCGCAAGGAGTGCGTGGATTGAAACAACTTGTAGTCCTTTTGGTTAACGTTGCCGCAATGTCGCACTCCGCAAGGAGTGCGTGGATTGAAACTTTTACAGTAAGGGCGCATTGACGTTATGACCGAGTCGCACTCCGCAAGGAGTGCGTGGATTGAAACCATGCACGATGCGCTGGAAACAGCCACCAGAAGGTCGCACTCCGCAAGGAGTGCGTGGATTGAAACTTATTGACCTAGTATATAGCGGCTAGCAAACTCTGTCGCACTCCGCAAGGAGTGCGTGGATTGAAACATCAAAAACCAGAAACAAAAATAACCATGAGTCAGTCGCACTCCGCAAGGAGTGCGTGGATTGAAACTTAGAGGGCAAGGCCCGGCGCCGGTTGTTCGACGTGTCGCACTCCGCAAGGAGTGCGTGGATTGAAACCTCGTCAGTTCTAGCAAAAACAACTTATAACCATGGTCGCACTCCGCAAGGAGTGCGTGGATTGAAACTGTTTACTATGCTAGTAATCATATGTTTTAATTGGTCGCACTCCGCAAGGAGTGCGTGGATTGAAACCATCAAGACCATTTCCAACATGGCAAGCCACCGGGTCGCACTCCGCAAGGAGTGCGTGGATTGAAACCTGGAGAGTGCGGACGATAGTGTCGATGCGGTGGGTCGCACTCCGCAAGGAGTGCATAACTCTTCCTAAAAATGAAAAGCTCTCCAGGCTTGTTTGGTCTGGAGAGCTTTTTTTCGGGTTTCGTTGTTTATTTTTCAGCCGGGGGCTGCCGGTTCAGATCGAGTTCTGCGGGAGGGAGGGACTGGAGCAGGGTCAGAATGGGGTCCTGCGGTGCGGCGCCCGCTTCCCGCTGGCGTTTGAATTCCTCCTCTTCCTGCTGGAGGGCCGCCAGTTTGGTATCTTCCACCAGCGCCTTGAATTTGTCCGCCTGGGAGTATTCTCCATCCGTATCCCGGAAGACGCGGGCCAGCCAGCGGCGTTTTTCTTCCGTGCTGAGCAGGGGCTCTTTCATGGGCTGGGGAGGGTGTTTTTATCCAGCAGGTTTCCTGCAAGCTGTTCCCCATCCGCGGTGGGGCGGTAGACGTAAGGGCGGCTGTCCCCGAAGCGGTTGATGTATCCCTGTGCAATGAGGTCCTGCAGGATGTTGGTAACGGTATTGGGATGCAAGCGCGTGGCTTCCGTAATGGTACTGTGGCGCCTGTATCCGGCAATGACGGCCAGGATGACCTGGGCGCTGCTGAGGCGGAAGTCCAGCCTGCGGACGTTGGAGGCGAATATCTGTATGAAGTCCAGGGCTTTCATGAGCTTGTATTCACAAGTTGTTGTTATGTTGCTGCCTTGTTATTCTCCTGTTATTCACATTCCTCCGGGCAGGCGGGCGACTTGATTTTCCTCAGCAGGTCCAGCAGGGGGTGGGAGTCGTTGGAGAAGCTCTGCACCGCATTGACGGTTGCCGCCTGCGGGAGAATGATTTTATGGAATTCCTGGTGAAGATTCTGGCGAAGGCTCTGGTTGCCCGTCAGGGGCATGGCCAGCTTTTCTGCCAGGCGGGTAGCCAGCGCGTCCATGAAGAGGGGATCGAATTGTTCGGCGTCTTCAATGTCGGCTATGTAGCTCATGGGCAGCGGCGCACGGGAGGCGTGGATGCGCCTTCCCTGCATTTTCCATTCCGTGCATTCCACATCCAGCACGCGCAGGCAGTCCGCAGGCAGGGTGAATTGATAGGGTGTCAGGGAGTTGGGAGCCTGGGCGGAGACGGAGTCCAGCGTGGTTTGCGTGGTGGCGAAGGTCCAGCGCGCCATGCAGAGGGTTTCCCTCCGTGCCGGGTGGTAATGAAGAACGCAGAGACGGGATGCCGTGGATTCATTGGCAATCAGCGCGTCCAGCGGAGCCTCCCCTATTTTGGAGAGCGCCGCGTTGCAGATGTCCAGCGCGGAGGGAGTGTCCGGCTGAAGTAAGGATTCATTGATCATAACGCCACATGTTTGGCGGAAACGGATGCGGAATGCATCACGTTTGGGAACACCCTCTTTGATGCCACCGGTGGCACGTATGCGCCCGGTTTTTCCCCGGATGCATTTTCCTCCAATTCATCTATTTGATAAATGCATGCACCTTCCCGGGCAATTCCGGGCAGGTGAGGAGACCGCCCTTTTCCTCCGCGGGGAGCGAACGCTTCCGCCGCATGGATCGTCCGTGCGGCAGGCGGAAGGGGCCATCAGTATAAACCATGCATAGAAAGTAAAAGAGATTATGGGATTCATGAAACCGTCCACTCCTTCCACTCCAGCTCCGGAGCAGGCCATCCCGGTCAAGGCGGAGAGCGTGGGAGAGGAAGTGGGAGAAGATTATCAGGCCCGGGAGCGGCAGAGGCAGGGGATGATTTCCACCATTCTGGCGCGCCGCAATTCTTCCGCCGGGCAGGGGGAGGTCAATCCCCGGACCCTGCTTAGGAAAACCCTGGGATAGGCACCGCCATGGAAGAGAGAGTTGCGGAGCTGAATTCCGTGTACAAGTCCCTGGCCGCCCAGCGCGCGCCGTGGGAGACGTGGTGGGACCGCCTGAGGGATTACGTGCTGCCCCGCCGCCTGAACCGGGAAGGGGAGGTTTCCCTCCCCAACAGGGACGCCATGGACCGCATGACGGATACCACTGCCGTGGAGGCGTGCCAGAAGCTGGCCAGCGGCCATATGTCCTACATTACGCCCAGCCATGACGTGTGGTTCAAGTGGTCGGCTCCGGACGACCGGGGAGGGGACGAGGCGGAGGCCTGGTACAATCAGTGTTCGGAGATTGCCCTGAAGGAGCTGTCCGTTTCCAATTTCTATACGGAGATCCATGAGTGTTTTCTGGACCGCGTGGCTTTGGGGACCGGCAGTTTGTTTACGGGAACTTCCTCGGACGGAAGGCTGCTGTTCACCAATATTCCGTGCGGTCAGTTCGCCTGTGCGGAGAATGCGGAAGGCCGGGTGGATACCTACGTCAGGGAGTTTACCTATACCGCCCACCAGGCGCGTTCCATGTTCGGAATGAAGGCCCTGGGGGCCAGGGCTCGGGAGGTGCTGGAACGCGGCGGCAATCCGTACGCCACGTCCCTGAGGTTTCTGCATGTGGTGCGTCCGCGCACCCGCCGCAGCCGCCGCAGGGAGCAGGCCGCCCACATGCCGTTTGAAAGCGTGTATCTGTCCCTGGACGACCAGGTGATCGTGGAGGAGGGGGGATATATGGAGTTTCCCTACTTGGTAACCCGGTTTTTGAAGTGGGGCAGCGGTCCGTACGGCCTCGCGCCCGGCAGGCTGGTGTTTCCCGCCATCCAGCAGGTTCAGTTCCTGAACCGCATTCTGGACACGCTGGGGGAGGTGGCCGCCTTCCCACGCATTCTGGAGCTCGCTAACCAGATTGGGGAGGTGGACCTGCGGGCCGGCGGCAGAACCGTCATTACCCCGGAGGCCGCCTCCCTCCACCTTCCGCGGGAGTGGGCCACGCAGGGCAGGTATGACGTCGGGATGGACCGTCTGGCGCAGAAGCAGGACGCCATCCGGCGCGCCTATTACCTGCCCATGCTGGAGCTTTGGAGCGGCCACCGCGGCAGCATGACCGCCACGGAGGTGATGGCCCGGGAGAACGAGCGCGTGCTGATGTTTTCCCCGTCCTTCACGCTGTTTGTGAGTGATCTGTATTCCACCATGACGCGCATTTTCTCCCTGCTGTTCCGCATGGGCAAGTTTCCCAGGCCTCCCCGCGCCGTTCTGCGGGAGGGGAGGGACGGCTCCATTGCCGTCGGAGAGCCCAGGGTGGTGTACCAGTCAAAGATTGCGCTGGTGCTCAGGCGCTTGCAGAGCGAGGGGATGGACCGCAGCCTTCAGCGCCTGAATATGATGATGCAGGCCGCTCCGGATTTGGCGGATCATGTGGACTGGGACCATTGCTTCCGCCTGTCCACCCGTGTGGACGGCGCTCCGGAGAGCATGCTGAGGCCCTGGGCCGATGTCCAGGCCATGCGGAAGGAACGGGCGGACCGCCAGCAGGGGGCCGCACAGGCTCCGGCGGAAGAGGATCCGTACGCTTCCCTCAATCCCTTGCTTGACCAGTTAACCACGATTCAGGAATGAACCAGGATACGACATTGCAGCAGGAGGCCTCCGTCCGGGAGGCCCGTCTCAGAAGGCGCCAGCTTTTCCGGGTGTTTGACACTCCGGACGGGCGGGAGGCGCTGACCTTTCTGGAAGCCCGCTTCCAGACTGATTTGCCCGTTTTTCAAGGCAGCCCGGGGAGTTATGACCCCTTGGACGCCATGAGGCGCGATGCCTACAGGGAGGTTTTCCTGTACATCCGCCGTCAAGTTCAGTTAGCCATTAAAGAATCCACAGCAGAAGAAAAGAATGATTGATTCCATTGATAATAATATGGCCGCTCCCTCCGGGGAGGCGGATTTTTCCGGGGCAGTTTCCCCGGAGGCGGAAGCGTTGACAGAAGCCGCGGCTCAAGCCGTGCCTCTTCCTTCCCTTTTGGGGGAGGACGGCGGTTTTGTTCCGGATTGGTATGCCCGGTTTGATGAGTTGAAGGGGATGGAGAAGTCCCTTTCCAAGTTCAAGACGCCGGAAGCGCTGGCGAAGAGTTATGCGGAGCTAGAGCGCCTGCGGCATTATCCCGGCGTGGAGAATGAGGAGCAGATGGCTCGGTTCCGCCGGATGGCCGGCCTGCCGGAATCGGAGGAAGATTATCGCCTGGAACGTCCGGAGTCCACGCCAGAAAGCGAGTGGAATGCAGGGCTCGCAGAACGCATGGCCCGCACGGCCTACCGTTACGGCGTACCGCCGGAAGCCATGAACGCTCTCCAGGAGACGATGGCCCAGGCATATGAGGAGGCCCGGGAACAGATGGCGGATTCCCGGATGGAGATGGAAACGCAGGCGGAACAGTCCCTGCAGCAGGAATGGGGCGCCAATTATGAGCGCAACATGGGCAGGGCTACCGCCGCACTCCAGCGGCTTGCGTCCGAGACGGGAGTGGATGCGGATGCCCTGCTTGACAATCCGGGTCTAGGGTCCAATCCGGACGTCATCCGCCTGCTGTACCAGGCCTCGCGCCTGTTTGATGAAGCTCCTCTTCATCATTCGGGGGCCGCAACGCCCTCTCCGGCAGAAGAAGCCATGCGCATGGAGTCGGATCCCTCCCATCCGCTTTATGAGGCGTATATGAATGTGAACCATCCCAATCACAGATACGCCAATGAGTTATACGACCGTTTGACTTCCCGGTAGCCATCCGGACCGTTTCAGCAACGGAATTGATTGAAAAGCAAGCCCGGCGGGAGAATTCTTCCGCCGGGCTTTTAATGGTCATTATTTCATCAGGGAAGGAGGGTCAAGAGCTGGGGCCTTCATCTGCCTTCATACCTTTAGCGTCCCGAAACAGGGCTTGCGTTCAAAAAAAGTTGGAAAAATATTTTTTTCCGTATGGATGGAGGAGGGAGGAAGACATGACTTATACCTTTTACCGTAAGTAGGTATGGATAGTATTTTCACACTGGTTCTTATTCAGGCAGCTTCCATCAATTTTTACACAAACCGTCCGTTGATGCTAGCATTTTTCAACAGGCGCCAGACCGCATCATCCCATTCATCAGGGAGGGGCAATAAAAAATCCCGTCCGGAAAGGGACGGGATTTTAGGAAGATGGTACGCGGTATAGGATTTGAACCTACGACCTCCACCATGTCAAGGTGTTGCTCTACCACTGAGCTAACCGCGCGTTTTGGAAGTGCGGACGGATTATTACCCGATTAAGGCGGAAAGAGCAATACTTTTTTTGAAAGCGGTCCATTTTGTGAAAGGGGGTGGAAGCATTCCTGCCGGGAGAAAGACGCTGATTTTTCTTCCTATGCGGTGTATTTTTGCTAATTTGGGAAGAACATTTCACAAGTATGATGAACAGACATTTTATTTTTGCGTTGTGCGCCGTTTTGGGATTCAGCGTTTCCGGCGTTTCCATGGCCCAGAGCACTCCCGCGGACAAGGAAGCCGCCGCCAAGGCCGCCAAGGCGGCGAAGGTGAAATTCCGCTGGGGCAAGAGCCTGAAGAGCGCCCAGAAGCAGGCGGAGGAAACCGGCCTTCCCATCGTCCTTCTTTTCACGGGAACGTCCTGGTGCGGCTACTGCATTAAGCTGGAGAAGGAAATCCTTTCCAAGAAGGAGTTCAAACAGGGCATGGACGGCGTGGCTATCGGCGTCAAGTTCGAGTTCGGCAGTTCTGATTTCAGCAAGTCCAAGGAAGCCAAGACGTATAGAATCACCGGCGTTCCGGCCATGGTCGTGGTGGACGCGGAGGGCAAGGAACTGGGCCGAACGGGTTATATTCCCGGCCAGACTCCTATCCAGTACGTTGAATTTTTCAAGAAGTACGCGCCCAAGACTGCGGAGGCCAAGTAACGTATTTGTTCCGGATCGGAACGTTTTCAGCGGGAGCGGCGGCAGAACAATCGTCGCTCCTGCCGTGTTTTGGGAAGAAAGATGGGAAATTTTCCCTACACTGTTTTTGATGGCTCAAGTTCAAAAGAAGCTCCATGAAATTATGACAAACGCATATTGAATGAAGGATTTGCCCATCCGGTCCTACCTGCATGCCTGAATTTACAAATGCATTTAGCGGATTAAAGGAAGGCCGGATGCTTACCCATGATGAATTGGTAAGGGCCATCCGGTTCATGATTGCTGCGGAATATGAATCTATTCAGATTTATACCCAGCTTGCCGCGTCCATTGACCACAAATTGGCCCAGGAAGTCCTTTGGGATATTTCCAATGAAGAAAAGGAACACGCGGGCGAATTCCTCCGCCTCCTTCAAGTGCTGGCCCCGGACGAACAGGGTTTCTACGATGAAGGGATGGGTGAAACCAATGAAAAGATCGACAAATTGAAGGCGTCCTGCCCGGACGGCAAATGCAGTTCTCAAGCCACCCAATAAAGGGTTTTCCAGCCGCCACTGCAAGACGCCCGTTTTTTTCCACGAAGAATCCGGGCGTTTTCTCATGCCGCGCATGTGTCCCGGCTCGCCTCTTTCATTTCATGCCGACAGTGGGGAAAGTCCCGCAGCGGGAAAATTGAGGAGGGAAAAACTGCCGTTTCCTCCTATGGAAAAAAGCCGGAATGCGAGGCTGGATTCCTTAGACCGTTTTTAATGGAAAAAGTTCAAAGAATGTCGCGAAAAATATATGACAAAAACATTTTGAATACATTAGTGGTGATTTGAGTCATACCTGCATGCCTGAATTTACAAATGCATTTAGTGGACAAAAAGAAGACCGGATGCTTACCCATGACGAATTGGTAAGGGCCATCCGGTTCATGATTGCTGCGGAATATGAGGCCATCCAGCTTTATACCCAGCTTGCGGAATCCATCGATAACAAGCTTGCGCAGGAAGTCCTTTTGGACATTTCCAATGAAGAAAAGGAACACGCGGGCGAATTCCTCCGCCTCCTTCAAGTGCTGGCCCCGGATGAACAGGGCTTCTACGATGAAGGGATGGGTGAAACCAATGAAAAAATTGACAAATTGAAGGCGTCCTGCCCGGACGGCAAATGCAGTTCCCAGGCCGCTCATTGACGGAATCTTCTGTCTGATTAAAATGCCCGGTTTCCCTCCATGGGGGACCGGGCATTTTAATGATGCCGGGCTTTTGCTTCCAGCTCGGCCCCGTGGCGGGCGCAGAAGGCAATGCAGCGTTCACAGGGGCGGGAGGCGTAGTAGGCGGCGGTTCTTTCTCCGGGGCGCGCCGTCTCCGCAGCCAGGCGTTCCGGAGACAATCCCAGCAGTTCCCTGCAGTAAAGCGTGCCGAATTCCTGCTTGAAGGAGGCGGCCAGTGATTGGACCAGGGAAAAGATTTTTTCCTTTTCTCCGGTTTCCGGAGAGCTGTTTCCATACAGGCTCCCCGCCAGCATGCTCAGTCCGCAAAAAGCGCCGCATACTTCCCGCATGCGTCCGATGCCCGCTCCCAGGGGGGAGGAGAGCTTCAGGGCCGTTTCCTCCGTCAGGCCGCAGACGTCTGCAAAAGCCGCAAAGACGGACTGGGAACAGTTGTATCCCTGGTGGAAGTAATCCAGCGCCCGGACTGCCCGGTCTTCCTTGGAACCGTTCATGGGAAAAAGGTTTTCTTTTACTGCTCCTTTTCAGCGGGAGCGTCCGCTGCGGCGTCTTCCGGTTTTTTGCGGTCCGTCAGGCGCAGCATGAGGATGTAGCAGACGGCCAGCACCAGCACGGCCAGAATAAGGGGAAGGCTTTCGCTCTTGACGGTGGAAATCAGCTCCTCCGGGGACTTGAGCAGTTCCGGATGCCGTTCCCCGATGCGGTGGCCGTACCAGGCGAGCACCGTGCACCAGACAAACGCGCCGAGCACGGTGACCAGGGAAAAGACGCCGAAGCCCATGCGGACAATGCCTGCGGGAATGGAGATCAGGTGCCGGATGACGGGCAGAAGGCGGGCGAAGAAAACGCCTGACACCTCATACCGCTGGAGGAAGACTTCCGCCTTCTCCACCTTGTTGGGCGGCATGAAAAAGAATTTGCCCCAGCGCATGATGACCGGGCGCCCCACAATACGGGCTACGGCGTAGGTAATGGCGGATCCCAGCCAGGAGCCGAACGTTCCGGCAACCACCACCCCCCAGAAGCTCATGGATGCTCCATCCTGGGCGGACAGAATGGCCGCAGGCGGGATGACTACCTCACTGGGGACGGGGAAAATGGAGCTTTCCATGGCCATCAGGACGATGACGCCCGCATATCCCCAGTCCTGCACCCAGGACATCCAAAGTGAGATCAACTCATGCATAACGGCGCGTATCTTGCATTAAAATCCTTGAAAGAAAAGTCTTTTATTGCACCTTGGAAAAGAGGCTGGTAAGGTTGGAAGGCATACGGCGCGCGCCGTTGCAGAGAGTGATGAAGCTTTACATGATAGCAGGCGAGAAGAGCGGGGACATTCACGGAGCCCTGCTGTTGAAGAATCTGCTGCGCCTGATGCCCGGCATGGAGGTCAGGGGACTGGGCGGCCACGGCATGCATGCGTTATGCCCCGGCGTGGAGGATTGGGCGGATGAAGCCGCCGTCATCGGCGTGGTGGAGGTGCTCAAGAAATACGGGTGGTTCCGGAAGCGTTTTCTCTCCATTCTGGAGCAGATACGGCAGGACCAGCCGGACTGCCTCATTCTGATCGACTACCCGGGATTCAACCTGCGTCTGGCGGAAAAGGTGCGCAAGTGCTGCCCGCATACCAAAATCATTTATTTTATTTCCCCGCAGGTATGGGCATGGCACCGCGGCCGCATTCCCAAGATGGTGCGCATGCTGGACCTGATGATGTGCATCTTCCCCTTTGAGGCTCCCTTGTTCCAGGAAGCCGGGCTGAAAACGGAGTTCGTAGGGCACCCCCTGGTGGACGAGATTGCTTCCATCCGGAAGGATGACGTCCGGGAGGCGTCCCTGGTCGGTCTCTTTCCCGGCAGCCGGAACCGTGAGATTGACAGGCATTTCCCGGTGTTTATAGAGGTGGTCCGCCGCCTTTCCGGGGAACGGCCGGAGCTGTCTTTTGAAACCGCAGCTTCCACGGAGGCGCTTGCAGAAAGAATGCGCGGCATGGCGCAGAAGGCCGGCATGCCGCCGGAGCTGTTCCACATTACGGTGGGGGGCTATCATGAACTGATGGACCGCGCCGCCGTGGGCGTGGTGGCTTCCGGCACCGCCACGATGGAGGCCGCCTTGCACCGGCTTCCGTACATGCTGGTGTACAAGGTTCCCCTGCTCACGTACTGGATGGCGCGCATGCTTATTAAAATACGCTTCATCGGCATGGTGAATATTCTGGCGCAGAAGCCCGTAGTCAAGGAGCTGATCCAGTTTGATTTTACGCCGGACAAGGTGATTGAGGAAATAGAACGCCTGCTGGTTCCGGAAAACAGGGATGCCCTGCTGGCGGAAATGAAGCAGGCCTCCGACAAGCTGGGGCAGGGCGGAGCGGCGGAACACGCGGCCCAGGCCGTCTGCCGTCTGCTGAAGGAGTAATGGCTCCGGTTTCATCACGGTTTGAGCCGGGAAGAATTGCGCCGGCCGTTTTATTGATGGAAACGGGTTCGCAACCGGAATGGGGAAAATACATCCGTGGCCGTTGTCCGGTGAAATGCCGGTTCCGTTTTTCCATTCTGTCTCCCGGTCCGGGCCAGGGGATTTGTTGCCGTGAATTCCCGGTGAACGTTCCTTTTGGAATCGGGAGTAGTTTTTCAGGCAGAGAAATCCTTCTGTGGAATGTTCCTGCTCGTTCTGCCGGGCGCAGCATTTAAAGCTATTTCCGGGCCGGAGAGGCCCCTTGAAAGGAATAAAAGAAAAGCGCCGGGCGAACCCGGCGCTTCTGTTGTGTTTTACGTTGGCAGCAAGTGTGTCACAACCGGGACTCAAACCACTCCCTGGTCGATCATGGAATCCGCCACCTTCACGAAGCCGGCAATGTTGGCGCCGGTGACGTAGTTGGTGAAGGATTTGTCGGAAGAGTATTCCTGGGCGTGGGCCAGGGCGTTCGCGTGGATGTTGGCCATGATGCTCTTCAGCTTGTGGTCCACTTCCTCCCGCGTCCAGGAGAGACGCTGGCTGTTCTGGGACATTTCCAGACCGGACGTGGCCACGCCGCCGGCGTTGGCGGCCTTGGCCGGGCCGTACAGGATTTTGGCGGCCAGGTAGGTTTCAATGCCTTCCAGGTCCGTGGGCATGTTGGCGCCTTCCGCTACCAGAGTACAGCCGTTCTTGATGAGGGTGCGGGCGTCTTCTCCGTTGATTTCGTTCTGCGTGGCGGAGGGGAAGGCGCAGTCGCACGGGACGCTCCAGGGACGCTGGCCTTCAAAGTACTGCGCCTTCGGGAACTGCTTCACGTATTCCGCAATGCGGCCGCGGCGATTGTTCTTGAGTTCCATGACCCAGGCCAGTTTTTCCGGGGAAATGCCGTCCGGATCGTAAATGTAGCCGTTGGAGTCGGACATCGTGACGGGCTTCGCGCCCAGTTCGTTGAGTTTTTCCACCGTGTACTGGGCCACGTTGCCGGAGCCGGACACCAGGCAAACCTTGCCCTGCAAATCGTCGTTGCGGGTGGCGAGCATGTTCTGGGCGAAGTACACGCAGCCGTAGCCGGTGGCTTCCGGACGGATGAGGGAACCGCCCCAGTTCAGGCTCTTGCCGGTGAGAACGCCGGTGAATTCATTGCGGATTCTCTTGTACTGGCCGAAGAGGTAGCCGATCTCGCGGCCGCCCACGCCGATGTCCCCGGCGGGAACGTCCGTATCCGCGCCGATGTGGCGCTGGAGTTCCGTCATGAAGCTCTGGCAGAAGCGCATCACTTCATTATCGCTCTTGCCCTTGGGGTCGAAGTCGGAGCCTCCCTTGCCGCCGCCCATGGGCAGGGTGGTGAGGGAGTTTTTGAAAACCTGTTCAAAGCCCAGGAACTTCAGAATGCCGAGGTTCACGCTGGGGTGGAAGCGGAGGCCGCCCTTGTACGGCCCAATGGCGCTGTTGAATTCCACACGGTACCCGCGGTTCACCTGAACCTTGCCCCGGTCGTCGATCCACGGCACGCGGAACAGGATGGTTCTTTCCGGTTCCACGATCCGTTCCAGAATCGCGTGGTCTTCATACTTGGAATTCGCGGCCAGAACCGGCTCAATCGTGTTGAGCACTTCCTGAACGGCCTGGATGAATTCTTTTTCGTGGCTGTTCCTGGTTTTCACCAAGTCGAGCACGCGCTGGGAATATGTCTGTGCCATCTTCTCTGTTGTTGTATTTGGGTTGACGCTTCACGCGCGGTTTTTCGCACGCGCTTTTCGTTTATCATTCCGCGGCGCGGACTGGCAATCATTTTTTTCCCCGGAAAGTGTAAAGGGTCAGCAGGAAAATAGAAAATATCTTTTCATGTTGTAATTTGTAAACTGACCCCTATGGACGATGGATATTCGTTCATACGGCATATTCCGGGGGGTGGAAACCGGAGGACATGCCTGGTAATCCGGCTTCTTTTTCCCCGGAGGCGGATTTTGAATCCGGTGTCAATAAGGAATGAATGAAAAAGAAAAAGTTATCAGGAAACGCCGCTGTGCCATAGGCGGAATTCGCCTGTGATGAATGGACGGGACATTTTTTATAAACAGGCGGTTTTCTGC
>OJPI01000656.1_pt1 | contig 23051 bp, 10 predicted proteins | sample 1598461 | NCBI WGS metagenome assembly OJPI01 (sample SAMN03922483, study PRJEB24848) | human gut metagenome | isolation source: stool sample | host: Homo sapiens | place: Germany | collected 2011-05 | reverse complement strand
GATTCTCCGCCGCGGATTTTTCCCATCGCCAGATGGGAGCGAGCTGTACCTTTGTCCGACAAATTTGGGTTTGTCCGACAAAGGTTCTCGCTCTGCGAGGCCCGGGTCGCTCCCGAGTCGCGACCCTTTTTTAAGCCATATATGGATATGAACCGAAACCCGACAGACAAGACCGATAAGAAGCCCCGAACGCCGAGTTATAAATACTCTTTCTGGCTTAATGAAGAGTAGAACATCCGCTTTTGCGAGCTGCTCAGCAAAGCCGGATTGGAGCATAACCGGAGTCGTTTTATTGTTAAAAAAATCTTCAGCGAAGAGTCCGTCGTTATCAGACGCGACCCGTCGAAGACGCAGTTCGTCGCCCGACTTAACGACTTTTATTTCCAGTTTCAGCGCATCGGCAACAACTATAACCAGATTGTAAAGGTCATCAATATGCACTTCACCAACATTGCAATACCACATCAGATTGCCGCACTGGGACAGCGGACACGCGAGTTGAAAGTGTTGAGTATCGAGATCCTGAACCTTGCAAAACAAGCTGCGGAATGGTTGCGAATATAAGATCAGGAGCATCGCCTCCGAAATAGAGGGGCAATTGCGATGTATTCTCTCAGGATCTTCATTTTGTGCTTTATTATATTTTCATACTGTACTCCGTACCATATCCGAAGAGGATGTCCGCGAAACTGTCCATATTAAACTCAATAAATTACAAGAAACATCCGCTTCGAACAGACACAATACTCAGGATCAGGCATCATACCATATAAAACGAGGCTCCATGGAGCCTCGTTTTCGAATATCTTGCCATGCGGGTGTCAGGCCTGCGGCGCCTGGCTCTGCAAAAACTGTTGGTACTCTGCCCACATCTGCTCGATGCCTTTTTCGGGGCCGAACATCGCACGCATGGCCTTGTCGAAACTCCAGACATCCATATCGCGGACCGTAACGTGGAATTCACGCAGGGCGTCGGGATTCATGGTCGTCAGCCACTGCAGGAAAAATCCGGTCGTCTTATAGCCGTCGAGCCAATGCCCGCCCGGTTTGCGGAGCGCCGCAATGTCGAACAGCCCGGCCTCGGCGCGCACGGCGTCGGCAAGACCCTCGATGCAGGCCCAAAACTCCCTGTTGGTTGAATAGCTTCCAATCCCTTTCGGCTCGAACTGGTAGGCGTGCACCAGCTCGTGGAAAAGCACGCCGCGCGTTTCATAGTCGAGTTTGTAAAGCGACTCGCGCGCCGACTTCTCGATGTGCTGCGTACTGTACACGATCGCCGTTTCCGCAGGGTTGCCCGATTTGGCTGAAACCCCGGCATAATCCTTCAGCGTATAGTCAATTTTCCCCACCGTGTTCATCGTATCGGCAGCTGAGTAGAAAAGTATTTCGGCAACCTTGCGGGTGTGGTAGCGGACATACGCCCCGGGATCCTGCACCAGCGTGGCGTAAATCGCGGCACCCTCGGTCTGTGGGTCAAGCACCTCGAAATCCACCGCGGGATAGACGAAACCGCTCCACGCCTCCTCCCTGTCGCGCTCGTAGAAACGCACGTCGCCCACGGCGACCGTATCGGCCTCTTCGCGCGGCAGGAATTCGATTTTGTAGGCCGTATAGTTCGAGGGTTCGGCAATCCGCCCGGTGATCTCCTGGAAACGCGAGCAGAATACGCATCCCTCCCGGCGGTCGAGTTCGACCCATTTGCGGCCGTCGTGCGAGCCGCTCAACACCCACCCGGCCGGATCTGCGGCGGGCACTTCGCCCGAAGAGTATACGCGGTAACTCCGCATCGGAGTGTCGAAGCCGTCGAAGACGACCCGGCAGGGGCGGGACGCCGGCATCGCATAAGATGTCGAGGGGTCGTCGTCGCAAAGTTCCGCAACATTGCGGGGCGCCTCCTGCGAGCAGGAGAGCATCGTAAGCGCCGTAAGCGCAAAAATAAAGTGTTTCATAGTGTAAAGATACCTGTTTTTCGGTTGTTCATATTATCTGTCCGGCCTTGTGGCGACGGGAAGCGACGGCGGGACGGCTGCAGCCGACACGGCGCGCCGCTTGTCGGGCCGCGAACCCATCACATAATGCAGGTGTACGCCGTCACGGATGTCGTCGTACGTGATGTACGACTTGTCCCACACGCGGCCATCGACGTACATGCGGCGAATGTAGACGTTCTCCGGACTCCAGTTCTCGGTCGTCACGCGAATGGACTTCCCGTTGGAGAGGCGCAGTTCGACGCCTTCGACCGTCGGCGAGCCGATGTTGTAGACATTGCTCGACGGCGCCGTCGGGTAGAAGCCCATCGTATTGAACAGGTACCACGCCGACATCTGGCCGCAGTCGTCGTTGCCGCTCAACGAGCCGGGCTCGTTGCCGTAGAAGGCGTCCGATATGCGGCGCACCCACTGCTGGCATTTCCACGGCTGCCCGAGGTAGTTGTACAGGTAGACGATGTTGTGGCAGGGCTCGTTGCCGTGCCAGTAGGCGCCGATACGCCCCTGTATATCGTGCGCACCCGGAATATCGTCGGGCAGTTCGGTCACGAAGAGCGAGTCGAGGCGCGTTTCGTACAGCCTGCGGCCCACGCGGTCGATATGTCCCGCGACGTCGTGCGGCACGTACCACGTATATTGCAGCGTGAATCCCTCCGTAATATCGCCCCAGCCGTGCACCGAGCCCGGCCCCTGATAGGCGACGGGCGTAAAGGGCGTGCGCCAGCGGCCCTGGCTGTCTCGGCCCCGCATGAACTTCGTTTCGGGGTCAATCAGGTTGCGGTACGAGAGCGAGCGGCGCAGGAAATAGTCGTAGTCCTCCTCCTTGCCGAGCGCGCGGGCTGCCTGCGCGATGCAATAGTCGTCGTAGGCGTATTCGAGGGTCTTGGAAACCGATTCGCGCTCCTTGTCGAACGGCACCCAGCCCAGTTTCGTATATTCGGGCAGGCAGTCGTAATTGGGATTGGTCGCCGTGCGTTTCATCGCTTCGAAAGCCCGCTCGTAGTCGAAGCCGGGAACCTGCTTGACAATCATGTCGGCCAGTACTGATACGGCATGGTACCCGATCATGCACCAGGTTTCGTTGCCGTAGAACGACCAGACGGGCAGCATCCGCTCGACGCTCTTGTCGTAGTGCGCCAGCATCGAGTTGGCCACGTCGGCACTCATGTCCGCCCGCACGAGGTTCATCAGCGGATGGAAGGCGCGGTAGGTGTCCCAGAACGAAAAGGTCGTATAGTTGGTAAATCCCTCGGCGCGCCCGATACTCTTGTCGTGCTCGCGGAAGCGGCCGTCCGCATCCTGGAAAAGGAACGGAGAGAGGAAACAGCGGTACGCCGAGGTGTAAAACGTCTCCTTAACCCGCTGCGGGCCCTCGACCGTGAACCGCGAAAGCTCCCGCTCCCACAGTTGCTCGCCGCGGCTGCGCACCTCGTCGAACGTAAGGCCGTCGATCTCGTGCAGGTTGCCCCGGGCGCCCGCCGGGTCGACCGACGAAATGGCGACGCGGACGGTCACCTGCTGCTCCTGCCGCGTGGCGAAACGCACCCAGAATTTCAGGTCTTCGCCCCACGCCTCGCAATCGCTGCGGAAACGTTTCGTGTCGTAGCACACCCGTTTGCCGCCCTCCATGATGCCGAAGTCGTCGAGCGGCTCGGAAAACTCGGCCACGAAATAAACATGGCGCTCGGCGCCCCAGCCCTGCACGAGTTTATAGCCCGTGATGGTGTGGTCATCCTCCTTGCGCAGGTTGGCCCACCGGCATTTCCACCACAGCGTATGCCGCATGTCGACAAGTATGAAGGCGTCGTCAGCCTCGGGATAGGTGAAGCGCAGGATGCCGCTGCGCTGCGCCGCCGTCATTTCGGCTTTCACGCCGTAGTCCGTGAGGTTCACGCCGTAATAGGCGGGCGAGCACCACTCCTCGTCGTGGCTGTACCGCGATCGGTAACCGGCGTCGGGGTCGTCGTGCGTACCGGGTTCGAGCTTGATTTCCCCCACGCCCGGCATGAAGAGGAAGTCGCCCAGATCGGGAATACCCGTACCGCTCAAATGGTTGAGCGAGAATCCCATCAGCGTCTTGTGCGCGTATTTGTAGCCCGAGGCGGCATCGTAATAATCGTCGTCCGTATCGGGGCTGATCTGGATGCCGCCGAACGGCACCTGCGCCCCGGGATAGACGTTGCCGAAGCCGTCGGTGCCGACCAGCGGACGGACATAGCCGATGCGCGGGGCATCCTCGGCCGCAACCGCGAACGCCCACAGCAACGCAGCGCATGCGACAACAAGCTTTATCAGCGTAAATTTCATGTTTGCAGTCGTTTTACTGTTCGCAACTCAGGGAGTAGGGCCGTTCTTCGGCCGAAAAGCAGCGGCGCTTGTCGGGCGTGGAACGCATGTCGAATTCCAGCACGGCGCCCCCTTTCAGGTCGGCATAGGTGATATACGCCCGGGTGTAGGGTTTCCCGTTGAGTTTCACCCCGTGCACATACCGGTTCTTCGAGCTGACGCCCGGCGCCTTAATTTCCAGGTAACGCCCCTCCCCGACCCTCACTTTCATATAAGGCAGGTAGGGCGCGCCCAGCACATACTGGTCGGTGCCCGGGCAGACGGGATAGAATCCCATCGCCGTGAAAATGTACCACGCCGACATCTGGCCGCAATCGTCGTTGCCGCACAGGCCGTCGACCGTCGGACGGTACATGCGATCCATGATCTCACGCACCCAGTACTGCGTTTTCCACGGCTGCGAAGTCCACATGTAGAGGTAGGGCACATGGTGGCTCGGCTCGTTGCCGTGGACATACATGCCCAGCAGCCCCTCGCGCGTCACGTCCTCGGTCTGCGCGAAATACCTGTCGGGCAGGTACTCGGTAAAGAGGCTGTCCAGACGCGCCGTGAACTGACCATCGCCGCCCATCAGGGCAATCAGCCCCGCCGGGTCGTGCGGCACGTACATCGAGTAGTTCCACGAGTTGCCCTCGATGAACCCCTGTCCGTGCGTATCGTAGCGGTTGAAGTCGGGTTTCCAGCTTCCGTCGCTCATTCGCGCCCGGGCAAACCCGGTCGACGGATCGAAGACGTTGCGGTAGTTCTCCGCCCGTTTGCGGTAAGTTTCGGCCACTTCGGAGAGTCCCATGCACCGGGCCGTCCGGTAGATCACCCAGTCGTCGTAGGCATATTCCAGCGTCATCGACGAACCGGTGGACTTCACGTCGTAAGGGACGTAACCCAGTTGCTTGTAAATGCCCGTTCCGTCGTAATAGTCGCAGTTGGCGCTGCCGACCATCGCCTCAAGCGCCAACTTCCGGTCGACGTCGATTTCTTTGTCGAGGGCGTCGCCCACCACCGACACCGAATGGTAGCCTATCATGCACCAATTCTCGTTGCCCATGTGCGACCATACGGGCAGGATGCGGTGCACGCTCTGGCGGCAGTGTGCGAGCATCGAGTTCACGATGTCGCGGCTGCGGTCGCGGCAGATGAGGTTGAACAGCGGGTGCAATGCCCGGTAGGTGTCCCAGACCGAGAAAACGGTATAATTGGTGAAATCCCGGGCCTGGTGTATCTCGTGGTCGACACCGCGGTATTTACCGTCCGTATCCATATAGACCGACGGGTTTATCATCGTATGGTAGAGCGACGTGTAGAGCATACGCAGCGCCTCGTCGCTGCCTTGGGCTTCAATTACCGACATCTGCTCCTCCCACTTGCGTGCGGCGTCGGCCGCCGCCTGGTCGAACGTGCGCCCGCCGGCCTCGGCACACAGGTTGGCCAGCGCCCCGCGCGTTCCCACGGCCGACAGCGCCACCTTGACCTCGAGCGGTGCGGAATCGTCGCCGAAATCGAAGTGCATCACGATGCCGCACCCGCCGATTTCGGGGAAGTTACGCTCCGTGTCGAACTTCCGCCAGCCTCCGCCGTAATCGAGCGGCCGGCGGTCGCGCGCGCCGTATTCGCGCACGGGCTTGGAGAAGCTCATGGCAAAATAGGTGTAGTTGGTGCGCGCCCATCCGCTGGTGATGCGGTAGCCCGTCACCAACGTGTCGTTCTCGACACGCACCTGCGCCCAGCGGGTCTTGCCCTCGTAGTTGTAGATGCCGTGGTCGAGGTCGAGAATCAGGTGCTGGTCTTCGCCCGCAGGATAGGTGTATTTGTGCAAGCCCACCCGCTCGGTGGCGGTCAACTGGGCCCGGATGCCGTAGTCGTCGAGCATCACCTCGTAATAACCCGCCGCTGCGCGTTCGCGCTCGTGCGAGAAGCGCGAGCGGTAGCCCGTTTCGGGGTGTTCGGCCGTGCCGCGTTCGGTGCGTATCTCCCCCACGGTCGGCATCAGCAGGATGTCGCCCAGGTCGGAGTGCCCCGTGCCGCTCAAATGTGTGTGCGAGAAGCCGACGATCGTCGGGTCGTCGTACTGGTATCCGGCGCAGTAGCGGTAGGCCTCGGGCTGGTACTTGCCGTCGATGTTGTGCGGCACCATCTCCGTGTCGGGGCTCAACTGCACGATGCCGTGCGGCACGCAGGCCCCGGGGAAAACGTGCCCCATGCTGCGGGTGCCTATCATCGGGTCGATGTAGTCCGTCGCCGGGCGTGTCTGCGCGGCGGCCGCAACGACCGGGCAGGCCGCAATCAGGGCAATCAGGTAATTCTTCATAACTGTCATTTCGGTTTGTTGTGCCGCAGGACGGGAGATGCCCCGGTCAAAGCCGGAACACCTCCGTCCGCAGCAGGCTATTAAGCCTCGCGTATCTTAATCCAGTAAGGATAGGAAGGATCGGGGCTCACCAGATAGAAATAGTGTTTGTTGCCGTCGTAGGAAACGCTTTCTGCCTTGTAGACGTGGAATCCCCGCTCGCCGAAGAGCAGCCGCTCGAGCGGTTTGACGAGTTTCTGCGACTCCTCGCTGCTCATCTCGTTGCCGTCGGCATCCACGAATGCGCCCGTCACGTCGCCTTTGGTGAAAATCATACGGTCGTCTTCGACTTTGTAGGCGCTGACGGCGATGGATACGGGATGATTTTCGAACCCGTTGCGGAACGACTTGATGTCGATGCGCTGTCCCTTGCCCACCGCGAAAACCTCGATGGCGCAAGGCCCGGCGGGCGTGCCGCCTCCCGGCTGCGTGTAGGGATAGAAGATATAGCGTTCCGTGCCCGTCATGCCCGGAATATCGTCCTCAGCCGTCGGCAGGCAGAGCCGCGAATAAGGAATGAATACCGGCGTGCCGCCCTCGTACTTGTTGACCGGATAGGTGAAGAAATACTCCAGCGGATGAGCCTCGCTCTGCAGCGGCGTGCGGATCGTGCAGGAAAGCCCGTCCACGTTCGGCGTGTAGGGGCCCGTCCACGTAAGGCCCTTGTAGGTGACGCTGCCCACGGTGAGCGGCTCCCGGAAGGTGATGACGCCCGCCTCGGTCGCATCGACGGCCACGGTCTTGTACTGCGCCTTGTTGCGCGCCATCTCACGGTAATTGCCGTCGGTGTAGACCGCCTCGGAATCCTCTATCCAAATCAGGTCGGCCGTACCCGCCTCTGCATTGAGGGAGTAATGCAGTTTGAAATTCTTGTTGTCGTTGTCGAAGAACGTACCGTAGGGTTTCATGCCCTGCGCCACGAGCTGCGGCAGGAAGTTCTCGCCGCCCGGCTCCTCGCCCCCGCCTTCGGAGTAGAGGCCGTCGCGCACCTTCACCCAGAGGTTGCCCGTCTTGGAAATCAGGTAAAAGCCTTTACCGCGCGAATCGCTCTCCTCGATTACGTACAGGCCGTCGGCATGGAAATAGAAATCGGTGAACGGTTTCAGGTCGGCGGCCGCCTGGCTGATGGGGTACGATGCAATCTCGGAACCGGTCGCAATCTTCAGGAAGTCGCCCTGCACGCTGGCGTAGAAGCGAATCCAGTCGGCGTCGCTGTCGAAGCGCGCGGTCTTGGGATCGGTCGTATAGTCGTTCACGAAGAGATAGTTGCCCGTCGTGCCGTCGCCCACATAAACTTCCACGCGCAGCGGAATGTCGTCCGCATAGGGATAGAAGAGGATGCTGCGGAACTTGTCCGAAACCAGCGCCGACCAGAGCGTCGGGTGGGCCGTGCCGCACTCGAGCTTGCCACCGAGGTTATACTGCTTGGAAGCCTTGTCCACGAAACCGGGATGCGCCTCGGTTACGGCGGTGATTTTCGCGTCCGCCACGTTGAAGGCGAGGCTTTCGCCGGCAATCGTGTAGGTGAGCGAACTGTACCCCACACCGTTAATCGTGACGGCCGGCCACTGGATGCCGTACTGCGTGTCGGTCACCTCCAGCTCGAAGCCTGCCGACTCGTGTTTGGCGTCCTTGTTCGCAGCGTCGATCCAGGTGAACTCCATGCTGCGCGACTTCTTGTCGACGGCATAGCGGGCCAGGAACTTGTTCTCGCCGTCGCGCAGGACACCCTGCATGGCGTTTTTCTTCGACAGGGCCAGCCATACCAACTTCTCGCCCAGCTTGAGTACGTCTTCCGACGTGGCTTTGGTCAACACGACTGGCTTGCCCGACGAGGCGCCTATGCAGTTGATGGTCGTCTCGGTCGTCGACTCGACGATGAGCTGCCTTTCGCGGAACTCCGAATCGACGATTTCGTCGTTGAGCATCGTGGGCCCGTCGAACTTGATAATCACGCCGCCCTCCTTGAGCGCCGAAACGCTGAAAAGCGCCAGGTTTTTCTCGTTTTCCGAAACGGGCGAATCGGTCGCCACCGAACTGTCGGACAGGAAGTTGAACAGAATCGTATAGCTTTTTCCAGCAGCGGGGGCATATTCTGCCACCCAATTGTATTCCAGCGCGCTTTCGTAGGTCAGCGCCTCTTTCACGGCTATCGACTCGGCATTCTCGCCGGCCGAGGTGCCCTCCTCCTTAGTCTGGGACTCGAGTCCGTCGAGGGAAGCATCCTCACGGCATCCCGCAGCGAAGACGAGCAGCAAGGCCGCCAGAAATATCGTTATCTTTTTCATGGATGTCATTCAGATTTAGCGTTTTTGGTAATTGGTTTTATCGGCCTTGTAGAGCGCCCAAAGCGTCTGCTCATTGGCATCCTCGCCGAGCGCGTATTTGAGCGCCGCGTCCCAGCTCCACGGATTGATCGTGCGCATCGACGCGTTGATATTGCGGATGGCGTCCTTGTCCTGCGTCTGTGTCAGCCAGTAGCAGAAGAAGCCCGTCGTCTGGTAGCCCGACATCAGGCTGCCGTTGGTATTGCGGGTGGCATAGTCGTGGTAGCCTGCCACCGTGCGCACCGCGTCGGCCAGACCTTCGATTGCCGCCCACGACATGTTGCCCTGACTGTAAGCCGGAATGCCCTGCGGTTCGAGCTGGAAAGCGTGTACCATCTCGTGGAAAAGCACGCCGCGCGTTTCGAGGCTCAACTTGAGCAGCGACTCGTTGGCCGATTTCTGAATCCAGTCGGTCGAGTAATGGATGTTAATTTTGGGCGACGAGCCTCCCTTGTACGACACCTCGCCGGGCATCGGTTCGAGGAAATACTCGATGGTGTTCACTGGGAAACGCTCGTCCCGGTCGTTGAAGTAGAGGTAGGTGCAAATCTCCAGCGCATGCCACTTCAGGTAGGCGATCTTGTCCTGCACCAGCACGTCGTAGAGTTTGGAGCCCTTGTCCTCGGCCAGGTCGATGAACAGGATTTCGGGCGACTCGAAGTTCTTCCACGCGGCATACGGGTCTTCCGTGTGGAAAAGGATGTCCGAAAGAGTCAGCTTGTCGCCGCCGTTGGCCTTGAACACGAATTTATATTTGGCATAGTCGGCCGGCGCCGCCAGGTAATAGATATGTTTCTGGAAACGGGCGATGAACGCGACCTCCGAACGGCTGTCCACCTCGTTCCACGACGCGCCGTCGTCCGACCCGTAGACCTTCCATGACACGGGGTCGTACAGCGCTTCGACGCCGTTGTCGCCCTGCTCCACCACGCCCGACGATACGAGCGTGTAGGCCACGATCCGCCCGGCGCTGCAATCCACGACCGCCTCGACGCTGTTCTCCGAGCCGACTTCGGCCTCGAAGTAGGTCGTAAGGTCGTCGTCAAGGAGCGCCGCCGCGTCGGACGACGGCGTGGCGCCGATGCCGCCGATCTCCACGGTGCCGCCCGGGGCCGGCAGGAAATGCGGCTTTTCATCGGCACAGGAGCAGAGGAGCGCCCCCGCTAAAAGCATATATGTTATCTTTTTCATCATTTTCAGGTTTTAAAGTCCGTTAATATCCGTAATTCTGGTCGCTCTCCGAGATGCCCGAGTTGGCGTCGATTTCGGCCTGCGGAATCGGCAGCGTCAGGCGGTAGTCGTCGGCGGAAATCGTCTTGCCCTCGCGCGTCATGGTCACTTTCAGGCGGCGCGCGTCGAACAGGCGGTGCCCCTCCCATACCAGCTCGCAGCGGCGCTCCTTGATAATCTCGGCCAGCAGCCCCGGATAGGTCTGCGCCGTGTAGCCCTCGATACGTTCGGCGCGCAGTTCGTTGAGCAGGCGGTTGGCCTCAGCCAGATCGGGGTTCTCACGCATCATCAGCGCCTCGATGGCAATGAGCTGCATCTCCTCGGCACGGAACATTTTCTCATCGAGACGGCCGATATCCGACGCGTCGCCGAACCACTTGGTGACCATCCACACGGGCGCCCCAGCGCGGTCACGGCCGTATTCGAAGAAAACCGGCCCGCGGACGTCTTTTTCGGAAAACTGGGCGCGCAGTTCGTTGCTCGGGCGGAAAACGCTCGAATAGTCGCGGCCCACGAAGAGCGTCCCGATCGTCGACGAGCCTGCGGGACGCGACAGCTTGAAAATCGTACCGGCGTTCGACTTGTCCAGCCAGAGGTTCTGCACCTCGCCAAGCTTGGCGATGCCTACGGCACGCAGGGCATTGCTGGCATAGATGTAGGCGTGGGTGTACTTTTTGTGGTAGAGCGAAACCCGCGCACGGAGCGCATCGACCGCGGCCTGCGAAATGTATGCCGTCGAGTTGGTCGCCTTGTTGTCGGCCGCCAGGTCGGGAGCCGCTACCGTCAGCATGTCGTACGCGCGGGTGAGGTCGGTCATAATCTGCTCGTAGCATGCGCCGACTTTGTCGCGCGGGGGATTGCCCACCACGTGGTAATGGCTGACGTACGGGATGCCCAGCGCGTCGTCGTTCGAAAAATCGGAGAAGAAGCAGAGCAGCTCGAAATGCGCATAGGCGCGGAAGAAGTAAGCCGTACCGAGCGACACCTGCAGCGAGGTTTCCTCCTCGGCGTTGAGCGGCTTCACTTTCGGGCCGTAGTTAAGCACGCGGTTGGCCTGATTGATGATACCGTAGTAATGCGCCCACAAGCCGCTGACGTCGCCCGACGTGGCGGTGTAGACCCAGCCGGCAAGGTCGGTTCCGGCGCCACCCGAATCGCCGCCCTGCACGCAGTCGTCGGCGATATATTCCGTAACGGCAAGTTTCGAGCGCAGGCTGGCCTTGCCGTAGATGCCGACCACGGCCTTATGGACGTTCTGCACGTTGCCGAACGCCTTGTCGGGGCCGACCATGTCCGTGGGATCGAGGTCGGTATAGTTACATGACGTGAGCGCAAAAGCCGCCAGCAGCGCCACGATGCATATCGATTGTATTTTTTTCATTGTCTGGTTCATTTTAGGATTAGAAATTCATATCCACACCGAATGTGATGGTACGGGGCTTCGGATAGGACATGACGTCCTGCGCCCCGTTGACTTCGGGGTCGGCACCCGTATATCCCGTCCATGTCACGAGGTTCTCGCCCTGTGCATAGAGCGTCAGGTTGCGGATGAAGCGGGTCTTCCGCATCCAGCGGTCGGGCAGCGTCCACGACAGGCGCAGGGTCTTCAGGCGCAGGTAGGAGGCATCCTCGAGGAACTGCGAGGCCATCGGCGAGGGCTGAATGCCGTCGCGGAAAGCCGGCACGTCGGTCACATCGCCCTCTTTCATCCACATGCGGAGCATGCGCACGGGCTTGTTGCCGTTGAACTTGTGGTTGTCCATATACCAGCGCTGGCAGTTCATCACCGTATAGTGGTAGGCATAGGTGAACTGTGCGTCGAGCTGCACGCCCTTGTAGCGCAGCCGGGTCGTGATGCCGCCGAAGACGGGCACTTCATACGTTCCCAGATGGTCGGCCATATACGCCTGGTTGATGTCGGTCGTGAGCTGTCCGTAGTTGTCGTAGAAGACGGGCATGCCGTTAGCGGGGCTGACGCCTGCGTAGTAAGGCATGATCCACGTACCGAGCGGGCGGCCCAGTTCATAGAGCGTGTTGCCGTTTTTGTAGCGCCCCTCCTTGTTCGACCAAGTACCCAGATCGGTAATCTCGCTCTTGTTGTAGGTGTAGTTGAACCCGAGATCCCACTGGAAGTTCTGCGTCTTGACAGGCGTGGTGTTGACGCCGAGCTCGACACCGCGGTTGACGATGGAGCCCGCATTGGCCAAAATCGAGCTGAAACCGCTGGTCATCGAGATGTTCTTCGACATGTAGAGGTCTTTGGTCTTGATATTGTAGAAGTCGAAGGTGACGTTCACGCGCGAATCCAGCACCGACACGTCCAGTCCGACATTGGTCTGGGCCGAGGTTTCCCAGCGCAGTTCGCTGTTGCCGAGCTGTCCGTGGCTGTAACCCGATTCGCCGTTGTAGGACGAGTTGTAGTAGCCGTCGAACGTTCCGAAGTCGCTCACGCCGTCCTGGTTACCCGTCGTACCGTAGCTGGCGCGCAATTTCAGCTGGTTGAGCCACTTCGCGTTGTCGAACCACGACTCCGACGAGATGAGCCAGCTGGCGCCGACCGACCAGAACGTGGCGCTGGCGTTGTCCTCGTAGAATTTCGACGAGGTGTCGTGGCGAAGCGAGGCCGAAAAGTTGTACTTGTTGGCGATCGAATAGCTGGCCTGCGCGAAGAACGACATGAGGTTGCTCATCGTGCGGCCGCCGCCGATCGAGGGCGGGAAAAGCGACGAACCCGACTTGTCGCCGATACCGGCCGGCGACTGCATCATGTCGGAATTCAGGTCGTAGCCCGTGAAGTTCGACGTGTACCATTTGCCCTGGAACATCTCCATACCGGCTACGGCGTTGAGCGAATGTCCGTTGGCGAAATCCTTATTGACGTTGATGGTATTGGTCCACGTGTAGCGGAATAGCTCCGACGAGGTCTGGCCGTAGTAACCGTGGTTCTGCTGCGCATTGGGATGGTCGCGGTGCAGCGTCGACACGTTGCGGTTGTACATGAAATCCAGTCCGAAATTGGTCTTTACGGAGAGCCAGTCTGTGATGGAAGCTTTCGCATACACCGAAGCGACGGTTTTCAGGCGGCCCGTTTCGCGGTCGTAATATTTGGTGATGAGCGTCGGGTTGTCGACGTTGTACCAGTCGTCGGGCGACTCGTAGGGATAGGCCAGCAGCGTAGTAAACCACGGGTTGCCCCAGTTCTGGCGTCCGGCACCGGCTTCGGGGTCTGCGAAGTTGGTCTTGCTGTAACCGACCGTGGCCTTCAGTCCCAGGTCGAGCCACTTGGTCGCCTTGTGGTCGATATTGAAACGTGTCGAATAACGGTCGAGGCTCGACTTCTTGAGAATCCCCTGCTGCGTCAGGTAAGAGCCCGAGATGAAGAACCGGGTCTTGTCGCTGCCGCCCGAAACCGAAACGCTATGCTCCTGCAGGAAACCCGTCTGGGTCATCAGATCCATCCAGTCCGTGTCGGTGGCGCGGGCCTTGGCCAGACGCGCGAGGTCGGCCTCTGAGGCTGTGCCGTCCATCTCGCGCTTGAGGTACTGCATCATCGGATAGAAGTTGCTGTTGGGTTCCGACATCACGCACTGCAGCTGGTACTGGAGGTTCTGCTCGCTGTTCATCATATCGATGTAATCCACCAGGAACGAGAAACCGAACTGGTTGCGGTAGTTGATGTTCGTGCGTCCGCTGCGTCCGCTTTTGGTCGTGATGACAATCACGCCGTTGGCGCCGCGCGAACCGTAAATCGCCGTGGCCGAAGCGTCTTTCAGCACCTGAATGTCGGCGATGTCGTTGGAGTTGAGCGCCGCGAAATCGGCCGATTGCACCATCACGCCGTCCATAATATAAAGAGGAGTGTTGCTACCGTTGATCGATCCTGTACCGCGGATGCGGATCGACAGATCGTTGCTGCCCGGTTGTCCCGAACCGCTGGAGATCATCACACCGGGCGTCTGGCCTTGCAATCGGTTTTCAAGCGTCGGCGACGACTGAAATTCGAGCTTCTCGCCCTTCACTTGCGAAAGGGCTCCCGTGGTTTGGGCGCGGCGTACGGTGTTGTAACCTACGACCACGACCTCATCGAGCCGCTGGGCGTCCTCTTCGAGTCTGACTTCGATCGTCGTGCGCGAAGCGACGGCTACCTCCTGCGTACTGTAACCTACATACGATACGGAGAGAACGGCGTCGTCCGGACAAGCGATAGTTGTAACGCCATTGACATCGGTCGAGGCGCCCGATACGGTTCCCTTGATCACGACACTCGCACCGATTACCGGCCCCGCCTGGTCAACGACAATCACCGTACGCGCGGCGGTCGTCTTCTGCTCCTGCGCCGACACGGTCAATCCCGGCAACAGGGAGAGCAGAACCATACAAACAGAGTAAAAGTGTAATTTCATTAATTTTTGGTTTAGGTTGATAAAATGGTTTCCGTAGAACAATAGTTTCGTAAATCATGCGGGAGCGGTAATTTCGGGCCCTGAAATGCCGCCCGCAGTTTTGAGAGAATAGACTATTTCAAAGTCATGGGAAGTCAGTTGGTTCGGTTTGAGGTTTATACAAATTTAGCAAACAGCCCCGGGGAAAGGGATGCATCGCGGACAAAAAAAGTATCCTGATTCGCACAAGGTAAATCACCACCTCTTTTATGCGAATCAGGATACTTTTCCGCTCCCGGTGCAAACTACTGCTTCGTACGGTATTCCTTGGGTTTGAGCCCGTATTTCTTCTGGAATTCGCGGTAGAAATAGGACTTGTTCGAAATCCCCACGCGGTACATGATCTCCTGAATGGTGAGGTGGGTGGTCGTCAGCAGGCGGGCCGCATACTCGAAACGGTACTCCTTGATGAATTCGCTCGGCGTGCGTCCCGAAATCTTCTTGAACTTCCGGTAGAAATTGCGGGCCGTCAGTCCGAGGCGTTCAGCAATCAGTTCCATGCGCAGGTTCTCGCTCTCGATATGCTCCTGTATGGTGTCCACGACGGTGTCCATGAAAAGTTTGTCGGTCTGATGCATCTTCTGTCCCTCGACGACCGTATAGACGCTCTCGGGCGTATTGTAATAATCCTTCAGCATCCGGCGGCTGGCTATCAGCCGTTCGACCGTGGCGCAGAGCACGGGCACGGAGAACGGTTTGGTCAGGTAGGCGTCAGCTCCCGACACCAGCCCTTCGACCTGCTCGCTCTCGGTAATCTTCGCCGAAACGACGACGACCGGGATACCGCGCAGGAATTTATCGCTGCGCACGGCATTCACCAACTCCAGTCCGCTCGCGCCCGCCATGACGATGTCGGTGATAATCAGGTCGGGCGTCATCTCGCCCAGGCGTGCGAGCGCCTCGGCCACATCGTGGCACGTGCTGACGCGGAACTGCCCGGAAAGCGCCGATTCGATCAGCCATACGATGTCCTTGTTGTCGTCCACGACCAGCACGAGGGGTTTTTCACCCCCCCCCGCGCGCGGCAGGGTCGGAGCGATACCGGCCGGCTTCTGCACCGCCTCCGCACCGACATCCCCGTCCGTCACCTCCCGGTATGGCAAGCGCACCGTGAATTCGGCATACCGGCCGACCTCGCTATCCACCGAAATTTCCCCGCCGAGCGCCTGCACCAGCCCGCGGCAGATGAAGAGCCCCAGCCCGTTGCGCGACGTAGAGTCGGTGTACATATTGCGATCCATACTGTCCAGGATACGGTAACGGTCGAAGACATGTATCAACTGCTCGGGGGCTATTCCCCGCCCCGTGTTCCGGACTTTCAGCTCCAGCCCGTCCCCAGCTGCCGCCGCCGAAATGCGGATACATCCCCGCTGAGGCGTGTATTTCATCGCATTGGACATGAGGTTGAAGACCACTTTCTTCAGGAATGCGGCATCGGTGTTCCACGTCAGCTCCGGCGGTACCTCCAACAACAGTTCGATGCCGTTGCGCTCCGCAGCGTCGGCGAACGAGCGTACCTGCACGCAGAGCATCGCGGCGATATCGACGCTATGGATATGGACGCGGCCGAATCCCTCCTCCTCGATTTTCCGGAAATCCAGTATCTCCTGAATCAGGTCGTTCAGGCCTTTGACATTCTCGTGCATCACATCCGTATACTTGTGCAGCTGCGGATTCTCCGCGCTCAGTTGTGCGATACGCTCGTTCATGCCGTTGATAAGCGTCAGCGGCGTACAGAGTTCATGCGAAATGTTGACGAAGAAATTGAACCGCGCCTCATAGAGCTTCTCGCGCTGTTCCTCCTCCAGCCGGGCTACGACACGCTGTTGCTGCCTGCGGTAATGCCTGCGCAGCAAGGCGGCAAACAGCCATACGAGCCCTGCCGCGAGCAGGATATAGCACACGAGGGCTGCCGTCGTGCGGTACCACGGCGGCAGCACCGTCAGGGGCAGCGTGTAGACCTGCGTGGCACGATCCATGACGTTGCTCTTGTAGCGCACGTGCAGCAGGTAACTGCCCGCGGGAATATTCATAAAGGCGACGCGGTTGTTTTTCTGTAATTCCACCCACTCGTCGGAATAGCCCTCCAGCATGTAGGAATACTCGTAGTTATCGCCATTCAGGTAGTCGACAGCCACGAAAGAGACGGCGAAGCCGGTCGTACGGGGCGCAATACGCACCGGGAGGGGGTCGTGTCCGTCGCCTGTATAATCCGACAGCGGCACGAGTGTTCCGTCCGGCAGTTCGAGATCCATGAAGCGCAGCCGGGGTTTGTAGTTAGAGGGAGGCTCGGCCGCGGGGTCTATCCACACCACGCCGTTCACGCCGCCGAAAAAAAGCCGGTCGGTATAGGGACATTTCCAGTAAGCGTCGTCGCAGAACTCGATGACGCGCAAATCGGAAGAGGAGTAGTTGTGGAAAAAGTCATGGCCGGGGCTGTACTGCGCGAGGCCCTTGTTCGTGCTCAACCAGATGCAGCCATGCGCATCCTCCAGCACGCCGTGTATCATGTCGTTGACGATGCCGTTGCGGCGGTTGAACTGCCGGATGTCACCCTCGGGCGTAAGCAGTATCAGCCCCGAACTGGCGCCGCAGTAGAGTCCCGACTCGCGGCTCTTGCACAGGCAGAGCAAATCGCCCAGGGCCCGGCTTTGCAGGCGGTGCATATCAACAAATACGTACTTCTTCGTCCGCATGTCGAAGCGTATCAGCCCGTAACCGCCGCGCATGCCCAGCAGCAGCGTCGAGTCGCTTTCGCGTATCAGGGCATAAAACTCATTGCAGTCGCGGCGCTCCAGCCGGAACCGGTAACGGCGCATCGCCGTCACGACGGGCCTGTCGCCCTTTCCGATTGTCAGTTCGACCAGCGCATCCGTATCGCAGGCGAGGTAGAGCGTCGAGTCGTTCACCTCGCACATCTGGTGGACGCCGCGTATCTCCGGCATTCCCGGCTGCAGGGGTAGCGTCCGCATCCGGTCGTCCCCGTATGAATAATAGGTAAGGCCCGGGCCCGAGGTTCCGAGCCATATGACATTCCGGGCCGGGCTGCTGCAAAAACTGAAAACTTCGTTGCTCGTAAGTCCCTTGCCGCGGTCGAAACGGGTCAGGTGGTCGACGGGAATATTCCCGCCGGCATAGCTTTCATAATCGCGGATGCGGATTACGCCGTCGCCCTTGGTGCCTATCCACAGGTTTCCCCTGTCGTCGGTATGGATGGCCCGCACGGGTTTGAGCACCTTTTGCGGCATGTCCTCCATGAGCAGCGTCGTGAACAGCTCCTCCTTGTCGCAGTACATATGAACCCCGTAGCCGTCGGTTCCGACCCAAAGGATATCCTGGTTGCAGTCGGCCCACAGGCAGAAAACGCGGTAGTCCGAGGCGATCAGCTCGCAGCGGCCTCCTTTCTCGGGAACACGGCCCAGGGCCCCGGCCAGGAAGCCCACATAAACCTCGTCCTCGAACGAACAGACCGTCGACACGGTAAAGCCCGTTTCGCCCAGCTGCGAAAGGTCGGATAGCAGCACCAGCGATTCGTCCTTGTACGTATACCGCCACAGCCCGCCCGAGGTGTCGACGAAATGGAGCCTGCCGCCATTGAAGAACGCCTTGCGCACCGGACGCGCGGAGAGCTGGCGCCCGGATACCCGCACGAGACTTTTCCCTTCGCCGTCGTTGAGCCGGTAACGCACCAACTCTCCGTCCCGCCCCAAGGTGCAGAACACCCGGGGTGCCTCCGACCAGACGGCGACAATCTCCGCAGCGCGGACGCCCGGAATATACACGTCCTCGAAAAAGGCGCGCCCTGGGCGGTAGCAGGTGATAAAATCCTCACCCGAGAAAAGCACGGTGTTTCCCTCGCTGTCCGAAGCGATATTCTCTACGTCGACGTACTGCATATAGCTTTCGACGACGCGTCGCTCGCGCAGGGAAAATTTATTGATCCCCAGCGAAGTGGCTACCCATAGGTAGCCCTTTTCGGCCGGGGCTATCTCCAGCACGATATTGCTGCACAGCGAAAATTCGTTGTCCAGCTCCATGCGGAAAACAAAGGTGTTCTTGCCGTTGTAGAGGTGCAGTCCGTCGTAGGTTCCGATCCACATATTGGCATCCTCGTCCTGATACATCGCCAACACGGCGTTGTTCGCCAGCTGCACGTCCGCCTTGACCAGCGACCGCGCCGAAAGTCCCGCCGCCAGCGCCAAAGCGGGTAGCAACAGCAACAACCGGCGGCAGGCCGGCAACCATGACAAATGCGGGAATCGGAAAAGCATGCATTAAAGATAATAAGTTTTAAGGAAAACAGGAAACGGACTATATTAAAAATTAAAATGAACAAAAAAGTAAAATAATACAAGGTTTGACCATTGTCGTGTTTTGAGATTCATTGTGGTGATAATCTTTCAGTTTTATTTCTTCTTGAACTTCAGATATAATCTATGAATTTTAATTTACTTTGATCGGAATAGGCTGAAAACAAACCGTTGCCTTGTCGTTATCTATTATCCCTATACAAAGATGTAATGACCTGAATAATCAAGTCATTACATCATTATAATCCTACGCCATGAAGGTCCGGGGATTTTTTAACGGGTGCGGGATTACAGATTGATCTCGATCCGGGGATGATCCTTCTCGGAGTACCACATGTTTTCGACGGTGACGTCGAGCGGCTTGTCACGTCCTACGGTGGTCATCAGCGTCGAGAACGGCTTGAGCACGACGGGATTCTGCCCCGGGAAGCGGAGGACGTACTCCACCGAACTGCCGTTCGTGAGGCTTACCGTGCGGCGGCCGTTGCTCGGGTCGGTGTGGAGCACCTTTGTCCGGACCGATGCCGTGAAGAGGTCCTTCAGCAGCTGTTCGTCGCCCGCTATCGTGCCGAACGAATAGGCCAGCGTGCGGCGCGCTTCGAGCGCCTCGCGCAGCGCTTCGAGCGAGTTGTTCCGGGCGAAGATCAGCGTCATGTTGCGGCTGTGGCCCTGAAGCCGGTAGGTCTCGGCCGTCGCATCGTGGATGTCGGTATTCGCCGACACGAACAGTTTGCGGGCGTGGGCGCGTGCGATGGCTTTGGGGTAGAACTCTGCGCCGTTCATAATTTCGATGCCGTCGATCAGCCCTTCGCCGTAGGCTTTGACTTCGAACTCGGGGTGTTCGAGGCTCTTGCGCCGCCAGCCCGGATGGTTGTGCATCACCAGCGCCCCCTGCGCCTTGGCGTTGCGGAGCGATTGCAGGGCGTCGGTGGCGTAGAGGGAGTTGTTGTCCGTGGTGAAAAGGGCGTTGTAGTGGCCGTAGGCGATCGGTTCGCGGGTGATCTCGGCGCCGGGAATGATCGTCAGACCGTATTTTCGGGCGGTCTCCCGGGCCAGTTTCACCGGGAGGTTCAGATCCGACTGGATGCCCCGTTCGTCGGCGCTCCTCCGGATGATGTTGTTGTTTATGGCCTCCGTACCTTCGGGAACGTAGCCTTTGAGGAAGTTCAGCATCTTGCCTTCGTGGCGGCGGTATTCCACGTGTTCGGTGATCGCCAGCACGTCCAGGCCGTCGTACCACGCTTCGCGGACGCGGAATTCGGGCGTGCAGTCGCCGTCGGAGTAGACCGAGTGGGTGTGCAGGTCGGCTTTGTAGACGTTGTAGCCGTTCACCTCGGGCAGTATGAATTCCGCGCGCTGTGCGGCGATGCGCCCGGTGTGGCGCGTGATGTCGGGATTGTAGGCGTCGGTGTAGTAGCCTTGCGCGCTTGCGGCGCATGCCGCCGAGAGTGCGGCGGCGAGAAACAGCAGTTTTTTCATGGTGTCGTAGTTATGGTTGGGAAATCCGGGTCGGATAAAGAGACAGAGGCCCCTGCAAGGGGCCTCTGTCCGTAATTGTACGCTGTCGCGGTATTACTTCGAGAACCCCTTGCCGATGGCGAGGAAGTCCTCTGCCTTGAGGGCTGCGCCGCCGATCAGGCCGCCGTCCACGTCCTCCTTGGCGAAGATTTCGGCGGCGTTCGAGGGCTTGCACGAACCGCCGTAGAGGATCGCCGTCTCCTGTGCCGCTGCGCCGAACTTGGCGGCGAGCACCTGGCGGATGTAGGCGTGGATCTCCTGTGCCTGCTCGGCCGAAGCGGTCTTGCCCGTACCGATGGCCCAAACCGGCTCGTAAGCGATCACGAGGTTCTTGTACTGCTCCTCGGTGAGGTTGTAAACCACCTCTTCGATCTGGGCCTTCACCACGTCGAAGTGTTTGCCGGCCTCGCGCTCGTCGAGGTTCTCGCCGACGCAGTAGATGGGGATCAGCCCGTTTGCATAGGCCTGCGCCATCTTCTTGTTGAGCGTCGCGGAGGTCTCGCCGTAGTACTGGCGGCGCTCCGAGTGGCCGAGGATCACGTATTTGCATCCCAGCGCCGCGATCATCGAGGCAGCGATCTCACCCGTGTAGGCGCCTTTGGCTTCGGTGGCGCAGTCCTGCGCGCCGAGTGCGACGTCCGAACCCTTCAGGGCCTCGGCAACCATCGCCAGATGGGTGAACGGCGGGCAGACGATGAAGTTCACGCACGAGCAAACCTCTCCGCGGCCTGCCACGACGCCTTTGGCCAGTTCGACACCTTCGGCGGGAAGCGTGTTCATCTTCCAGTTGCCGGCAACAATTTTCTTTCTCATAGTTGTAATTCTTTTTTATGTTAATAAGTCTATCCTTTGTTTAGCAAGAATCCCGGTTTCGCATGCGCGGCGTTCCGCCGCGTTTGCAATTCTACCCTCCCCTAAATCCCCTCCTCGGAGGGGACTTTATCGCGATGTTTCCGGGTTTTGGGCCGAAGTCGCGGCCTGCCGATCCGCTTCGGGCGAATCGAAAAATTTCTGACCGGGGCGTTCCGTAATTTTTAATTCTTAATTTTTCATTTTTAATTTGCGTCGCACCAGCCTTTCACCTCGTCGATCGAGGGGGCTTTCAGTCCGAGCTTGTTCTTCTTGTTGAATCCGCACAGGTCGTTGAAGAACTTGCCGGGGGCGAGTTTGCGGAGCGACTCGACGGTGAGGTACCCCATCTTCTGAATCACCGGAACCCACTCTTCGGGAACGCCGATGGCGGTGTAGGCCTCTGCGGGATCGTTCACGACCTTCTTCTCGGGGCGCATCTGCGGGAAGAACAGCACGTCCTGGATCGAGGACTGGTCGGTCATAAACATCGTCAGCCGGTCGATGCCGATGCCCATTCCCGAGCAGGTCGGCATGCCGTATTCCAGTGCGCGCACGAAGTCCATGTCGATGAACATGGCCTCGTCGTCGCCCTTCTCCGAGAGACGCAGCTGCTCCTGGAAACGCTCCAGCTGGTCGATCGGGTCGTTCAGCTCCGAATAGGCGTTGCACAGCTCCTTGCCGTTGACGAACAGTTCGAAACGCTCCGTCAGGTCGGGGTTCGAGCGGTGACGCTTGCACAGCGGCGACATCTCGCGCGGGTAGTCCGTGATGAAGGTGGGCTGGATCAGCTCCTCCTCGCAGTACTGCCCGAAGATGGCGTCGATCAGCTTGCCCTTGCCGAAGGTCTCGTCGACCTCGACGTTCAACTGCTTGCACGCTTCGCGCAGCTCCTCCTCCGAGCGGCCCGTGATGTCGTAGCCGGTCTTTTCGCGGATGGCGTCGGTCATCGTCAGACGGCGGAACGGGGCCTTGAATGAGATCGGCTTGCCGTCGATCGTCAGCTCCGTCGTGCCGTTCACGGCCATGGCCACCCGTTCGAGCATCTGCTCGGTGAACTCCATCATCCAGAGGTAGTCCTTGTAGGCCACGTAAATCTCCATGCACGTGAACTCGGGGTTGTGCGTGCGGTCCATGCCCTCGTTGCGGAAGTTCTTGCCGAACTCGTAGACGCCGTCGAATCCGCCGACGATCAGTTTCTTGAGGTAAAGTTCCGTGGCGATGCGCAGGTAGAGGTCGATGTCGAGCGAGTTGTGGTGGGTGATGAACGGACGCGCCGATGCGCCGCCGGGGATGGGCTGGAGGATCGGGGTCTCGACCTCGATGTAGCCCCGTTCGTTGAAGAACTCGCGCATCGTGGCCATGATCCTGGCGCGGCGGACGAAGGTCTCCTTCACCTGCGGGTTGACGATCAGGTCCAAATACCGCTGGCGGTAGCGCACCTCCGGGTCGGTGAAGGCATCGAACGTCTTGCCGTCCTTCTCCTTGACGACGGGCAGCGGGCGGATCGACTTCGACAGCACGGTGAACTTACGGCAGTGCACCGACAGTTCGCCGGTGTTGGTATGGAAGGCGAATCCCTCCACGCCGATGAAGTCGCCGATGTCGAGCAGTTTCTTGAAAACCGTGTTGTAGAGTGTCGGATCGCCTTCGGGGCAGATGTCGTCGCGGCGGATGTAGACCTGAATGCGGCCCGT
>OJPI01000634.1_pt1 | contig 23967 bp, 26 predicted proteins | sample 1598461 | NCBI WGS metagenome assembly OJPI01 (sample SAMN03922483, study PRJEB24848) | human gut metagenome | isolation source: stool sample | host: Homo sapiens | place: Germany | collected 2011-05 | reverse complement strand
GAACTCCCGACCCACTGATTACAAATCTTCTAAGCTATTGATTCCGCACAATATTAACTTATTGTTTTTAAATAAAAAATCGTTAGCCGGCAAAGGTTTTAAGCAATTTTTCAAAATTTTAAACACATTTAAACTGCGTGTTGGAATCGCTAGCTGTATGTATTTCACTCACTCGGCACTCACTTAAAATTTTTTAATGTTATATATAAAACAAGTTATGTATTAGGGTTATAATTAACAACCATTTGGCTATCATTTAAAATATCAGCTATATCCTGAGGATAGGAATTTACTGGAGATGTAAAGAACAAACGTGTTTTAGCCCTGGATAATCCCACAAAAAAGCAGCGCAAAGCTTCATCTTTATCAGTTTGGCTTCGGCTTAATGTCCACCATGAATTTGTACGAAAATCAGCGAAAAATACCGTATCAAATTCTAGCCCCTTACTTTTATGTGTCGTCATAAGTTTTACAAAGTTAACGCCTAAATATTCATCGATTGCTAGTTGTAAGTTTCCATTAGCATTTTCTACACATTTTTGAAGCAAAGCAGGTACAGATAATATAGCCGCATTAAAATCTTTTTGATTTGTATAAAATTTATACCTTATTTTTTTCTTTGGCAAAATTAACAAAATTTGAGATAACCATTCTTGTATGTTATCAAAATCTATTTCATGAATTTCATTTATCTTATTATGTATTTTTTTTATATTATTATTTCTCCCTATATCTAATGATAAAATATCAGCTAAAAGAGAGAAAAGTTCCTTTTGCTCTGTAATAGTTATTATCTTTAATTTTGACTTAAGAAGATATATAATTAGTTTAGAAAAGCTATCGACCATTAAATCCTGAAAACGAAGACCATTTTTGCAAACTTTTTCATCTTCATTTCTTACGCAAATACTATATTGTGTAAAAATTTGTGATGTTGTAGATAAATAATCTGACGTTTTTTGTTTCAAAATAATAGCTATATCGTTAGGATGTAAATTTATATTTTCTGCTAATATTGTTTTTATACAGCATGCAATATATGTTGCTTCATCCTCAACAGTATAAGCACCATATGCAGCGATAAAACTATTAGTTACTTGTGATGTCTTTGAACAGCTATATTTTATAATTTGTTGTCCTGAAGGCGTAAGTTTACAAATAACTTTGTTTATAAATTCAACTATTGTAGGAGTAGATCTGTGGTTATAAGTAAACAAATGTTGAGTTGAAGAAAAATCATTTTGAAATTTGTTAAAAATATCAGGGACAGCCCCAGCCCACCCCATAATAGCTTGATTAAAATCACCTACCGCACATATTTTATTATATTGATTATTGAAAAGACATTTTAGAATATCGTAATGTCTAACATTCATATCCTGAAATTCATCTAAAAAAATATACTTATATGTCTTAGATATTAATTTTTTAATATTTTGATTATTATTTATAATATAATATGCCAAAGTATGACACATATTATAATCAAAAAAATTATTTCTTGCCGCATACAAATAAATATCTTTTGTTGCCTTTGAAACATCTCCTTGAAGAATGGTAACATCTTTAATATATTGATTAGGAAAAACAGTTGTATTAGCTGATCGACAATAATTAACCAGATCAATTTCATCAACAATCTCAAAATCAGTTTGAATTTTTAACCAGCTAGGCAAACTTGTTGCAAATCTTCGTACTAAAGAAATAATAAAAGAATCTACGGTCAATGAACAAAATCTACTTGATAAATCTTTGGGACAGCGCTTTTTTACACGCTCACGAATATTAGAAGCAGCATCTACTTTATAACATAGTGCGAGAATCCTAAAAGGAGATAAACATAATCCTGTTTGCAATAAATATGTTGCCTTTTGAGCAAGAACTTCTGTCTTGCCGGTCCCCGGTCCTGCAACAATAGCAATATTTCTGTCATTAATAAGAACCGCTGTTTGCTGTTCTGGAGTTAATTCAACTCCATCAGATGGTTGCCAATTATCCCCGGATACATAACGTGTCAAAATATATCTCCTATCAATTTATTGAAATTGTGATTTCTTAAGTATATCACAAGCTTTGTTAATTAGCCTATGTAAAACAGTTGGGCATTTTTGTTCAAAATCGGACTGTCCCATTTCTTTTATCTTATCACAAATCAAATAATGAGATGCCACCTTGCTTTTTGTCTTAAATAAATAACGATATTTCCGCAATACTTCGTCAGTAAAAAATTTATTCGGAGAAACATATTTTGTTTCGTCACCTTTTTTTCCCAATACCGCTTTTACCAACTCATCATGTTCATCATTTTGACCATTATTCTTATAAAAATCAGGAAAAGCATTAATCATCAACATATCAAAATCTAATGGATATGAGAAAAAGACACTATGTTCTTCCAAAATTTCTTTGGTACTAGTCTTTGGCAATCCTAATTTTTCTGAAATTTCAAACAAGCGCTTTTCTCCACCTCCATAACGTCCCAAATCATAATCAAGCAAAGTAACATAAGGTATTTTCAATTCATTTAGTAGTCGCCACATATGATTTACATGTCTTCCAGCTAAAGGTACAAATGAAACAAATGATGTATCGAAATTACATGATTTTTTCTGAGCGATCACAGGTAAAACAATTTCTTCTGAGTCGCCTTCTCCTAAGACTACCAGTTTTGAAAAATATATTTCTGGATGAGATAAAACCGCCTGATTTAGATATTTGTAATCTTCTTCATCTTTATTTTCAGGTAGCAATATTTTACAGGAAATTGTTTTTCTGTCATTACCACAACATTCTTGTCTTAAAAAACGTATTTGTTCAACCTTGTTTAACCGTCTTACGACATTAGGAGAGTGAGATGTTACAATACTAATTATGGAATTAGATTTACTTTTATCCTCTAAAGCATCAATTATTCGGCTTAAATAAAAAGGAGATAAATGATTTTCGGGTTCTTCTAGTGCAAAAATAGTAAAAATAGGAGCATCATAATCTTGTTCCTTTAGTCCAGATAATTTATTATTTTCATGTTGTACCTCTATTTCATGTAATGCCATTGATAGAGTTAAATAAAGCAAAGATATTTGTCCATCGCTTAATTCATTTATATCCTTTAAATCTTCAGTTTCAGAAGGAAATAATTTTAATATCAGTGATTTTACCAAATCTTCAAATTTGTTAGAAATTATTTCAAGTTTTATATTTCCATAATGAGGTAGGGAACTATCATGAATTTTATTCCATACATTGTTTATAGCTGTTTGTATAGATTGAACTGCTGTAATTGCATTAACTTTTTCCCCAAGCACTTTGCTGTCGTTTTCAATCGCTAATCTATCAGTTTCTGATATATCTGCATAACGCTCTATTTTTTTTATAATACGTTTTAATTCTATATTTAAAATACTTTTAGCATTTCTTGTTGCTGGTACATAAATAAGGTTAATTTGTCTACGTTCATGATTTTCAACTTTTATTTTTAATGGAGTTTCATCTCCAAAATCTACATCTTCGTCCGTTAAAACCCAAAATAGTGTTGATGAGACATCATCCTCATACTCATCTTCATTCCACAAGGCTTCTAGTCGCATGCGAGCTTGAAAAGTTTTATTTTTACTTTCATAAATAACTGGAGAAAAAAAAGCCAATGTTTTGACTTCGTCTTTATCGAGAAACTCAAACACAATATCAATATATAGCTGCCTATTTTGTAGATCTGTCTCTCCTGTAGCTACATGAAAATCAGATTTAAAAATAGTTCTTTCATCTGTTGTATTTCCAAAAACCTTCTGGATTGCTTTTAGTATGGAAGTTTTTCCAGCTCCATTATTACCGATAAGACATGTAATATCCTTTTCAAAATCAATATCAACAGGTACTTCCGAAAAACATTGAAAATTTGATATTTTCATAGATTTAATGAACATACAAAAACTCCTATTACTATTCCTTACAGCTTAAATCATACAAATACATTATAAAGAATCAAAGTTTTTTCCTGTTTTTACGCAACAATAAAAAATATAAACAAACAACAAAAAAGTTATTGACATTCAAAAATGTACACTATATAAGGAGTTTCAGTTGATTGCCAACATAGCTCAGTTGGTAGAGCTACTGATTTGTAATCAGTGGGTCGGGAGTTCGAGTCTCTCTGTTGGCACCATTAATCCCTTGTAAAAACAAGGGTTTTATTTTTATCATTTCCTTTCTACATCATTACGTTTTTTGTCTGAGTGAGTGAACTAGATTTCATATTGACTGGAAACCTCAGTATTTGCTTGTTTTTTTCATTTTTATAAGTGAGTAAATTTTAATTTCTCACTTTCTTATTTTCTAATTCTGGTTGCATATTTATAAAATGTCTGTTTTTTGTTGAAAATAACAAAAATTGTCAATAATATGTCTATGCAATATTTTATGTCGTTTAAATAGATGAGGATACCAAATGCCATTTCCAAAAAAATCTTATTTTTCTTTGAGTGAAGTATCAGCTAGATGGCGCAGAAAAATAAAAGATGTCGAATATTGTATCGAAAACGGTCTTTTAGACGCACATATAAAAGTTTGTTGCGTAAAGCTAGCTTCTACTTCAAATGCAAACCATTCAAGTGATAATCAATCTTCGGTATATGAGTTTACAGGATGCAAACGTCTGGCACCTGAAGATTGCCATATTCTTTTTCGACATTATAAACGCCAGATTAGTGAATTTGTATCAAAAGACTTTTCTCAACGAGAAAAATTAGTAGATCCAGAAAAGTTAATAATAAAAAAAGTTGATTTAATGATTTTTCTTAATGATTTAAAAAATTTTGAAGAAAAATATCAACTAAAATATGAGGAAGCTGAATTGCCACTATGGAATGACCACACCCCCTCTTCGCCTTCTAACATCGCAACTGTTAATGATTGCGATGTTTTTTATATAGGAAATAATTTTTATTCATTTGGCCCCATTCAGGCCAAAATAATTCGAGAACTGTATAAGGCAGCACAATCTCCTAATCCGTGGGTACTTGGAAAAAATTTGCTTGCGGACAGTGGAGCAAGGACGCAACATTTAAAAGATTTATTTAAGTCACATCCTATTTTACCACTGATTAAATATAAAACGAAAGGGTATTACAGTCTTTTGATATAATAATTCACAACATATATAAACGAAAGTCTGATAAAAGTCGGATAGAAAACCGACCTGATTTTTGAAAAATATAGACATTTTTTGTTATCATCATATCGTATATCCGACCTTATCAGACTTCTATTCTTACCTATCCGACTGTAAAAATGTTTCGGTTTTCCTCAAAATTTGCCTGTAAACGTAAATTTTAAGAGGAAAATTACATGACGGAACATTCAAACAGTTATTTAACAACAAAAGAACTTTCTCAACGTTGGAAAATCAATCCAAATACAATAGAACATTGGCGTACCAATGGATTTGGTCCAGAATTCATCCGCATTGGGCGTAAAATTCTATATTCGCTTGAAAGCATTTTGGAATTTGAACAAAAAAATAAAGCTCAAAATACTGTAGAAAATAGATAAATTTTTCTGCGAAATCATTATGAGCGGTTGGATAAAACTTCACAGAAAAATTACTGAATGGGAATGGTATGGAGATGCCAATACCTTTCGGGTATTCATGCACCTATTGTTAACAGCTAATTATGAAGATAAGCGGTGGCGCAATATTGATGTAAAACGCGGCCAAATCATAACCGGCAGAATGGAGCTGGCGCAAACACTATCTCTAAGCGAGCGCCAAATAAGAACAGCCCTTGACAAGCTCAAAATGTCCGGCGTTATAGCCATCAAAGCGACCAACCAATATTCTCTGATAACCGTTGAGAACTACAACTGTTTTCAAGATTGTTCTGTTGAAAATGTCCAGCTAAAAGCCAAACAACCGACCAACCCAAAGTCCGCAGAAAGTCCAACAAACGACCAGCCTAGAGTCCGACCAAGGTCCACGACTCAAGAAAAGAAGAATTTAAAAACTAAAATATCCTCATTACATTCGGATATTTTATCAAAAAATTCTCCCAAACCGGTTATTTCAAAGAAAATGAGTTTCGCGGATTTACTGAAATCCAAGGGGATAGCATAATGTCAGTAGTCGATATGCTAAATAAAAAACACAAAGTTATGAATTGTGTGTTCGAAATTCTGTACGATTTGTACGGAGAGCCAGTATGGCTGAACAAACCAAAAGATGGGCAAGAGCCTGAAAAAATTATTGAACAATGGATTAAAGAGCTTGGGGATTATTCAGAAACCCAATTAAAGCAAGCCTGCTATAATCTTTTCAAATATAAGAAAGTGGCGACATTTCCAAAATTGGCTCATATTTTGGCAGAACTCAGCGACCAAGATAAAGAAGAAATCAAAAGTAAAACACCTGAAACACCAAAAGCGTTTATGTGTTTAGAGGTAGAGCTGATGAAGCAAGATATCAAACGAAACAAATGCAAATACACACTGATCACCTACAAAAGAGCCGTTGACTATATTATGACAACTTTGCTTAAAGAAACAATCGGCGAACGTGAGTTTCTTGAAATGGAATATAGCTATCGCTATGACGGCTGTAAATTGCGTGGTATGCAATATCGAAAGGCCTTAGAACTTGGCTTGTTTGATGAGTTTGACAATGTCTTGGATAAAATGGCAAAGGAAAGTTATCATGGCTAAAATGACAAGGCAGGAAATATTAGAACGTTTTGAGGAGGCTGTTTATACAGCTAAGCGATTGCCGCCAGTCATTATTCCCGGATGTAAAGCTGTATGGCCAGATATAATTTATACGCCATTAGAAATTTTACAGCAGGAAAAATGTCCGATAAGGTTACGTCCCTCACCGGAGCAATTATCCAGATTAGATGAAGTCCTAAGCTGGACACCTTTATTAACAGAATTAGAACGGAAACTGATTTGGTATAAAGCGCAACGAAAACCTTGGAAATTTATCTGTACCGCGCTGGGAATATCCAAAAGCTCCGGAAATGAAAAACTGAATAAAGCTTTAGATTATTTGAGTGAAAAGATAGAACGCTTGTAAACTAGATTAAAGATTTTTTAATTCAATAGCCGAATGTTTATCTACATCATATAAAAAGCTCTTGTTAAATTTTGAAGTAAAGTTATGGTTCATTATTTCATCGGTAAAATGACAATAATTACCTTTGGAAACTCCGGGTTTGCACACTAACAAATAACATTCATCACAATGTTTTATAAAATTATCATATTTTTTATTTTTTTTCTCAATTACATTTTGTAAAGGGGAAAACGGATTTTCTAGGCTAAAACATTCATTATTAACAAAGCACTCATATTTTCCGTTAATATCCGGAAAACCGCAGATTGAAAAACACAAATATTCATCGTCTATTTTTATCCAAGATTTTATTAGCCGAGGAAAGTTTTTTAATTTGTCTAAATTATTATCAATAATAGGTTCTATCTGAGCTTTTATTTCTTTTTCAGCAAATCTATCAATAAAGCCCGGATTATAACAGGCCTCCAAAAATTGTTCTTTGGTTTTTGCTTCATGCTTTCGTTTGTCATACTTATCAATAATGATTGATATTGGCAATTTATGTTTATTAAAAGAATATTTACAAATTTTATTACCCGTTGTAGCTAATGCCTGCATAGCTTTTCCGTGCTTGCTTTCAATTATAAACTGGGTTATCTCTAGCCCTATCTTTTTTCCATCATTGGTCTCAAAGATAAAATCGGGGCTTTCTGTTTCCTCAATTTTAACAATATTATGTTTTCCGTGCCATGACTTTCCTATGGCAGTTTGCAAAAAACAATCTAAATATTCTTTTTCTTCTATTTTATGGTTCTTCATATTAAAAGCTATATTCTCTTATAAACTACCTAAAATGTGCCTTGTTCTTTTTTATTGCTACATAATAATATAAAAGTCCATAAGATTCTATGATTATATTAGTTGTATTTGGCTGTATTAAACTTTAAAAAACTTATCCGTTCTGTAATCGCATATTTTTGTATGGACATTTTCAAAAGTTTTCCGTTAATATTTAGATATGATGAGAAAAGGTGTCGAAAGACATCTTCTCTCATTTTTTTATGCGTAAAATCTCTCCAATATTCTCTGGGTCCTTCTGGACTTTTGACCCTATAGGGGTGGCTCAAGCGCGGCATATTTTAAGCCGACAGCCCGAAAATTTTGGTTGACACGGTTGACATTTTTTATCTTCTTTCTTGGATTTTCAGGCAGTTGAGTCCTATTGTTCCGACAATGCGCATAAAAAAATATTATTTTGAATCAAATATATAAAATTATAAACCAAACTCACTAAACAAGTTGACAATTTTGGCGGTTTTCTAGGAAAACCGCCATTTTGCGAATAAGGATGTAAACCAATGGAAAAAGTTGAAGTAAACACAAATCTTGAATACAGTCGCCGCAAACTGGCAGATTTAAAGGAATATGAGGGAAATGCCCGCACGCATAACAAAGAACAGATTATGCAAATTGCCAATTCCATGATGGAAAACGGTTGGACTGCGCCAATGCTTATTGATGAAAACGATATGATTTTGGCTGGACACGGACGTAAAGCAGCCGGAGAAATGTTAGGTGTTGAAGAAGTGCCGGTTATGATTATCCGCGGTCTCAATCCGGCACAAAAAGCCCGCTTATGTATTTCTGAAAACCAGATTGCTCTAAATGCCGGTTGGGATACGAACAAACTATCAGAGCAGTTGCAGCTTATTCTTGATGACGGTTTGGATTTGGAAATAACCGGTTTTGACGATGATTTTCTCAATGATATTCTCAAACTGGATAATGACAATGAACTGCTTGACCCGTTAGAGGGAGAGAAAGAAGAAAAAGTTCAGGCCAATAAGTTTTTATCATTTGGCAGTTATAAAATTCATATTTCGGAAGAGGAATACCAGAGTTTGGTGGATGCTTATGAGAATTTTGTAAAGGAAAACGGTGTCCGTTATGGTTTTGTAGCAAAGGTATTGTTACCCCAATGTTAGAGTTAGATTACCCAATTAAAGATTTAGTCGGCGCAGATTATAACCCGAGAGAAATTGACGAGGAATCGCTAAAAACACTTCGCCAATCTATTAAAACCCTTGGTATTGTCAAACCGATTATTGTTTCCGGCAACTTGATTGTCGCCGGACACCAAAGGACAAAAGCCCTGCTGGCTGCCGGTATTGATAAAGCACCGGTATATCTTTTGCCGGCAAATATTAACCAAACTGATGAAATCCGCTTTAACCAACTGCACAACGGTACAGATTTTGACAGCGGCGATGAACGAGCTTGGGTTGGCAGAAGTGAAAATCTTGGCTTTGAAATGGTGCCGCCTATCAAATTGCGCGGCAATATGCGGGCTAAAATGGCAAATGTCCGCAATGAAATCTGCAAGCTCATTATCAAATATGGCAACTGGGGAGCTTGTGTTGCCACTCAAGCCGGAAAAGTTATTCATGCCGGACAATATGTTCTGGCTTGCAAAGCGATGGGAATTCCGACCAGAGTTTACCGCATTCCTAACAATATGGCTCAACAAGCGGCAGAGTTTTTGAATAAAAAATATGGTAAATTTTCTTATGATCATTTAGCAAAAACGACTTTTATACAGACGTTTGCTCAAAAATTTCGTTTGCGGCACGATGAGCAGGAAGAAAAGCCGTTTAATGCCTCACCGACTTATGAGAAAAGCCTTATTCCAAATTACAAAAAAGGCGAGCGGATTTTTGATTTTGGTTGTGGTCAGGCAGATTATGTAAAAAAGCTTCGCAAAAAAGGTTACGATATTCATGGTGTTGAGTTGTTTTACCGCAAAGGCAATTTCATTGATTCGACAATGGTTCACAAAATGATTGATAATCTATGTGAACAGCTAGAAACCAAAGGTTTATTTGATATTGTCATTTGCGATTATGTTCTTAACTCGGTAGATAGTATGACTGCTGAAAACGATGTATTGACGGTGGTTAATGCAATGTGCCGAATGGGCGGCAAAATCTATTTTTCAGGTAGAGCCAGAGAAAAAATTGATATGCAAGACCGTACGACTTATGCCGGAGAAGCAAAATCCCACCGTTATATTGAGTTTTTGGATGATAATGGATTTTCGGCATTATTCCGTAAAGGGCATTGGTTTTATCAGAAATTCCACCGGAAAAGCGAGGCTGTTGCGTTAGGGCGTAGATTTATCAATACGACCGAGGCTAAGCTGGAACGCCATAATCCGGGAGTTTGGTGTATGAGCGGAATAAAAAATGTTGTAATATCCCCTAAAATGGTTGAAGAATCTATCACTCGGGAATTTGAGATGTTACATCCGGACGGCAAGCCTATAGGTAGAAGTGCCGATGTCATAAAGGCTTATCGTCTTGCATTGGCAAAAGATAACTAACGCCAAATTGATAATTGCGGCAAGACGTGAAAGCCTGAGATAAACTGTTATACCCTTTTTCAAGCGGTGGAATGGGTAAACGTCTTGCTCCGGTTATAATCACTTTATCGCCCCTGTATGTTTCGGCGGTAATGATGTCGTTTTCATTATCGCTTGGAACAAAGGGAATGTGGAGATTGTTTCGGTAGCCGATAACGCCACACAAATATAAACACTTGAAATCAGTAAACTCATTGAGTTCAATCTCGGTGTTCACGGGCATATTTAGACTAACTTTTTGTGAATAATCGCCAATTAAGCACTTGGCACAATGAACTGTCGGGTCAAAACCTCTTATGTATTTTAGCCAAAAGTACCTAAATCCCGTAACTTTGGCGTTTTCCGTAACAAATTTTATTTTCATACCAACATTATAATATAATCATATAGGGTTGCAATGTTTTTCATCGGTATATCAAAAAGAAGTTTAGTAAGTTATGGCATACATTACGCAGGCAGCATGGGGGAGAAAACATAATTTTACCCGACAATATGTAAATAAGTTGGTAAATAACGGAACAATAAAGCTCCATAACGGAAAAGTGAATGAAGAAACCGCCGATATGGCTATCGCCGCTATCCGCCAGCCTATGAAAACCAGTAAAAATGCCACAGACGGAATGGACGCCCTCGGAAATTTATCAACAGTACTCTTAAAAACCCGTATAAAAAGCGAAATTGAAAAAGTCAAATATCTTGAAACGAAAAACAAAGAGGCTGAAAAATCTTTGGTTTCGGCAGATGGTGTGAGGATAGCCGCCTTTAATAAAGGACGAATGGTGCGTGATGCCCTCTTAAATATTCCCGACCGTGTGGCGTCAATCCTAGCCAAAGAAACTGATACCAACCGAATACACGAAATTTTAACTAAAGAAATACGCCAGATTATTGAGGAAATATTAGAAAGTGGCTGACGCTTTTATCATTTATAACGAGGGATTTAATGCCGGTTTAAAGCCAGACCCGCTCTTGAATATCTCGGAATGGGCAGACAAATACAGGGTTCTTTCGCAAAAAGCCTCGGCAGAACCGGGAAAATGGCGAACTTCACGAACGCCATATTTAAAAGAGATTATGGACTGCCTTTCTCCGTATTCGGGAATTGAGCGCGTTGTTTTTATGAAAGGCGCTCAAATCGGCGGAACAGAGGTAGGAAATAATTTTTTGGGCTATATCGTGCATTTATCCCCAGGGCCGGTTATGCTTGTTATGCCAACGGTGGACGGAGCAAAAAGAACATCTAAAACCCGTATAGACCCGATGTTTGCTGCAATTCCTGAATTAAAGTGCGTTATCAGCGACCGTCGTTCCAAAGACGCCAGCAATACAACCTTGATGAAAGAGTTTCAGGGCGGTGTATTGGTTTTAACCGGTGCGAACTCCGCCATTGGCTTACGTTCTATGCCGGTACGCTATATTTTTCTTGATGAGATAGACGCATATAAAGGAGATGTCGAGGGCGAAGGAGATCCTGTCAATTTGGCAATCAAGCGAACAAGCACCTTTAACCGCCGTAAAATTTTTATGGTTTCCACGCCGACAATCCAAAGCGTGAGCCGAATAGAATATGAGTACGAGCAATCAGACCAACGTCATTATATGGTACCGTGTCCTTATTGTAATAAAAGGCAGTTGCTTAAATGGAAACAAATCCATTGGGAAGATGATGACCCGCAAACGGCTGTTTATATTTGCGAATATTGCGGCGGTATAATTGAGGAACATCACAAAACGTGGATGTTGGAGAATGGAATTTGGGAAAAATCCAATCCGAGCAGTAAAATTGCCGGGTTTCATTTATCTTCTTTATATTCGCCGGTTGGCTGGTTTTCATGGGCTGACGCGGTTAAACAGTTTTTAGATGCCAAAAACAAGGATAATCTGTTGAAAGTCTGGGTTAATACCGTTTTGGGCGAAACTTGGCTTGAAAAAGGCGAAGCTCCTGAATGGCAGGTTCTCTTTGATAAACGCGAAGATTACCGGCAAGAACTTGTCCCGAGTGGCGGTTTATTCTTAACTGCCGGCGCAGACGTCCAAAAAGACCGTATAGAGTGTGAGGTTGTTGCTTGGGGGAGAAACCACGAAAGCTGGTCGGTGGGCTACTTTATTATAAATGGCGATACCGCCAGAGAGGATGTCTGGAATGAGCTGACAGATTTTTCCCGGCGTTATTTTGAGCATTCGTCCGGCGCTATGCTGCCAATCTCCCGTTTTGCCATTGACAGCGGTTTTGCAACGCAACAGGTTTATAATTGGGTACGCAAACAACCGCTGAATTTTGCAATGGCAGTCAAAGGAACAGACAGCGGCGTTACACCGTTAGGTCTTCCGACTAAGGTTGACCTTAATATCAATGGTAAAAAACTTCGCCGAGGGGCTAAGGTTTGGACAGTCGGAACTTCCATTCTTAAGTCTGAATTATATCAATTTTTGAGGTTGACTCAAAATGAAGATGAGAGCTTTCCGGCCGGATATTGCCATTTTCCTAAATATGACAGCGAATATTTTAAGCAGTTGACGGCTGAACAGTTGGTTACAAAGGTCGTTCGAGGTTATCAAAAGAGAGAATGGCAGAAGACAAGAGAACGTAACGAAGCTTTGGACTGCCGCATTTATGCCCGAGCGGCCAGTATCTGCTTTGGCATAGAACAGTTCTCCGAAACAAAATGGCGCAATCTGGAAAAAACTCTAATTCCGGAAAAACAGGAAACAGCGGAAATACCGGTAAAGAAAAAACCTAAAATTAGCTTTTCACCCAACATAGTCAAAGCGCAAGACCCATATTTATAAGGATTTAAGATGACAAAAGTTGAAATTTTACAAAAACAGCTAGAGGAAGCGGAACAGGCATACCATGAGTTAATGATTGGTGCACGCACTGTTAGCGTTAATGTTGAGGGTGTCGGTTCTACGTCATACGCTCAAGCCGATTCCTCCAAGCTGAAAGAATATATTTTATACCTACAAGCAGAAATTGGAAAAGCTAAGGGACTGAAAAATCGTAAGGTTATCAAAGTGAGTTTTTAACTATGGATGACACAAGTTATAAAGGCGCGTCTTTATCGGCTAAGGAATTGCTGAGCTGGCGGCCGTTACGACATTCTGCAGATATGGAACTGGATGGGGAGTTATCGACTCTTGTTGCCCGTTCTCGAGATTTAATCCGCAATAATGGTATTGCCAGCGGGGCAATACAAACTCTTGTTGACAATGTTGTCGGTAACGGTTTAAAGCTCGTTTCAATTCCAGACCACAGAATTTTGGGATTGGATATTGATTATCTGGAAGAATGGGCGCGAAAAGTTGAGAGCTTATGGCGTATTTGGTCGGAAAGCGTATATTGTGATGCCGCACGGAAACTTAACTTTAACTCGCAAACAGCTCTTATTTTTCGGTCTGTTATTGAAAACGGAGAGGCTCTGGCATTGGTTTTATGGCGTGAAAATTCAGCCAATCCGTTTGCAACCTGTTTTCAACTTCTGGAACCAGACAGATTATCAAACCCAGATTTTAAGCAAAATAGCGAATTTTTACGCGATGGTATCGAAATTAATCAGTATGGAGAAGCTGAGAATTATTGGATAAGCAAATATTATCCCAATGACTATTATTACGGTCAGGATGTCAATACATGGCAAAAAATTGCAGCACAAACACCTTTTGGGCGGAAATTGATTTTACATGTCCACCATCCTGAGCGTATCGGGCAAAATCGCGGCAAACCGCTTTTTACTTCCATAATGCCGCTTTTTAAGATGTTAGACCATTATGAGCGTTCCGAACTAAAAGCCTCGGTCGTTAATGCAATGATAGCAGCATTTATTGAAACACCGATGGACAGCGAATCAATCGCCGAAATGTTTGGCGAATCCGTAGATGATTATTTGGAAAAACGTAAAGATTGGAGTGTTAAGCTCGAGGGTGGCTCAATTATTCCGGTATTTCCCGGCGATAAAGTTTCTGCATTTACGCCCAGCCGCCCAAATTCCAGTTATGCCGCTTTTGTTGAAAATGTCCTGCGGCATATCGGAACTGGCCTGAATATTCCGCTAGAATTGTTGATGAAAGACTTTTCTAAAACCAATTATTCTTCAGCCCGAGCCTCATTAATTGAGGCTTGGCGTTTCTTTAATGGTCGAAGAAGTTGGATAATTAATTATTGGGCTAAACCGGTTTTTGAGCTTTGGCTTGAAGAAGTTGTAAACAAGGGGCTGATTGAAGCCCCTTGTTTTTACGAAAACAAAGCAGCGTGGTGTCGTTGTAAATGGATTGGCCCGGGTCGCGGTTGGGTTGACCCCGTTAAAGAAGCCCAAGCCTCACAAATCCGTATGGAAGCCGGATTATCAACCCTAGAAGATGAATGCGCTTCACAGGGCTTAGACTGGGAAGAAGTCTTAATGCAAAGAGTACGAGAACTTAAACGGATGAAAGAACTCGGCCTCAATGCTTCCGATGATGGAAATATGAAACTTATTAGCCAAGAGGAAAATACAAATGAAAATATGGAACAAAATAACCAATGAACCGTGGGCTACGACAAGTGATACACTTGAAAATATAATAAATATAGCCAAACGGCAAAATGCCAACCCGGCAGCCATTGCAGCGCAATTGGGGAGGAAGTTGCAAAGTACTTATGCTGTGTCAGTGAGAAATAATGTTGCTGTTATTCCCATTCATGGCCCGTTGTTCCGCTATGCTAATCTTTTTACGCTAATCAGCGGCGCAACCTCCTATGAACTTCTAGCCAGAGATTTTAATTCTGCATTGGCAGATGAAAGCATAAAAGCAATTTTGTTTGATATTGACAGTCCCGGCGGAGAAGTCAACGGTTGTTCTGAATTGGCTGATATGATCTACAATGCGCGGGGTAAAAAGCCCATAATCGCTTATGCCTCCGGAAGCTGCTGTAGCGGAGCTTATTGGATAGCCTCTGCTTGTGATGAAATTATCGTGACAGATACCGCATTGGTCGGCTCTATAGGAGTTGTTGCAGTTTATGAAAAACAAGACAGCGAAAACAAAATTGAAATTGTGTCTTCTCAAAGCCCCTTAAAACGTATTAACCCGGAAACTTCTAAGGGATTAACTCAGATACAATCCCGACTAGATGCATTAGCAGAAGTTTTTATCAATAAAATTGCGACTTACCGCAATATCTCAATCGAAACCGTAATCAAGGATTTTGGTCAGGGAGACGTTTTTGTTGGAAAAAAGGCGATTTGGCAAGGTCTGGCTAATCGCCAAAGCTCTTTTGAGCGGATTTTAACAGACCTTAACAAAGAAAAGGAAAATGAAAACATGAACGAAAATGAGATAAGAGAACAGGAGCGTCAGAGAATGAGAGATGTCTTTGATAGTGCCGAAGTTCAAGGCCGAGAACAAATAGCAAATAAAATGCTGGTTACAACAGACCTTTCATCATCTCAAATTATTGAGATTTTAAAAGACATGCCTAAACAGCAGCCCGTTTCATCTTTTGAAAAGGCTATGGCTCAAATTCCTAACCCTGAAATTGTTGTTTCAGGTACGGAAACCGCTGAAAATATAGAGGTAATGGCTAAGCGCATTGCTTCTTTGGCTAACATTTCTTCAGGAGAATAAAATGTACGCAAATTGTAAAGATGAAGGAACATTGAAACCGGATAATTTGTTAGCAGGGGATTTTCCCAGAGTAGCAAGATTAGTTGATATTACAGCCGGAAATTATGTCCGAGGTACTATTTTAGGGAAAATCACGGAATCAGGAAAATACAAACTTTCCGTTTCTTCCGTTAGCGATGGCTCACAAAACCCAGTCGCAATTTTGGCCGAAAATGTCAATGCTGAAACTGAAGACAAGCAGGCTGTTGTCTATTTTACGGGAGAGTTTAATTCAGATTCCTTAACGTTTGACAGTAGCTTTACTGCCGACGCAATAACCGAAAAGCTCCGTGAAAAGAGTATTTTCATCAAGAAAACCCAAGCATAAGGAAATAAAAATGAATATCTTTTCAACACATGTATTGTCAAAAGTGGTGGAGAATCTTCATACTCCACCATCTTTTTTGCTGGATATGTTCTTTTCACAAGAACAACGCTCGGAAACCGAAGAGATTTATTTTGATACACAGGAAAGCAAACCGCGAATTTCTCCGTTTGTTTCTCCCTTAATGCCTGGCAAAGTCGTTGAACACGAGGGCTACAGCACAAAATCTTTTAAACCGGCCTATGTTAAGGATAAAAGGCGTTTTACCCCGGATATGCCCTTTAAGAGAATGGCAGGGGAAAGAATTGGCGGTGAAATGACACCGGCTCAACGTCTGGAAAAAGCGGTTGCCGTTACTCTTAGCAATCAGCTTGATTGTCTGACTCGCCGTGAAGAAGTTATGGCTTCAGAGGTTTTGCGTACTGGAAAAATAACCGTGGAAGGCGATGGTTATCCGGCTGTTACCGTTGATTTCGGACGTGACGCTTCTTTTACAAAAGTTTTAACCGAAGATGCTACTTGGGATAATACCGGCGTAAATATTTTAGATAATCTGGAAGATTGGGCCGGAGCAATTCAGTCAAAAGCCGGTGTCGTTGCAAAAACTGTCGTTTTAGACCCGTTTGCATGGAAGATTTTCCGAGCTAATCCTTTTGTTCAAAAATATTTGGATTATCGGCGCGGAACGACTAACAATCTAAATATCGACCCAATTATTCTTAGCAACGAGAAAGCCAGATTTGTCGGAAATATCGGCGATTTTGAAGTTTGGGTATATAACGACATATATGTTGAGGGAGAAACGGAAAAGAAAATTCTTCCTGCAAATACCGTGTTGTTAGGCAGCCGAAGCGGTGTTGAGGGAGTGCGCTGCTATGGGGCAATTAAAGATGAACAGGCCGGATTTCAGGCTAACCGTTATTTTCCTAAATCTTGGTTAGAAAATGACCCGGCAGTGCGCTGGATGTTATTGCAATCGGCTCCGCTGGTTGTGCCGTATCGTCCGAACGCCACAATGTGTGTAACCGTTAAATAGGGAGAGCATAACATGAAAGTACTGGCTAAAGTAACTCTGGTTGTAAACAAGACAGAACATGCTCCCGATACGGAAGTTGAGATTTCTAATGCAAAAGAAGCAGAATCTCTTATTGAGAGAGGTTTTGCAACGAGAATTGTTAAAAACGAAACAACTACACCACCGGAAGCATCACCACCCAAACCGAATAATCAGCAAAAATCGGATAAAAATACTCAAAAAAATGCGAAATCCGGTAAAAACACCCCAAAAAAAGATGAAAATAATAAAAAGGAGATTGATAACAGTGGCACACCAGTTTCAAAAGGCAGTGGATCACCTGTTTGAGAAGCTTGGAAAAACCGCTCGATATCAAAATCGGGATGTTCTTATTTTCCTCTTACGTCCTGATATGGTTGTCAGTGTGGGCTTTTCACAAGCCCACACGGCGACTAATATGATGAAAATGCGGATTTCTGATGCTCCATATTTACAGATTGGAGAAACATTATACTACGGCAATAAAGAATATACGGTTAGTCAGGAACCGTTAAAAGACACAAATAACTTAACATGGAGTTTTGAAGTTGTATGCACTTAAAAGCAAGTTTAACTGGAAATCTGGCTGAAATATTAGAAAAAGAACTAAAAAATGCAGAAGTTGCCGTAACCCGCGGCATATCAACAGCAACCAGCCAACTTAAAAATACAATGAGAAAGCAGGTGAAATCTGCGCGTTTAGGTTCTCGCTTGGCGTACACTTGGAGAGGTGATGTTTATCCCAAATCGAAAAACAGCCTAAAGACGGCCGGCATAGTTTATTCGAAAGCAGATAAAATTATGCAGAGTTTTGAATATGGTTTGGTCATTAAGGGAAAAGACGGTTTTTGGTTGGCTATTCCAACTCCTGCAATTCCGAAAAAAATCGGCGGAAAGAAAATCACTCCGGTTCTTTATGAAAAGATGAAAGGAATCCGGCTTAGATATGTATATCGCCCTTATGGCACCTCCCTGCTGGTACATGAACAAAAACGCCGGACGATTATTGCTTTTTGGTTAGTACCTAAGGTCCGAATGCCCAAGTTAATTAATTTTGAGACAGAAAGCCGAAAAATAGAAAGTAAAGTGCCAGGTTTGATTTTATCAAACTGGAAAGACTAATTCTGTAAGTTTTTTTATATTCCCTAAAAAGGAGAGACAAATTGGAAAACTCAAGCGTTACAAATATTATCAACCTTTTATATAAGAAACTGGAAAGATTGAAAGATGTCCAAATAAAGAAAAATGTTGTCATTCCGCAAAAAATTCCACCTGAGGGAATAATTATTCTCCGCCATGGAAAATGTGAAATAGTTGAAACAATTCTTTCGCCAGTATCTTATGTTTTGGAACTCCGCCCTGAATTGGAAGTTTTAGTACAAGGTATGGACGATGATCATCGCCATAACCAAATGTCTAAAATTATAAAAAAAGTATCAGACTGTCTTACATCTGATTTTTCATTGGGTGGAAATGTTGATTATTTGCATACAGATCCCCCGGAATATAGCGATGAAAATATTGATGGTGCACCGCCAATTCGGGTAGCGTCCATTCCTATTATAATCGAATTTGTTTCAAATAACCCTCTTTTATAAGGAAAAAAACATGAGTAGAGCTTATGGCTGGAATGCCAGCCTTTTGATTGCAGAAGAAACAGAGTATGGGGTTATGCCTGAAAGCGGTTATACGAAGATTCCGTTTATTTCATCCTCTTTAGACAGTGAGCAAAGCCTAGTAGCTTCAAATGTTCTTGGTTTGGGACGTGACCCTACCACTCCGTTTCAAGATGTGATTAATGTCTCTGGAGATATGGTTGTTCCTATTGACGTACACAGTCTCGGGATTTGGCTGAAAGCAATTTTTGGAACCCCGACATCAAAGCCGATTGTTAATGAGGAAGAATCACCTACCGGAAATTACGAACATACCTTTGAGTCTGGAAAAGTTTCGCTCCCAAGTTATTCTTTGGAAATCGGTTTGCCCCAAGTTCCCGAATATATTCGCTTTATGGGAGTAAAAGCTGACAATATTGCTTTTAACTTTCAGCGTTCGGGAGAAGCACAAGCGACTATTTCCCTTTTGGCACAAGGCGAAGATGCCTCGGAAACAAGTATATTCGCCGGTGCTGAAGCTAAAAAATACGTCAGATTTTCACAATTTCAGGGGTTCATTAAAAGTGCCGGAGCTTTTTTGGCGAATGTTACGGCTGCCTCGTTAACTTATTCTAACAATCTGGAAAAAATTGAAACAATCCGCAATGACGGCAAAGTTGAAGCGATTGATGTCGGTGTTGCTAATCTATCAGGGAGTATTTCTGTTCGATACGGAGATAATGACCTTATGAACAAAGCTCGTGCCGGAATACCTGTAGATTTGGAATTTGGTTATGAATTGTCAGAAACGCAGAAGATAACGATTATTTGCCACGAAGTTTATCTTCCCAAACCCAAACGTTCCATTTCCGGTCCGGGAGGCATTGAGTGTTCCTATGATTTTCAGGGAGCGAAAGAACAGACGCTCGGAAAAATGATGACTGTTATACTAATAAATAATGAGGAGGCATACTAATGTTAAAGCTAAATATTCCTAAAGAACCATATTGGTTGAACGTTGGTTATGGTGTTAAAATTAAGGTAAAACCATGTACTTCTAACATATTTTATCAAGCTAAAGCATATATGAATGATAAAATATCCCAAACTGTCAAACAATATAAAGAAGCAAAAGAGGTTGGAGCAGATGTTTCCGACTTTTTAGATTTAAACAATCCTAAAATTCGAGAAGCTTTTGCAGATGAACATTTAACAATTGGAATGGCTTTGGCTGGTATTCTGGAGTGGGAGGGTATTTTAGAAGCTGAAAGCGATGAAACGGCACCGGTCTGTGAACAGAAAATTGAGGAACTTTTTTCAAATTTTTGGCTCATCGCCGAGAATTTCCGTAACCAGTATTGTGGAGTTCGTGAAATCTTGGATGCGGAAAAAAACGACTTAGCGCCCGATGCCAGTGGCATTTCGGCAAAGGGCGAGACTATTGTAAAGGATGTTCAGAAATCAATAAGCTCTGCCCCATTGAAAAATGTAAATACATAGAAACAGCTCCGCAAACAGTTGAAGGATGGCAGGCTTGGGAAGTTTTGAAAAGACTTTCTGAGCCTGATTTGTCTCTAGCTCTTAATATTACTCAAAATTTAGGTTTTGACTTGGAAATTATGAGTGAACTGCTGGCAATATAAATTTTATTAACGAAAGTATAAAAGATGAGTGCTGCTAAAAATTTATCTATTCGCCTAGCGGCGGTGGGGGGCGATAAAGTCAGACAAGAGTTCAAAGCTCTTGGAAATGACGGTCAAAAAGCCTTTCGCCAAATAACGAATGTAATAACTCCCGCCAATGATAATCTTTTAAGATTAAGCGAAAACACTAAAATCTTTAACGGAATCCTCAAGCAAGCCTCGTATTTGGCCGGGGCTTTTTTAGGGTTTAAAGGTGTTTCTGGTACTTTAGGAGCCTTATTTGAATCGAATAGAAGTTTTGAACAACTTTCGGCATCTCTTAAAACTGTTACCGGTTCGGTAGAAGGCGCTCAGGCTGCATTTGCCTTGATTGAGAAGTTTGCCGTTGATACACCATATCAGCTTAATGAAATTGTAGAAGCCTTTATTCGTCTGAAAGCGTTGGGGCTAGACCCTTCCGAAGAAGCTTTGACATCTTACGGGAACACGGCCTCAGCTTTTAGTAAAAACATTTTGGACTTTGTGGAAGCTGTTGCCGATGCAACAGTCGGAGAGTTTGAACGTCTTAAAAGCTTTGGAATTAAAGCAAATACCTTGACAGATGAGGTTAAATTTACCTTTGCTGGGGTTACAACGACGGTTAAAAAAAACGCTGCCGATATAGAAAAGTATCTTCGTTCGCTTGGGGATATTAAATTTGCCGGCGCCATGTCTGAACAAATGAAAACGATGAACGGCGTTATTTCCAATATTGAGGACAATTTTGATAAAATTTACCGGGAGATTGGTATAAATGGTCTTAATGAAGCATTAAAAGGTTTTCTGACACAGTTTAACGAATTAGTCGGACAAAGCGAAACAGCGGCCGGAACTATCGGTCAAACGTTGGCTGGTGCTGTTGATATAGCGTCATCGGCATTTTTTGTATTGGCTGAAAATGCCGATATAGCATTAGGCTTGATAGCAACCCGATTAGGTGCTTCGGCTATTTCTGCAGGTTGGGCGGCTTTGACTGCCGGAGTTACAAAATTAAATGGTATAACGGCTCTTTTGGGAACATCCTCTAAGTCTGCAATAGCCGGTTTAACCATGATGTCGCAGGTTTCTAAGACGGCAGCTGTGCAAATGGCCTTAACGGCCGGAGTAGCAAATACCTTGAAAGTGGCATTAAGTCTGATTGGTGGCCCTGCTGGTCTGGCGATTATTACCGGATATTCTTTATATAAACTGGCTGATAGTCATAATGTCGCTAAAAGAGCAAGTAAGCAACATGCTGAAACCCTAAATGAGTTGAAGCAATCACTTGAGAAAACTGTTCAAGAAGTTAATAATCTCAATGAAGCTGGTAAAAATGAAGCGGTTGCAACTTGGAGCAAAGCTCTGAAAGATGCAGAACAGAATATTAAAGACTTAGAAAAAAGTCTTAAGAATACCGGTGGTGTATCCTTGTTTCAAAGGGTTAAACCGGACTTTTTCAAACAAGAGTGGGAAGTTATGGCGGGAGATTTGCGCCGAATGCTCTCCGAATCCCGGATTGATTTGGAACAGTATCAAGAAAGAGTTTGGGAGTTAGCAAAAGATTATCCTGATTTTACGCCCATGGCAAAGTCCATTCAGGAAAATATTTTGCTTTTAAAAGCAGCTAGAATTGATGCTAATAAAGCCCGTGAGGAATTAGCCAATATTGAAAATCCCCCAAAAGAGGAAGTTACAACTGAGGTTAAAGTAACACCTCACGTTGATGACAATACTTATAAAAAAACGGTTGAAGATATCCAAAACAAGCTTTTGGATTTAAAAACACCATATAACAAAGCTATTGCGTTGGCTGATAAATGGAAATCAGAAACATTAAAAGGTTTAGATTCTACAAAATCAGGATATCAGCAATATAAGTTTGATGTTGAAAGAATATATGATGATATGATTAAGAAAGCCAAAGAATCCGCACTGAATTCGTCGAAATCATTAGAAGACGGCTTTAGGCGTGGTTTTACGAGTATTCGGGAGGAAGCCGGTAATTTCGCAAATCTGGCAGAAAGTACGGTAAAAAATGCGTTTTCTAACATGGAAGACGCTCTTACAACCTTTATAACAACTGGAAAGGCCAGTTTTTCAGATTTTGCCAATGCTATTATCAGTGATCTTACACGTATTATAATTCGGCAATCTATTACTCAACCATTATTGAACGGGATTGCCAGTTATTTTGGATTTGCTACCGCTCATACGGGGGGAATTGTTGGTTTTGATAATTTACGGAAGACATATGCCAGTCCGGAAGTTTTTTTTTATGCTCCCAAATTTCATGGCGGTGGCATTGTTGGAGATGAGGTACCAATTATCGCTAAACGCGGTGAAGGGGTTTTTACCCGTGAACAGATGAAAGCAATTGGAGATAGGGAATCCACGGTTAACATTAGTGTTAATGTTATAAATAATGCTTCCTCGGATGTTAAAACGTCGGTTACTAAATCAAATAAGGGAAATGGTAAAATCAATCTGGATATAATGATTGAAAAAATAGAAAACTCAATGGCTAAAAATGTTTCCAAAGGAACTGGTCTCGCTTCGGTCTTGGAACGGCGATACGGACTTAATCCCGCATACGGCAGTTATGGTTAGTTTGTAAAGGAATATTGATGACAGTAAGATTTCCAGACTTGCTTCCTTTGCCGCTGGTTGAGGATTACTCTATTACGCCCAATGAAGCAATTATCCGGACACAAATGGAATCGGGGACAGCACGACAACGTCGGCGATTTGATGCGGTTCCAAGTAAAATTACCGTCAAATGGTTTATGAATGCATCACAATTCTCTCTTTTCGAAGCGTGGTATAAATATCACGCTAAAGAGGGAGCTGAGTGGTTTGTTATTAACCTTTTAGGCGGTTTAGGACTTATAGAACAGGAAGCGAGGTTTACTCAACAATTTACAGCTAAACTTCAAAACGGAATTTTGTGGGCAATTACCTCGGAATTAGAAATACGAGAACGTCCTACCCTGTCAGAAGGAGCTTTAAATATCTTACTTTCTAATGATTTTGAAAAACTTTCCCGTTCTGTAAATCATCTTCACGAGTACGTACACACAACATATCTAAAACAAACAAAGGATTTATAAATGGCAAATATGGAAGAAAGGCTTGAAGCAGCTGTTTCACAGGTAGAGGTTGACGGCAAAAAGTGGCATAATATTATACATGGCGATGAAAATACGGTTGTACCAACTGAAAATGGGGATGTGCC
>OJPI01000626.1_pt1 | contig 24167 bp, 22 predicted proteins | sample 1598461 | NCBI WGS metagenome assembly OJPI01 (sample SAMN03922483, study PRJEB24848) | human gut metagenome | isolation source: stool sample | host: Homo sapiens | place: Germany | collected 2011-05 | reverse complement strand
CTCAGGAGTCTCGTGGGCTCGGAGATGTGTATAAGAGACAGACATACAAGCGGGGAAAAGACCTGCCGGATACGGAACGGCTACTGTCGGTATCAAAAAACAGACTGACTGGAAGGCTGGCAGTAGATAAGCAGGAAATACATTTGTTTTACGATCCGGTATCAAAGCGCGTCAGTGACAGTGAGAGCGATTTTGATAAACAATATAACTGGATTCGTTCAGCTGATGAGTTTTTGTCAATGAATGATGATGAACCGACACCGTTTGAATAGGAGTGGCCCATGGTAAAAAATACAGAGGTGCAGCAGGAGTTTGATATGTTTGCAGATGTCTGGAAATTGTATAAATCTCTGCTGCCTGTTCGGAGTAAGGATGATGAGGTATATTGGAATACTGTGGTTAATGGTATATCGGAGATTATGAGAAAATATCCGGGACAATTTGCAAAAGATATTTCTTTGGCCGTGCTGGGAGACCTTGAAAGGAGATGCAAGGAAAATGAAAATCAGAACACAGGACGCAAAACAGTATGTTGAGTATGGGGAGGCCTACATAGAGCGTTGTAGCAATCGGTCAGCGGTATTTGTCAGAACCAGATATCAGTCAAAGCCGGTTCTTGCTGGGTTTTATGAAAATGAGGAGCGTTCAAAGGGAGTTTTGTATGAAATAGGGCTTTCTTACAAGAACCAGGATAGGATTTATTATATGCCAGCAGAATAACAGTTGTTCAGTGCCACTGTAAGGATGCCCTGTAGCTTTTCTGTGGTGGTTTCCTGCTGCCTTACGTCCTTCGGTGGTGGTTTCTTGCGTTGACCGTCAAAATGGTTCCTGGGGCAATCTGAGGCCTGCTGCGGGTTTCTTTTTGATTGTTCCTCCATTTAAGTGATGGGGCAATAAAACTGAATGGGCGGTATAACCCTCTAAAATGCGTTATAAGGCTTTTTTGATTATCTTTGCGTAAAGTATAGGGTGAGGGTGTAAAAGTCCGTAAACGGTCAAATTAGGGCGAAATAAGGCATTGTATCATTGCGGGTCGTGTGCTATAATCCAGATACGGAAAGTCAAAGCACATAAAAGGCGGTCTACCCTCCTACTTCGGAGGGGCTAACCCTCCAGACGAAAGAAAGGAGGGCGATGCCAATGTATGTTACATATTCGGATTTAATCCAGATTGGAATATTCATTGTTGCCCTTGTTGGATTGTGTTATACAATCTTTAAGGGAAAAAAATAGCCGCCCACTACTCGCAATAGTGAACGGCTGTTACTGTAAGTAACTCGCTAAAATTACTGTTTTGAGGGTAGACCGTGTGTCTTTGGCTTTCCCTTTTGTATTATCAATATAGCATATCTGGCAGCAGGGCGCAAGCCCTATTCCGCTGCATCGGGTGTATTATCTTTCTTCATCGCATCATCCGGCGTATACTCCATCAAGTCCCCCGGCTGGCAGTTAAAGTACTTGCAAAGAGCTTCTATGCTTCTGGTGTCAATATGCCCCCCATCATTTATTTTTTTCCATGTTGCCTGTCCGATTACCTTATTTTTCTTTGTCAATGTATAGCTGGTTTCGTTTCTTTCTTTGAATAAATCCAGCATTTTATTGTAATTTATTGGCATTTTATCAATCTCCTTTCAATTTTTATTATAATATATTGACATCGCTATTAATAGCGACAAAATTCACAAAATCATGTCGCTATATTTAGATATATTTACTATTGAATATCGCAAGAATTAGCGATATAATATAGCCATAAGGTTAAGGAACACCGAACAGCCCGAAAAGCTGTGAAGATAAAGCCCATATACTTGTGAGCGGACTGAGCGGAAGCAATAGCCAGGAAGATGACTTTATCCGGTTTCCTTAAAGCAAACGAGCATCCCGAAAAGATGCAAAGGCGAAATCCATATCCCTGTGAGCTGCCAGCAATAGCCAGGAAGATGATTCGCCCGGATGCAACACATGATAGAAAGGAGAAAAGCAGCATGAAGTACAATTTAAGAAAGATTATGCTGAAAGCCTGGAAGAACTTCCGGAAGTACAAGGTCCTGAGCTTTGGTGAAGCCCTTCACAGAGCCTGGTTATCTGCAAAGGCTGAGGAAATCAACCAGCAGAGAGTTGAGGCTGCAAAGGCAGCAGCAGGCATCACAGAAGAGGCCGAAACCTGGAGCACCTGGAAGCAGCTGGGCTATGAGGTAATGCATGGAGCAAAGGCATTATTCAGCTGTCAGTTAATCTGGGGCAGCAGGGGAGATGGAAAGACATATACGGCGAGTTTTTTCGGGAAATCCCAGGTTGTTGCCATAACAGAATAAAAAAGAGCCCTTACCAGAGCTGCAACTCTGATAGGGGCAAGTAACCCGAAATATCAGCAATTAGGGGTATGCAGGCAGTATAACACACCTGTTGCCCCTTGTCAAAAGAAAGGATTATTGATATGCAGACAGAACAGCGCGGCTCTCAGCATGAGAACATAAATTCAAAGATTCTTAACGAGGAACATTTTATATTATCAGCAGACGGGGAAAGGATGGGAAAGGTTTTGTTTTTCTATGCTCCGTCAAGAGATGCGATTGTAATAAATGAAAATGCTCCATGTATAGACAAGATTGTTGAGTTGATGGCGCTTTATTTGGATTTGGAGGACTTGGAGAAGAAAGAGGCTGTAGAGCATACTGAAAACAGGTCGATACGAGAATATTTTGCTATTCTGAATCGCATTGCCAGAATCAGGCGCAAGCTTTACAAGTCCATGAGACATTAGAACGGCTTTTACATAGATAAACTATACCCATCTTGAACCGCTGGCCGCTGCGAGAGTGCGGAACACTTCTGGAGTGATGTGCCAACGTCATTTCATCCAGTCGGCAGGCTCTGGCTGCAAACAGGGCTTGCCATTAAAGAAAAATTGCGGCGTCGCAACAGAAAGGGGAATCACTGTGGAAACATTACTTTATAGGCTCTGCATGATGTCTATTACAATCAACTGCATAATGGCTGCAGCCCTGGGGTATTTGCTGGGGTAGAATATATGAAGGGGTGCCTTGAGTGGGCATCCCTTGTTTTTACTTCATAAAACTTCAGTTTTACAGCGGTAACATCAAATATACCAGAGGGAAGAAATCGGTGAGCGCAATCTTGCTCTCTCTGTAATAAATTTCTTTCCGGTATTGTTCAGTTTTCGGAAGTCAATACTATTGAGATCTGAATTTCTTAAAATAACCACCTTCTTTCATTCTTTCTGGACATCGTTTTTTTACTGCTTCTCCACCAAGTTCTAAGCATTTTCATCTACTTCTGGGCGATAAAAGCGAGATTCCAGAGGTCTTAAAAAGAGAATATATCAGCTAACCGGTGCAATATTGAGCTGGTTTAACCAGCTGAAAATTCAGCCCGTCAGAAGGGGGAAGAGTAGCCAGAGCCCGGGAAACGATATCCCACCATAGGCCATGCGTTTGAGTGCGGTTTGTATCATCCAAACTGCAAGGATAGCCACACGACCTATTTCCCTGGCATTTCCACAGCGGACGATAAATGGACAGAAAAAGAGCTGCGGGCTATTGGAGTGAATTATGACGCTGAGCAGAGACAGCAATATGCAAAGAGGCAGGCTGAGAAGTATGGTCGGCTGGCAGAGTATTCGCTGGATGAGGAGAATCAGAAAAAGTATGCTGAAAGACAAGCTCAATGGAAACAGCAGTATGTAAAAGGTGAAGATGTGCCCGAGAGTCTAAAAACTGTGGTAGAAGGAGCCATAGAGAAAACGGGCGGAAAATTGAAACAGCCAGTTGCAAAGGTGCCGGATTCTGGTATAATTAAATCAAAAACTGCGAATGAGGAAATCTCAGTGACAGAAATACAAAATCTCGGCAAGATAAATACAAAGGTTCTTGAAAAAGAGTTTGGGAAAATTCAGACAGATGAGATCATCGTAACAAATGAACGCATAGACCATATAAAGGAGCGGCATCCGGAAGATTATGATTTATTTGAGAAGTACGGCAGGGAGAGCGTTTCTGCCCCGGATTTAATCATAAAGGATATAAAAAATAAAGGCACCGTATTTATGGTTAAAAAGCTCCCAGAAACAAACTTGAATGTGGTAGTACGGGTAGTTCTTGAAACAGATGATAGTAAATTAAAAAATTCTGTCATGACATTTTATAGAATTCGTGAAAGAAATCTTAAGAAATTGATAGAAAAAAATGGTATGCTTTACAAAAAGGAATAGATATTGTATAATACCCATATATTAAATAGTGGCTTTACCCAAAGAGTTATTGAAGTAGAGATTGTGCTGCTACGCACCCACTGGGTCAAAAGAAATGCGGGAGAGGGCACCCCCGCCAATAATTCTTTGGATAGCAAATAAAGAATATTAGATACCACCCGTCAGTAATGGCCGGTGGTATTTTTATACCCTTTTTTCAGTTTGCGACATCGCAACAAATGAAACCGACAAAAACAAACGAATAAGCCTAGGCAGCAGCAGGAAGCTCTATTTTCTGCGGGTTAGAGCCTGGTGGTGTTCCGAACGAAAACAAACGAATACGAACGAAAATAGCCTGGAAGCCTTATTTTTACTAGCTTTCAGCGTTGCAGCGTTACTAATAAAAAACGAAACGAATACGGAACGCCTGACGAACTAGGGAAAACTAGAGATATGTGCGACAACTTAACGAACCCAAAATTGAGGTCGAGCACATTAGAACACTGGCAGGAGGTGTTAAAACGTGCTGCCATTGGTGAAAACAAATGTTATACTTGAAATATAACAATAGGCATTTTAAAATAGAGATATCGGTTTCTATTTTTTAGAAAGGGGGATACCAGGAATGACAAACGAGCAGCTTGTGGCCCGTATCCAGGCCGGAGAAAATGTATCTGAGAATATGTCCCAGCTTTATGACCAGGTAAAGGACTTTATCCGCTCTATCGCCTGGAAGTACCGGAACGGCGCCGAGCTGGACGACCTGGAGCAAGAGGGGTATCTGGCCTTATATCCGGCGATAGATGGCTTTAATCCTGCTGCCGGGTGCAAATTCTTAACCTATGCGGAAAAGTGGATTAGACAGCGGATGCAGCGGTACATTCAGATGAACAGAAGTTGCCTGAGGCTGCCGGTTCATTGCCTGGAAAAGATAAGCCAGTATCGCCGATTCTGTACACAATATGAGCAGCAGACAGGGGAAAGCCCTTCTGACAGCACAGCAGCTTATTTTATGGGGATTTCTGTGGAGCAGGTAAGAAATATTAGGACAAGTGCTTGCATGGCCTTTGTGAGCAGCCTGGACGCCCCTGTTATGGGAGCTGATGAGGAAATCGGCGGCGCTTTTGGCGATTTTATCCCGGCAGCAGGAAATCTGGAGGAGGATAGTCTGGAACGTCTGGAAGCAGAACGCCTGCAAGCTGTCCTCTGGGGGTGCGTGGATGAGTTGCCGGGGCAGCAGGGCGAAATCCTTCGGAGAAGATACCAGGGCGGGGAGACACTGGCGAGAATCGGGCGGCAGACTGGGCGAACAATGGAACAGGTGAGGCAGGAACACAATAAGGCCTTGCGGAATCTCAGGAGAGGAGAGAACCGGGAGAAGCTGCTACCGTTTGCCCTGGAAGATGACCGGATCTATTCCATGGCATTGATAGGAAATGGAGTGGAGCGGTTTCAATCCACCTGGACAAGCAGCACGGAGAGAATCGCTTTGGAGCTTTGACACAAAAAAAGGAACCAATACAGTTCCTTTTTACATTCTTTTATTTGTTGCCTTGCTCCCTTCGTGTGATACTTTACCCGAAAAATGGGGTATTTTTGATACTTTCTGGCTTCTTGTTTTTACCCCTTAAAATGCTCGAAAGCCTTGTAAATAAAGGGTTTCCCCAGTATTTACAAGGCTTCCTGAAAAGTGGAGCTGAGGGGAATCGAACCCCTGTCCGAAAACCAATTCCCTGTTCTTCTACTATCATAGTCGGTTATTTGACATTCCCTCTGCCGCACGGGAACAGACACTCTTGCGGTTTCAGTAGCTTCATCATACGCCCATACACGCAAAGCTTAATGTATGTCGTTTCTCACATCGTCGATGTCAGATTCTTAATGTGTGAGTGCACTAAGGCTGACAGCAGCCATTAGGCTGCGTATGCTAAATTATCTTCAGCGTTTAATTTTAATTTTGCCATTTGACGCATTGCATGCGGATAGCTTCACCAGCTGCATGACCCCCGTCGAAACCAGTACAACCCCCTTACTGGCTCACCGCGACTCATCGGTGAACTTAAATTATAGCTTATGGAAAACAAACTGTCAATGGGGTTTTGGACTCTTTTCAGAATTTTTCAGAACTTTAAAATAAAATAAAAAGGGAGAGGCAAAGCAAACTGGCCTTGTCATAAACTTTGAAAATGGCTATTTTCAATCAATCCACTTTTCTGTATACTCCTGGTATTAAGAGTTTCAGGAGGAGTTTTGATGATGAAAAGAATTGTAACCTTACAGGATATTTCCTGTGTGGGACGCTGCTCCATTACAGTAGCGCTTCCTATTATATCAGCAATGGGAGTAGAATGCGGGATTCTTCCTACAGCAGTACTTTCTACGCACACGATGTTTCAGACCTATACCTGCAAGGATTTGTCAGATCAGATTGAGCCGATTTCGGATGCATGGGAAAAGGAACAGGTAAGCTTTGACGGAATTTATACGGGATATCTGGCATCTGGAGAACAGTGCCATCAGGTATGCGATTTTTTTGATCGGTTTTCCGGCAGGTCATCTGGGAAAAGAAGCATGGTTATTGTAGATCCGGCTATGGCAGATAATGGAAAGCTCTATGCAGCCTTTGATGAAGCTTTTCCAGCTGAAATGGCTAAGGTATGTGCAAAGGCTGATGTGATTCTCCCCAATATGACAGAAGCCAGTCTTTTGACGGGACTTCCTTATAAAACAGAGCAGGATCCGGCCTATATCCGCCAGCTTCTGGAAGCACTTCTGGAGCTTGGCTGCGGCACAGCGGTTCTGACTGGCGTCAGTTATGAGCCGGGAAAACTGGGGGTAGCTGCTTTGGATCGGGACGGGAATGAATTTTCGTATTTCACACGCAGATGTGAACAGAGCTATCATGGAACGGGAGATATTTTTTCTTCTACTGTTGTAGGGGGGATTATGCGGGGAATGAGACTGAAAGATGCTCTGGCCCTGGCTGCAGATTATGTGGTGCGCTGCATTGAGGCAACGGCTGCTTCTGACAGTGCCAGATGGTATGGGACAGAATTTGAATCCCAGATTCCCTGGCTGTGCAGGGAGCTGGAGGAACGGCTGAGACGGGGCTGAGTACTGCGGAAAAATTTCATTAAACATTTAAGAAAAACTTTCGGATATGGTTCTTGCATTCCAGAAGATGAATGATTAAAATAGGATTATCAGACAGGAAAATTGACAAATATTTTTAATTAAGGAGGCAGGAGTGAAATGGCTTTTTATTATGATGAACCATCCAGAACCTTCAGTGAGTATCTGTTGATTCCCGGTTATTCGTCCAAGGAATGTGTTCCCTCAGCAGTCAGCCTGAAGACGCCGCTGGTCAAGTTTAAAAAGGGAGAAAAACCGGCGATTTCCATTCACATCCCCATGGTTTCCGCAATTATGCAGTCTGTATCAGACGACCGACTGGCTGTAGCCTTGGCCCAGGAGGGAGGGCTGTCTTTTATTTACGGCTCCCAGCCAGTAGCAAAACAGGCAGAGATGGTACGGAAGGTAAAGCGTTATCGGGCCGGATTTGTGGTAAGTGATTCTAATGTTTCTCCGGATATGACTCTGGAGGATGTTCTTCAGCTCACCGAAAAAACAGGACATTCTACTGTGGCAGTAACGGAAGATGGAAGTGCCGGCGGAAAGCTTCTCGGCATTGTAACCAATAAAGATTATCGGGTGAGCCGGATGACGCCGGACACCAAGGTCAGCACGTTTATGACAAAGCTGGAGGATCTTGTTTATGGGACAGAGGATTTGACCTTGAAGGAGGCCAATGACATTATCTGGGAACACAAGATTAACTGCCTGCCCCTTGTAGACAAGGATCAGAATCTGGTCTATCTGGTATTCCGAAAGGATTATGATACGCACAAGAAAAATGAAAATGAGCTGATTGATGATTCCAAACGTTATATGGTAGGCGCAGGCATTAACACCCGGGATTATGCCGAAAGAGTTCCTGCTCTTTTGGAGGCGGGGGCAGATGTGCTCTGCATTGACAGCTCAGAAGGATATACGGAGTGGCAGAAGATTACCATTGATTATATCCGTGAGCACTACGGAGACAAGGTAAAGGTCGGAGCTGGAAACGTTGTGGACGGCGAGGGCTTCCGTTTCCTGGCTGAGGCCGGAGCAGATTTCGTAAAGGTTGGAATCGGCGGCGGAGCCATCTGCATTACGAGAGAGCAGAAGGGAATTGGCCGCGGGCAGGCCACAGCGCTGATTGAGGTGGCAAAGGCACGGGACGAGTATTACAAGGAAACGGGTATTTACGTGCCTATCTGTTCGGATGGAGGAATTGTCCATGATTATCATGTGACCCTGGCTCTTGCCATGGGGGCTGATTTTATTATGCTGGGACGGTATTTTGCCCGCTTTGATGAAAGCCCTACCAAGAAGGTGAATGTGAACGGAAGTTACATGAAGGAATACTGGGGAGAAGGAAGCGCCCGGGCCAGAAACTGGCAGAGATACGATATGGGAGGCGATAAAAAGCTGTCCTTTGAGGAAGGTGTGGATTCCCTGGTTCCCTATGCAGGAAGTCTGAAGGACAATGTAAGCCTGACTCTCAGCAAGGTGCGCTCTACCATGTGCAACTGTGGAGCATTGACGATTCCGGAGCTGCAGAAAAAGGCAAAGATTACGCTGGTATCGGCAACCAGTATTGTAGAGGGCGGAGCCCATGATGTTATGCTGAGAAATAATCTGCACAATTAAGGAAAACGAAAATCCGATACAGATTTTTTGGAGAAACAGTTACAGGATAACAGGGGAGAAATAAGGCTATGGACATAATGATCAGAGAATATAGAAGAGCAGATTTACCTTTCATGACAGAAATATGGAACCAGATTGTCGGAGAGGGGAATGCATTCCCCCAGGAGGAGATGCTCAGTGAAGCAGAGGCAGAAGCTTTTTTTGCCGGACAGACCTGCTGTGGAGTGGCTCAGGACACAGAGTCTGAACGGATTCTTGGCCTATATATTCTGCATCCTAATAATGTGGGGCGCTGCGGCCATATCTGCAATGCCAGTTATGGGGTAAGCGCGGACAGCAGAGGGCTTCACATTGGAGAGCGGTTGGTAAAGGACTGCATGAAAAGAGCAAAGGAGCAGGGATTTCGCCTGCTCCAGTTTAATGCAGTAGTGGCGTCCAATATCCATGCCCGCCATTTATATGAGCGTCTGGGCTTTGAACAGCTGGGAATCATTCGGGGCGGATTCCGGATGCCGGACGGCTCTTATGAAGATATCTGTCCCTACTGGCGGGCACTTTGATAGGAAAACCAGAAGATATTCCAGCCGTCCTGGCAGTCTACGCCGTAGGCCAGGTGATGGGCCTCCAGGATGGTGCTGACAATGGAAAGGCCGATTCCCGTTCCCAGACGCCTGCCGCTTTGATGCTGACTGCGCTGATATCGTTCCCAGATGATTTTTCGATCCTCTTCGGGAATGGGCGGGCCGGGATTGGCTATGGAAATTCGGCAGCTGTCAGCTGTGATTCGGATGCATTCGCCGTCTGCGGTGTGATTAATGGCATTATTTAAAAGATTTCTGATTACCTGATTCATTTTGGAGGCATCCGCCTCTGTCAGGAGCTCTTCCTGCATGCATTCCAATTCCAAAGTAATATGATGATCCTGAGCCAGAGACTGGTACCAGGCAATTGCTGATTCCAGAAGCTCGCAAAGGTTCAGTCTTTCTTTTTTCAGCTGACAGTATCCTGCCTGAAGCTGGGAATAGTCCAGAATATCGCTGACCATGCGGCTCATTCGGTTGGCTTCCCGGATGATCAGGTTGAGATCCTCTGTTCGCTGTTCCTCCTGCTTCCAGGTAATATCACGAACCATTTCTGCATAACCGCCAATCAGAGCCAGAGGCGAGCGCAGCTCGTGGGAGACATTGGCAATGACCTCCTTGCGAAGCACGTCTAGCCGCTGAAGGGCATATCGAAGCTGGACAACAGACTGAGAGAGCTGTCCCAGTTCATCTTCGCGGTGGAACGGAGGAACTTCCGTAAAGTCGTTTTTTGTAAGCCGTTCCACAGAATCACGAATTTGGCCAATAGGGCGGGTAAAATGCCTGGAAAAAACAGCAGCCAGAAGTGAGGCTGTTAAGGTTAGGAGAACGGTCAGGACGATCAGCTGCTGTCTGTTAAAATCCATTACGGTTTTTGTCATCAGCATAGTTCGAATTAAAAGAAAACATTCGCTGCCATTCCAGGTTACAGGAAAGCCCGTTTCGTAGCCTATTACATGGCGGCCCTGACGCAGAACCTGCTGATAAGGCTGGTCTATTGCGGGAAACGGCTGCTCCTTCTTTTCAGCAGGAAAACGGTTCCTGAAAAACTCCTCACGGCGATCGGTGCTGCTGACTGGATGACCAGCGGAATACATTTCTAAAAGTCGTCCTTCTTGGCTGATTAAAAACAGTTCACTGTTTCCATGACTTAAAAAAGAAAGCAGGTGCGGATCCTTTCCGATATCTTCTTCAGCAAGACTTTCCAGGATGCCTGCAGTTCGCTGTCGGGTGTCCTTTAGAGATGCCATGGCATAATTTTGTTCAAACAGGCCGATTTGCGCCACCCACATAAAACCGATGGCAAGGAAAACGAGAACCATCATCATGGCCCACAGGCGGAAGACAAGATGGCTTCGAAGTGCTTGTATTTTAGTTTTCATCCACGTATTCAAATCGATACCCCACTCCCCAGACAGTCTGAATAAGTTTCCGGTACGGGCCAAGGTGCTCTCGCAGTGATTTAATATGGGTATCAACGGTACGGTTGTCTCCGTAATAGCTGTAGCCCCATACTGTTTCTAAAAGCTTTTCCCGGCTCAGTACAATTCGCTGGTTCTGAGCCAGCTTTAAAAGGAGATCAAATTCCTTAGGCGGCAGGCGCAGCGGAATGGAATCCAGAGTAATTGTTCGTGATTTCGGTTCAATGCAGAGCTTGCCAAACTGAAGAACGTCATTGTGCTCCAGGGAACCCTCTGTGCGGCGCAGGACAGCGGCAATCCGCGCCATCAGCTCTTTGGGGCTGAAGGGCTTGGAAACATAATCATCGACTCCAAGGTGAAAGCCAAGAAGCCTGTCGTATTCCTCATCCCGGGCAGTCAGCATAATAACGGGAATCTGACTGAATTTACGGATGCCGGCCAGGGTTTCAAAGCCGTCCGGTCCCGGCATCATTACATCAAGAAGGACCAAGTCAAAATTCTGCTGCCGCAGAGCCTCGATAGCGGCTGCTCCACAGTCGGCTTCCTCACACTGGTAGCCTTCCATATCTGCGTAGGTGCGAACCAGCCTCCGCAGATGAAGATCGTCATCAGTTATCAATAAACGTGGCATAACTGTCTCCTTTTTTCTTTTAGTGTACCACAGAAGAAGTGCTTATGTAACGTGTTTCACAGAAATCTTATTTTTTAGTCACAAAAAATTCATATCTCGACGCGAAAGGACTTTTTTATCGTCAAACACTCAAAGTTGTGTTATAATAAAGGGGTTTATATACGGAAGCGGAAAGCTTCCGGTTCAGAAACAGGAAGGAATCGCCATGTATCAAAAACTTCGGGAGCTTTGGCTGTCTACAACCTTGAAGCATAAATTGAGCCTGTATACAGCTATGGTCATTTTAATCATGGCTTCCTCCGCTGTATTTAATGTATGGGTTATGGATTTTACCCTGGATGGATTTGATAAAATTCTCAGCGATAATTCCCGATGCAATGATTTTCAGCAGGCGATGGAACTGGAAATCGATGCGTTTGAGTCTTATGTAAGAGAGCGGACGGAGGAGCACTGGGAAGAGTATATTCTTTCCTGTGTCAGAACGGAACGGTGCATCCGTGCTCTTCCATTTCAGTACAGCAGCATCGGAGAAGAGCGGTATGCAAGAACGTGGAATATAAAAAACAGCTATGAGGCCTACAGCGTCTTTCGGGAACAGATTCTGAAGATGAATGAGGAGGAGAGCGGATATATTACCAGCCTGTATCGGGTGTATGATATGCAGGATTATTTGAAGGATTATGCGCGGAGACTGGTGCAGGTGACCTTGAGCAAGGGAAATGAAACCTATCAGAGACAGGTTCCGGTTTTCTACAATATTCCTTATCTGATTCTTGCCGTTTCTCTGTGTCTTACGGTTGTGGCCATTGTGCTGACCCGGCTGCTTTCCAATACCCTGATTCAGCCGGTAGTAAAGCTGGCCCACAATTCCAGGAAAATAGCGAGAAATGATTTTTCCGGTGAGGATTTGGCTGTACCTAATCGAGATGAAATGGGAGAACTGGTAGCGGCCTTTAATAAGATGAAGCATGCTACAGAGGGATATATTAATACACTGAAAAAGAATAATGAGATGGCAGGGCTTCTTCACAGGGAGGAGCTGGAGCGCATGGAGATGGAAAAGCAGCTGGAATCCGCAAAGCTGGAGCTGCTGAAAAGTCAGATCAATCCTCATTTCCTGTTTAATACATTAAATATGATTGGGTGTATGGCGAAGCTGGAGGATGCAGCTACAACAGAAAAGATGATTTACAGCATGAGTAACCTCTTTCGTTACAATCTGAAAACCTCAGAGCAGTTCGTTGTCCTGAATCAGGAGCTGAAGGTGGTGCAGGATTATGTGTATATTCAACAGATGCGGTTTGGCAGCAGAATCCGCTATGACAGCGATATTCAGGTAAATGGAGGGCAGGTGATCATTCCGGCTTTTACTCTGCAGCCGGTTGTGGAAAATGCGGTAATTCACGGGCTTTCCAAAAAGGAACAGGGTGGACGTCTGTATCTTCGAATCTGGCAGAAGGAAAACTGTGTGGTAATATCGGTAGCAGATACAGGAGTCGGTATGACTCAGGAACAGCTGGACTCTCTGAAGGAAGGGCTGAAGGAGAGACGCTCTGCCAAAGTAGGAATCGGGCTGGGAAATATTTATAAGCGGATCCACATTTTATACGAAAAGGGTGAAATGAACATCTGGAGCAGACGTGGCTGCGGAACAGTTGTACAGATGGTCATTCCTCTTGAGCGGGTGGATGAGACGGAAACGGTAACAAAAAAAGCAGACGAAGAAAAAACAGGAAGAAAAGAAAACAGAAAAAAAGAACCAGACAGCGAAAATACAGACACAGGGGAAGCGGACGAAATGATTGCCGGACAAATTGGCAGGAAAACGGAAGCTGAGAGCAGAAAGGAAACGTCATGAATCAGAACAAGATTTACAGACTGCTGATTGCAGATGATGAGATGATAGAAAGAGCGGTTCTGTACAAAACATTAAAATCGCGTTTTGGAGAGAATTGTGAGATCTATCAGGCAGAAAACGGGCGGGAGGCAGTCCGTATCCATGAAGAGCATCAAATTCAGATAGCCATTCTTGATATTGAAATGCCTGGAATTAACGGAATTCGTGCGGCAGAGAAAATCCGGGAAACAGACAGAGACTGCTGTATTGTTTTTCTGACGGCTTTTGATGAGTTTTCCTATGCAAAAAAAGCGATAACAGTCCGTGCGCTGGATTATCTTTTGAAGCCTTATGAGGAAAGTGAGCTCCTTCTGGTGGTAGAGGAGGCGATGCGGATTGTCTGTGAGCGGGAAGCAGCCGCAGAATCCAAAACAGCAGTTCAAAACGGAGAAGGGGAGCTTTTGGAAAATCTGGAGGAAGGAATTGGAGAATCCGAATATGAAAAAAATTCGGAAACTGCAGGAGGACAGGACAATGAGGCGGAAGGGGTGAGGCTTTCTGCGGTGATGGATATGATAACAGATTATATACAGGCTCATTATATGGATGATCTGTCCATGCAGGAGCTGGCCCGCCAGATGAATTATTCGGAGGCATATTTCTGCAAGCTGTTTAAACAGTGTTTTGGGCAGAATTTTACTTCTTATCTGACAGAATACCGGGTGGAGACGGCAAAGAAAATGCTGGGGCAGCCAACGGTGAATGTAAAGGAGATCGGAAAGGCGGTAGGATATTGTGATGCCAATTATTTTGCCAAGGTGTTTAAGCGGATTACCGGGCAGAGTCCTACAGATTATCGGACAGAGCTGCTTTTGAAAAAAACAGGTTCTTGATGGTTTTGTGTGACATGCATAAATTAAAAAATCATATGAGGTAAAAATATACTATGATTCACAAAAATTTACCCTTTCTATTTCTGGGATATTAATTTATTATAAAGATAACGTGTTTGAACGTTAAAAACATCAAGAGGAGGAAACAAAAATGAAAAAAAGAATTGTAAGCGCAGTACTTTGCACAGCAATGGTAGCAGGTTCTCTGGCTGGTTGCGGTTCTAAGAAGGCTGAGGAGACCACAGCAGCAACGACTGCAGCAGCAACCGAGGCAGCGACTGAGGCAACCGAAGCAGCAGAGGAAAAGACCGAAGCAGCAGCTGAGGCTGGCTCCTATGATACTGCCAATATGCCGGAAGTAACTCTGGTATATGCAGAGGTTAACCCGCTTGATACTATCGTTGGCCAGATGGCTACCGATTTCAAGAACAAAGTAGAAGAGCTGTCTGACGGCAAGATCACCATCGACGTTCAGGCCAGCGGTGTTCTTGGCTCTGAGAACGACGTTCTGGATACTATGCTGGGCGGCGGCGGCACCATCGATATGTCCCGTATCTCTGCTTTCGCACTGAACAGCTACGGCGCTAAGAAGTCCATGCTTCTGTCCATTCCGTATACCTTCCAGGATCGTGCTCATTTCTGGAACTTTGCAACCAGCGATCTGGCACAGGAATTCCTGACCGAGCCGGTTGATCTGGGTCTGGGTGTAAGAGGTCTGTACTACGGTGAAGAAGGCTTCCGTCATTTCTTCTTTGTAAATCCGGCAACTAAGCTGGAGGATTTAAGCGGCTTAAAGATCCGTGTATCTAACGACCCGGTTATGACCGGTATGGTTTCCGGACTGGGCGCTAACGCAACTGTTGTTTCTATGAACGAGCTGTATTCTGCACTGCAGACCGGCGTAGTAGATGCTGCTGAGCAGCCGATCGCAAACTACTACTCCAACGCTTTCCCGGAGGTAGCTCCGCACCTGTTACTGGATGGCCATACTCTGGGCGCTGTTCAGGTTATCATTACCGACGAGGCATGGGACAAGCTGACCGAGGATCAGCAGGCTATCCTGATGGAGGCTGGAAAATATGCTTCTGAGAACAACCGTGCAAATTCCGAGAACAAAGAGAACGAGGTTCTGGAACAGCTGAAGGCTGATGGCGTAACTGTTACTGAAGTAGAAGATAAGGCTCCGTGGAAAGAGGCTTGTAAGGCAGTTATCGATGAGAACACTGCAGATCAGGCAGAACTGTATCAGCAGATTCTGGATCTGGCAGACTAATTCCAGCCAGTATTACGCAGTATCAGGAATAATTAGATATTAAATTGAAGCGTATGTGTTAGGGAATGAAGCTGACGGGCACAGAGCGGTTTAGGTACTGTCTCTGTGCCCTGAGTTTTGAAAGGGGACAAAAATTATGCCAGCAATTTTTGAAAAGATCGATAAGATCAAACCGGCCTATGACATTACTTACAAGGTAGTTATGTTTATCTGCAAAATTCTTCTGATTGCAGATATCGCGATTACCAGTATGTCCGTAGCAGGCCGTTATATTCCGTTTATCCCGGATCCGGCATGGAGTGAAGAAGTGGTTCTGACCTGCATGTCTTATATGGCAGTGCTTTCAGCAGCACTTGCAATCCGCAGAGGCGCTCATATTCGTATGACTGCTCTGGATCCGTATTTACCGAAAACTCTTGTGAAAATTCTGGACATCATTGCCGATCTGGCAGTGCTGATCCTGGCTGTTATTATGATTACCGTAGGCTGGAAATATGCGTCCGGCATCGGTTCAAAAGGTACCTATGTAAGTATGCCGAAGGTATCCAGATTCTGGATGTACTTCCCGGTTCCGCTGGCAGGTGTTGCCATGCTGATTTTTGAACTGGAGGCTCTTTACAATCACATTAAAGGTTTCTTTGTAAAGGAGGAGGCATAAACTATGAGTACTGAAACCATGGCAATTGTTATTTTGCTTGCAAGCTTCTTTATTATGGTCATGCTGCGGTTCCCCATTGCTTATGCAGTTGCACTTTCTTCTGTTTTGTGCCTGTTAAGCCAGGGACTGCCTCTGACAACCATCTGTCAGCAGATGGTAAAAGGTATCAGTTCCTTCAGCCTGATGGCAGTACCGTTCTTCATTACCATGGGCTGTCTGATGGGTTCTGGTGGTATTTCTGAAAAACTGATTGCTCTGGCAAACGCCTGTGTAGGCTGGATGCGGGGCGGTATGGCTATGGTTAATATCGTAGCTTCTTATTTCTTCGGCGGTATTTCCGGTTCTGCATCTGCAGATACAGCTTCTCTTGGTTCTATCCTGATTCCTATGATGGTTGACCAGGGATATGACGCTGATTTCTCAACGGCTGTTACCATTACCTCCTCCTGTGAGGGACTTCTGGTTCCGCCGAGCCATAACATGGTTATTTATGCAACTACTGCAGGCGGTATTTCTGTAGGAAGCCTTTTCCTGGCCGGATATTTGCCTGGCGCACTGCTGGCTGCTTCCCTGATGATTGGTTCCTACATTATTTCTGTAAAGAGAAACTATCCGAAGGGTGAAAAATTCAGCATTTCCAACCTTCTGAAGCAGTTAAGCGTATCCTTCTGGGCTCTGGCAGCAGTTCTGATTGTAGTATTCGGTGTAGTAGGCGGTGTGTTTACAGCAACCGAGTCTGCGGCAGTTGCAGTTGTTTACAGCCTGCTTGTCAGTGTATTTATTTACAAGGGACTTGACTGGAAGGGCGTATGGAGAGTTTTAGAGGATTGTGTAGACACCCTGTCTATCGTATTGATCCTGATTGCAACCTCCAGTATCTTTGGATACTGCCTGACAAGACTTCATGTACCGGATCTTGCTGCAAATGCCATTACCGGACTGACCAGCAATCCGATTATTCTGGCTCTGCTGCTGAACCTGATTCTTCTGGTTTTGGGATGTATCATGGATATGGCTCCGATTATCCTGATTGCAACTCCGATCCTGCTTCCGATTGCAACCTCAATCGGCATCGATCCGGTTCAGTTTGGTATCATGGTTGTATTAAACTGTGGTATTGGTCTTCTGACTCCGCCGGTAGGTGCAGTTTTGTTCATTGGTTCTGCAGTTGCAAAGGTACCTATGGAGAAAGTAGTAAAGGCAACTCTGCCATTCTACCTGTGCATGATTATTACTCTGCTGCTGATTACCTTTATTCCGGCTATCAGCCTTGGACTGCCGGCTCTGCTCAGCTAAGTAAGGCATAAAATCTGCATATAAAAGAATACAATCAGGCATTAACGAAAGAGTTAATGCCTGTTTTGTCATTCTGTCAGACAGCCAAATCAAAGGTGTTTGACTGCCTGACAGAGCGACAAAGGGAGCTTGAGAAAGGAGAATTCCAGTGAAAAAAACAATTGCATTGCTGACAGCAGGAGCAGCATGCCTGCTGTTTGCCTGCGGAGGGAAACAGAAGCGGGTGGAGAGTGAAAGGGTTCCGGAATATGTGCTGACTTATGCTGAAAATCAACCAGAGGATTATCCCACAACTCAGGGGGCTTTTTATTTTGCAAGACTGGTGGAGGATCGTTCCGATGGACGTATCCGGATTCAGGTAAAAGCCGGAGGAGAGATGGGAGCGGAACGGAATGTGGTAGAGCAGCTGCAGTTTGGAGGTCTTGATTTTGCAAGAGTTTCCCTCTCTTCCCTGGGAGATCGAATTCCTAAGCTGAATGTGCTTCAGATGCCGTATCTGTATACCAGCTCCGAGCACATGTGGAGAGTTCTGGAGGGGGAAATAGGGGCTGATTTTCTGGATTCCTTTCAGGATTTTAATCTGGTAGCTCTGTCCTGGTATGATGCAGGTGCCAGAAACTTTTACAGTTCCAGAAAGCCCATTGAAAAGGTGGAGGATATGAAGGGGATGAAGGTTCGTGTTCAGGATTCTGCTTTAATGGAACGAATGATACAGCTTCTGGGTGCGATTCCAGTTCCTCTGGATTATGACCAGGTGTATTCAGCCTTTCAGACGGATGAAATTGATGCAGCGGAGAATAACTGGCCTTCTTATGAGTCGATGAATCATGAAGAGGTAGCAGGATATTATACCAAGGATGAGCATTCCCGGGTTCCGGAGGTTCAGCTTGCATCCCGCGTGACCTGGGAGCGTCTGACAAAAGAGGATCAGGAGATGATTCGCCAGTGTGCAGAGGAATCTGCCCGGTATGAACGGACCTTATGGGAGGATCGCTCCCGCAATTCCGAAGAGATTGTCCGCAGGAATGGCTGTGTGGTTATTGAACTGAGTCCAGCGGAAAAAGCGCGGTTCCAGGCGGCGGTCACCCCGATTTATCATGAATTCTGCAAAAATTATATGGATATCATTGAACGGATTAAGGAAGAAGGACGGCTGTTGGAGCAGGAAGAAGCAGAACCATAAGAAAAGGGCTTGACTTTTTGGGTTTTGATAGCTAAAATATTACATAGATTTTCCAAGAGAAATGACAAAGGCAATGAATGTGTTAAGTAGGGTACTGTTTCCTGCCAGAGAGAAGAGGTCACCGGCTGAAAGCCTCTTTCCGTTCAGACAGAACCACGAAATTCCCACAGGAGCTGCACAGCTGAATTCCGGATGTCTGCCCATTTTTGGGAGAAGCGTATCAGGAGAGTAAGCTGTGACGGAGAGTGCACGTTACGCACAATAGAGAGTCTGCTGCAGAGCTGTGTAGGGTTAATGCGGCAGGAAGATGGGTGGTACCGCGGTTAAAAGAATCGTCCCTTTGCAATGTCGCCATTGCAGAGGGATTTTTTTATTTCATAGGAAATTACGTCCTATGAAATAAAAACGCTCCGCGAGGATCGCCATGCGGCGGCAGAGAATTTTGTCGCAGAAGCGACTCGCCGCAGGCGGAGAAGCTCGCGAGCGAGCTTCTTTCTTGTTTCATAGATCGCCATGCGGTGGCCGGCATTGCATTCAGTATAACAGAAAGGAAGGAAACCATGAAAGAGCAGTTAGAGAAAATCAAATCGGAGGCTTTGGCTAGGATTGAGGCTTCTGATGCGCTGGAAACCTTAAATGACATTCGGGTAGCATATCTGGGAAAAAAGGGTGAGCTGACCAGCGTTTTGAAGAGCATGAAAAATGTAGCGCCGGAGGAGCGTCCCAAGGTAGGACAGATGGTTAACGAGGTTCGCGCACTTCTGGAAGAGAAATTAGAAGAAACCCGTCTGGCCCTTGCGGCAAAAGCTCGTGAGGAGCAGCTGAAGAAAGAGGTTATTGACGTTACGCTTCCTGCAAAGAAGGCGAATATCGGTCACAGCCATCCTAACATGGTGGCACTGAAAGAGGTAGAACGTATTTTTATTGGTATGGGTTATGAGGTTGTGGAAGGACCGGAAATTGAGTATGATGAGTACAATTTCACCAAACTGAATATTCCTGCCAACCATCCGGCTAAGGATGAGCAGGATACCTTCTATATTAACAAGGACATTGTGCTGCGTACTCAGACCTCTCCGGTACAGGCTCGTGTTATGGAAAAGGGCAAGCTGCCTATCCGCATGATTGCTCCTGGCCGTGTATTCCGTTCTGATGAGGTAGATGCAACTCATTCTCCTTCCTTCCATCAGGTAGAGGGACTGGTTATTGACAAGCACATTACCTTTGCAGATTTAAAGGGAACCCTGGCTGAATTTGCAAAAGAAATGTTTGGTGAGGAGACAAAGGTAAAATTCCGCCCCCATCATTTCCCGTTTACTGAGCCCAGCGCAGAGATGGATGTCAGCTGCTTTAAGTGCGGCGGTAAGGGCTGCCGGTTCTGTAAGGGTTCCGGCTGGATTGAGATTCTGGGCTGCGGAATGGTTCATCCCCATGTGCTTGAAATGTGCGGCATTGATCCGGAAGAATATGTAGGCTTTGCTTTTGGCGTAGGCCTGGAGAGAATTGCCCTCCTGAAATATGAGATTGACGATATGCGTCTCCTCTATGAAAACGATATTCGTTTCTTAAAGCAGTTTTAATGAGTGAGTCGGTGAAATAAGAGAGATAATCAAAAGGAGATAGAGACATGAACACAGCATTGTCATGGATAAAGGCATATGTTCCTGATTTGGATGTAACTCCCCAGGAGTATACAGATGCAATGACCCTGATCGGAACAAAGGTAGAAGGATATACCTGTCTTGATAAAAATCTGGAGAAGATTGTAGTAGGACAGATTCTGAAAATTGAAAGACATCCGGATGCAGATAAGCTGATTATCTGCCAGGTAGATGTGGGAAATGAAACCATACAGATCGTAACCGGCGCCCCAAATGTAAAGGAAGGGGATAAGGTTCCCGTTGTTCTGGATGGAGGCAAGGTGGCAGGCGGTCATGACGGCGGCCCGCTTCCTGAGGACGGTATTAAAATCAAAAAGGGAAAACTCAGAGGAATCGATTCCTATGGAATGATGTGCTCGATTGAGGAGTTAGGATCCTCACGGGATATGTATCCTCTGGCTCCGGAAAGCGGAATTTATATTCTTCCGGAGGATGCTCCAGTGGGTGCAGATGCCATTGAGCTTCTGGGACTTCATGATACGGTATTTGAGTATGAGATTACCTCCAACCGTGTAGACTGCTACGGTGTAATCGGAATTGCAAGAGAGGCAGCAGCAGCCTTCCGCAAGGAATTTCATCCTCCGGTAGTGAAAGAAACAGGAAACAGCGAGGATATTCATGATTACCTTCAGGTAGAGGTGAAAAATCCGGAGCTGTGCAGCCGTTACTGCGCAAGAATGGTAAAAAACATTAAGCTGGCGCCGTCACCGGAATGGATGCAGAGAAGACTGGCTGCAAGCGGGATCCGCCCCATCAACAATATTGTAGATATTACCAACTACATTATGGAAGAGTACGGACAGCCCATGCATGCCTTTGATTATGATCAGCTTGCAGGACATAAAATTGTGGTGAAATGCGCTCAGGATGGGGAGACCTTCCAGACCCTGGACGGACAGGAGAGAAACCTGGACAGCAATATTTTAATGATTAATGACGGCGAAAAAGAAGTGGGCATTGCAGGTATTATGGGTGGTGAAAACTCCAAAATTACAGACAATGTACAGACCATGGTATTTGAGTGCGCCTGCTTTGACGGAACGAATATCCGTCTGTCTGCAAAGCGTCTGGGACTGCGGACCGATGCTTCCGGAAAATACGAAAAAGGGCTGGATCCCAATACTGCCTATGAGGCAGTAAACCGTGCATGTCAGCTGGTAGAGGAGCTGGGCGCCGGTGAGGTAGTAGGAGGCCTGATTGATGTTTATTCTGAGAAGCGGGAAGAATCCAGAGTGGCCTTCAGCCCGGAGAAAATCAACAATCTGCTGGGTACAGAGATTGCGCCGGAGACAATGAAGGACTATTTCCGGATGCTGGGTCTTGGATTTGATGAGGAAACTCAGGAGGTCGTTGCTCCTACTTTCCGTCAGGATATTCACTGTATGGCAGATCTGGCAGAGGAAGTAGCCAGAATGTACGGCTATGATAAGATTCCGACAACACTTCCCTCCGGTGAGTCCACAACAGGACGGATTTCCTTTGAGGGCCGGATTGAAGATATTGCAGAAGAGGTTGCCATGTTCTCCGGCTTCAGCGAGAGCATGACCTACTCCTTTGAGAGTCCCAAGGTTTTTGACAAGCTTCTGATTCCTGCAGACTCCAGCCTGCGCAGCACAATTGAGATTTCCAATCCTTTGGGAGAGGATTTCAGTGTGATGAGAACTCTGCCCTTAAATGGTATGCTGACTTCTCTGTCCACGAACTATAATCGCCGGAACAAAGATGTGAAGCTGTTCGAGATGGCCAAGGTATATCTGCCTAAGTCTCTTCCTCTGACAGAGCTGCCGGACGAGCGGGTTCAGTTTACCTTGGGTATGTACGGCGAGGGAGATTTCTTTACCATGAAGGGTGTGGTAGAGGAGCTGTTTGACAAGCTGGGCATGACAAAGAAGGTACACTATGATCCTTCCTGCGAACGCCCCTATCTGCATCCCGGACGGAAGGCTGATATTGTTTATGAGGGTGTAAAGCTGGGCTATCTTGGCGAGGTTCATCCGGAGGTGGCTGACAATTACAAGATTGGCGAGCGTGTTTATGTGGCTGTTCTGGATATGCCGGCTGTTGTTCCTTTCGTAAGCTTTGACTGGAAATATGAGGGACTGGCAAAATATCCGGCAACCACCCGTGATATCAGCATGGTAGTTCCCAAGGAGATTCTGGTGGGACAGATTGAAGATATTATTGCGCAGCGGGGCGGAAAGATTCTGGAAAGCTACAAGCTGTTTGATATTTATGAGGGAGCTCAGATTCTGGCCGGACATAAATCCGTTGCATACTCCATTACCTTCCGGGCAAAGGATCATACCCTGACCGATGATGAGGTAAATGCAGTGATGAAAAAGATTTTAAATGGCTTAGAAGGCATGGGAATCCAGCTGAGAGCATAATTGCAGCATAAAATGGCTATCCTTACTTTAGAAGTGATTCTAAGGTAAGGAGGCCATTTTTTATGAGGCATGATTTTGAAATAGCAGGTGTGTACGGTCGGGAGATTCTGGATTCCAGAGGGAATCCTACGCTGGAGGCAGAGGTATATTTAAAGGGAGGAGCTGTGGGACGGGCATCGGTTCCTTCTGGAGCCTCTACGGGTAAGTTTGAAGCAGCAGAGCTGCGGGACGGGGGCCCTCGTTATCATGGAAAAGGAGTAAAAAAAGCAGCAGCATATGTCAATTCGGTTCTGGCAGATGCTGTCTGTGGTCAGGATGTCTTTTATCAGTGGGAGATTGACCGGCGTCTGAGGGAGGCTGACGGAACTGAAAATAAAGAAAGACTGGGAGCTAATGCAGTTTTGAGCGTATCGCTGGCAGCAGCCAGGGCCTGTGCTGCACAGCAGAGAATTCCTCTTTACCGTTATCTGGGGGGATTAAATGGAAGAAAAATGCCGGTCCCAATGATGAATGTGCTGAATGGGGGTGTTCATGCAGACAATACGGTGGATCTTCAGGAATTTATGATTATGCCAGTGGGAATGGAAAGCTTTGCAGAAGGACTGCGGATGTGCTCGGAGGTGTATCATACCCTGAAAACACTTCTGAAAACAAGAGGATACAGTACAGCTGTGGGCGATGAGGGTGGCTTTGCTCCGGATTTTAAGAACGCAGAAGAGGCTTTGACCTGTCTGATGGATGCAGTTTCTGTAAGTGGTTATGAACCGGGAAAGGACTTTTGTTTTGCCATAGACGCAGCGGCAAGTGAGCTGTACGACAGCAGAACCGGCAGATATGTTTTCCCGGGAGAGAGCCGGATGAGCCAGAGAAGCGTAAGCCGCTCATCAGAAGAAATGGTAGAGTATTTGCGAAGACTGACAGAGGCTTTTCCCATATGTTCCATTGAGGACGGCCTTGGAGAGGAGGACTGGGAAGGGTGGAAGCTGTTAACCGGAGTGCTGGGAAAACAGATTCAGCTGGTAGGAGACGACCTTTTTGTTACAAATACAGCTCGCCTGGAAAAGGGAATCCGGGAAGGGGCGGCCAATGCCATTCTGATCAAAATGAACCAGATAGGAACCCTGACGGAAACACTGGAGGCCATGGAAATGGCAAGGCTTGCCGGATACCGGACGATTGTTTCTCATCGTTCCGGGGAGACAGAGGATACGTTTTTAGCAGATCTGGCAGTGGCAGCAGGAAGCGGTCAGATCAAAACAGGAGCTCCCTGCCGGTCAGAACGAGTTGCAAAATATAACAGGCTGCTCAGGATTGAGGAGGAAGTGAAAGCACGACAAACGCATGAATGAATAAATTATGAACACCCTGTCCGGATTTTTTGATA
>OJPI01000618.1_pt1 | contig 24521 bp, 18 predicted proteins | sample 1598461 | NCBI WGS metagenome assembly OJPI01 (sample SAMN03922483, study PRJEB24848) | human gut metagenome | isolation source: stool sample | host: Homo sapiens | place: Germany | collected 2011-05 | reverse complement strand
ATATACTCGTCAAGCGTTACATCCGGCCAGAAATTTACCAGCTGGATGTAAGTGTTTTTGCTTCCGATACGGTCGATACGCCCGAAACGCTGAATGATGCGAACAGGATTCCAGTGGATGTCATAGTTGATCAGGTAATCACAGTCCTGCAAGTTCTGACCTTCAGAAATACAGTCCGTTGCAATCAGGAAATCAATTTCCGTTTTATCCCCTGGCATTAAAAGATGCTTGTCCTTGGAAATCGGAGAGAAGCAAGTCAGCACGGTATTCAGATCGCTGCGGAGCTTCGGAACGGTTGTACGTCCTTCTACAGAACCGGATATCATCGCTGTATTCAGCCCGAAATTATCCATCACAAATTTGCTTACATTATCGTAAAGATAGCCTGCTGTATCCGCAAAGGCTGTGAAGATAATAATCTTCTTGTTTCCTTCGTTGATCGGATGCTCCAATTTATTCCTGATAACCCGGAACAGCTCCTGAAGCTTGGAATCATACTCAGGCGTAATATCCCCAACCATCAGGGTCAGAAGCTCAAGAACTTCACGGTCTTTCACAAGACTATCTCGCCAGGACTTATAGTCCATGTCTCCGATTTCAATCCTGACTTTCTTTCCAAAAGTAAACAGCTCGTCAGCGTTCTGATCTTCACTGTCGTAATCATCAATATTGGTAATGTCTGTCAAATCAAGTTTGACAGAGGACGTCTTATCGTAAGTGTCGATGCTGTGTATTGTTGAATCGATTAGCTCAAGGATTCTCTTCAACGTCAAATTAAAAGAATACACAGAGCTTTCCATACGCTTCATCAGATTGATTGCAGTCAAACGCCGGATACCCTGTTCCCGGTTCGCCTGGGTAAAACCAATATTTACTTTATTGTCCTCATACAATTCAGCATACTTCTCCATTTTACTTGGAAGAATAAAATGAGAGGGTGTATAAATCGACAGGGACAACATCGTCAGCTGTTCGTAAATCTCATTATAGTTAATAGCTTTCTTCAGACTGGTAAGCGGAGGTCTTAATGAAATCGGCTTCAATCTGGTCGGAAACGTTCCAATATCCGTAGTATCATAATACTTCTGAATATGCTTCCTGGATCGGGCAATCGTTACGGAATCTAAAACCTCAAAAAAATCGAAGTCCAACATACGAAGCAAATTCTCAGTTGTCCTCTCCTCAGGTTCCCATTTGCTCCAGGTGTTGAACGCTCTCTGTGCACTTTTAAAAATATCATCAATGCTGCGAGTGGTGTTCAGTTTATCATCAATCAGTTCGGTATTGCCTTCATATGCAAGCGCCAGCTGATTTTTCAAGTCATTGAAACGATTATTTACCGGGGTCGCCGATAGCATCAGGACTTTCGTTTTGACACCTTTGCGGATAACCTTATTCAACAATTTCAGATAGCGGTTTTCCTTTTCGTTATCCTCGCCAGACAGTTTCCCACCATTACGGAAGTTATGAGATTCATCAATTACAACCAAATCGTAATTGCTCCAGTTCAGCCTGTCTAAATCCAAGCCATTGGACGTTCCGTGCGTACGGTTCAAGTCTGTATGGTAAAGAACATCGTAGCGCAGGCGATCCGCAGCGATAGGATTGTTCACATAATTGTCTTTGTAAGTATTCCAGTTATTGGTCAATTTTTTGGGACACAGTACAAGCACGGACTTATTTCTGTTTTCATAATACTTAATTACCGCCAGGGCTGTAAAGGTTTTACCAAGACCGACACTATCTGCCAAAATGCACCCATTGTACTTTTCCAGCTTACTAATGATTGCAAGAACCGCATCCTTCTGGAAATTATAAAGCATCGACCAGATTTTGCTTTCCTTGAATCCGGTAGCTTCATTCGGAAGATTATCTTCTGATACATCCTCCAGAAACTCATTGAAAATGTTATACAATGTTACAAAGTAGATGAAGTCTGGAGAATTTTCATTATAAGCAGCTGTAATATTTTCTATGATTTCGTCCGTAACTTCCTGCAACTTTGTATTATCATTCCAAATGCTTTCAAATAAATCTATGTAGGCGGTTGAAAATGGCGTTTCTGTTTTCTGAACCATATTATAAGCGTTATTGCCACGCTCACAGCCCAAATCCACAGTAGTAAAACCATTGATAGGCATATAATTCTTGTCATCCAAACTGATGAATCCCATCATGTGTTCATTTGTTACATTGGATTTGAATGTAACTTTCTGACGAATCCATTCGGCACACTCCTTGGCAATGGCTTTTTGTGTTAATTCATTTCTGAGTTTTATTTCAAACTCTGTTCCGTACAAACTGCGCTCTCTATTCAACCGGGGAATATAAAATTCCCTTTTCTCTTTTTTGGCTTTTTCCGTTGTAAATGTGGGGGATGTAAAAATAAATCTCAGCTCATCAATGCCTTGCAGTTCTTTCTTTAATTCCTGAAATGCATAGATCGAGAAACAGGATGCCGCAATAGAAATTTTGCTTCCTTTCTTAATTTCAACAGCCAAATCATCTCTTAATGTTTTTGTTGTATTGTTAATTAACTCCATTTACTAATCTCCTCATAATCCTTTAATCAGTAATGTGTCAAAGGCACTGTCCAACAAAAACAGGCATCATGATTTTTCGTCAGGAACCATTTCCATAATATCATCAAAGGTGCAGTTGAGAACGGTACATATTTTTACGAGCGTATCCGTTGTCACATTATCGCCTCGATTCATTTTATTGATTGTATAACTGCTCAGATTAGCCTTTTCAGCTAAATCCTTTTTTTTCATATCACGATCGATCAATAATTTCCAAAGTCTTTTATAGCTGACAGCCATTGCTTCACCAATCCTTTCTTCAATCTTTATATTTTTCAAAATGTCTTCGTTCAAAATCACTCCATTATGAATTATAGCATATCTCCTTGCAAATTCAACAAAAAATATAGTTATAACTATGTTTTTATCTCTTGTAGCAAATATATACTTGTTATTCTATATATTTTGCCAATGTTTCTGAATTTACGGGTCGCAATTCTTATACGCACAAATTCGCAAGCAGGGCATTCCTGTCCAGGAATGCTCGTTTTCGAGATTTCCGCTTCCGCGTAAACCTCTTCAAACAGCTTGTTGGGGCATATCCCCAATCCCCTTGAGATCATCACCACAGGTGATGGCTGCGCGTCCTATTGGACGCTTTACGGCATAGACGTCAAAGCCAAATCTATCACATAGCAAGAGTCGCAAAACAGCAAAAATCCCCGGCACAGCAGACCACCATTCTGTGATCCACTGCACCGGGGAATCTTCTATACACTACCGTTCCTGACTCTGCGCCTGTCCCTGCTCCTGTTCCTTCTGAAGCATTTCCTTCTCGGCCTCTTCACCTACACACGCCTCAGCCACTTTCAGTGCAATCTGATAATCCTGCATTTCAGCCCGTACCTTCCTGTACTCTGCATAGGTTTTCTTCTTGCTTTCCAGAACTTTCGCATACTCCGCATTCAATTCTTTCACTTTCGGAATCTTTTTGATTCCCAGCTGATCAAAAGCTTCCTTTGCCGCCTTGTGAAGCGTCAGTGCCTCTCGATGCGCCTCATAGAATTTCCGGCTGTAACCTGCCTTGCGGTATGCGATATAAGTCTCTCTGGTCTTTGCATAATTGACGATATGCTTCCGCAGGATCGCTATCTCCGTCAGTCTTTTCTCAGACTGTTTCACAGAATCCAAGAGTTCGTGGCTATGATGAGTGATATCCTCCGTTGTTTTCCGGAGCTGCTCCATAGTGTGGATATCCTTTTCCTGCAGAAACAGGATCGCTTTTGCCGCCGCTTTCAGATTATACACCTTCGCCCACCGCTCATATCCTGCGCCTTTTCCGGCGGCCAGTTTCTCCTGAATGTTAATGGGAAGATCCAGCGTGCGCCTGTGATTCTGCGGTTTACCGCTTTTAACCGGATGTCTTCCTTTGCCAGCCAATGCTGCTTTCAGATCTTCAACGGTATAGCCTTCTCCGAGAGAGCGGAAGCGCAGAAAACGCCCGCTGTCCTTACCACGGAGCGATGGCTGTTTCCCGTCTTTATATTCGAATCCTGCCTCCACAAGAAGTCGAATCAGTTCTTCAAAGTCCTTCGGTTTTTTCAGAAGTGCCCGGTCGATTGCCAGCCGGATATCATCACGATGGCAGGGGCGTCTGGGATAACCTGTCCTCTTTGTTCGCTCCTTGTATGGCCTCGGCTTGATCACGGATTTCCCATGCTCCAGACAGATCATATCGCTGAGCCGCTGCACCGCCAGACCGGAACGCCGGAAATCCCGGAATTTGTGCAGGCAGTCCAGGGTCGTGGAATTATATATGATGTGATTATGGATATGGGCCTTATCTATGTGAGTCGCCACCAGAAATGCGTGCTTCCCCTTGGTAAAACGCATGGCCAGCTCGTAGCCGATTTCATTAGCTTCCTCCGGCGTAATTTCCCCCGGTTTGAAGGACTGGCGGATCTGGTAGGCAATCACATCATGCTCCTGCGCTCGTCCGGTCATCTGCAGATACTGGCGTTTGGAGAGAAGGAATTCCTGATCGGCAGTCTCAGGGTCACACTCGTAGGAGCTGATATATTCGCCACCGTTGGTTTTCTCTGCATTCTGTGAATAGTCCGTTCTATCTGCCAGACACTGAGCGATAGTTTTTCCCTTATTGATATGGAGCGCAATCAGTCTGCATGCCGCCATTCCTTCGCCTCCTTCCCATCAGAAAAGGAGCCGCCCTTAAGACAGCCCCTTTGACTTTTACCGCAGCATCTTTTCGCGATCTTCGGCTCCGAGAAGATATACGCTCACGGCCATTTCATGTTCCATATCCATATAGTCAGCCAGCAGTTCTTCATACATCATAAACAGCTTCCGGTCACCAATGGCTTTTTCAAATTCGTCCTCATGTTTCTTAAAGATTTCCTTCAGATGCTGATATTTTTCGTTGCACTTTACAGCTGTCACTTCCAATTCCGGATAAACGCTTTCGCAGTATTTCCGAATAAATTCTTTGTCCATCACAGCTCCTTTCAGGAATGAAGAAACCATACCAGTGCGCCATTGATGGAGCCGGAGATATCTACAATCATCATGGCCCCATACTGCAGAACCAGGCAGGCCACTTCCACGCCGATGAGAAACGCCACGTTGCCCCACTGGCCCTGAAAAGCACAGAAGATACCTACCAGAAAAATGAACAGCATGAAGATTCCGACCACAAAGGCGGACAGGTTTGTCATGATCTTGCCCAGCACCCAGAAGACGCCCAGCAGAAGAATGACGGGAAGCGCAAGTATCTTAAAGGGAAGTTTTAAAAACCACATATTCAACGTCCTTTCTTTCGTGAAATCATTTCGTACCCTCATTATACAGGAGCGCTTCCCGCCTGCCAAGTTTACAAAAGGTTTTATCGGATCGATGCGAGACGGGAGAGCAGCTCCCTGGCGCACTGCCAGATTTCATCCAGCCGCGCCTGCAGATCTCGGATGTCTTCCTGATAAATGCTTCCCGTCTCATTAGCCCGTTTTGCGTATTGATTCAGGTTGTTGTTGCAGCGGCGCAGGAGAGAAACCAGTTCCTTCACATCCTGCAGATCCAGCTTCACGCAGTAACCGTCCAGTGCCATTTTTCGGAGATACGCGCTTTTACTGCGTATCCCCATCTCAGCCATTTTCTGATGGATTCGTTCCTGATCGCTTTTCGTCACAAAGAAATGCAGCTCCTGATCCTTTTTCTCCATTACAGCACAGCCTCCTCCCTTTCTGTTTCCCGCTTCGGTATCGGAGAATATCCCGCCCTAGACTTTAAATCTGCAAGCACAGATGGCCGTCTCACTAGCTCCTGCTCATCTGAAATGTGTTCGGCTTCTGAATGGGAATCATCCATATTCAGCGCCGCGTCCAGCTCCGCCAGTCTGGCTGATTTCTCCGCAAGCTCCCGTTCCTGTGGAAAGGGCTTCTGCAGTTCTTCCCTGGCGGCATTCTGCTGATTTTCCAGATTCATTAGCTCATTTTGCACCCGTTCCAGTCTGCCCGAAAGCCCGGACAAAGCATTGTCCATCCGGATGAGATTGCCCCTCGCGTCTTCTCCAAGAGTTACTTTGTGGCTTAAGGTTCCCTTCAGGATCACTTCAAATTCCTTAGAAAAGGCATTAAAACAAAGCTCCATGGAAAATCCTCGATACTCCCCCAGAAGAACCGGCCCGTCACCTTTCAGGTTCCGGCACGCCTCAATGATTGTTTTCCCGGCATCGGTTTTTTCCGTAAAGACTGCATCGCCGATTTTCACACCCGCAAAGCCGTCTGCCGGATGGGGATGAGACGCGGCAGTCTGGATATCCGCAGTCAGTCCCCGGATTATTTCCTGACTCTTTTCAATCTCTGCCGGGAAGTATTTCAGCAGACGGTCTTCCAGCCGGAAATGCTGGCTCATGTGGTCTGCTTTCAGCACTTTCAATCGAGCCACTTCAATATCCAGATCCATTTTTTCTTTAATCTGCGGATCTCCGGCGCATAAGGCTTTTATCTCGGCATAGGAGAGTGCCTGCTCATCCACGTCGTCGCAGGAACGGGCCGGAGATTTGGAAGTCATGATCTGGCTGATAAATTTCTGCTTATTTTCCAGCGTCTGAAAGAGATAAGCGTCAAAAGTTTTCTCCGTCACATACTGATAGATCTGCACTTCTTTATTCTGGTTTCCCTGCCGGATGATACGGCCATTACGCTGGGTCATATCGGAAGGCCGCCAGCCCACATCCAGATGATGGACGGCAATCAGCCTGTCCTGCACATTGGTTCCGGCCCCCATTTTCTGTGTGCTGCCCATGAGAATCCGGACCTGGCCGTTTCGCACTTTGGCGAATAATTCTTTCTTTTTCGCTTCGGTATCTGCCGTATGGATAAAGGCCACTTCCTGCTCCGGCACACCCGCCGCAATCAGTTTGGAGCGGATATCGTCATAGACATTGAAGGTACCGTCATTCTTCGGTGTGGAGAGATCGCAGAAGAGAAGCTGTGTCAGCCGTTCCTCTTTTCCCTCCTCCCAGATCCGCAGTACATTGGTGACACAGGCGTTGACTTTACTTCCGGGATCATCCGGAAGCAGCGGATTCATCAGCCGCTGATCCAATCCCAGCTTCCTGCCGTCAGAGGTGATTTTAAGCATATTGTCCACGGTAGAATCCACCATACCACTGTGGACTGCCGCAGCCCGTTCCGACAGTTCCGCCACCATGGCCTGCTGGTGCTCCGAAGGCTGAACCACCACAGTCTCAAATTTTGCCTCCGGTACTGGCAGGTTCAGTTGGTCGCTGGTTTTAATATCTGCGACTTCCTTAAACATGGCCATCAGTTCCGGGAGATTAAAAAACTTCGCAAACCTCGTCCTTGCCCGGTATCCGGTTCCCTCCGGAGCCAGCTCAATAGCGGTAGTCGTCTCTCCAAAAGTGGACGCCCAGCAGTCAAAATGTGTCAGACCTTTCTGCCGAAGGGTTCCATATTGAAGATAACGCATGACCGTATAAAGCTCCGTCATGGAGTTGCTGACGGGCGTACCTGTGGCAAATACCACGCCGCGCCCTCCGGTCAGTTCATCCATATAGCGGCATTTCAGGAACATATCCTGTGATTTCTGCGCCTCGGAGGTAGAAAGCCCCGCTACATTGCGCATTTTGGTAAACAGAAAAAGATTTTTAAACGCATGGCTCTCATCCACAAACAGCCTGTCCACACCCAGCTGCTCGAAAGTAATCACATCGTCTTTTCTGTCTGCACCCAGCAGTTTATCCAGCCTTGCCTGCAGAGATTTTCTGGTCTTTTCCATCTGCTTAATGGTAAAGCTGTCGCCTCTCTGGAATTTTAATTCGCTCAACGCATTGGTAATCTCGTCAATCTGCTCCCGGAGAAGCCGTTCCTGGCGTTCTGCGCTGATGGGAATCTTCTCAAACTGAGAATGTCCGATAATCACCGCATCATAGTCCCCGGTAGCAATCCGGGCACAGAATTTCTTCCGGTTCGCGGTCTCAAAATCCTTTTTGGACGCTACCAGCAGTTTCGCGCTGGGATACAGCCGGAGGAATTCATTGGCCCACTGGAGCGTCAGGTGGTTGGGCACCACAAAGAGAGACTTCTGGCAAAGACCCAGCCGTTTGGATTCCATGGCAGACGCAGCCATTTCAAAGGTCTTTCCTGCGCCGACCTCATGGGCCAACAAAACATTTCCCCCATAAAGCACGTGAGCGATGGCGTTGCGCTGATGAGGCCGAAGTTTAATATCTGGATTCATGCCTACGAAATGGATATGACTGCCGTCATACTCCCTGGGCCTGGTAGCATTGAACAGCTCATTATAGCGGTTACACAGCCGCTCCCGACGCTCCGGCTCCCGCCAGATCCAATCCTGAAACGCATCCTTGATAGCCTGCTGTTTCTGCTGGGCCAGTGTTGTCTCTTTCTTATTCAGGACACGCTTTTGTTTACCGTCCAGATCTTCTACTGTGTCATAAATCCGGATATCCTTCAGGTTCAGCGTTTCCTCCAGAATCCGGTAGGCATTGGCCCGTTCTGTGCCATAAGTGGTATAGGCCGCCACATTGTTCCGGCTGACCGCGCTTTTCCCGCTTATCTGCCACTCTGCGGTGATAGGAGAGTAACGCACCTCGATGGAACGGAGCAGATAGAAGGGCGTCTCAAAGGTTTCCTGCATAAATTGCTGGATATCGTCCGGTTCAATCCAGGTAGCGCCCAGACGAACGTCAATCTCAGAAGCGTCCAGATCCTTTGGCTGCGCCTTCGTCAGCGCCTCTACATTGACTGCAAAGGCGCTGTCACTTTTGGCAGCTGTCTGAGCAATCCGCAGTTTCTCACGGACATTCCCGGAAAGATACTCATCTGCAGTCTGCCAGCCCGCTTCCGGCTGTTCAGAAGACAACGGATCTTTGAAGATGACTCCCTTTAATTCTTCCGTGATAGCCTCATACTCGCCGGGTGTACCAAGAAGCTCTGCCATAAACGGCAGATCCACCTTGCCCCGTTCTCCGATGGAGACAGCCAGGGCTTCGCTGGGCGTATCCACACGGGTGACATGGTGCTCCGGGCGGATGGTGCGTTTCGTAAACATATCCGCCTTGCTTTCCAGCTCGCCGTTCTCATTGATATTCTCCAGAGAACAGAGCAGATAATAGGAAGAATCGTCTGCAAATGCCTGAGCGTTGCTGCGGGAATTGATCAGGCCGTACTCCGCAGTAAACTTATCATAAAGCGCATCCAGTTCCTGCTGTTTTGCGCGGATATCTTCCTCCGGATAGTCCTCCATCTGGTAATCAATCAGCTCATTTACCGTCTGGCGAAGCTCCACCAGTCCCCGTATCCGTCCTTTGGCCGTTTCGTTTAATTCCACCGGGCGCATGACGGAATTTTCCCGGAAATACACCTCGCCGTCCACAACGGTATAAGAGTAGTTCTTCACATTGGGATCGGCCGGGATAACCTGCTGAGTGTCTTCCCCTTCCGCAAGCACCGTCTCGACGGCCTGATACTGCCCGTGAATCCGGGATACCGCCTGATGCAGCTGCTCCGCCAGGTCTGCGCCGGGAATCGGCTCAACGGTACATTCTTCCCGGCCGTACTGCGTATTTTCCACTGACAGCTTTCCCAGGATCATTTCCGGATGCTCCGCAAAATAGCTGTTCAGCTGGAATCCTTCCGGCGAAAATCCCAGATGCACCCACTCCGGTTCCATATCAATGGGATGTTCCCGCTTCTGCAGAAAAATAATGTCAGAGACTACCTCTGTCCCTGCGTTGGCTTTAAAGGCACTATTGGGAAGTCGGATCGCTCCCAGCAGTTCCGCCCGCTGTGCCAGATAACGCCTTGCGTCCGGATTTTTGGAATCCATCGTGTAGCGGCTGGTCACAAAAGCCACGATACCGCCAGGACGGACCTGATCCAGCGCTTTGGCAAAGAAATAGTTGTGGATGGAAAATCCCAGCTTGTCATAAGGCTTATCTGATACCCGGTAATTCCCAAAAGGGACATTTCCGACAGCCAGATCATAGAAGTCCCTGCGGTCCGTAGTCTCAAATCCGGCTACGGTAATTTCCGCATTGGGATAGAGTTTCTGCGCGATCCGCCCGCTAATGGAATCCAGCTCCACGCCATACAGACGGCTGCCGCCCATTTCATCCGGCAGAAGACCGAAGAAATTTCCCACACCCATAGACGGCTCCAGGATATTTCCGGAGGTAAAGCCCATACCCCTGACCGCCTCATAAATCGCTTTGATCACAGTCGGGCTGGTGTAATGGGCGTTCAATGTGCTGGCCCTTGCCATTTCATATTCCTGCTCAGACAGAAGGACTTTCAGCTCCTGATATTCCCGCGCCCAGCCTGCTTTTTCCGGATCAAAGGCATCGGGTAGGCCGCCCCAGCCCACATACTGAGCAAGAACAGACTGTTCTTCGGGCGTGGCGTTCCGATTTTCCTGTTCCAATGTGAAAAGGGTACGGATAGCCGCCACATTGTGCTCATACTTTGCCTTCGGCCCTCCTTCCCCCAGATGCTCGTTTGTGATCCGGTAGTTCTGGGCAGGAATCTCTGTCACAGGTGCAAGAGGAATTTCATCTTCGGACATTGGCGGCACAGCACTGCCTTCAAGCGATTCTTCCGGAAGTTTCCTGGACACTTGCACTGGCTCTGTACCGGAAACGGGCTGTAAAGATTCCTGTTCCTCAGCAGTGAGATACCGGTTCTCTCGTATCATTCTGCCAAGGCGCTGTTCTACCTCTGTCCAACGAAACAGCCTTTCACTGTCATACTCATAATTCCTGAGCCGGATTCCTTTTCCATCTGCGTCCACAAAGCCTCTCGTTCCGTCAAGAAAATGATAACTGTGACCGCTTATGCCATATTCTGCTTTAATCAGGTTCACCCGTTCCTTCGGTTCCGTTTCTCTGGCATAAATCGCACTGATCCGCAGCTTCCCGCCTTTTAACATGGTTCCCTGTGACAGCATCCTCTCAATTTCTTCTTCAGGCACAGAAAAAGCGGAGGGCTTCATGCTCTCCGCTGGTTCTAAGTGGTCTATGGCCTCTATCTGATCCGCTTCCGAAGGAAACAGACTTAATTGTTGATAAGTTCCGCCAGTATTATCTCTTCCGCCTGTGCTTTCAGACTGTTTAGGTGGCGTACCCAACCCATCTGGTTCAACTTTTTGTCCGGCGCTGGATTCTTCTCCAGAAGTTCCTTCATCAGCTGATCCAGCCTCCGGTGCGCTGTCTCGTCTATCTCCTGAAGATGGGGAAATAACTTCTCCGCCAGTACCAGATCGCTGTAAAGTATCGGATTGTTCTCCTTCAGATATGCCCTGCGCATTCTCCCGTATTTGCCCAGAGGTTTCTCTGTGGTCACGCTCAACTCGATCTCCGGCAGAAGATAATCCCCTTCCTGCCTGTATGTTATTTCTTTCTGCATAATTCTGGCTCCTTTCCTGGGCTTTTGTCCGTTCATAATCCCGGATGGCCCTCTCTATTTCACGGAACACTTCTCTGGAAATACTGCTGACGGCAGTTCCCAGCGCGGCGGCAGTCTGACGGGTGTTGAAATCAGAAACATCCCTGAAATCCTCCGGCTCAAACAGGTTTTCCCCTTCCTCTGTGCATCTGACAGAGAGGGTATAGGCAATGCTGGCCTGCGCCGCCTTCCGAAATACAGTTCCTATGTTAAATTCATCATACTCTTCCAGAAAGCTGTCCGCAACGATACCGCGAATCTGCCTGCCGTAATCCAGCCAGTAATCGGCGGCCAGACGGCCAGCCACTTGTTCCAGCTGTGCTTCCAGGGACTGATTATCTCCGCTGATGCCATAGGCGCGTTCCAGGGCAGCCATAACCGGATTCCGGTATTCTTCTTTCATTTGCCAGAGCCAGACCGGGCGGGAATTCCTTCTTGCTCCGGTATCTGCCACATCAAAAACATACCGCAGTCTCGGTGAATCCCCTTCATTGTCCACCAGAGCGATTCCCTTTGCTCCTCGTTTCACATACCTGTGCATAGTATCAAACCAGAAATCATATTCTGCGCAGGCGGTTGCTTCGGGCCGCTGCAGGTAAATCATCAGCTGGTCATAATAAGGATATTTGTAGTTTCGGGCAGCCGTAGCCAGAAAGGCTTTCCACTCCTCCTGCCGCCCTGTCACATATTCCGGTGCGCCTGCCAGAATGTCTGCATAACGCCGCGCCTTGATTCCCATTCTCATCCTCCTCCCTGTCTTCAGATATCTGGATAAAGATCCAGCTGGTCAAAATCCTCGTCCGTTATCCGTTCCAGCTTTTTCATTACCCGATCCGTCAAATCCCTCAGTTCCTGTTCGTCATGTTCCAGCTGTGCGCACATTTCTCCAAGGGTTCGATACAGCCCCGGACGGTCTCCGGGGCTGTAAAGCATCATCAGTATTTTTTCTTCGCCTGTAAAATCCACCTTTTCACTCCCTGCTTCGTTCTGTCAGCTGGTATGGAGCCATCATCCGTCCAGGCGGCTGCAGGCTTTTCAGCTGTTCCAATACGGAAGGCCTTTCCTCTGCGCTGCTGCGGCCTGCCTGTCCGTCAGGCAGATTGTTTATCACTCCATCCAAGCTGTTGTCATTCTGCTCCAGACTGTCTTCGGCAGACCGCAGATGATTTTTCCCGGAAAAGAAGCCCGGAAGCTCCACGAATCCGACCGAATCCACGTAATGACAGGATACCTCTCCGCCAGTGTTGAGCGCCACGATATCGCTGACAGAAAGGCTGTGGCCTCTGAAATCTAACGGATGATTAAAATTGAATCTCGCAAACATCTGCTCAAGCAACATTTCCCTGTCCTGGAATGGTGGAAGCGGAGCCAGATAAACCACATCATAATGGTCAATCTCCGGTTCCTTCCCCTGCTTCTGTAATGCGTTGTAAGAAGCAAATCTTTCGTATCTCGTATCTTCACTGTCCCTCAGCTGCAAAATCGCATAGGTGTCCGTACTGCTCTCCAGAAAGGCTTCAAGACTTCTTTCCGGAGCGGTGATCCCGTTCACCTCGTCCCATTTCTCGATTTTATCCCTCGGCATCTTGTTCCTCCTGCATCGGCTTCATAAAAGGAAGCCCGTTTTTTCTTGCATTTTCAATGTCACGCTGGCGGCGGCTTTCCCCATAGGGAGGCCGTATCCCGATACTCTTTTTGGGAACGGTATAGGTCACAGCCCGCTGCGGCCCGCGCCGTTCCAGTTTGTACTGATCCGGATATTTTTCGGAGAGGGCTTTCAGCTTGTTGAACAGACGCTGGTCGTGAGTGTAAACACTGGCGGTATCCAGCTCATTATCCCACAGGATCACGGTTTCCTGTTCCGCAAGCGTCAGATGGTAGCGGCGGCTCATCGCTTTGACTCCTTTCCATTTTCAAACTCCATTTTAAAGCGCGGCCTACCGTCATTTTCCGTCTCAAGAAGCACTGTGGCATTGTAGGTCTTCCCTGTTTTCTGGCTCCTGCAGTCCTTCAGTTTCACACGCCTGTCCCGTACCAGCTTCTCCGCGATCTGTTTCGTCATATGCTTGCCGATTTTGTTAAAATAGGCATTGTCAGCCCAGAGAGTAAAACGGCATTCCCGGTTTGAGCAAAACCACCCCTTCCTGCGTTCAACCACCTCAGCTCCGCAACGCGGGCAGCTTCCAATCACGACATTGTTCTGCATCAGCACATCCGCCCCTTTCACCGCTTCATAAGTGTCTGTCAGTTCCCGTACCATTGCGCAGATTTCTTCCATGAAAGTTTCTGCGCAGTAATCACCCCGCTCAATCAGCAGAAGTTTCTCTTCCCACTCAGCCGTCATGGAAGGAGACTGAATCTGCTCCGGAAGGATTGTTACCAGAGAAGCCCCTTTCTGCGTAGGAATCAAATATCTGGTCTTTTTATCTCCATGCCGTTCCAGGAATCCCTTCTGCACCAGCTTTTCAATAATGCCTGCGCGGGTGGCCGGAGTTCCCAGCCCCCTGCGTTCCGCTCCGTCAGGCATTTCATCCGCCCCGGCCGTCTCCATGATCTGCAGAAGCGTATCCTCTGTAAAATGCTTTGGTGGAGTTGTCTTTCCTTCTTTGACCTCTGCGGAGAGAAGTGGAAGAGTGGTATTCTCCTGTAAATGTGGCAGGATATTTGCCTTATCTTTTTTCTTTTTCGAGCCGCATTTTTCTTCAATTTCCTTCCACCCGGCAGAAAGAACCGTTTTCCCCTTTGCCTTAAAAGCAGTACCGCCGCAGAAAATCTCTGCAGTAGTTTCCGCATATCGGCATGGGGCGCTTACAGCTGACAGCAGGCGCTTCGCAATCAGCCTCAAAATCTCCAATTCCCCTTTCGGAAGCTCTGAAAGAGTACCGTTCTGCACTTCTTTCGTGGGAATAATGGCGTGGTGATCAGTCACTCTTTTACTGTTAACCACCTGTTCGGCATTCACTGACACTGAACCAGCCTCTGGAAAGCAGATGGCAACTGTGACAGCAGCAAGCTCCGAAAGCATTCCTGCCATGTCCTCCGTAAGATATCGACTGTCCGTCCTGGGATAAGTGACCAGCTTTTTCTCATAGAGGGCTTGTACATAGTCCAATGTCTGCTGGGCTGTATAGCCGAGTACCCGGTTAGCTTCCCTCTGGAGGGTGGTCAGATCATAAAGAGCCGGAGGCTTCTCCATCTTTTCCACCTGCACAATCTTTCCTATACTGGCAGAGCCTTCTCTCCGACAGGTTGCTTCCAGGTTCTCAGCCTCTTCACGGGTTTTCATGCGCTCGCCGGATACGCTGAATCCATCAAAGTCAAGCTGCACCTGATAAAAGGATTCCGGCTGGAATGCCGAAATCGTTGCCTCCCTTTCCACAGCCATTGCCAGTGTGGGAGACATAACCCGCCCGGTATTCAGCGTGGTTCCGTACAGGCATGAAAAAAGCCGGGTAGCGTTGATTCCGACAATCCAGTCGGCTCGCTCCCGGCACAGGGCCGCTTCATACAAAGCATCGTATTCACTTGATGGGCGAAGGTTTTTAAATCCTTCCTGGATGGCGCTGTCCTCCATGGAAGAAATCCAGAGCCGCTCAAATGGCTTCCGGCACCTGCACTGATGATAGACCAGTCTGAAAATCAGCTCCCCTTCACGTCCCGCATCCGTTGCGCAGACCAGACTCTCTACATCCTCACGGGCAATCAGCTTTTTCAGAATTTCAAACTGCTTTTTCGTTGCCGTCGAAACCCGATATCGAAATGGTTCCGGAAAAATCGGGAGGTCTTCCCTGCGCCATTTCCTATACTGATCGCCGTATGCTTCCGGTGGAGCCAGCTCCACCAGATGGCCGACACACCAACTCACCACATAGCCGTTTCCTTCCAAATAGCCATCCCCGCGCCTGGTTGCTCCCAAGACCTTCGAGAGCGCCTGTGCGACCGAGGGCTTCTCAGCCAGAACTAATTTGCTCAATCCGCATCCTCTCCTTTCCTGAACGTGAGAGCAGCCCCGGTGGTGTCCGGGGCTGCTATGTAAAGGAAACGCTATTCATAATCTAATGTCAAAATAAGACTCCTATAGTCCCAATATATAAAAGCCAATAAATTCTCTTCCATTATTTAACCAATTCAAAAGAATTTGATAATCTAACGGCCTTTCTTTTTCTACACGCTCTATAATATGCGAAGCAAGACCCTGAGAATAAAAATTGATTCCGTATAAATCCATCGATCCCTGTCTCATATTGTTGTATATTCCACCTGTGATGATTGTACCATAGGACGCATAGAACAGAGGACTGTCCTCTCCGTAAACATATAGAGAATCATTTTCCCAATGCCTGATCCGATTTACAGATATAATTTTCTTTGTTTCTGTGCCTACAGGGAATCGGCAGTATTGTAATTCTATATAGTCCGAACCACCACATTTTCGGCGTTCTTCTTGTGAATTGAACGAATGAAATAATCCCATAGTACCTCCATGCATTCAGCCTAACTATGTAAAATCAACCAATTATAGAACTAATCTGACGAATCGCAGGGTAATCATAATAAAACGGGAAAGTTATATGCTCAGACAAAATCGTTTTATATATCGTTTTGAAGCAATTTCTTCCATCTCTGGATGCATTTCTTTTATCCGCTGATACTCATCTCCAAATTTTTCTTTCAGTTCATTTAAAAAAATCTGATACTCACTGGGTTCTCTTCCTATCTCAGAGACACCCAGCTTTTGAAATAATTCCAGGCTTGCTATATTGTCTGAATAAATTCTCACAAGAAACTTATCTTTCTCAAATAAGTTTCGCGTGCTTTTCAAAAATAATTGTATCGCACTATAAGCAAAACCCTTCCTTCTGAACTCTTGTACAATATCTATGCCTATTTCCGGCATATCCGAATCCAAATATCTTAAAAGAATGTTTCCAACATATTGTTTTGAATCTGCGGAGAGAATAGAAATGTTTAATCTATCCTTACTAAGTATTTCCTGTTCCCATTCCTTTTCAAAAAATCGTCGGAACGCTTCTGGTTTCATTTTCTTTTTTATAATGGATGTGTCCTGGTATAACTTATAATAATCTTCTTTATCTTCCGGAATCAAATTCCTCAAAATCAATTTATCATTCTGAACCGCCAAATCATACATATCTATTCCCATGTCCTTTTTAGATTTTTTTCAATCCATTCTATATGACTGGAGTAAATTATTTTAATTTAAGTATAACATGGTTTTCTTTAGTAAACAGCCCCAGATCTCCATCTGGAGCCGTAAACTTTTCATATTTCGCCTGTCAGCCCAATACACCATACCCCTTCAGCACCTCATCAGCCAGATACTTATATTCAGGAAGCTGCTCCGTATAAACACCCAGCGACCGCCTCATTTCCACCTGTTCCTGCTCATCCGGCTCGTCATGCTCAAATTCTGAAAGTTCGAATGCGTCCTGCGCAATAATCTCAAACATTTTCCGGCAAAATTTCTTCGGTTCATAATAACAGCCGGTATCTTCCACGTCTTTCCTGTAAGAATTCAGTTCCAGAAGAAGATAGCAGGCCAGCTTCTTTGAATACAGCAATTCATAATTCTCATGCTGCTCAATGCATCCAGTAAAAATCTTTACAAGACGCTCCATTTCCTTTTTCTTTGCTTCCATAAGTATCCTCCATTTCTGCCGTCTGGCGGCATTGTTTCTCACGACTGATTACAGAAACAGTATAACCCGGAAGCAATACGGATAAAAGCATAATACTCAGCTTCTATGTAGGGCAGCTCAAAGCTGCCCTCGAACTTCATCACATCAGCTCATCATCCTCCGGATCTTCTGCATCCCTGGACTCTTCCGCTTCTTCCTCCTCAGAGAGTTCCCCTTCATCATCTTCCGGGAAGTCATATTCATCCAAATTCTCCTCATAGTCTGCGTCAGGATCAGGTTTTTCCTGTTCCTTTTTCTTTCCCTTCAGCTTTATCCAGCCATAGGCCGCACCGCCGCCGATCAGTGCCAGTGACAGCAAAGCCACAGGCAGGAGATTTACAGATTTTTTCGTTTCCGTTTCCATTTCCACGTCACCCGTTTCTGTGCTTTCTTCCTCTGTTTCAACTGTTTCAGGAGCCGGAGTCTCCTCAGGTTCTTCCGTTGTCTGATACTGTGCCGCTTCCTCTTCGTCCATCAACGACAGCAAATCCGCCTCGTCCACCTGGTTCAGAAAGTGTACCGTCTCATTTCCCTCATCGTCCCGGTCAATAATCAGATAAAAGTAGTTTCCATTTTTGGTGACCAGCGTAATGAACTGTTTTCCCGTTTTCGTGATGCCGCCCAGGTCATCTACCAGCGTCAGGTTTCCGTCCGGCGTAAAAGCATTTCCGTCCGTCTGATTCAGATTGAACGCGCCGCTCATAAACAGTTCCATCAACCGGGATAACTCTTCCTCGCTGAAAGACAAAGTAAAATCACTGTCGGTTTCTCCACCTGCCTGGATTGTCAGGTAACTGCCATACACATATCCAACCCGCTCCGGCAAAAGAATCTCGGCCCATTCGCCATCTTTACCAATCACCTCCACTTCAGTGCCGTTCGGCAGCTGTGAGAAGGCAGTGTTCTCCATTCCCGCACCAGTGCGGACATTCAGATCTCCGCCATTGGTTGTAACAATCCCCACCTGAGAGCCATTCGTTTCTTCCCCGGCAGAATCGTCCTGGCTTTCCTCAGCCGCCTCTCCGCCACCGTCCACAATACCGCCTTCCGTCACCGTGATCTCCAAAGAACCGTCTAAAAGCTCCTTTAGGGCTTCTTCGTCGATGTCCCCTTCATCAGCAACAGTTTCCTCTTTCTCGGTGAATACTTCGGTTTCCGGCGCTGCCGCACCCTCCGTTTCCACTACCTCTTCTGTCTCTGTCCCGGCAGCAAAAGCTGTAACCGGAAATACGGTCATACACAAAGCTACCGCCAGAAATGCCGCTGTCATCCGCATTTTACTCACCATACTGTCCATCCTCCTTCGTTTCCTTATCCATTACCTGCGGCATGAACACCGCAGACTTCCGGATCAGCTCTGCCAGCTGTTCCGGCGTCAGGTTGGCCGCATGAACCATTTCATGGATCTCGGTATTTTCCTCTTCCCGGTACCGCCGCTCCAGGTCTTTGACCTTCGCATCCCATTCCGCCCGTTTCTTCCGGGCTTTTTCCAGATCAGCACCGATCTTTTCAAGTTTTACCCCCATTATTTCTCCTTTCCCGGCAGAATCAGCGGATTCTGCCGTAACAATAAAAGTGAGACTGCCAGTAATTTGTTTCTATTGAGGCATAGGAAATCGGATTTCCGCAGTGGATCATCATTCCGTTGCCCACATATATTCCCACATGGGAAGCTCCCGCCGTATCATAGGTTCCCTGGAAAAAGATCAGATCGCCCGGCTGCGCCTCACTGGCGCGAATAATATCACAGCTGCTCATCAGCCCGTTTGCCGTAGTCCTCCCCACATTCCAGCCATTCCCGCTGTTATTGATGACCCAGCAGACAAAACCGGAACAGTCAAAGCCCGTGCTAGGCGTACTGCCACCCCAGACATAAGACATCCCCAGATACTTTTCCGCTTCCCGGATCATATTGGCAAACTTTTCATCCGTCAGGGCCTCTCCCGGAATATCATAGTCCAGATATTCCCCGGATGAGTTGGCGTAAATGTCATCGCCGAACAGGTAAGGACGATTTCCCTTCGTCTGCAGGAGAATCTCATACCGTTCCTGCTGATCCGCACTAAGCCCGCCTGCTTCTATGGCCGATCCAAGGCTGTGGTTGGTCAGTGTCACATGGAGAATATAGTAGTTGTATTCCACCTCTACCTCATATTCTTCCTCCGTAGTTTCCCCTGTCTCCGGATCAGTGGAAGTGTGGGTGCGTGTCTCAGTGCGTGTCCGAACTTCCACTTCCTCCCTCAGTGTCAGCGTGTACTGCCTCTGGAACAACTCCTGCAGGGCAGACTGCACCTCTGCTCTGGTATAGTCCTCAAAGGTTACGGTCAGATAAGCCGTCAGTTCGTAAGGATTGTGGTTAATCTCATCCAACTGATAGCGGTATTCGTCATATCCGGGATGGTCTGTTTCAATCCGGTCAAGCTGTCTTCGCAGTTCTTCCTCCAATGCCCTGTAATCCTCATTCGCGCCGATGATATCCTCGTCCTCCGCTGTGAAGGAAGTTCCCAGAATTGATACCGAACCTCCCTCCAGCATGGCTGAGCAGGAAGAGAACATCCCGGAAATCATCATGAGCAGGAACGCAAAAATCAGCACCAGCCATAAGGCATGGGAGTGCTGAACCGCAAATTCTTTGAGCCGTTCCAATAACGTCCCGGCTCCTTTGGCGGCTTTCTTCGTCCCCTTTGCAGTACCGCCCGCTGATTTTGCCCCGGCTGCTGTGCTGCCGGCAGACTTTGTCGCCGCGTACTGCTTTTTGATCTCCTGACGCTGTTTCCAGCGGGAGAGGGGATTAGACGCAGCTTCCGGATTGTCCGCCATGCTTTTCTGAAATAATGCTTCCACATTGGCTTTATCCGCCTTCTTTTCCAGCCTGACCGCCTTCCGGTAGTTTTTCAACTTCCGGCTGTAGCTGGCGTGATCAATGGCCCGTCCTGTCCCCTCCATAAACGCTTCACTCTGGTGAGCAGCCTGTACGCCTGCATTGTCATTCTCATGTTCCGCGATCTCACGGTGTGCCCGCGCACTGAGCATTCCGGCAGCCACATGGAAGGCAGAACGGCCTGTGGACCTTCCCGGTGAGACAATCTCTTCCCCGGCATCTGAAAAATCTTTCTTTCCAAAACGGAGCTGGTCTCCATAGAAAGCTGTCTTTTCCTTTTCGTCCCTCAGCTTGCCTTTGGTGGGAAGACGGGCTTTCGCCGCGTCCGCCCTGTCAGCCGCCCGTTCCGCTTTCCCTGCAGCGTGGGAAACGGCTGCATTCTCCAAGTCTTCCTCGGAAAAATGCAGCCGCGTAGTCTCTTTTTTCATCCGCTCCTTCCTCCTTTCCAGCCGCGCTATGCCTGCTTTCTGTCATTTCCGGATACCTCGGACAATTTGGTGGTCATGATCCGGTACAGTTCCAGGTCTGTGGGGAACCGATCCACAAAGGGCAGAATCACATTTCCATAAAACAGCAGTCCTTCCCCTTCGCCGGAATGGGTTACATAGGAAAGCTGGTGGGGCGAGATGTTCAGCTGCTTTGCCAGAATCGCCCGGTCTCCGGCAGCCTGATTCAGCATATAGATGAAATCACTGTTCTCAAAGATATTTTCAACCTCCCGGCTTGCCAGGAGATCCTTAATATTCTGAGTGATACCTGTGGGAATGCCGCCCCATTTCCGGAACCGCTTCCAGATTTCCACCGAATACGCCGCTGTCTGGTCCTCCCGGAGAAGGAGGTGAAATTCGTCCATATAATACCAGGTGGTTTTCCCGGCGCTCCGGTTGGCAGTGACACGCCCCCAGACCTGATCGTGTACCACCAGCATCCCGATTTTCTTCATCTGCTTTCCCAGCTCCTTAATGTCATAGCAGACCAGACGGTTTTCAATGTCCACATTTGTCCGGTGATTGAACAGGTTCAGGGAACCTGTGACATAGATCTCAAGGGCAGTCGCCACATGATGAGCTTCCTTTTCCTCCTGCTTCAGAAGCGCTTCATACAGATCCTGAAGAATCGGCATATTTTCCGGTCTGGGATCGTTGAAATACTTCTGATAAATCTGATGGACACAGCGGTCAATAACCGTCTTTTCCACAGGCTGGAGGCCGTCCTTTCCGCCCACTACAAGCTCGCACAGGGAAAGAATAAAATCCGCTTTCAGGGCGATGGGATTGTCCTCTTCTGAGTAGTTGGAATTGATATCCATGGGATTGATATACTGGCTGCTGGAAGGTGAAATTTTAATCACCTGCCCCTTCAGCTTTGTCACCAGTGCGGCATATTCCGACTCGGGATCGCAGATAATCACATCATCGTCTGTTACCAGAAAGGCATTGGTGATTTCGCGCTTTGCCGAAAAGCTCTTACCGGAGCCGGGCGTACCAAGAATCAGGCCGTTGGGATTTTTCAGTTTCTTCCGATCCACCATAATCAGGTTGTTGGAGAGGGCGTTCAGCCCATAATATAAGGCTCCTGGCCCGTCCTGAAACAGCTCCTGCGTGGTAAAGGGAACAAAGATCGCCGTGGAGCTGGTGGTCAGCGCCCGCTGAATCTCGATCAGGTTCTGAGCTAGGGGCAGGCTGCTCATCAGGCCCTGCTCCTGCTGGTAATCCAGCCGCCGCAGATTGCAGTTATGCTTCTGTGCGATACTCTGTGCCTGGAATACGTTGTTCTCCAGCTCCTGCTCAGTACGTCCCGTATTCATCACAAGGAAGGTAATCAGGAACATCCGCTCGTTCTGGCTCTGCAGCTCCTTCAGAAGCGCTTTTGCGTCCTTGCCATAAGTGGCTAGATCGCTGGGAATGATGTCGATATCATATCCGGCCCGGACAGCCTTTTTCTGCTCCTCGATTTTGGAACGGTCAAGCTCCGTAATGGTGTGCTTGACTGTCTTAATCGCCGCTGTCTGATCCACCGACTGCAGATGCATGGAAACGATCAGGCTGGAATCCATGTTCAGGAAATCCGCCAGCATCCGATCAGAGATATCGGAAGCAGTAATAGCCAGAAACGACATGGCCCCGTACAGATTTCCCATCTGGAAAATCCGTCCTTTGGGGAAAGCAAAGGAAGAGGGTGCAATAAAATCCTTCACGGACAGACCGGATTCCACCAGCCATTTCCACTCAAAGAAGAATTTGTCATCGTCTCCCATGTGGAACATGGAATGCATCAGGTGCAGCCGTTCCTTTCCATCCAGTACCCTGGCAGAAGCACCCAGACGCCGGAAATTGTTTAACAGATCCGTCTCCACGTGATCCAGCCTGGGCTTTGCCTGCTTCATGGAATCCGCCTCAATCCCAAAAGTCAAAAACTTCGTTTTGGTCAGGCCGTTATTGCCTCGTGCCAGCTGCTGTCTGAGCATCTGGCTGTACTCGGAGCGAACCGGATTAAATTCATCTTTCCGAAAGGGAATCCGGATCGACTGCTCAAAGCTTTCTGCATCCGTCGCCATATTCATAAAGGAAAGCTCGAAGTGGATGGAGCTGTCGAAAAAGTTCAGAAATCCACACCACTCTTCAAAAATCGCCGTTTTATCCTCCTGCTGGGCCAGCTGGTAGTTGATATCCTGAAACTGGATTGTCTTTGTGTAGTAGTTGTCCCTTACCCGGCAGATTCCGTCCGGGAACATCCGCTGAAACGGGATGGACTGCTGTGCGGTACGGGGGACGCCGTTGTCCCTACGCGCCGCTTCCACAACTGCTTTTACCTGCTTCTGCTCCTTTGGAGTCAGATGAGGCGGCATTTTCACATCGCGCTTCACTTTCTTTTTTCCAAACAATCTGCTGTACCTCCTTCTCAACCTGATACTGCCGCAAAAGAGCGGAATAGTAGTTATCTGTCTCATAGGGCCGTATTCTCGGCCTGATCATGCGTGCCTCGATGAAATGCTTCGCAATCACCTCCAGAGGCTGACCATCCCGCTCATACATGGCGAGAAAGAACAGCGGCAGCATGATCACAATCATGCACATGGCCGCAAGGCTGGTATTTCCCGTCTGCCGGAGCAGAAAGAAAGACGGCACTCCAATCAGTGCCGCCGTTCCAAAGCAGATGAGCTGGCGTTTGGTCAGCCCAAACAGGATTTTCGATTTCACCCGCGTCAAATCGCGCGGAACCGATACATAAGCTGCTATTTTCATCACCTCTTTCTAATGTGCGTTGAACACGCTGCGGGCGATTGCCCCGGTTTTAAACAGGGTAAACACCAGAAGAACCGTATAGCCCATGGCTCCCCAGATGGAAGAAATGATATTGTCGGAAAACGCTATCGACTGGATCAGTACCGCATAGATTCCCACACAGATCATGATGAGGAATCCCTGAAATCCCAGCGCCAGAAGGGAGCGCAGATAATTCTGGCCGATCTGGCTCTGCTCCCGGTTGCCAAAGGTGGCAAATGGAATCGGCGCAAGGCTGGTCAGGAGATAAATTTCCACCATTCTTCCATACACGATGATAAATACTACAATGGAGAGGGCGTACATGGTAATCTGTACGATAATGGACTGCAGAAACAGCCCCAAAAGCGGCCCGATATCCATTCCCCTTAAAGTTTCCTCCATCGCTTCAAGGGTAGAGGCATCCACCGCCGTCCCGGCAGAGATAATGCCGGAGCTGGCGTTCACCACGTTCTGAGCCACGTCAAAGACCGCCATCACAATGTTGAACGTATTGGTGATCAGCGTGACCGCCACAAAGGTCTTAAAAATCCATTTAAAAAATATCCAGGTTTCAAAATTTGCCAGATTATTGTGGTCAATAATCAGCTGGATCAGTTCATAACAGGCGATAAAGGTGAGAATCAGGCCCGCAATCGGGATGATGACGCTTTCGGAGATGTTGCGGATCATGGAGTAGACGCCCGGCGAAAAATTCGCCGGAGTCGTCCCCACATCACCCGCAATTTCAGCCACCTGCTGGTTGACCGCGTCAAACATCCCGGACAGGTTCGACATAATCCCACCGACCAGCATTTCCTTAATCCATTCCTGAATCGCTGAAATAATGCTGTCCACGGGCAGTTACCTCCTTCTTAGCCAAACAGACCGGAAAGCAGCGGCACAAGGGTCAGACCGATCAGTGCAACCCCTCCTCCGGCCATTAACTGTTTTATCCCTAATTAGGAGTAAAACCTTGCTCGATGGCGGGCGGCGGCGTGTCAAAAATATATGGAATTGTTTTAGAACCGCCCCGGCGGGAACAGGTCAGCCCTTGACCTGTTCCACCTCCGGGATGGGTTTGAGATTGAAGTGAATTTCGATAGAAATGTGTCGTGTCTTATCGCTGTCGATGTGTTCATGGACAACGATTTCTT
>OJPI01000586.1_pt1 | contig 25620 bp, 17 predicted proteins | sample 1598461 | NCBI WGS metagenome assembly OJPI01 (sample SAMN03922483, study PRJEB24848) | human gut metagenome | isolation source: stool sample | host: Homo sapiens | place: Germany | collected 2011-05 | reverse complement strand
CAGAGTAGATCGTCGGCAGCGTCAGATGTGTATAAGAGACAGTGTCAGAATAGTCAAAAACCATGAAGAAAACATTATTCCTGCTTATTTCCGGAGGGGCTTTTTCCATCGCCCAGGCGGCTTCCGTTTTTGTGGACGTGTACAGGGATGGCCTAGGCAGAGACGGCATGAACCAGTACACTTCCAATGCTGCGGCTGTTCTCCCCTTGGCGGACGCTTCCGGAAGCGATACTCCCTACACGCTTAAAATCGTTAAAAGCGCCGGGAATTTCTTTAACACGGAGCTTTCCGCCGTAACTCCCGGGGAGGGTGACCCTGCCTATTACGCCTATTACCAGAACAAGGCGGCGATGACGGATCTGGTCAATACCCTCGGTTCTTTTGATTACGGTGCGCTGTCCTCCTACATGGCTCCCGGCGCCGGAGGCTCCACCACATCCTCCATTCAATTGGGGGGGCTGACGGTGGGAGACACGGTGACATTTTACATGTTCATTTCCAGTATCGTGGCCGCTCCGGGGGCCACTACCGTGACCGGGGGAACCGGCACCTTTGAATACGCGGCAACGGACGGGACCGGTTTTTCGTCCACGCCTTCCTTCGCCAACGGCAAGCTGACCCTGGTCAAATGGACAGGGGAGGCGACGGCGGATACTCTTGATTTCCGTATCGGAGGGCAGAAAGCCGGGGTTGCGGCCATGGCGTTTTCAGTTGTTCCGGAACCGGCTTCGGCATCCATGGGATTGCTTGGGCTGGCCGCTATGCTGGTGCGCCGGCGCAGGGCATAACATCGTTCGCTCCGGCGTTCTTTATCCTGTCACGGGGTGATGTCCGGAGGGACGGCATGGTTCCCTCCCTCCGGATTTTTCCATGTGACGGGCCGGGAGAAGCTTCTTTTGGACGCTCCCGCAGGGAAAAATCAGGCGGTCAGGCGTTCGATCCATGCCCGCGTCTTCAAGTCCGTTTCCGCCATCTTCTTGGCCCGGTGGAGCAGGGTGCCCATGGATTTGGGAATGCCCATGTGCAGGCGGTTGCTGATCCAGGCGTACGGAACCAGCGTGCTTTGCCGGACGGCCAGGGCAATGATGAGCTTGGACGGATGGCTGTAGGGCGTGACGAGCAAGTCCTCCTCCGAGAGCCCGAACGCCTTCAGGCCGTTTTTCACAATGATCTCCGCCTGGTATTCCCCTATTTCCGAGGCGCGCATGCCCGTCGTGACGGGCTTTCTGCGCGCCAGCCGGGGAAGTTCGCCCACCAGCCTGGCGCGAAAGGCGCTGGAGCCGTAGCACCAGCCCCGCTGGACGGTGCCGGGGCCCACATGGCCGGCGGGGAGCAGGGAGCGTTCGTCCATGCGTTCCGCTTCAAAGCGGCCCATCAGGTGGTTGAGGTACTTCTGGCGGCCGTCGTCCGTGTCGTCGCAGCCAAAGCAGACGAGGCCGCGCTCCGGATGAATCCACTTGGGCCTTTTGGCGGGCGCGTCCAGCCATGCGGGCAGGCTGGTCCATTTGCAGCCGGAAAGGAACGTGTGGCGGCGTGCCAGGCCGGACCGCGCCGGATTCAGATGGATATAGTCGATGATGGTGGAAAAATAGTGGGCGTTTTCCGCTTCCACCACCATGGCGTGGTACCTGCCCGCAAACAGGTGGCCCCGCATGCGGTGGCGCGCGTTGAAACGCTGGGTGTAGGCAGTCTGGAGCCATTTCATGCCGTCCACCAGGTTCGCGCGCGCGGTCTGGAAGAGAATGTGGTAGTGGTTGGCCATCAGGGCATAGGCGTACACGGTCCAGCCGCTTCTGCGGGCCGCCTCCTGGAAAGTGCGCAGAAAGGTTTCCCTGTCTTCGTCGTCCAGGTAAATGGCGTCTCCGCGGTTGCCCTCGCTCTGCACGTGATAGACCGCTCCAGGGTATTCTATTCTCAGGGTACGGCTCATGCCGGAAGCGTACCGGATGAGGTCAAAAATGCAAGTTTGTTGTTATTTTTAACCTGACCCCTATTGCGAAAAAAGAGGGTGGAAAAAAATGCGTTTTTAAGCGGGTCCGTGTTTCCGGAAAGGGAGAGCCCGCTTCCGGTGAACGCCGGACAGGATGCTGCCGGGAAAGACCGGGAAGCCCTTTGCCCGGATGGCAGCGGCACAGCCATGCCGGCGTTTCCCCGTCTTTTTTCATGAAAGGTCTGCGGAGGAATGAGGCGCCGGAGAAGGCCGCGGTGTTTTATTCCCTGAATTCCGTCGGGAGCGCCGCATGCCAATGCGGCGACGGAAAAGAAAAAGGGAGCCAGCGGACGAAGAGAAAAGAGAAGGCTTCCTTTGAATTAACGGAGAGGGTTGCCTTTGTCCGTGTATTTTTTAAGAGCCCCAGGGGCCTGGTGCGCTTCCCGCGGGTCTTCCCGGAACCAGGGCGCGGCCCGGAAAACGCCTCTCCTATTGCAGCTTTTCCCGCCGCATGATTTCGGAGAGCACCAGGTAAAGGTCCGTCTTGTTGACCACTCCCAGCAGCAGATCGTTGTTCGGGTTCACCAGCGCCAGGGATTCCGAGCAGTGGGGGCGCGAGAAGATGCCCAGAGCTTCCGGAAGGTGCATGTCCGCGGGAAGCGTGGGCATGTCGCTGCGCAGCACGTCCATGGCCAGGACGGCCTGGGCCAGTTCCTTGTTGCGGGCGAAGGCCGCCACATCTTCCGCTACCACGCTGCCCAGGTATTTGCCCGCCGGGGAGGTGACGAAGATGGGCTGCGCCGGGTTCTTGATGAGCATGGAGGCAATCGTGCCGAATTTATCCAGCGGGTGGACCACGGGCGGGTCCTTGCGCGCCACGTCCTGGAGCTGCACCTGGGCCAGGGGCTTGTCAAAGGTGCTTCTGGGTCCGAAGGCCAGGGAATCATGGTACATGGACTGGGCCTTGGTGAGCCTCGCCATGCCGTAGGAGACCAGAACGCCGATGATCAGGGGGAACATCATGTGCCCGGCCATGGTGAATTCCACTACCAGCACCAGGGAGGTGATGGGGGCGTTGGCCGCCGTGGTGAAGAAGGCGGCCATGCCCACCAGGGAATAGGCGATGGCATGGTCCCCCGGAACTCCGAGCTGGGTGAGCGCCGCGCTGAACAGGAAGCCGCAGACGCTCCCGATGGTCAGGCTGGGCGTCAGGGCCCCCCCCACCGTACCCACGCCGAAGACGATGGCGACGGTGAAGATTTTCAGGAATAGCAGGATGCCGGCCCTCGTGGCGTCAAATTCATAATGAATGAGGGAGGTGATGATGTTTTTGCCGTTCCCCACGATTTCCGGGTAAAAGATGGCGATGACGCCCACCAGCATCCCTGCGGCCATCAGGCGCACGGGAAGCCACTGGCGCTTCCCGTTCAGGTACTGGCGCGATTTTTTGAGGATCAGGAGCCAGAAGCTGGCGACCAGGGAGGCCAGCGCGCCCAGCAGAACGCACCAGAGCACATGCTGGTTGCCCGTCAGGGACACTTCCTGCTGGAGCTGGTAGATGGGGGCCGGTTCATGGAACAGGCCCATGGTGAAGTATCCGGCGCAGCTCGCCACCAGCAGGGGGGCGAGAAAGTCAATGGTCAGCGCGCCCAGCACGATTTCACTCACGAACAGGCCGCCGGCCAGGGGCGTATGGAAGGCGGAGGACATGCCGGAGGCGGCGGCGCAGGCAACCACCAGGCGCAGGCGCGGGGCGGAGAGATGGAAGAAGCGGCCCAGGGCGGACCCCACCACGGCGGCGGCCTGCACCAGCGGGCCTTCACGGCCGATGGAGGCGCCGGAACCTACGGAGAAAACGGCGGACAGGGAGCGCAGCAGGCTGGGCTTGGGCGGCACATAGCCGTTGCCCAGCGCCACGGCTTCCATGTATTCCGTGGCCTTGGCCGGGACAAAGCGGTGGGTGAAGAGAAGGGTGAGGCCGGCCAGCAGGCCGCCCGCCGCCGGAACGAAGATGCACCAGGCCCAGTCCTGGCTGGCCATTTCCTGAAAGACCTGGATTTGCTTGTAGCTGGTGCGTCCCGTCAGGACGTCCTGCACCAGTTCCACCCCCATTTCAAAAACAAGGGCCGTCAGGGCGCCCAGCGCGCCGACGACGACTGCCCAGATGAAGATGACTTGCTTGTCACCCAGCTTGACCTTTTCACGCAGGCTCAGCGCCATGCGCAGCCATGACCATGAAATGCGCGTCTTCGCCGCAGGCTGGTTCTTCTTGTCCGTCATTGCAGGGCGTGTTGAAGGGACGCCAGCAGGCTGGCTTCGTCTCCCGTCCATTCCCCGTTGGGGCCCAGGGGAGCGTTTTTATGCCACCGCAGCAGCTTCTGCATGGTGGTCAGGTAGCCGGTCACCATGGCGGTGGGAACGCCCAGCATCACGATGAGGTGGGCATTGCGTGCGTCATCCGGCCAGAGGACGCCTTCCGGACTGATGCCTACGGTGACTTGCATGGAGTCCAGCGCGCTGGTGCGCCCGTGGGGGACGGCCAGGCCGTGGTCCAGATAGGTGGTTTGCGTTTCCTCGCGCAGAAGGACCGCATTCTTGATGTGCCTTAGCTGACGTTCGTCAAGGACTTCCGCCATGGAATCCGTCAAGGTTTCCAGAGCCTGTTCCTGAGTGGTTGCGGGCTGGAACGTGCGTACGTGAATTTGAAGATTGTCTGCCACCGGGTCTGCTAAAGGCTTTTGGCTTTTAATTCTATGAAGGGAACCATGATTATCAAGGAAATTCTGGCCTGCGTACGGGGAAGGAGGCTTTCCCTGTGAATTGGGGCGGACAAAAAGGACCCCCGCGCCTTTCCGGCGCGGCTTTTTTGACACAAACGCGGCGGAACGGCCTGTTTTTAGGCTTTCTCTTCCGCGGGAATGAAGCTACCCTGCCGCCATGATGCAGGATTCAGAGGTCATCAAACTCGTCAAGCCCGTGCCTTCCGACCGCCTGGCGACCCAGGTGCTGGTGATGTGGTACAATACGGTGCGCCCCAAGTGGAAGAAACCGCTGGATCTGGCCATCACCGCCTTTTTTGTGCTGATGACGCTGTACTCCTTCTCCCTGCGCCCGCTGCCCATATTCGCGTGGCTGTCCCTGGCCGGGGCGCTGATGGCGATCATCCTGTCCTGGTTCTACGTTCCCTTTCTGGCGAAGGCCGCCCTGGCCGCGAACAAGAAGGTGCCCATGTACCATCAGGAAAAGGATTACGTCTTCCATGAGGATTACATGACTTTCTCCAGCAAGGACGTCGAGCCCATGAATATCCCCTACGACCGCTTCACTACCCTGTGCAAGACGCGCCACGCCCTGCTGTTCCTGTTCGGCAAGAAGCTGGTGCTGTGGCTGCCGCTCAAGCTCATGAGCACGGATCAATTGGAAAGCATCATGCGCCGGTTCCGGAACCACGGCGTGGAAGTCCGGGATATTTCCTGAGGCGGAAAGCCGTTCGGGGCCGTTCCGGAAGGGGCTCAAATTTGCCGTTTCCGCGCCTTTTTTGTTGAGCGCGGGGTCAAAACGGGTAGGGTGTCTCCATGTCACGTTACAATGGAGAACAGGTTCTGGTGGTTCCCCGCGCCACGTTTGAAGAAGCGGGTTATTTCCAGGGACACCGGGAAGGCGGGGATCATTATCTGAATGCGTTCATGAAGCCGGGGGTCTCCTCCTTCATGGACCGGGAGGCGGCGGAAAACGACCCCTCCCACAAGCAGATCATCGCCTATGCCATTTTCTGCCACCAGGGCCGCATCCTGCATTACACGCGCGGCGGCTCCGGCGGTGAGGCCCGGCTGCATGACAAGGGCTCCATCGGCATCGGCGGCCATATCAATCCGGTGGACCGCCAGTCCGGCCATGACGATGTTTCCACCTATCTGGCCGGGGTGGAGCGTGAAATCCGGGAAGAACTGGTTATTGACGGGAGCTGCACCCAGCGGGTGCTAGGCGTGATCAATGACGATTCCAATGACGTGGGAGCCGTGCATCTGGGCATCGTCCATCTGTTTGAGCTGGATACGGACCGGGTGCGCGCGAATGAAGCCGCGCTGGCCAATCTCCGTTTCGTGGCCCCGGAGGAACTGTCCGGGGAGATGTTTGAGAAGCTGGAAACCTGGTCCCAGCTTGCGCTGGAGCTGTTTAAAAACAGGGGAGCCTGAAGCCTTGCGCTTCCATGAAGCGCCCGGCGGGCGTAGCAATGCGCCTCCTCTTTCGTTTCCTTCCATGGGAAGCCCCCGCGGCATACGCCTGCGGGGGCTTCTTTCGTCCATCAGGGCCTGAAGAAAACAAAGGGCCGTTAATGGAAGATTTTTCTGCGCCTGCGCCACAGCAGGGCGGCCAGTCCGGCCAGACCCAGGGAAGCGCTCCCCGGCTCCGGCGCCTGGGCGAAGACCATGGCGGAATTGGCCTGGGGGTCCGTGGACATGGCCGCATCGTACAGGACGCCGTTGTTCAGGAATTTGATGTTGTCCAGACTGGCGGGAATCTCCGTCAGGGAAAGCGTGTAGTGGCTGGTGCCCGTAATGTCCACGATGACCTTGTCCGCGGTAAGTCCCTGAAGAGTCAGGGAGGCGTGTTCCCCAAGAATGAGCGTGGTCATGTCTGAAACTCCGTTCAGGACGAGTCCGCTTCCGGCTTCAATGGTCACGGTGAGCGCTCCTCCCAGGGAATCCAGCGTGGTGCGGGTCTGGTTGACGGCGGAAACATGGGTGAAGTCGCTCAGGGAAGCCTGGAAATGCTCCACGGTCACATGGTCCAGCACCAGGCTTCTGCCGCCGCTCACATTCGTGCCGCCGCTGATGGTTCCGGCATACTTGTCAAAACCGTAGGCCGCCGTCCCGGAGGAAAGATCCTGGATGCGCACGATGGAGCTGCCGTTGACGGCGCCGCCGGAACCGCCCCCGGAGATACTGCTCCAGGACTTCCCGTTGTGAAGCGTGGCGGAGTTTCCGGCCACGGTGACGGACGTATTTCCCTGAACGGTGCCGCCGGAGCCTCCCGCATACACATCCCCCTTGATGGTGCCCCCTGTAACGCGTACCGCGCTTCCCTCCCGGATGGAGCCTCCCTTGCCTGCGCCGTAAACGGAGCCGGCGATGACTCCGCCCGTGACGGTGGCGTTGGAACCGCCGGAAATGCAGCCTGTCAGGCCTCCCCCCATCACGTCTCCGTTAATGGAGCCTCCGTTGACGTAAACGTGCGTGGCTCCCCCGATGGTGGTTGTGCCGTTGTTGGCATTCGCGTAAATGCCGCCCATGATTTGGCTGGAGAAGGAGCCGGAGTTAATCACGATGTTCACGTTCCCCTTGATATCCGTAGCATAGGATCCGACCACGGAGGAGGCGTTATTGCTGGTGAAGGTGCCGAAGGAGGCGTTTTCCGCGGAGAATTCCAGATAAACGTTTCCGGTCACGCCGGAGGCGTTCACGGCGCCGAAGACGGTGCTTCCGCCCGTGGCGGCGTCCGTAAAGCGCAGGGCGGCATTCCCGTTCAGCGTTCCGGAATTTCCATGGGCCCCGTACCAGGCGGAGGCCTGCCCTTCCTTGGCGATGGTCAGCCAGACGTCCCCCGTATAATTGCCGGTGCTGGCATACACATGCGTGGCGTTTCCGGAAGTGATGGTGACGTTCACGGAGTTTCCCTGCCTCCCGGAGGAGGCGTCCGCCTGGGCGCGGGCATCGAAGACGCCGGAGCAATTCTGGTTGGCGGCGGAATGCGTGAAGCCAGTTTCCGGCCACGCGATGTTGCCCTCCGGAGTGCCTGACGAGCCCCCGGAGTCCGCTCCGGCGGAAATAAAGGAGTCCCCTTCATTGACCAGCCCGGAAGTGGGTGGGGCATACGATCCTGTGCCGTCCATGGACAGGTCTTTCAGGATGGCGTTTCCGCTGCCGTCATACTGGATGATGACGCCGTTGCAGCCGGAACCGGAGGTGACGGAAAGCGCTTCCCCGATCAGCATGTCCCCCAGCCAGACGTAATAGCCGCCTTTCAGCCCTTCCTGCTCATTGCCCGTGACGTAGGCCATGCGCAGGTTTTCCGTATTGGCGGACATGTCCAGGGAATACAGGATGGTATCCCCCCATTTGATATAGGCCTCGTTAATGTTGAGCGTGCCGTAAAAAGAGCCGTTCCCAAGGCTGACGCTGAACTGGTCCGAGAGATTCCAGCCGTTTGCCGCCCCGTCTCCCAGGACCAGGTTGAAATCAAAGGTAAAGCCGTTTTTCAGGGCCGTTCCCTCCGTCCATGTCCGGGAAATGGAACTTGTCCCCGCCTGTCCCAGGCTGATTCCTTCCGCGTTCACGCCAATGTTGGATACGGAAAAGCCCGCATCCGCCAGGTTCTGCACTCCGGTCCATGCGGGCGCTCCTGCGCCCTGGTGGAAGTTGACGGCCATTTCCCCGGCGTCCCGGCGCAGTTGTCCGGCAGAGCGGCCCGCATAGCCCATGGCTTTGGCGATGTTGCCAGCCATGAGCAGGTCTCCCTGGGTGTTGGGGTGGAGTCCGTCCGCCGCGGGATTGTTGAACATGGACCGCACCCCGTAAAACGGCTTGGAGGAAGCCACGTCAATGATCCCTCTGTTGACGTCGATGACCGTGACGCCCTGCCTGGACTGCCCCCAGGAATTCAGGGAGGCGTTATAGGTTTCCACCGCCTGGTGGGTGGCGTCCGAATTGCCGTTGGAATGCTGGGTCCAGCAGGGAATGGTGAGAACGATGACGTTCGCGCTGCCGTTGGCGGCGTGCATGGTGTCTACGATGGCGTCCATGTCCGCCAGAAGATCCCGGGTGACTGAATCAAGACGGCTGTCCAGGGTGGAATTGTCGCCGTCGGAGAGAAGGTCGTTGGTGCCGATCATCACGAAAAAGGTATCCGGCGTGTCCGTTCCCGTGAAGGTCGGGCCCTGGTAGGCTGCTCCGTTTGCTTTGGCATCGGAAAGCCCCAGCCAGTTGGAGATGTTGGAGCCGTCAAACCTGCTTCCGGTTTTCCTGCCGGATATTTCCCAGGCCCTTGCGCTTGCCTGGGAGGAATGTTCGTTGTTGAAAACCTGGCCGCCGTAGGAGGTTCCCGCGGTGACGCCTCCGGAATAGTTGCCGGTTTTCACGCCTTCCGCATGGTAGGAAATGCCGTTGTCCGCAAATATTTTATGGAGGGCCCAGCGGTAAGTGCCGCTGTTCATGCCGTGGGTGATGGAATCGCCTACGTACATGACGTTGCCCAGGTCCGTGCCCGCAGGGGCGGCGATGGCGGAGGGGAAAACCGCCAGCAGGGCGGCCAGGAGGGAGAGAGGGAGCCTGGTTTTCATCAAGGGGAGCAGGGGAATGAAACGGATGTTTGAAAAAAGTGAATAAAACGGCCATCCCTGAATGGACAGGGATGGCCGTGGCTGGAAAAGGCTAGGCTCTCCGGCGGCGTACCAGCAGCATGCCCAGGCCCAGCAGGCCGAGGGAGGCCGCGGCCGGCTCCGGAACGGCGCTCAAGGCGTATTCTTTCATCTGGTCTTCTGTCAGTGCTCCCAGGTACAGGTCAAAATTGTTCAGGGTATATTCCCCGGTGACGCCGTCCGGAGGAGTCCAGGTGTTTCCGGAACCGTCCTTGGCGGAAAAATTGAGCTGGTTCATGGTGACGCTGCCGAATTTGACCCCGGAGCCGTTCAGGGAGGCCAGAGTGGTCAGGGTGGACGTATCGTCCCCCAGCATGGCGGAAATAGTGACATTCCCGTCATTGTATGTGTAAAACAGGGTAAGGGCCTGTCCTGCGGAATAGCCGGAAAGCGTTTGCGTTTTCCAGGGGGAGGTGCCTGCCGTGCCTCCGTTGTAGTTAAAGCCGCCTGCGCATAGAGTGAGGTCTCCCGACTCCGTCAGCCGGTAGCCCATCCCCTCCAGGTTCTTGTAATTGGAGGTGGTATTATAGGTAAACAGCAGGCCTACATCCGTCCCCGAGGTGGTGCCCAGGTCGGAAATGGTCAGGGCCATGGTCCATGGAGTGGCTCCGGAGCCGGTATGCACGGGCACGGAGGGAGAGGAAACATTCAGGGTGTCTCCGTTGCTTCCGTCATAAATGGTGTAACCCTTTGAATAAGAGGAATCCATTCCATTGATGGAAGCGGCGAAGGATAGACTGCCTCCCAGAACGGCGGCCAGGAGGGTCAGGTATGTGGTCTTCATATTGATTGCTGTACGGATTGGAGAAATGTTCCCGCGCAAGAGAACGTCCGTTTTTTATCGAATTCCTAATCCGTCAACAATTAAAAATATTAACGGTAAATGTATTGTTTATCATAAAATATTGATATTCATCATAATTTAAAAGATCTGGTCTTTTCAGGACAATTCCTTTTCCCATGATTCTCTAGCCTTTATCCATGCTTGCATTGGATGGGTCCACAAGCGGATTAGGAATCCGCCCAGGCGCTTGAAATCAGCTGTAAGAGCAGGAGCAGTATGGAGTTGCCCGTAATTATGGAATAGAAAAATCGTGGATAATTAATTCCTGAAAAACACGATGCAATTCTTTTACGCTATCTTGATTGTAAATGAATTGGTTCCAAATCAATTCCAAAACTGCTTCCGTCCCCCGCGGAACCCGAGCCGGGGAAAGGGAAAAAGGAGGTGGGCAGGAGATGCGATGCCCGGCAATCCGTGAAGCGGCGCAAACAGTGGATAATCCATTGACCGTCCCGCTCCGGACTCATCAATCTCTTCTGCCGGAAGCGGGAAGACCGCGGATGCCCGGCCTGCCAGGGACTGGGAAGGCGGCGCGCCTGTTTTCCGCTCCGCCGGAGAGCAAATTCCCCGGCAAGCTTGTACTTGCCGGGGAATGAAAAAAACAGTCAAGGAAACTCCCGATTTTAAGGGAGGAGCGTTTTTTATCGCTTGGGCGGGCCATCCATGATAGCCTTGTGGCTCATGTTCCAGCCGCCGCCCAGGGCCGTGTACAGGGAAACCAGCGTGCTGGCGTGCTGATAGTAGTACTGGGAAAGCTGAATCTGCGCAGGGTACAGGTTCTGCTGGGCGTACAGCACTTCAATGTAGTTGGAAAGGCCCGTGCGGTAGCGCTCAAAGGAGAGCTTCACCGCTGTTTGGTAGGCTTCCACGGCCTCTGACTGGATGGAGGTGATATTGCGCAGCTTGGCCCGCTGGATGAGCGTGCTGGAGACTTCCGCCAGGGCGTTCAGCACCGTCTGTTCATAGTCGTTGCTGGCTGCCAGGAATTCGGCCTTGGCTGCCTTTTCGGAAGCCGTCAGCTTGCCCGCCTGGAAGAGGGGGCCGGTCAGGTTGGTTCCAAAGCCCCAGCCGCCGCGGCGGCCCTGCACGTGGCGCAGGTCCGCGGAGGCTAGGCCGCCGGCCGCCGTCAGGGAAATGGTCGGGAAATAGTTGGCAATGGCTACGCCCACTTCCGCGTTGGCCGCGCGCAACTGGTATTCGCTCTGGCGGACGTCGGGCCTTCTGGAAAGGATGTAGGCCGGAATGCCGGCGGGAACCTTCACGTTGTAGGCGATGTCACGGGTGCTGCCGGAACGGCGGATGCGGCCGGGAGCGCGTCCGGCCAGGACGGAGACCGCGTTTTCCAGATTGGCGATCTGCACCTGGATGGCGGGAATCTGTGCCTGGGAGGAAGCCAGGGCGGCCTTGGCGGAGGCTACCTGGAGCCTGTCGCCCACCTGGCCTTCAAGCTGTTCGTCGAACAGGCGGAGGCTTTCGGAATAGGATTCCACGGATTTCTGCACAATGGCAAGCTGTTCGTCCAGCTGGAGGAGCTGGAGGTAGGAGTCAGCCACCTGGCGGAGCAGGGAGAGCATGAGAGCGCGCTGGCCTTCTTCGGAAGCGAGGTAGTCTGCGCGGGCCGCTTCCGTCATCCGGCGCGTCTTGCCCCAGATGTCCAGCTCCCAGGAGATGCCGGCGTCAATGGATCCGGGCGTCAAGGTATTGCCAACGGCGGAGGTTTGGACCACGTTGCCGCTGGTGTAGTTGGAGCCCTTGCTGAGGGAGCCGGAATAATCCGCCCACGGGAAGAGCGGGGCTTCCGTGATGGTGATGTACTGGCGGGCCTTTTCCACGCGCGCCATGGTGGCCTTCAGGTCACGGTTGTTTTGGTAGGTATCCGTCAGGAGGTCCTGGAGATCCTTGTTCTTGAAAACTTTCCACCAGGGCAGGTCCGCAATGGACTCCGTGGCCGCGGAGGCTCCTCTGAACGCCGTGGGCATGGGCATGTCCACCGGCTTGAAGTCGGGACCCATCATGCAGGAGGAAGCCGTGATGGCCGTGCCCAGCAGGATGGCGCGTGTGATGTATTGGTTCGGTCGCATAATGGCGTTTTGTCTGTTTTTAAATGGTTTCAAGGGCGGTTTTTACCCTTTCAGTGATTCATGGGCTTCATGGAAGAGGTGCTTCCGGGCGATGATTTCATCCGGATCCTCCGTTTCCACCGTCTTCCGGGCGATGCGGACACGGAAAAGCTTCATGATGAAGTAGAAGGAGCACGGGATCAGGAAGACGCCCACTACCGTCGCCATCGTCATCCCGGCAATCACCACAATACCGATGATGTTGCGGGAGTAGGCGCCGGAACCGGAGGCCAGGGCCAGCGGAACGCAGCCCAGGATGAAGGCGAAGGAGGTCATCAGGATGGGGCGCAGACGGATTCTGGCCGCGGAGAGCGTGGCTTCCATCAGCGTCTTGCCGCGTTCCATTTCAATGACGGCGAATTCCACGATCAGGATGGCGTTCTTGGCCGCCAGGCCGATGAGCATCACCAGGCCGATCTGCGCGTACAGGTTCAGTTCATACCCGAACCAGTACAGGCCCAGGAAAGCGCCCAGGGCCGCGATGGGCACCGTCATGAAGATGCTGAGCGGCAGGGACCACCGTTCATACAGGGCCGCCAGGATCAGGAAGACGAAGACGGAGGAGAGCAGGAAGATCTGCACGATGCCGATGCCGTTCTGGATCTTTTGTTCCTGATAGCTCATGTCTGCGTAGCTGTAGCCCATGTCCGTGGGCATGCTGGCCTCAAAGGTCTGTTCCAGCGCTTCCATGGCCTGGGAGTTGGAGTAGCCCTGGGCCGGGGTGACCATGAGCTTGGAGGAGTTGTACAGGTTCTGGCGCAGCAGGAATTCCGGACCCTTGATGTCCGTGATCTTCACGAGGGTGGAGAGGGGGACGGAACTGCCCGAGTCATTCTTCACATAGAAGTTCTTGAGCATGTCCGTTCCGGTGCGGTCGCTGCCCTGCGCCTGGATGTACACCTGCCATTGCTGGCCGTACAGGGTGATGTAGTTGATGAACAGGGAGCCCATGTAGGCCTGGAGCAGGCTGTTGGCCTCACTGATGCTGACGCCCAGCGTGGCGCACTTTTCTTCATCCAGCCGCACGTCCTTCTGCTCCACGGCAAAGGACATCACGCTGCGCACGCCGCCGTTCTTCTGCGGGTCGAATATCGGGAGCTTGCTTGCTTCCTTGACAAAGATGTCCGTTTGTTCCGCCAGGTATTCCGTGCCCTTGCCGTCGCGGTCTTCCAGCATGAAGGTGACGCCGTTGGCGGAGCCCACCCCTGCAATGGCCGGGGGCTGGAAGCACATGGGGATGCCTTCCGGAACCTTGGTGCTCAGCAGGGCGTTGAGCTGGGCGGTGACCGCCTTGGCGCTCTGGTCCGGATTGGGGCGTTCCTCCCAGGGCTTCAGCATGACGAAGAAGAAGGCGTTGTTCGTGCTCTGCACCCCGGTCAGCAGGCTGAAGCCGGAAATGGCGATCACGTCCTTCACGTTCGGGTTCTGGCGGATGAGGTCTGAAACCTTGTCCGCGGCGGCCGTTGTCAGCTGGAGGGAGCGGGCTTCCGGCATGATCAGGGCGGAGAACAGGTAGCCCTGGTCTTCGTCCGGCAGGAAGCCGTTGGGAATCTGCTTGGCTACGGGCAGGATGGCGTACGCGATCAGGGCCAGCAGGGGAATGGAGATGATGAGCTTGCGGGTCAGGAAGTGGCACACCTTGGTGTAGCCGCTGGCCGTGGCGTCATAACCGCGGTTGAAAATGCGGTAGAAGAATTTCAGCGGGCCGCCCTTGTTCGGGTCCTTGGGCTTGAGCAGGATGGCGGAGAGGGCCGGGGACAGCGTTAGCGCGTTGAACGCGGAAATCAGCATGGAAATGGCGATGGTCACGGCAAACTGCTGGAACAGCGTGCCCGTAATGCCCGGCAGCAGCAGGGAGGGAAGGAACACCGCCGCCAGCACCAGGGCGATGGCGATGACGGGGCCGGACACTTCCTCCATGGCGGCGAAGGCCGCCTGGCGCGGAGTCAGCCCGCGTTCCATGTGGGATTCAACGGCTTCCACCACCACGATGGCGTCATCCACCACCAGGCCGATGGCCAGCACCATGCCCATCAAACAGATGGTATTCAGGGTGAAGCCCAGGAGCGGGAACAGCGCGAAGGTGGCGATGATGGAGACCGGCACGGCAATGGCCGGAATCAGCGTGGCGCGCCAGCCCTGGAGGAAGACGAACACCACCAGCACCACCAGCAGGAGGGCTTCCACCAGCGTGTGCTCGATTTCCTCAATGGAGGCGCGCACGGCCAGCGTGGTATCCAGCGTCAGGTTGTATTCCATCCCGGCGGGGAAGCTGCGGGCGCGGTCTTCAAAAAGCTTCACCAGGGCGTCCACCGTATTGATGGCGTTGGAGCCGGGGGCGGCATACACGGCGATGGCGCCTGAATCCCTGCCGTTGTATTTACTGGATACGTTGTAGGTCTGGGAACCCAGTTCCACCTTGGCGATGTCTTTCAGGTAAAGGAGCTTGTTCCCGTCCGCACGGATGATGATGTTGCCGAATTCCTCAGCAGTCTGGAGGCGTCCCTTGGTCTGGATGCTGTACGTGAATTCCGTTCCGGGAGGGGCCGGTTCCGCGCCGATCTGGCCGCCGGGAATCACGGTGTTCTGCGCCCGGATGGCGGACTGGACTTCTCCCACGGAGATGTTCTGGGCGGCCATCTTGGTGGTGTCCAGCCAGATGCGCATGGCATAGCGTCCTGCGCCGAACACCTGCACGTCGCCCACGCCGGGAACGCGCTTCACGGGGTCCACCAGGCTCACGTACGCATAGTTGCTCAGGAAGATGGCGTTCAGGCTGTCATCCGGGGAATACAGGTTGATTACGGCCAGCGGGCTGCCCGTGGACTGGGTGATGGTGATGCCCATCTGGGAGACTTCCGCAGGGATCTGGGCGGTGGCCTGCCCGTAGCGCATGTAGGCCAGCGTCTGGTCCATGTTGGGATCCGTGCCCACTTCAAAGACGATGCTCAGGGAGCAGATGCCGTTGTTGGCGTTGGTGGAAGTCATGTAGTCCATCCCCACGACGCCGGAAATGGATTGCTCAATGGGGGAGGCCACGGAGTTGGCCACCGTCTCCGCATTGGCGCCCGGATAGGTCGCCTGCATCTTGATGGTGGGCGGGACGATGTTCGGGTACTGCTCAATGGGGAGCCCCATCAGGGACAGTCCGCCGAGCAGGATCATCACGATCGAGATGACGATGGCGATGGTCGGGTGTTTGATGAAGAAGCTGGACATGGCGTTAAATCATGAGAGTGCGCGGGAAAGGCGGGGAGGGGAGAGGGGCTTCCCAGGAGAGGGGGATTATTTGGCGGCGGGCTGGGCTTCGTCGTGCTTCATGCCTTCGGGCGTCTTGGCCTTTTCAAAGGACTGCGCTCCTACGGAAGGCATGACGGGCTGGGAAACGACAGGCTTGTAGGGCAGGGGCTTCACAGGGGACTGTCCCTGGAGCTTGGCCGCCTGCATGATTCCTTCCACTACGATGGGGCTGTCCTTCGTGAAGGAGGAGTGCGGCATGGGAACGATGTTGATCACCTGCATGCCGTCCACCACGGGCCCGAGGTTCACCACCTGCATGTGGGGAACGTTCTTGTCATCCAGATAAATGATGAATTTGGCGCTCTGGGCGGAGAGGATGGCGCGCGGGGGAACCAGCGTGGCGTTTTCCAAAGTCTTCACCGTGGCGCGGACGCGGACGAACATGCCGGGCCGCAACGTCAGGTTCGGGTTGGGGATGTGGCCCACGATGTTGATCGTGCCGGTCTGGGCGTCCACGTTTCTGTCAATGGCTACGGGCTCGCCCTGCATGGGGAATTCCGTGCCGTTGGCCAGGATCACGTCAAACTTGAGATGTTTCTCCTTGGTCAGGTTGCTGTCCATGGAGTTCAGGAAGTCCTGTTCACTCACGGAGAAGTCCACGCGGATGGGGTCAATGGCGGAAATGGTGGTCAGCGGATTGGGGCTGGAGGGCGTCAGCAGGTTGCCGATGGAAGGAGTTGCCAGGCCCGCCAGACCGGAAATGGGGGCCGTGATTGTGGTGAATTTAAGATTGATTTTCGCTTCATCCACCTGGGCCTTTGCCGTGGCGATGGCGGCTTCCGTTTCCTGGACCTGCTGCAGGGCGTCATCCAGCTGCTTGCGGCTGACGGAGCCGGTCTTTACCAGCGGCGTGTAGCGTTCCACGTCCAGCTTGTACTTCTTCAGCGTGGCTTCATACTGTTCCAGGCGCCCCTGGGCCTGGTCCAGCGTTGCCTGGAACGGGCGGGGGTCAATCTGGAAAAGCACCTGGCCTTTCTTGACGTAGGCGCCGTCCTTGTAATCCTTGGAAAGAAGGTATCCCGTCACCTGGGAGCGGATTTCAGCATCTTCCGTACCGCGCAGGGTGCCCACCCACTCCTGCCTGATGGGAACGTCCCTGGTTACCAGCTTGGTCACCTGCACTTCGGGAACGAGCGCCGGCATCTGGCCTGCTGAATCCTTTTTCCCTTCACAGGAAGTTAAAATCATCACCGGAGAGCACAGGAGCAGAGTTGTGGCGGCAATCGTCAAAGGCTTGTTGTACATAAATGGATGCGGTTGGTTGCAAGCTGGTGCCGGAAGATGCGGCAGAGCGAGCAAATTTTGCTTCTTTTTCTCATAAAGTCAACGCAAAGATGTGTTCTGATTCTTGTGAAATATCCGTAACCTTTGCATATTGAAGGGATAATTTAATTAAACAAATGTATAATATGTTGACTCCTCCATGCTCCTCTGCGGAGGCGGAACGGCGATCCTCTCCGCGCCTTCGTTCAGGAGGCCAGCCGCCTCTTGCGGAGCATGGCGTCCATGCGTGGTTTTCTGCCCATGAAATCCATGAACTGCTGCATGGGCGGGACCGTATATCCCTTTTCCAGAATGGCCTTACGGAATTTCCGGGCGGTTTCCCTGTCCGGTCCTCCGGCCCGTTCAAAAGCTTCGAAAATGTCCTTGTCCAGAACTTCCGCCCAGCGGTAGGCGAAGTAAAAGGAGGCATAACCCGCCGGGGAGGAAAACAAATGGCGCGCCGTGCGCAGCTTGCCGGTTCGTTTGAAATCCTTGAAATAATCCATGTCTCCGGCTACGGCGGCGTCCACCTCGTCCAGGGGGCCGGCGGCGAACCGTTCCGGGTCCGTGTGCACGGCCAGGTCCATTTTTGCGTACAGGAGCTGCCCGGCCAGGGCGAGGGCGGGCGTATTGCCGCGGGAAGCGTCCAGGGAGCGCAGCATTTCCTCCGGAATGGGGAGCCCCGTTTTTTCATGGCGCGCGAAGCTTTTCAGCACGTCCGGATGCCAGCACCAGTTCTCCATGAACTGGGAGGGAACCTCCACAAAATCCCGCGGCACGCTGGTCCCCGCCAGGGAGGGGATGGAAACCCGGGTGAACATCAGGTGCAGCAAATGGCCGAATTCATGGAACAGAATCCTGGTCTCCTGATGTGAAAGAAGCACCGCAGCTCCTTCTGCGGAGGGATGAAGGTTCAGGCAGACCATGCCCAGGCGGGGCTTGCCCGGGTTTTCCCGCGTGGCCGGGCTCCCCGTGTCCAGCGCGTTCATCCATGCTCCGGCCCTTTTGCTTTTGCGGGAAAAGAGGTCCAGGTAAAAGGATCCCAGGCGGTTGCCCCTGACGTCCTCAATGGTGAAAAAGCGCACGTCCGGATGCCAGGTCCCCACGGCTCCTGCGCCTTCCCCTGCCGGGACCTCCGCCACGCGGATGCCGTATAACCGCTCCGCCAGGGAAAACAGGCCGTCCAGCACGCGGGGAAGGGGGAAGTAACGGCGCAGTTCCTCCTGGTCCAGCCGGAACTGTTCCTTTGCCTGGAGGCTGGCGTAATACGCCACGTCCCAGGGATTCAGACGGGCGTTTTCCTGTCTCGTGAGACGGGCCTTGAGTTGGCGCAGCGCTTCCATTTCACGGAAAAAGGGGGCTTTTACCTTGTCCAGCAGCTCATTCACGAACTTCATGGCGTTTTCCCCGTTTCCCGCCATGCTCTCCCGCAGGGCGTAATCCGGATACGTTCCATACCCGCACAAATGCGCCTTTTCACGGCGCAGGGAAAGAATCTCCCGGATGACAGGTTCCGTATCGCATGCTCCCGTGGCGACGGTCTGGAGATGTTCCCATAAATCCTTCCGGCATTCTTCGCGGTGCGCCTTCTCCATCACCCGGGCGGAAGCCGCGGAATCCAGCGTAAACGTCCAGCCCGGGCCGGAATGGCCTGGGCTGCGTGACTGGAACTCCTCCCGCGCCTGTTGAAGAGCGTTGTTGTCTATCCCTTCCAGAAAGGCGGCGTCCCGCACCGTCCAGGTCCAGGACTTCCGCGCGTCCATGTACAAATTGTTGAAACGCTGTGAGGCGAGAGTCAATTCCCTGTCAATTGCCTCAAGCCGCGCGCGCTTGTCCGGCGGCAGGTCCGCCCCGTTGTCCCGGAAGCTCTGCATGGTCAGCTCCATGTACCGTTTCTGTTCCGGGCCCGGATTGGTCTGCCGCAGGCGTTCCTCAGCGGTTTTCAGGACGTTCCACAGGGCCTGGTCCTTCGTGATGGAGGAAAGGAAGGCGGACACGCGGGGAGCAACCGAATCCATGGCCTTGCGCAGTTCCGCGCTGTCGCACAGGCTTTTGAGGACATAGGCCTTGCGCATGCCTTCCATGAGGAGGTCATTGCTGCGTTCCAGGGCGCCGAACGTGTTTTCATACGTCATTTCCTCCGGTTGGAGACGGCTGATCTCTTCCACGGCGGACCGGGTGAGGCGCATCGCTTCCCGGATGTCCGGTTCCAGCCTGTCCGGGGTCAGGCGGTTCCAGCAAATGGGGCGGCTCTTGTCCAGAAAAGGGTGGGTGGAAGAATCCGCCGGAGAGGGAAGGGCCGCGGAAAGAAAAAGGAGAAGGAGATGGAAAAACTGCCTGGGTAACCGCATGGCGGCTATCCTACCGGAAGCCCTCTCCCCCTTCAAGCCTTGTGCTTTTCGTGTCTGCATCCGGGGAAAAACCGGGCCCCGGTCTTGAACGGAACCGCGTTTGCATGTATGAACAAAGGCGATGTCCACCAAAATCTTCCTCTATGATACCACGCTGCGCGATGGAGCGCAGAGTGAAGACGTCAACTTGAGTGCGACGGACAAGGTCCGCATCGCCCGGCAGCTGGATTATCTGGGCATGGACTACATTGAGGGCGGCTGGCCCGGCGCCAACCCGGTGGAGACGGAATTTTTCAAGGCCATGGAAGACGTGGAGCTCAGGAATGCGAAGCTGGCCGCCTTCGGCAGCACGCACCATCCGTCCAGTACGCCGGAGACGGACCCCACGCTGAACGCCCTGGTTTCCAGCGGCGCGCGGGTGGCCGCCATCTTCGGGAAATCCTGCCCCCGCCATGTGGAAGTGGCGCTGGGCATCTCCCGGGAACGCAATCTGGAAATCATCGGCAACTCCATCTCCTTCCTTAAAAAGAATCTGGAAGAAGCTTTTTTTGACGCGGAACACTTTTTTGACGGCTTCAAGCGGGACCCGGAATACGCCCTGGCCGTGCTTCGCGCCGCCCATGAGCACGGCGCGGACTGCCTGGTCCTGTGCGATACCAACGGAGGCACCATGCCGGAGGAAATCGGTTCCATCATCCGGACGGTCAGGGAACGCCTTCCGCATGCCGCCCTGGGCATTCACGCCCACAATGACTGCGAGCTGGCCGTCGCCAACAGCCTGGCCGCCGTGAACAGCGGGGCCGTCCAGGTGCAGGGCACCGTGAACGGCATCGGGGAACGCTGCGGAAACGCCAACTTGTGCTCCGTCATTCCCAACCTTCAGTTGAAGATGGAGGGCTTTTCCTGCCTCAGTGACGCCTCCCTGACGCGCCTCAAATCCACCGCCGCCTTCGTTTCGGAAGTGTCCAACCTGGCCCCCTTCCGGCGGCAGCCCTTTGTGGGGAACGCCGCCTTCGCCCACAAGGGGGGCGTGCATGTGAGTGCCATCATGAAGGACTCCGCCCTGTACGAGCACATTGACCCCTCCCTGGTGGGGAACGCCCAGCGCGTGCTGATGACGGAGCAGGGAGGCAAAAGCAACATCCTTTCCCTGTCCCGTACCTTGGGCTTTGAACTGGAGAAAGGGGACCCGCTTCTGGACGTGCTCTCCGCCGCCGTGAAAAAAAACGCTGCGCTGGGGTATGACTACGTGGCCGCCCCGGCCAGCGCGGAACTGCTCTTCCTGCGGCACATGCCGGACAGCGCGCTGAAGCCGTACTTCAACATCCTGCGCACCGTGGTGCTTACCTCCCGCCATGAAATGGATCCGGACATGATGGTGGAAGCCTCCCTCAAGCTGGACGTCCACGGCAACGTGGAGCACACCGCCGCCGGCGGCTTCGGCCCCGTGCATGCGCTGGACCGCGCCCTGCGCCGCGCCCTGACGCGCTGGTACCCGGAACTGGAACAGATGCACCTGATTGACTACAAGGTGCGCGTGCTCTCCCCCACCCGGACGAACATTCCGGATGCGGCGGAGGAAAATGGCACCGGCTCCAATGTGCGCGTGCTCATTGAATCCTCGGACGGCGTCGCCACCTGGACCACGGTGGGCGTCTCCTACAATATCATTGAGGCCAGCCTGGAAGCCCTGGCGGACGCCGTCACGTACAAGCTCTATAAGACGGAGCAGGCCAGATGGCGCGCGGAATGCTGATGGATGGAGCGTTCTCCAGGGAGCTGAAAGCCGTTTTGATATTGGTGCTTGGATAAATTCTTTGAAAGATTTTCCGTATTAAGGAGGCTGTCTCTTTTCCATAAACGAGGTAAGAATTTCTCCCATGGAAAAGAGTGAAAAGGTTATTAGAAAGAAGTAATTACATTGTTTTCTACTGTTTCCGTTGTGGAAGATAATATGTTATTTCTAGACATATAGTTACATCTTCTTATCCAATAAATATTATAGAAAGAATCAAATGAAAGCGATGAACAGCCTCCTGCACTGGCGCGTTGAGGCACTCAACCGGCCGAATACTTCACCAACATCAGCCGAGGATGCAGGGAATTGAGGATTCATTCATCCAGTTCTATGAATGCCATTAAGAGTTGGAAAGACCTGCCCTCCATTCATAAGACATCCTCAAACAACATCCCTCTAAGCTAACCAAACCTTCTGGAGTGGATGTTCCATACTTGCAAAAGAATACTGTCATATTGAACAGCTCTTGAAACTAGATAAACATATATAAGGTTTACTAACCTGTCGTTCATTTTAAGGTTCTTTATCTGCTTAGATATATTCTTATTCGCCATAAAACTATTTTAACGTAGTTTTTTCATCAACATTTTAAATACGCCTTTTACAGCCAGGTAAATATAAAAAATCAATGTATGAATAAATCCCCATGAGCATCCATAGTCCAAAAGTAAAGGAATTCCTGCGATGTCATTAAGACTTTTATAAGTCGGCAGGGAAAATGCTATGCAGATGCTCACACCTCCTACCAGAGGAATCCATGATGCATTAGTCTTTCTTAAGATATATCTTTTGATAAAAATAATCCAATTATAAATGATAACTAAAGTCCCTATGAGAATTAGAAACCAAAATAATGATTGATATATTATATTGTAAATCATAGTTAACATTATTTTTTTGGAGGGGTGTAAATTCTTTGTTTAGCAGGAAGAAGCCGTTTGAAGAATCCATCAAGTCCTTTACCAGTAGGACACGAAAGAGAACTTTTAGGAACCACATAGCTTCTTACGTTCCATACAGGTGCAAATAGATTTTTCAAACCTGGCTGCCATTTTCCGGACCACATATAATTCCATACGGTTGGAGTGCCTTCCATTACCCATGAATTTGGGGTTAGATCCGATCCCCATCGTGAGACTGTTGTCACTTCAATCTCAGTAGATTCAACTAATACTTTTGGGCAACATTTTGTCGCCGGCGTAGTAAAAGCCTTAGCTCCTAAAGCTACTTCTGCGCCAGCAGCAATGCTATTTGCCGCTTCCGTTGGAACTCCTACAGATTCAGCGCCTTGAACTATGGCTTTATAAGTCATTGTCGAATCAAATTCGCCGGTAATAATCACACGAATACCTGTACTTGCCACATCACTCCCATGGACAAACAGAACTACTCCTCCAGCTGTTGTTACGGGTTCGGGGGTAAAAATGCCAATTGCTCCTGCAGTTGCTTCAAATCCTCCTCCAACTACTTGTAATACCCCTGTTGCTCTATTGACAACCTTGTATTCTCTGTCTATTTTTTTAATTTTTTCAAAAGTCAGTGTTGCTGTACGCTTAGTTCCCTGCCATACTAAATTGGCATTGTGTTTGGTGCCATCTATCCACCACTGTAAATCACGACCAAGATAATCTTGGTTTTTAATTCCATTATTTTTAACAAAAACAAACAAATTTGCACCTGCTTCTTCTGTAAGTGGATCACGGCTAATCCATCTTCCATCGAGTGGGTTGAGATGGCGGTAATTATAATAAATTAGACCCATTTCTTCGTCCATATACTCACAGGAGAAACGGAATTTATTATTTTGAGCTATTTTCCCATGAGCTGTCAGAGTGTCTCCAAAGGGTGCGTACTCATAGCGGCCTCTTCTCTCTGCATCATCTCCAAAGATAGAAGTGACATTCTTGAGCACATCATGCATGAAGTAGAGATGCTCGTCTTGTTTTGCTGCATTCTTCCATTGTGTCATCAATATGCGCGTGGCTGTTGGTTCGGTGGGATCCCACAGATAGCTCTTTTCCAACATGGGCTGGGAGTGCATTAAATCCAGGTGGGCTATTTGCAGGTAGTCACGGTATAGGTAATAAAGGTGGCTGACGGTACTTCCGTTGATAGTCACTTTTTTGCTGAAACGACGTCCCATATAGTCATAACCGCAGGCAATAATGGTACGTCCATCTTTACTGGTAAACCGGACAGGACGATCATGGGCGTCGTAAGAAACATTCCAGATTCCCGTTGAAGTTTTGATCGTGATCTGATTGCCGTCGGCATCATAGACGGGGTCAAAAAATTGTTGTTCCGGAGTGGAGGAGGAAGAGTTGAGAGGGGAGTTAATGATGTTTGTGTATTGATTAAGAGGATTGACTCTGTAGGAGATTTCTTTTTGCAGTTCACGGGCAGTTTTACGGTTGCCGATGTTGTCGTAGGAGTATATAAAGCTTCCTCCTCTGCTGGTACGGTCTTTGACCAGCTCGCTGCGGTCATTGTAGGTAAAATCTCGGATTGTTGCCAGTAAGTCTTTATCCCAAGAGTCCTGTCGTTGGGTAGGGCGCATCAGACCATCATAGTTGTACTCATGGAAGGCCGCTAATTCACCATCCGCTCCCTTCTTGTAACCGATGGTGGTCACGAGATTTAGTTCGGGATGATAGGTGTTTTGGCGGACCATGCCGTTGGGGTAAGTAAGATGGTTAAGAAAGCCGCTGGTTGGATCATACTGCCACGTGAAAGGAGACTCCAGGCCTTCCAGATTCATCCCGATGATGGCACCTTTGGAGTCATAGTCAAGATGGGAGTACTGGATGGTTTGGGTTCCGAGCATCAGGCGATAGCCTTCCGAACGTCCCATGGCATCGTATTCTTCCTGGAGGCAGCTCTCTACTGTCCCAAAGGAAGTCTCTTGGGTCATGCGGCCATAATTGTTATAAGAAAGTTCCTTTAATCCAGAGGCATCCCGGATGGAGGTTATTTGTCCCAGGTGGTTATAAGTAAACTCCCATCCAGCAGTAGCATCATTATGATAGACGGAGACGAGTTCCCCGGTGAGAGGAGCATAGGCGTAGGTGGTAACGACCCCTCTCGCCTTGGTCAGCGTCTCTAGACGGTTGAGGCCATCGTAGGTTTTGGAGATACAGGACCCGTCGGCATAGGTCTTGTTCAATTCCAACCCCGTAGCTTCGTCATAGAGCCAGGTGGTGGTATCCCCGTCGGTACGGCCGGAAGGATCGGTGGTAATGTCGCCTTCGTCTGTTCGGAAGGTAGTCAACGTTACCATATGATCGGCTTCGTCGTAAGTGAAACAGGCCGGCTGGATGGCAGTGCCGTACGCGGCAGTTTTTCTGCCGCGTACGTCGTAGGAATAACAGGCAGTACCTCCCCGGGCATCGGTGATGCGGGCCACGGCATCGCAGCAAGGCTGGTATCTGGTGGCCGTCAGATTGCCGGCTGCGTCCGTACTCTTGACGGGACGTCCGGCAAGGTCGGTTTCAATCGTCGTGATATTGCCTCTGGAGTCAGTCTGTTTTAGAATCATGCCCGCGGAAGTGTAGGACCGGTTCTGTGAAGAATGGATGCCTGCGTGGCTGGTTTGACTAACAGTGAATCCGTCAATGATGCGAGTTTCGGCTACTACACTGGAAGTGGGTATGCTGCTAAATTGTGTGCGTTGGGTAGCAGCAGTGTATTCCGTCCAGTGGATGCTCCGTTGTCCGTAGATATCCGTCGCGATCGTTTTCTCTTCCAAAATGGGACTTAGCTGCGAAACCATATTTTCTATGTGTTGAATAAGGGGTAGTCCTTGTTCATTGTGATTAGTAGATGTCTCTATTTGATAAATCCCGTCTTCGCCAGCTCGATAGTATGTGATACTTTTCGAGATTTGATTTTTAGTAGGATCATCTGGATAAAGCTCGTCTAGAAGAGTGGCCTGCTTCAAAGGGATTCCAAGCTCACTGTAAGTAATGACGGTGGGCGCCATATTATCTATTTGGATACGTGTAAGCTGTCTTTTGTCATTATAAGTATTCTTAGTAGCGATGAATTTCCCAAGACTATTTGGTTGTTCTTTCCGTATAGGTTGGTTGAAACCATTACTTAAAGAGCGGGAGAGAATTACCCCTTTGGATAGGGTGGTGGTCAGGATACCTTCCCCGGTTAGTTCCAGTCGGGTCTCCGTTTCGCGCTGGCCGGTTCCTCCTTGCCAGAGAATAGTGCCATCGTAGTACTTTCTAGTAATCAAAGTGGCTCCGGAAGGAGTAATCACAGTAGTAGTGAGCCGATCCTCACTATAATGGGTCCGTGTCACACGTCCCAGTATGTCTGTAGAAGAAACGACCGTTCCAAGATCGTCATACTCTGTCCTTTCCACTGTAGTCATGGGCCCCACGTCGCGGCGCGTGGCAATCGTCCTTCCCGCCGCATCATAGCTGTAGGAAGTAATTGTTTCTGGAGTGGTCTCAGTAGCTGAGCGGATGGTTTCCACCAGCTGCTTGGCTGAGTTGTAGCCGTAGCTGGTTGTGATGCCGTCTTCGTCGGTTTCCCTCAACGGCCCGCAGCCTGTCTCTTATACACATCTGACGCTGCCGACGATCTACTC
>OJPI01000546.1_pt1 | contig 27087 bp, 26 predicted proteins | sample 1598461 | NCBI WGS metagenome assembly OJPI01 (sample SAMN03922483, study PRJEB24848) | human gut metagenome | isolation source: stool sample | host: Homo sapiens | place: Germany | collected 2011-05 | reverse complement strand
CGCTTGTAGAATATCTTTCGGTCAATCCTGCTGTAGGCGACGGCTCCGCTTCTGCGCAGGGTGAGCAATTTGGAGGGGGAGATGTCCAACAGACGGCATACGTCCTGATTGTCCAGCCACTCTTCCAGCCCGTATTTTCCATCTGCCTTGTTTCCGTCCTGTAACTTACCGACCAGTTCTTCCAACGCCGCCTTCATTTTGCTGAATGTAACGGCCTCAATGTTCACGATTTCCATAGGCTTTTCTTTCGTTTGTGGCAAAAATAAAACGGGAAGGCTTCTATTTCCAAAGATTATGTTACAGGTGGCATCAGATTGCATCAGATGTCCGTATAGAATGACGAGAAGCATACGAAATGGAAGAAAAGACGTTTTTCTTGTCGGTTATAGAGCCTAAAATTATTATCTTGACCGCGGATTGTTCGCTGACTTTCCGCCATTGTTCACCGGAAACGGCAGGTAACGGACGGTATGGGCCATACCGTAGCCGTCATTGCCTGTGTGTTTCCATCAACATGCTTCATTATGGTTTGGAAATGGATTATGGAATGGGCGGGGGTGCTCGCCATCGTAGGGCTTTGGCTGTATGCCCGTAAATGGAGAAGAACGGCTTCGGAGAGGCTGTTCCGATATGCGCTGGCCAGTGACCGGAAAGAGGACCGGGAAGAACTGGCGGGACGTGCCGTCATGGCAGGCAGCCGTTCCGCACGGCTGCTGTATGCGCTGAACAGCCCGGAGCTGTTTGACAAGGCACGCCCGATGCGGCCGTTCCTGTTCGGAAAGATCCCCTGCATATTCGCGGATTACTATTTTGCACAACGCTATGAGGACTGGCTGCGGACGGAACAGACGGATTTCGTGCAGGATGTATATGCGTTCAAGGACGGCGAAGAGGATTGCAGGGAATATTTTGCCCGGATGTTCCGGATGCTTTTTCCGGAAGGCGGCGTGACGGCCGTATTCATGCCATGCAGTACGGCGCGACGCTACTACAAACGGTTTGACGGAATTGCCGCTTTTCTGGAAAATGGGGGATATGCCCGGTCAGGACTGTATCTGATACGCATCACGGAAGACCGGGAAAGCAAGCATACGGCCTCCCGGCGCTCGGCAGTGGATACGAATAATTATGTGATGTCCACAGAGCTGCGCGGAAAAAGGGTGGTTATCTGTGATGATTTATTGACCACAGGCGATAGCCTGTTCGATTATGCCCGGAACCTGGAAAGGTGCGGTGCGGAAGTGGCCGGTGCGGTTTTTCTTGCGCGGACCTTTCAGGTGCCTCCATCGTCCGGAATCCGGTGGGTGGCATGGTAAAGAAGACTGGCTGCATGGGCGGGCGGAAAACGGTGACGAAAGTCGGAATTCAGCTTTGGGTGTGTGGCGAGGCATGACCGGAAGTGTAAATGAAAGGTGTAAATTTGCCGTAAACAGTTTACATCGGATTTACACTTCCGGTTTACACTTTTGGGGAGCGGCCTTCAAAACGCTTATCTTATATCCTTCTGATTTACAGCAATTTTTATGTATTGTATTCTGATAAGTCTTTCCGCTGGCATTGTTTTTTCATTGTAATAAGGCATATACTCTTCCTGTGCGCACAAAGGGGTATGAGTTATTCACTAAAAAATGAAGAGATTATGCCATACATAGAAAATGAGATACTGGAAAGATTGATTAGCACCATGGTGGAAGGTTTTGCCCGTGTGGAAAAGAAACTGGACCATATGAACCGTCTGAAGGAATGCCTGGACGGAGACAAGTTTATGGATAATGTGGACCTGGCGGAACTGTTGGGCGTGTCGCAACGGACGCTTGCCCGTTATCGCGAGAAGGGAGTCATCCGGTATTATTGCATGAACGAGAACGGGAAGAACCTGTACCTTGCCTCCGAGATACGCGAATTTCTTAAACAGAAAGGGAAAAATAAGGAGTGACATGGGATTTGCCCTGTGTGTTGGAAAAGAAACCTTCATTCTTTCATATTATAAAAGAATGTCGTATCTTTGTGTTAAAGTATTGAATGTAAATGATATGATACAGAAAGAAACTCTTATAGTCAGGAATTTCGGCCCTGTCCGTGAAGCCGTCATTGAAGATGTAAAGCAATTCATGTTCTTCATCGGGGAATCGGGCAGTGGAAAGAGTACCCTGCTGAAGGTGCTCGCCCTGATGCGCCACATCTGCAAGCAGCTCAATCTGCGTTCCTATCTTAAATTGGGCAATGTCATAGACAAGACCATTGATGTAGGTATGGGAGAGTATTTGCGTAACGGTGGAATGTCCGATTATCTGTCGGAGCAGACCGAGCTATATTACAAGAAGGGAGATTGCGAGCTTTCCTATACAGCCAAAGGGTTGAAGGGAACCCGGAAGATTATTTCCGCCGCCAGTCTTTCTTTGGAAAAAATATCCTTCCTGTCGGACAAGCGTGGAGCCATCGCCTCTCTGCTCGCCAACAATAGTGACGGTGCGGCTCTCGGATTTTATCTGACAGAGACATTCAAGGATTTCAAGGAGGCCAACGAACTGATTAAGACCATTGAAATGCCTTTTCTGAATGTACGTTATTATGAGAAGAAAATGCCTAACGGAGCCCGCCAGTTCTATATAGGCAACCTGGAAGACTCCTATGGCATCCGTTTTGAGGACGCTTCTTCCGGTATTCAGACAGTGACCCCGCTTGCCATGATTGCGGAGTATTATTCCAAGCATTTCGATATCGTCAGGGAAAGCAACCGTTCCATTGTGGATCTGCTCGGGCGTAATGACAGCCTTTCCTCTTTCAAGCATGATATGAACGTGGGAGATATAGAGAGCCGCTCCGTACATCTGATTATTGAAGAACCGGAATTAAGCCTGTTTCCGAAAGCCCAGCGTTCGTCGGTCAATATGCTTGTCCGCAAATGCCTGAATGCCCGCACACGGATGACATTGTCGGTGGCGACGCACAGTCCCTATATCATCAACCATCTGAACTTGTTGATGAAAGCCTGCGACAAAGGGGTGACGGTGGAGGGTGCCTCACTGGACTACGGGAATACGGGTGTGTATATCGTTGAGAACGGTGTGCTGCGTGACATCAAGGTACAGAACGCCCATCTGGTCAATACGGACTACCTGTCGGATGACATCAATGATATTTATAACGAATACGACGAACTGGACGGGATTTCACAATGATAGATTTACTGAAACAGGAATTGCCGGCGCATTACGGACTGCACCGCAGTGTAGTGGAAGTCCCGGCGGAATGTACGGATGAGTTGTGCTTTGACCTTGCCGATGGTCACGATACGATGATTGTCGCTTACGGCAGCGGTAACGTGTCGTTTGACCGTTCCTGCCAGACGACTGTACAAGTGATTGACTATGAGTGTTATCTGAACGGCTGGGCAGGAACGGGTTTTGAACGCGGGCGCCTGCGGTGTGACTTCATCGTGTATGATGCGGAAAAGAATGGATTTTTCATTTTGAACGAGCAGACTTCGGCAACGGGGAGCATTCGGAACCTTCAGAAGCCCATTTTGGACAAGAAGACCGGAAATGTGAAGTTTCCCGGTGGAAAATATGAAAAGGTGGAGGCCCAGCTTATTGAGACATTGCGTACTCTGAAAGCTGTTCCGGGTATCGAGACGTTCATGGAAAAATTTGCCCGGAAGGTCTGTCTGATGTCGTATATCCTGACGTGCCGGGAGGAAAAGGATGAAGTGTCGGAAGCAAGGCGTACCTTTACTGTAAGGTACAGGCAGGTGGAAGCCCGTGAGACGGGTGAAGACGGTGCCTTGCTTGTCTGTCCCGGACTGAATGCGGAAGGTTTTGAGTACCGCCGAATCAGCCATGAGTATTCTTTCTGTCCGGAGAAGTAGTTTTCCGCCCTGAAAGGTCGTGAGGTGTATAAAAAGAGAAGTGGAGAAAGCCGCATCCTTGCCCCAACAGGTTAGGATACGGCTTTTTTGCATGTTGTGGCGGCATCTGCTTCCTCTTTGAAGTTCCTTTTCGGTCTGCGGCTATACAGGTATGGGTGTGAGCCGGAGGGTTTCCATGTTCAGGTAGGCTCCCCGGTAAAGGGTCCTTCCCTCGCGTATCATTTTCCATAGAATTTCACAGCCTGCCTGCGTGAGCATGGAGTTGACGAACAGGTCCTGTTTGTGCAGGGCTTCCGCGAGTGAGCAGCTCGGACCGGAGTCGGTATCGCGGAGCGTGGAATAGCTTACCTCCTCGGTGATGACGTTCATTTTGGGCATGGCGATGAACTCCTTGGAGGACGGCTGGGCTATCTTGTCGCGTATGGTTCCGACGAGTACCTGCCCGGTGAACTGCGCATTGCCGAAATCCATCCAGTAGAATGGCGTTGTCTGGTCGGTTGCGGTGACGTTCCGGCTGTTTTTCAACAGGCGCCACAGGTCAAGGCGGGAACGGATGTTGTCCGTGCAGGTGATGATAATGTTTGCCCAGCGCCCCTTGTCGTCCTTTCCTGCCTTGCGTACCGGATAGCGGCGGCTTTCCGCCGTCCATGTGCCGCCGAAGAAACGGTTGATGCGTGTGACCAGCACCACCGCCTTGTTCAGCCCGATTTCGGAGGCGGAGAACAGCTGCCGCCCTATATTCGCCTCGGAAACGGTGTCGGGGTCGAAAACGGTGACGTGCAGCCCCGGATGTCCGAGAGCGCGCAGCGCCATGTCCATGCGTGCCAGGTTGGTTGCCACTTGCGAGCCGGTGCCTCCCGCCCCGATGACATGTACAGTCACGGGATGATACGGGGAAAGCAGGTAACTGTCGGTATAATGTATCTTTTTCATGTCAGCAAGTCTTTGAGTTGTTTTCCGGAAAGTTTGAGTTCGCTTTCGTCGAAGGGGGCGTTGCGGGCCTTTTCCGTGATGAGGACGAGGTTGCTTCTGGTGGGGTTCCCGCCTGAGCCCAGATGGGAGAACTCGCTCATCCAGAAGCGTTTCTCCCAATATTCCAGCCACTGGTTGAACGTGGGGTTCTGCGGGGCTTGCAATGAGGCGTTTCCCAGGCAGACCCCTCCGCTTGTGGCGTTGGTGTTGAAATACGGTGCCTTGTAGAGCCTGTTGCCGTCAGATTTCATTTGTAGCATGAAAGACGAAACGGTTGAACCAGCCGGCAAACCGTTCCGGGAAATCATCCATGCTGAAGATATGGTCCGTCTCCGGGGTGAGGAGCATGATGGAGACCGGTGTGAGGTTGTAGGCTTCCTGCATGTCGGTACTGAAGGTGCCCATCATGTCCCGGGTGATTTCGTCATCCGTGGAATAGGCCAGTGCAATCTGGGATTCCAGCAGGGCGGGCATGAAATCCGGTTCCCTCTCGCTGAGCCAGTCGTACTGGTAGTCCATGATGCAGGGGACTTCCTTGCCCATGAGCGCCATGCCCTCCCGTACCAGTTCCAGCAGTTGTCTTTCGCTTTCCGATTCAGGGCGGCAGGTTTCCAGTTTCCTTTCCAGTCCCGTACAGAAAGCCCTTCCCCTCATCCGTTTGAAGAGCCGGGAGATATTTCCTTTCCTGTAGGATGCCATGAGCCGGGTAATCCGCAGCCTGTCTGCCGGGGCATATTCGTCCGGATCGTCAAGACAGCTTTCCATGTAGCTTTCCGCCATCTCGTAATAGTACGTGTCGGTCAGGTCCCCCATCCTGTGATGCCGGGCAAACCGGCGGATGAACTCCAGCACAACGCGCCTGACCGGTGTGCTGAGCCGTCCGGTAAACTCCAGCGGGAGCCACAACAGTTCGTAGTCCGGCCATTTGTGGAAACGGTAGAGGCAGAACGTGAGCCTGCCTTGTACCAGTTCCAGATTGACGCACTCGGGAAGGAGATTATCCATAACCTCGTAGAGGCGGACAATGTCCTGCCGCGGATGAGGCGACCTCCTGCGCTTTGGAAATGGCAGGCCGACTCCCAGCAGGGCGGCATAGTTGGCTGCCGAACGGTACAGGTAGTCGAAGGCTTCCCGTGTGGTCACATTGGTGTCCGTGCCTTTTTCCGGACATTCCGCATAATAGTCGGAAGCGACGGGAAGAAATCTTCCCGTCAGAAAATCATTACGCTTGCGGGCGGTGGGAGTAGCCTTTTTTTCTCTGCCTTACGCCCCGGCTGATGTCGGTGGCCGATTCCGCCTCGCTGATGATACAGCGGGCCAGTTCCCGTGCCTGTTGTTCTGACAATTGTCTGCATGTCTTTTCCTTTTTTGCGTTCTTTTTTACTTTCATGTTCCTCTATCCTTTTGTTCCGACGGTAGTTTTGAACTCATAGACCGTGCAGTCGTCCTCGATGACCGGTCCGTCCAGCGTGGCGGTGGTCAGTTCGGGATAGGTCATCGAATAGAAGTCCATCACTTCGAGCGGGGAGATGTCGGGATTCGGGTCGTCCAGTCTAAGCATTTTGTTCCCTTTTTTCAGTTTGAATACTCTTTTGAGTCCTTTGATTTCAAGTGCCATATTGATATTGTCTTATAGGTTAAACATATTTTTGTCTGTCAGGTCAGCAGCATACGAGTTCCATCTGCGCCTCGTCCCTCACCCGGTATTCTTCCGGGAAGTCGATGTATTCCGCATAGGGATCGTTGCGGAGCAGTTCCCTGTCGCTCTCGTCGTCCTTGTCGAAGCTGTATGCTTCCGGCGTGTCCTGTGGCGGGGTTTGGTACTCGCGTCCCGTGGCATGCTGTGCCTGCACCGGTGGAAAGTAGGGCTGTGCGCCCTGCATCTGTGGCGGATATGCGGGTTGTGGTGCGGCATATTGTGCAGGCTGCCCGTATTCCGGCTGTACCGGCTGCTGCGGTGGGAACATCCGCATCTGTCCGTCCTGCGGTTGAGGCGCGGAAGCCGGTTGCCGTCCTCCATGGACCGGAGCAGGGGATGACGCGGACCGGGCCGGTTGTGGTATCGGCTGCGGCTGTGCTGCGGGGATTGGTTGGGGCTGTACGGCGAACAGGCTTCCCGCATCGGCCATTTTCCGCACCTCCAGGGTACGGTCGTCGATTTCCTTCTGCCTGTCTGCCGGAGCCAGCACCCTTGCCTGTTTCAGCCAGATCAGGGCTTCGGAATATTTTCGGCCGGCTACCGCCTCGTCGGTCTTTTTCAACAGCCTCTCCATTTTTTCCCGCTTTTCCCGGGCTTCTTTTGATTCTTTTTCCTGTGCCGTCTTCGCCGGCCTGCTTTCCGAGGACACCTTTGCCGCCTGCCGCTCGAATGTTTCAAGGTTGGCCAGGACACCCATTGTCCGGCTGACGGGCACCATGATGGCCTGCAGGAATTCCGCGTCCAGCTCGATGGCCGTCCCGTTGAGGATTAGCGGCACGAGATGCTGCTGCGCCTCGTCCTTTACACCGTTGTGCCGTGGCATGACCGCCACACTCAGCCTGTCGTTCACTCGCTTGATGTTGATGCTCAGGTCCGCACCTGCGGCAAGCATCGGATAAATGGTCTGAAAAAACATAATTCTGATATTTTATAGGTTATACGACTGTTTCTGAAAATAGCGTCGCAGGACTTCAGCCCTGTCGGGACGCGAGGATATGTCTGTCAGCGGTTGCAGATACCAGCCGACGGTTTTCGGTCTGTCCGTATGGGCGGGACGGCCTTTCTTGTCCGTTGTGCCTTGTCCGGTGGAGGGCCATAATGCCGGCATTGCCGGAGCGGATGTGTTGCGGATTCTTGTTTCCATATTCGGTCTTTATTTTAAGGGGTTATAAAAATGTTGCCAGTAAAAGCATGACAACCAGTAGTTTGAACGGTATTCCGACAATGCGGAACAGCTTGCCTGTGATTTCTCCCGTCATAAGCAGGAATACGATTGTGCAGACCGGGACGATGCCTTTACAGCAAAGCAGGATGACTCCTGTGAGCAGGAATCCTTCCGCCGCCAGTCTGACGGTGCGGGTGATGGTTCGTAGTCTCATATTTTTATCTTTTTAGATGAATAATCTCATCGGGATGGTTTTTCCCGATTTTACAGGCTCCATCCCCTTGGATTGGCCGTTTTTTGTGGCAAGACTTGGCGGAAAAAAATACCGGAGCGCAGCGAGGATGATTTTTTTCCTGCCAACCGGGCCCGAAGGGCCGCCTTGCACAAAAAATGCAATCCAAGACCTTTGCCTTGTAAAAATGGAAAAACATCGTCTTTACCGTCGGAGCCGGAGTTGTTCCCGGTTTGTCAGGAGATAAAAAAAGGATGCGAACCTTCCGGTCTGCATCCTTTCTGTGCGTATATTCTCCTGTTTGGGGTCATTCCTCCGGCTTGCAGGTACGGAAAATCTCGTCCGTAACCTCTCCGGTGAGGTCAGCCACTTCTTTGAGAAAGACTTCCGGCGTGAGTTCGCCCCTCTCCATGCGCGCCAGCCGAGCCTCCCAGCCCGAAGTCAGCGCTGCGTTTGCAATTCCCATTCCTCTGACCGTCTCGTAAATGTAGAGCCCTTTCCGGGTTGGGATGAGGTAGCGTCCCGAATAGCGGATGTATTTGCGGTCGATCAGCGTTTGGATGATGCCCGCACGGGTGGCGGGCGTACCCAGTCCCGCCGCTTCCATGTAGCCGATCAGTTCCGCATCGGTGAACGGGTTTGCCGGCAGGTCCTTTTTCCGCACCAGGTTGCAGGCGGATACGGGCAGCGTGTCGCCGACTGACAGGGCGGGCAGTTCCAGCATCGTGAATCCCTGCGGCAGGACGGCATTCTCCCGTCCGAATACGGTGTTCCATCCCTTGTCGAGTATGCGGCAGGCCTGCATGCGGAACGTGCGCGCCGCACATACGGCCTCCACCGTGGTGCATTCCACCAGGCAGGGCGGCATGAAGGCTTCCAGCATCCGCCCGACAATGAGCGTGTACACCTGCATCTCCTGCCTGCCCAGCCCTTCTGGACGTACCCCCGTGACCGTGATGGCCGGATGCTCCGTGAGGCTGTCGTCTCCGGCTATATGTCCGGGCAGGCGGGAGGTGTCCGGACACATGGGATGCATGCAAGGACGGAGGTTCCTCCATGCCAGCACCTTCTCCATGACGGCAGGCAGCGTGTCGTACACGTCACGGGAGATGTGGCGTCCGGCGGTCCAGGGATAGGAAACCAGCTTTTTCTCGTAGAGGCTCTGGGCAATGTCACCCGTTTGTCCCGCCGTGAACCCGTAAAGGCATGAGGCATCCTTCTGGAGTTCGGCCAGGTTGTATAGGGCCGGAGGGCAGACTTCCTTGAGTTGCCGGCGCACCGCCGTGACGCGTGCCTGCTGCGCATGCTTGCAGTCGTTGTAGAACATCTGTGCCGTGCCGCGGTCGGAAAATTCGTCGGTACAGCGCATCTTCAGCAACGTACCGCCCTTGTGCATACTGATATATACCGGCCAACTGTCGGTTCCGATGTGGTTCTCGCGTTCGCGGTAGCGGCTGCTGACGGCAGCCAGCACGGGAGTCTGCACCCTGCCCAGCGAGTGGTTGCCCAGCCCGGTTGCCTTGCAGAGCGCATAACTTGCGTTCATTCCCAGCAGCCAGTCCGCCTTGTTGCGGCTGTCGGAAGCCTGGAACATGCGGTCGAACATCCCGGCGGGCAGCAGGTTCGCCATTCCCTTGCGTACCGCCTCGTCCGTGAGGGATGAAATCCAGAGGCGGAGTACCGGCTGTTTACATCCCAGATACTCGTAGAGGTACCGGAAGGTCATCTCCCCCTCGCGTGAGGTTTCCGTGGCGGCAATGATGGTATCGCATCCGGCAAGTACCTTCTCCACCGTCCTGAGCTGCATCACTGCGTTGATGTCGGGAACCCATCCGTCGTCCGTCTTGACGTGCTTGACCATCAGGCGGAAGTCGCCGGGTACCAGCGGGAAGTCCTTCCGTTCCAATTTTGCGTTGCCGTAGTCCTTCGGCATGGCCAGCGAGAGCATGTTGCCGAAAGTCCATGTGACCATGTATCCGTTTCCGGTCATGTATCCCTTTTCGAACTTGTGCGCTCCCACGATTCTTGCAATCTCTTTTCCTACATTCGGTCTGTCAGTCACTATAGCTATCATGATTCGTTTTTTGTTTTAAGGTTTCCCCGTCCGGACGGTGCCGGTATGGGGAAACGGGTTATACATGTTTCTTATTTGTCCCCGCTGCTGATGCCGTTGATTTCCACTACCGGAATACCTGCGGGATTCTCCACGATGCGGAGCGTGGCGTCGGTGGCGAGGTCGATGACGGCTGTCTTCAGCCGGACGGGCAGGATGTCGGTCTCCCTGCCTTGCAGGAGCAGGTCGAGGTTGCCGCCCTGTGCCAGCTGTTCCTTTCCGATGCCCACCTTTGCCAGGGCGTTCCAGTCAATCTGTTCTTCCTTGAATACATAATCTGTCTTCTGTTCCATAATCTTTCTTGTCTTTAGCTGTTCATGATTCGAATATCTTTTCTTCCGGGTCATACCGCCTGTTTCGCCCCCTTTTTCTGTTCCTGCTGCTGTGTTTGGGCATTGTCGGCCTGTGCCGCCTGACGCTGGGTGTTGCGGGGCTTGTCCGGGTTCTCCTGGAAGAAGTTGAGTGCCCCCGTGTTCGGGCTGACCTTCATATAGGTGGAGAACTCCTTGCCCCCGCGCCCTTTCAGTCCGGAAACCAGGATGGCCTTGCCGTCCTGAAGGTTCGCCTTCTCCTGCGCCGTGAACACGTGTCCGTAAACCTCTGCCGGAATCCTGGGTACCTGCTGTTCGTTGAAGCCGTCCGGTGTGCGGGAATACTGCGGATACCCCGTCGTCATGTTCAGACGGACGAACGAGGAGAACTCCTGCCCCTGCCGGTTGACCATGTTTTCGAGGAAGACCGTGCCGCCTTTGCGGAGCGTTTCGCGGTCTTCCGGTGTCAGCGGTGTCTGGCTGATTTCCTTGGGGATGTAGATTTCCCCGGTTTCGGGATTGCTGCGCGTGTAGTTGGGCTTTCCGGTCACGCTGTCGAGCGTGACGAATGCTGAGAACAGCTCGCCGTTGGTGCGCTTCATGTCCTCCACGAGGATGGTGTGCCCCTCACTGAGCATCTTGAGCTGGTTGGGTGACAACTGTACACCGCCCAGCGTCTGCTGGTTGAAGCCTTGGTCCTTCGGAAAGATGAACTCGATACCCCTGCGCTCTGCGCTGTACTGGAGCGTGGCGCTGAACTCCTTGCCCTTGGCGGAGGTCATACCGTCCACAAAGACCGGCTCGCCGTTCTTCAGTTTCGCGATCTCGTCGGGGTCAAGCGTCACGCCCTTGATGCTGTTCGGGATGAGCACATTCTCCTGCCGCACCGCCACCAGTTCGTTGGTGTTGCGGTCGATGGACACGAGGCACTTCTCATAGGTGCCACCCCTGAGGTTGAGGTCCACGGGATGCCCCAGGTTGCCGCTTTCGCGCAGGTTCTTCTTCTCCTCCTCAGTGAAATTGTGTCCGAAATAAGGACGGCTCAGTTCCGGCTCCTTGCGGATGCCGTGTACGCCCAGGATGACCTGCCCGTCAGTGGAGATGAAAGAGAGGCGTGCGTCGAGCTTGGCGGTCATCACCCCGTCGATGTTGAGTGTCAGGGGGATGGTCTTGTTGGTCTTGTAGCCCTTGAGCATGCTGTCGAGTGCTCCCGACTGCTCAAGCATCTCCTTGGATACGCCGACCTTGCCCAGCGCTTCCCAGTCGATCATGTTCTCGTTGTAGCGATAGACGGGTGCCTGTTGTTCGTCAGTAGGTTGTCCTTCCATGCCCTGTGCCGCTTGTTCCACCTGCGTGTGCTGTTCGGGCTGTTGCTGCGGCTGCGGTTCTTCCTGTTGTTTCTTTTTTGCCATACTTGCGTTTTCTTTTTCGTTGGTACTTTGTTGTTCCTCTTGATTTTTCGGGCGGATTTCGTAGTGCTTGAGGAACTCCTTCACTGCGTTCGTCTGTTTGCCTTCCGCCAGGTCCTTGATGGCCTGCCTGTTCCGTTTGTAGTCATTGTAGGTCATGCGCAGAAGGCGGAAGTGTGTCGGCTCCTTGAGCTGGCTCCAGAAATTCTTGATGAAGTTTTCGAGGATACTCGAATTTTTGTCGAATTTCAGGAACGAGTTCTCGTTCTTCCCGTCGGGAGGGACTGTCTTGAAGTTTCCCTTTCCGTCCACCCGGCTGACCACTCCGAGGCCGGCCTTCGGGTCGTTCTTGTTGTGGACCATCAGCAGTTCGCTGAACTGCTCCACATAGGGCTTCTCTTCTGCGACGGCGTTTTTGGAACGGGGTGACCGTTTCGGCTTTTTCTTGTCCTTTTCTTGTGCCATAGCTGTTGCTTTTAGCGGTTGATAAATAGGTTTTCCGCTTCAAAAGTAGAATGTAAATCTGAATAATAATCTGATTTACAAATAGATGACATTACGTGTCGCAAGGTGGCATGAGATGTCCGGTAAACATGGGAGCTGATGGCAAAGAGAAAGTATAGGGACAGATGCAGGAAGGAACATGTGCGCCAGCCCGGCCCATGCAGAGCAGAGGGAACTGAAGCCCCCTGTTTTTTGTCGGGGTCCGGTTTTTCTGTTATAGGAAGTTATGGATACCTGTATTTCATGGAGTCCGATGGGGTTATCGGATATAAAGAGAGGGTGCTGCCGCTTGACGGCCATGCGTCGCGTCGGTCACAGTTTGCCCCTGTAATCGTTATTTTAACTCCTTTCCCGTTTGCCGCCGCATTCTTTTTCAAATGAATTTTCCCCGGCGGAGCCGCAAGGAAAATTCTTTTGAAAACTGGAGAAAATGCGGCTGGCAAACGGGAAAGGAGTTTCCTTTGATGGAAGGGGAAAACGGTACCCGTTTCCTTCTCCGACAAGGAGTGATGTTACAAGGAACTTTACTGGGAGGAAACAACGGCAAACCGGGAAGTGTTCGCCGGGAGCCATCCGTAAGTTTGTCCGGGGATGCTCTATGGAGGTTTTTCGGGGTTGCAGATTCCTTTCGGGTGGGAATTTGCATTTCAGTACTGCATATTCATCCTTTTTTCCAATGCTTCTTTCAGATTGTCCTGGGGGGACAACCCGAGTTTTTTGCGGATATGTCCACGGTGGGCGGTCACATTGTTTTCCGTCTTACCGAGTACCCCACAGATTTCTCCCAGTTTTTTCCCTTGCAGTATCAACCGGCAGATTTCACGTTCGGATGGAGAAAGTTCGGGCAGCGCTTCGATGATACGGTCCATTTGCGTCTGTTTTTCGGTCAGGTAATCCGCAACCGTATTGATGATGTTCCGTTGGGAACGCTCGCCGATCAATTCCAACAGCCTTTCCGCATCTTCCGTCGTGGGAGCTTCTTTCTTTGAAAATTCGATGTATGCCTTAATCTGCTGTTTGTTCAGGCGGAGCAGATTCAGCAGTTCCGCCTCATCATGTTTCAATGTCGTGTTTTCCTTTTCCAGCGCTTTGTTGTTCCGTATCAGCCTTTCTCCAAGAAAACAGACCGTAATGAAGACCAACAGCAGCAGGATGTAAAAGTTCTGTAAAATCGGATTTTCCAGCATATAGAGACAAAATGTGTAAGTACCCATGCCTATGGTACTCAATATGACCGGTAAATAGCGCATGTAAGCCAGTTCGGCCAGCATGACCAGTACCATAGTCAGCACAAGATTCCCTACAATCAAGGATATGTGGTAATCGGAAGGATGGAGTGAGCAGTTCACTATCTCAGCGGAGATTTCCAGTTGGGTGGCTACCAGTGAAATGGTCAGAGCCTTGTCCAATGAAAGGAACTTCTTGCAATACCCAATAAAAGATACCGCTCCGACCAGCAGGTTAATCAGGTTCAGGCAAGCGTAAAACGTGCTGTCCGGACCTGTCCATCCCAACAGATTTAGGGGGACACCGATAAGAAGTATGATACTCCCGTAGAGAAAGACCGAAAGCTTTTGCCGTCGGCTGACTGTGCTCTCCCTGCTGTAAATGAATGTTTTGGGAAGCTGTGCCCAGCTGTTAAATATGTGTTTCATAGCAGACTTTTCCATCGTTTTATGGTTTTTTATGGTGCAAAAATAAGATAAAACTCTTGTTTTTATGGATATTTGGGGATAATTTTATTTGGATAATCTTTCTTTAACCTCTTAATTTGCGATATCAAAATTAAAAAATGAGGTATGCAACAAAGAGGTATCTTATCAGTAGAGGCTTGCCGGAAACGGCAACGACCCTTGAAACGGGATTTCGTGGTTATCCTGCGTTTCATGCTTCTTTTGCGTGCATTATCGGCAGCTATATTAAATAAAAATAAGTCTGCAAATTTGTGTGATTCAATAATTTGTTTAAACACACATTCGCTACAGGCGCGTATTATATAAAATATATTCTGAAATTCAAAGGGTTGGCGAGGATTATTTCGCTAACATTTCCTTTTTTATATACGTTTTTATTTTCCTTCTCCCTTGTTCCTGCACTCTGTGGGAGAGGTGGAAGATCATGCCCGTTTGCGTGCAGTACGGATACCGTATCCGGGCTGTGCGTAAATGGGCGCATTTTATTTTGATACCTTATGAAATCAACAGACTACTTTTTTATGAATGAAAAAAGAAAACGATGGGTGCGCCCGGCTCTGTTCCTTCTGTTACTGGTGCAGACTGGCTTGGTATGCGGACAGAGCGATACGACCTATATATTCCGGTTCGTAGAGGGAAAAGACCTGTTTTTTGTCCCTTACCAAAGGAATGAAAAAGAACTGACCAGGTTGTTCGCCTGTGTGGAGCAGTACCGGGAGCGAATCATGAACGGGGAAATGCCGTTGCATGTGAACGGCTATTGCGATTCCCGAAACAGTGAGGTGGAAAATCTACAGATAGCCCGGATGCGGTCTAATCGGGTGAAGTCGGAACTGATTACCCGCAAAGGACTGAAAGAGGCCTGTTTCATTACCCGGAACCATGCTTCGGGAGGGGATTCCGTGACAGTGTGGCTTGTTGCCCCCATGCAGCAGAATCATGCGAATGTCCCCGAAGTTGAATCGCCGGAACATCATGCCGTGGAGAAAGTTTCCCCACAGGAAAAGACAGATCCGGTTTTGCCCATGGAGCGGACGGATACAGCGGACACCGCCACTACTTCGGAGGCGGTCGTACCGGTAAAAGCAGAAACCGGATATGCGGACGACTGTCATTTTGCTTTCCGTGCCAACCTGCTGCGCTGGGCAACGTTGACCCCGGACTTGGGCATTGAGTGGCGCATCCATCCGTCATGGGGTGTCCTGGTAAACGGCTCGTGGACATCGTGGACGTGGAACGACAAGGATAGAAGATATGCCCTTTGGGAGGTATCGCCCGAAGTGCGCTATTATATAGGTAAGGAGAAGCGTGGCTACGTGGGTGCGATGTACAAGGCGGGGCAGTTCAACTACAAGTTCTCTGCAACCGGCAAGCAGGGCGACCTGATGGGCGGCGGCATTGTCGGCGGTTATCAACTGCGACTGAACGATGCACTTTCGATGGATTTCAACCTCGGCATCGGCTGCGTCCATGCCGACTATGAGAAATACGAGGTAATCGACGGAGTACGGGTACGCCGTAGTACGGAGAGCAAGAATTGGTGGGGACCTGTGAATGCGGGTATCACCTTAGTATGGAAACTGTTCTAACGGAAGGAGGAAAAGATGAAGAAGATATTAAAGAATATACCGGAAAATATACGTTCATGGGAAATAACGGTTGTTCGTAAAACGGTTTTGCCGATGGCGATAGCAACCCTTACTTTCGCTGTCACCATGACAGGCTGCGTGAAAGACGAGCTTTTCAACACGCCGCATCCCGACAAGGGAGCGGTAGTCGTTACGACCGACTGGACGGATGCGCTGGCGGAAGTTACCGTGCCCGACACTTACTTTTTAAGCATGGACGGCGGTGAGACGAAGGAAGTGCAGGCTGTGACAAACTGCTACCCCGATTTGCTCTTGCCGGGTAAACATACACTTCTGGCTTATAATGAGCCGCAAGGCATGAAGGTCAGCGGCACGACCGCCACGGTAAACAGCCTGAAGGACGGCACGCTGGAGCCGCTGCCGGAGTATTTGTTCTCGGCGGTGAAGGAGCTGGATGTGGCGCAGGACGACACGCTGCACGTCACCATGCCGATGGTACGCCGCTTGTGTCCCATCGTGCTGAATCTTTCATTGGAAGGTGACAACACAGAGCACATCGCTTCGATAACCGCCACGTTGGGCGGTATGGCGGCTTCGGTGGACTTGCAAACGGGAGTGACAGGCAATGAGAACGCCACCGTAACGCTGGATATAAAACAACAGGCAGGAAGCAAAAAACGTGCCTACAGCGAAGGCAGGCTGGAAATGCGCTGCCGCGTGGTGGGCGTGAATCCGCAGCAACGCCAACTGCTGACCGTCAGCGTAACAATGGCGGACGGCTACGTGCAGACCATCGTGTCCGACCTGACGGACTATCTGAAGGATTTGAACGCCGAAATGGACCCGATTGAATTGACCGGCACGGTGGAAGCCCCGCAGGACGGGCATTTCAGCGGTACGATAGAGGACTGGAAAACCGTTTCCGGAGGAGATACAGATGCGAATTGACAGGTATTTGAGTATAAACCAAACAAAAGTAAAAAATGAGAAAAAATGAATGTAAAGAGTAAAATGATTGCAGCCGCAGTCAGCACTCTTATGCTGGCGGCTTGTAACAACGAAGAAACAGTGCCCGACAGGGAAACTGCGCAGGACATGGCGCACTTCAGCGCCACCATTGCCGGACCGGTCACACGGGTCTATAATACCGTGTGGGAGGCGGACGATGAAATAGGCATCAGCGGAAAGAGCGGCGAGGTGCAGTACACCAACGTATGTTATTTCACATCGGGAAGCAACGGGAACTTCAGCCCGAAAGGTGGGAAAATCTATTACCAGACGGACGAGGAAGTGACTTTCACCGCCTACTATCCGTGGAATGACCTGAAAGACGGTACGACCATCACTGCCGACACATGGGGACAGAAGGAACAGAATAAATTCGATTTCCTCTGGGCACAGGCAAAGGGAAGCAAGGAACACCCGGACGTGGCTTTCACTTTCGCCCACAAGATGGCGAAAGTGGTGCTTACTGTCAAATGCGGTGCTGACGTGAGCTATGAAGAAGTCAAAGCCGCCGTGTTGACACTGGACGGCTTCAAGCACGGAGGCTCGTTCAATACAGCAACGGGAACGGCAGAAGCAACCGGAAACGAGAGCGTGATGTGGGAGTTTGCCGGCAATACGGAAAATGCAGTGTATAACGCCCCATTCAAGTATGACGATACAAAGCAGACGGTTTCCTACACCCTGATACTCTTCCCGCAGACATTCGAGGCGGCTTTGCCGTTTACCGCAGAGCTGACCGATAAGCAGTCGTTTACGGCAAATCTTGATTTTACCGGGGCTAATGCAGAGATAGACGAGGAAGCCAAAAACGAATGGGTGGCAGGTCGCCAGTACAACATGGGCATCGTGTTGAACAAGACAGGCATCACGGTGGAAGGCTGTACCATCGCTCCGTGGGAGGAAGTGGACGGTGGAAATATAGATGCCCAGTAACGACAGAATGATTGTATAACAGATTGACAACAATATAACTGACAAATATGAAGAAATATTTCCTTTTTGCTGCCACTGTTCTGGCATTGGCAGCTTGTAACAAAGACGATGAGAATTTGGCAAGCGGTCCGATAGAAGCACGCATTTCTGCCGGAGTGAACACTCCTGAAACACGTGCCATCAATAACCAATGGGAACAGGATGCCATCGGAGTAATGGTGACGGAAGCACAGACCAGTAACATGGAAGAGCTTTATAAGAATGTAAAGTACACCACTACGGCAAACACAGCTTCAGCCGCCAACTTTACCGCTCCCGAAGGGCAAGGCATCTTTTTTCAGGATGCGAGTGAAACGGTTACATTCGCCGCATACGCTCCTTATCAGGCTTCGGCAGCCAATGCCCTGCCCGGTACGGATGGCGTGATTTCCGGCTCTACAGCCGACCAGTCCACCCGTGACAAGCAAAAGGCTTTCGATTACATTTATGCTTCGGGAGCGACCGCTTCACGCAGTAATCCGACGGCGGAGTTCAAAGAAGGAAACTCCTTCGCCCACAAGATGACACGCCTTGTCATCATCGTAAAGACTTCTGCACAGGACGGCTTTACAGCCGGACAGGTGACAAGCGGAACATATAGCCTGAGCGGATTGAAGCACGAAGGTACATTCGATGTGAAAAACGGGAAAGCGGCAGCCAATGCAGAAGGACAAGTAAGCGACGACTGGTCGCTTACCACGAACAGTTTGAAAACTGACGGAGAAACGGAACAGGTAACCTTTACCTCCATCCTTTATCCGCAGAGTTTGGGTAGTGCTCTTACATTCAAGGCTGTTATCGACGGACAGACTTATGTCAACCGCACAGACATCAATCCCGCTCTTGCAGCCGGAACATCCTACAGCTATACCATTACAGTGAAGAAAACCGAACTGGAAGTAAGCGGAGCTACCATCACAGACTGGGCAGGAGGTAACGAATATACCGGTGACGCAGAAATGGAATGACATACAGCCACCGCCATGCGAAAAGCGTCAGGCATGGAGAAATACCTATAATATAATATAAAAGGTGCATCGGGCGGGGTCGCTCCCGCCGGTGGCACAAATAACAACCATAAAATTGAAATAGAATAAAGATGATGAAGAATTTTTTGACCCTGAATAGCATTTTTCTGACAGCCTGCTGCCTTGCGGCAATGACTGCCTTTACAGGCTGTAAAGATAGCAATGACAAAGACAGCGAAACCGGCATCCTAAGGCCCATCGCTGAGAACGTTATCGGCAAGTGGAACATGGAGAAGAGTCAAAAGAAACAGGACGGCAAGTGGGTGGAAGATCCCATTCCCGAAGGTGAGGGACACATCTATACCATCCTCACGGACGGCACGGCGCTGAGTGCGTTTACAGCTCCAGATGGCTATACGAAGCTCAACTTGGGCGAATGGAAAGTGGACGAAGCGACGGGCAAACTGACGCTCGGCACGATGACCGTCGATGTGCTTGGTCTGGACGCGACATCGCTTGTTATGGGGCACAACGAAGCTCGTGACTCGGAAACAGGCGAAATAATGAAGGGGGAGTTCCGATGGACGTTCGCCCGCATGGACGAAAGCCAAAAGACACTGACTGAACAGTTGGTGGGTAAATGGATTCTCTCCAAAAGCTACGAAAAGAAAAACGGCGAGTGGGTGGAAAATCCCAACGGACTGCCCGACGAGGGCTGGCATCTGTACCGTGCGAACGGTACCTTTACCGCTTATTCACGCACTGGCGAACATGAACTGACAAGCGACACGAACTGGGTGGTGAACTGTACCACCGGAACAGTTCGCTGGACGGCAGAATCCGGGCAAAGCTCCACGGCGACTGTAACCATCGAAACGGACGGGACGCTCTCCGTGTTTTACGCTAATAGCTTCGACCCTGTAACGGGACAAAGTGTTGTGGGCGAGTTCAAGGATGTGATGGTACGCGCACAGGAATAAATTTCAGCTATCCCGTGCGGCAAGCGTCAGGCACGGAGAGATACCTATAATATAAGGTGCATCGGGCAGGGTCGCTCCTGCCGGTGGCACAAGAATAAACAATTAAAAAACAGAAATATGAAACGTAGAATATTACGACACAAGTTTGCTTTAGGACTGGTAGCCGCCCTGATTTTAGCTTCCTGTTCTCAGGACGAGCTGGTGGAACAAGGTACGCTGCTGCCTTATGGGAAATACCCGCTGGAGCTGACCGCCACCATAGGAGAGGCAGTCGCCACGCCTGCCACGCGCGGCACGATAGCGCATGGGACGTTCCCGGATTATGGGTTTTATGCTCTTTACAGAGTGGCAAGCAGTATCGACTATCCGGAGGAGAATGAAATCGATTGGTATTACGGCAGACTTCATTCCTCCACATATGAAATAAATGAGGATGGCACAGTGGAACCAGACCCCAATTTTTATCGTCCTTTCTATTGGAGACGTACTGATGAGATAATCTATATCTATGCCTGGTCGTGGGCTAATTTCCCCGACGAACGTAACACTTACCCACACGAGGTCTATGAGGACCAAAGAGAAGATATCAAATTTAACGAGAGCGATTACCTCTTTGCTTATGAGACCTTGACCTTCGGCGGGGACAACACGCTGCATTACCGCCATCTCACCTCGAAGGTTACCATCAACATTATGCCGTCCGAATACCTCTCGGCGCAAAATCCGGACGATGTAGAGGTCACGCTCACCACCAAAGACGTGCAATGGTATATAAAAGGAAATTTCATAGGAAGAAAGCCCAAGGAGATAGCATTGTTTGAAGCCGAGGGTCTGAAACAATCGGCAATCATCCCCTACAAGAATCCCAATCCGGCGGAGGGCGTGTACGCCACCTACGAGGCTGTCGTCATCCCTCAGACCATCACCGGAACCGGTAAGACCATAGAGATAAAGGTGGGCGAAACTACCTACTCCTACGAGGTAGAATGCTCGAAAAACCAATACACCAGCGGTGAGGAATGGATTTACAACATCACCGTCGATGCCAAAGGCTTGAACGTGAAGATGGAAGAAGGAACCGTCAACTGGGTGGAAGGCAACACGGGCAGCGGAGAAGTAGGATTGCCTTAAAAGCACAGGAATTTCATAAACGATAAAATCATAATAGTATGTTAGACAAAACTGAAAGCCCGTTAAACAAGCTTATCTTGTTAAGAGACGAACTCGCCGATACCGGAGGCAAGGAACTTCCGTTATCTTATTTCTGGTCGCCGGACATCGTTGTCCATGATTTGATGGAAGACCCTGTGGGATTCCTGAGTTGGTCGTACCTGCATGACGTGTCTCAACCCTTGCCGCCGCAAGGAGGCAACACCCTCGTTTATATACGCGCAAAAAACATTTCTTCGTCTGTCAAAACGACTTATATACATGTGTATGCGATAACTCCGGAACTATTCGAGACTCCGTCTGCATGGTTGTCCCATAAGCTGAAGACCGAGGACGGGAATGACCATGCAGTGGCAGCAAACATCGCTCCCGGAGGTTTCGGGGTTACGGACAAGCCCTTCAACCTCTGTGTCGGGAAGGGGGAATGCCCCATTTTGCTTGCCATCGCTTCGGACAGTGCGGAGGAACCGGCAGCAAAGCTCAAAGATTTCACCGACCCCGCCGATTTCGCCTATTGGGTGCGCGAGAATACTTGTGTGAGTCTGCGCATTCCTGAAACACGGTCCACAGAATTCCAACTGGACGGCACGGGTGTGTGGAGTTTCCGTCTGCATTCACCGGAGCAGGTACGCAATCTGGTGTTCCATATCGACATCAACGGCGCATTTCCGGCAGGAAGCCGTTTTGTGTGCAGCAGCCCTTTCTTCGATACGCAAAGTTTTTCTACAGAATCCGGCGGCACGAAAAAGGAAATTGTAGGAAAGGAAGTCCATCCGGGTACATACGGCGTGGTAAAAACGAAATATGAAATCAAAAAAGGCGAAGAAATACAAGGGGAAGCCATGATCCGCGTGACGGCCGGCATTCGGACGGACGCCGGCTTCCTCCCGGTAAGCGCATCCGCCATGAAGTACCTGCAAGGAGCCGGAAGCGGCCACAGCGTGGTCCGCAGCCTCGATTTGCGCAATGAAGATGACCGCAACCTGTTGCAGCAGCAATTTGTCACCAGCCGGGATTTGCAAAAGTATCCTACCTTGCGCCGGTATATCACCGATACAATCCAGAACGGCAACGATGCCATAGCGGAACTTGCCGTCAATCAAGGAAACAAGCCTGAGAACCGGATGTCAACCTATACCATGGATGACGGGCAGACTGTATCTTACATCACTTCTGTGGATTTAGAGGATGCTCCTGATTGTGCAGTGGTAAAGGCAGAAGCCATAGATACAGTCACAGGCGAGCAGGTCGGCATGAACATCGTTTCGGTTGCCGAAGCCCAAAAGACGGAAGTAAGGGTGGATATTCCCAAAGACCATAATCCGCAAGAAGTACGACTGAATACCACACTGATAGCCGTCAGGAACCGGTTGTTTCAAGGGGTGATGTGCAGCGAACGGCTGAATGGCAATGGGGCTGTCCAGACGTATGAGTTAAAAGATCCCAGCCGGAAATCCGGTGCGAACCACAAATACGTCAATGTTTCCATTGAGAACCGTTCCACTTGTTGGCAAGGGCAAGGCGAATCCGACTATACCTACAACATAAAGTCGCATTACGAACCTTCGACCAACCGAAACTCCGTTCCTTTCTTTCTGCCTATGAAAGGCAGCCTTACGTTCAAGAAGGAATTCGGGCTTTACCCTGCCGTACCCGAAGTGAGCCTTTGTGCCATGAGCAAAGACGGGAACTCAAACACAGCTATCAAGGTGTACTATCAAGACATGGACCGGAACAAGGTACAGTGGAAGTTCGAGGGCGACAAGGTTTCATGGGAGTTTCTGGAAGACTGGGGCGATTTCGTACCCTTCAATAACATACAATGCTCCAATTACCTGAAACTGGAAGCTTCCTTCAACTTCCGGACGGCAATGGGATTTATACGGGTGTATATTACCAGTGGAGAAAATCCCGGCTTGACGGGCAATTACATTACGATGGAATACATTGATTGGTGCTGGGGCTGTCTGGCTCACGGGACAAGCATCCGCATGGCCGATGGCTCGGAAAAAAACATCGAGGACATCCGTCCCGGCGATTGTTTGAAAGGACTGTCCACGCCCTCCGTCCGCGTAGAGGGTGTTACCGACAAGAAAACGGACACGATAGTTGTCATCCGTACTTCCGGAGGCAGTACATTGCGGCTGACGCACATGCACCCTGTCGAAACCAAGCGGGGAATGATACCGGCCGGAGAGCTTAATGCCGCAGATCTTATCCGCATGGAAAGCGGTGCTTGGGAAGAGCTGGACTGGTTGCTGACAGACACTGCCGAATACAAAGTGTATGAGTTGCAGACAGGGGCGGCAGACAGCATTTTTGCAAACGGCATCGTGACCGGAGGAAGGGATATGGAGAAAGTCGGGAAACCGAAAGAGCCGGATGCGGAAACATCGGTCCTTTTGCAAGAGTTCCGTGAGCTTGCCGAAAGCCTGTCCCGAAAACAACAAACAGAAAATTAACATTTTAAATACAATTAAGAATATATGCGCACATTATCCTTTATAAAGAGTGGTGTCCTGTTCCTATTGCTGGCACTGCTTCAGGGTATCCCCGCGAATGCCCAGAAACGGGAACTGAAAGCTTACCTGTTCCCCTACCTGCCCAACCAGGATGTGTTTTACCAAGACCTTGAACAGGCGTTCGAGGCGAAGTATCCGTCCATCGACCTGAAAATCGTGCTGGACGACGATTATTACTACGGCGGACTGACGGACTCCATCGCCGACGTGTATGAGATCGACTGCATTTTTCTGGATGACATGGTAGCCAAGGGGCGCATCGACCCGTTTCCCGATCCGAACTATCTGGCCACGCTCGATACATTGAACTATGACGGCGTACACAGTGTGGGAGGAACATTTTATGCCGTTCCGCACTGGATATGCAGCTACTTCATGATCTACCACAAGGACGATGCCGCCTTGCGCAACGCAGCCTATCTGAAAGACATCGAACAGGCACTCGGTACGGATAAGGAAACCCTTCTGATGGACTTGAACTCTACGCTGAGTGCGGGACAGGCCTACATCGACGGATTGCGTGATGACCGTGAGGACAAGGCCGAGATTGCCGCTGCCTTGTCGAAAGAAGAACTTGATCCGACAGGCATCTGTAACATGAAGCGCCTGTGGGCAATGATAAAAAAAGAAGCAGGGAAAGACAGTACAGTAACCCAGGTAGAATATTTTTTAAGCGGGGAGGCACGTGCCTGCATCAGCTATGCGGAAACCATGAACGAAATACTTCAAAAGGTGGATTCCTTTCCCTATTTCAAGAAAGAAAACCTGATGATACGCGACTGGCCTCTTTCGGACAACGGTTCCCGTCCGTTGGGCTGGGTGGATGCTTTGGCTGTCCGCAAAGGACTTGACCAGACAAAGACCGACGATGCGATGAAGCTTATCGACTTCCTGCTGAGCGACGAAGGTTATCACCTGGCCTTGATTCCCCGTACAAGTGAAGCTCCCCGTTACTTGCTGCCTCCTTACAGGAAGTATTACCATGACAGCGAAATCCTGCAAAAAGCTCCTCTTTACCGGGTGCTGTATCCGCTTGTGGAGAATTTCGGTCCGTTGAAACTGCCGCAAGTAACCAATGACGAAATCCAGAAAATCGGAGTCAAAGTGAAAGCGGCGTTGGGAGTGCAGGATAATTTGTTGAAAGACGGCACACGTGGAAAACATCCCGGAAGGCTATAGCCGAACGGCCGTACAGAAAAACAGCCATCCCGGACAATGGCGCAAGTCCGGAGGTACACCCGACAAAGAGTGTGTAACTGCCCCTTTCGCAAGGGGCGGTGGCACGAAACCAACTAAAAACAAGAAAGATGAAACATCGTATATTGCAAAACAAGTTTTATTTATTGGTGTCCGTCCTGCTGATGACTGCCTGCACGCAGGACGAACTGACGGAACAAGGCGACATCCTGCCCGAAGGCATGTACCCGTTGGAGATTTCATCCGTTACCCTCAGAACAGAAGTCAGTTCATCGCCGTGGGGAGCGGACGGTCCGCAGACCCGTGTCAGCGAGAGCGAAGAAGACAGGAACAGCAGCAAGTGGGACGGCGGCGAGGTAATCACCGTGCAGTTGGGCGATAACCAGACCACGACATACGAGGTGGTGGATGCGGACGGCACGCTGGAACCCACGGGTGAGCAGCTCTATTGGGCGAAACGCAACGACGACGTGACGGCATGGTATCCTGCAAATGGCACAATCAACCTTTCCAATCAATCGGGAGAGTTGGCATACGTGCTGAAAGCCACTGCGGAGAAGGCTGCATACGACAAGCCCGTTGCCCTCGACTTCTCTCACCAACTTGCCAAAATACGGGTGAAACTCGCGGGCGAAAAGGCTGGAAGTGTAACTGATGTAAAGATAGAGAGTTGCACCTATTGCACGAACACGAACGGAACGGTAAGTTTCGATGATACATCTACCGGCGAAATCACCATGTACGAAGTCGATGACAAAACCTACGAAGCCAATGTGGTGCCGGGAAAAGCAATAGAAAGGTTCAAGGTAAACAACGGTGATTGGGTAAAATTATCAAATCCCGTCACGCCCGTTGCCGGGAACTATCACGAGATAACCATCAATGCGGAAAGCAAGGATTTCACTGTCACCGGCGATTATACCATAGAAGGCGAACACAAGCCCATTATCATTACCGGGAATTACACCGTTACATTCAAAGACGCTCGTATCACTTCCGATGACCGCCCTGTTGTCAAAATAAATGACGGATGCAGACCGACACTCGTGTTCGAGGGGGAGAATGTACTGAAAGGAAACATAACATCCGGTCAAGATGATGAATACAGCATCAAGCTGGAGAACGACGCAAAACTGGCGGTTATCTCTGAAGGCACTCCTATCGGGAGCACATATAACCGAATCAGACTGAAAATTTCGGGAAATGGTGAGATGTGGGTGCAAAGCAATGGGCACGACTCCCCCGCAATCATCGTGAAGAACGGAAGTCTGGATGTATCCGGCGGGGTGGATTTGACAGCCGTGGCCACAAATATTTCATGGGGCAACATTGGTAATCTTGACTATGTACCGGCAATAGGACGAGCTATCTATGTTTCGAATGTTACCGGAGGCGAGATCACCTTAAGCAACTGTACCTTGAAACTATATGCGTGGGCAAAGGGCGACAAAGAGCCACAAAACTGGGTGACTTTAGAGAATGGCACGGTCACTCCCAATGTGGACGGTGCGTTGAGGTCTGCCGGGTGGAACACGGAAGTATCGTTGGGCAACAACGTGAAAGCCAAGAAGCTGAAAGAGAGACCCGAACTTCCTGATTGGGTGAAATAACATCGCCTTTCCGCAGTAATACAATGAGAAACGAAATATAGTATCAATGACTTAAAACAGAAAACGTATGGCAATTTTAGTAAAGCCCGTACAACGGCATAACCCCACAGATCCGGAAGCACCTCAAAAATGGTATGTAACCCAAGTAACCACCGCACAGGTGGACGAAACCCAAGTGGCGATGGACTTGGCGAAAGAAACCACCCTCAACCCCAGCGAGGCGATGATGGCGATACGCCAGCTCCGCAAGGTGCTGCTGCGCCGCCTGCTCGGTGGCGAGAGCGTAATGTGACGCAGGAGTAAAGTTTTTATCTAATTCTAAAAGAAACAGATATAAGTAAAATAAAATATTAACGCTAAAGAATAAAATATGGGCTCTATAAGAATATTAAATAGTGAGAAATTCCAACTTAAAAGTGCAACCAAGCTAATGGAAGACCTTGATGTTCTTGACGAATCTAAAAATGCTGTATGGAACATTATCCAAAATGATATTCAGAATATGTCAGAGTTTGAAATATTATCTGACGAGGATGAATGTGATATTGTTTTCATCAACATCAAAAATAAAGGTATAGCTGTCATCTCTGTTCAGGGTGGGTATGGTATGTTCCAACCTGTATATCTTCCGTTGACAGGACATTCGATGAAAGCGGTTTTGGACAAAGAAGGAATGATACATGTGTTTGCGGTTCGCGACAATCGGCTTTGGCACGTACAGGAAAAAGCCCCACATAGCAGATTGTTCACTGCGCCCGAAGAAGTGTTCTTTACTCATCCAAGCGGCTTTAGTAGAATAGAGAAACTTTTGTTGTATCAGTTTACAGGAGAAGATGGATTTATATTGGGAGTGGTTTCCCAAGTTGATAATTCATCCTATTGGATTAGTTATAGACAATGGGAAAAATGTACTAATTTTGATTTGATACAGTCTTCATTCTCATCACCAATACTTGATTTCATTGGAACAAATATGAATGATTTGAGATTGATATGTCTTTCTGATTCTTATACATCCTATTCTGTAGTCCAAAGGAAAAATTGTTTTTCGTATAGATTGGAGTTACAGAAAAAAGATAAGATACGGCAAATATATCCTTACGG
>OJPI01000487.1_pt1 | contig 29434 bp, 26 predicted proteins | sample 1598461 | NCBI WGS metagenome assembly OJPI01 (sample SAMN03922483, study PRJEB24848) | human gut metagenome | isolation source: stool sample | host: Homo sapiens | place: Germany | collected 2011-05 | reverse complement strand
CAGGGAGTATCATTAGGAACTGTACATTTGGCATTGAGTGATAAAACCGGCGTTAGCCAAGAAACCAGAGCAAGAATTAAGGCATTGGCAAAGGAGATGGATTATCATCCCAATGTAGCAGCAGCATCTTTAAAACGAAAAACAGTCCGTTTAGCGGTATGTTTTCCAAGCACAGAGGGAGATAACCAGTATTATTATCCTCAGATGTGGAGCGGATTTCGGACTTATCGGGATAGTATACCAGATTTAAATGTTTCTATTCAGGAATTTGCATATCCGGAAAATGACGGTGCTGATAAGATGGAGTTATGGAAGAGACAGAACCAGGTGCTGGATGAATTGAAAGAACTTTTAGAAAAGGGTGAGTTAGACGGTCTTGTGATTCATGGAAATCGATGCCCAATTCCTGCGCATGTTTTATATGGATATGTAGAAAAAGGGCTGGTATTAGCTTTGGTGGATACAGATATGCCGGAAAGTGGGAGACTTTTTTGCGTAAGAGCAGATTACGACTGTATCGGCAGAACCATGGCAGAAATAATAATGGATCGCATCCCTTCCTGTGGAAGTGTTTTTATTTGCGCAGGCATACAAGAATATCCATCGCATCATCGCATTGAACAGGGATTTACTTCATATATGCGGGAAAATGGCTATGAAAATATTATTTATAGGGATCATTCAAATCAAATTTGTGAAGAAAACTATAAAAATATACTGTCCTATGTTAGACGTCCGGATGTGGCTGCAGTGTGCAGTGTTTCTTCTCGTGCCAGCATAATGCTGGCGCGGGCATTGCAGGAAAGTGGAAAAGCTGGAAAACTGGTAGCTGTGGGAAGTGACCTTTTTGAGGAAAATAAGCAGGCACTGCGTTCTGGAGTATTTCAGAATCTGATTCAAAAAAATCCGTTCGCACAGGCTTTTATGGCGACTCGAATGTTAGTAGATTATTTGTTGAAGGATGTAAAACCAGAGGAGAGTTTTGTTGTTGGAAGCCAGGTGGTATTTCGCAGCAATTTGTGTTTATTTGAAAAAAATTCGGTTCGTTTTCTAGAATAATAATACGGATTCTGTATATCAGAAAGGAGCTGTGATTTGTGAAGGAAACACCATTAAACGGACGGATGCTGGCAGGCGGCTGTCCAGATGGACAGGAATATAATACTCAGCTTTTGTATTTTACCTGCTCGTCTCTTGGGGAGAGCGGAGACAGAGTTTATATGATAAGTGATCAGGGGGGAAGCCCCAATGTGATAGTAAAGGATCTGTTTACCGGAAAAGAGAAGGTTCTTACACAGAATCAGGCAGGTACTTTAAAGAGCTATGTGTATTTTGATGGAGAGAAGAACCGGGGGCTGGGGAAGGCCAGTGTCTGTCTCGATTATGTAAGGGAAATCATTTATTTTATTCAGGATGATAAAATATGCAGGGCAGACCGGGATGGAAGGATTACTGTGCTGAACCGGATACCGGACGAGCGAATGACGGCATTTACTCATGTCAGTGCAGATGGAAAGCGCCTTTGTGTCCCTATGACAGACGGCAGATGTCTGGATTTTGATCCGGAAACAGAGGGAACCGGGCTTGACCGGCGTCCGATTTATGATATTGACGGACGGGTGCAGGAGGAAAATTTAAACAGCTATCTCTGTGTTTATGATACAGAAACAGGAGAGCTGCTGTTTGAAAAAACAGTTCCGAAATGCTGGATTACCCATGTGCAATTTCATCCAATCAATCCGGAAATTATTATGTATAACCATGAGTGGCCCAGCTTTGACTGCGGGATCCGGCGTATCTGGATGTATGACCATGAAACGGATTCTCTGATTCGTGTCCGCACAGAGGGAAGCGATACTCTGGGGAATCCAAGAGGCTTTGCACGAAGAGCGGAGGATTGGGTCTGCCATGAGATGTGGAGTGATGACGGAACTCAGATTATTTATCATGGCGGCTATGCAGACGGGCCGGCTATGGTGGGCCGGTATGAGCTGGCTACAAAGAGGTACTGGGAAATTGCTTTGCCGGATGATTACAATGCCTATGGCCATTTTACTATGGATCACAGGGGAAACCTGGTGTGCGACGGGTATTTTAAATATCCCTGGGAGGTAAAGCGGGTTCGGGAAAACAGTACAGATAACGGGCCGGATCCACATAAAAAGGATGCGGAGTATATCTGCAAGGTCATTCCGGACTGGGAAAAGGGAACTCTGACCTGGATTCCTCTTTGCAAACATGAAAGTGACTGGCTGGGGCAGGATGCCCACCCTCATCCCATATACAGTCATACGGGAGACAGGATCTTCTTTAACAGCCGGATGGAACGCTCGGTAAAGGTTTACTGTGTTTCAGCAAGAACGCCTCAGAGGGTTGAGGAAGAATAGAATAGAAGTGTGAATGGCGGCAGTTTGAAGCATTTGCTTGGAACTGCCGCATTGTTGTATTTGCAGAAAAGAGATTTCTGTGGGGGAATAATTTCTATAGGGGACTCTTGAGCCATGATGCGAAAAATTTTTAGGATAATCCATGGCGAAGATTGTGCATTTTCGGAGGGAAAAGGCGAATTCTGCACAATTCATGGCGAAGATTGTGCATTTTCAGAGGGAAAGGACAAATCCTGCACAATCCATGGGGGAGATTGTGCATTTTCGAAGGGAAAGGACGAATCCTGCACAATCCATGGGAGAAATTTTGCATTTAAGGAAGAAAAGAGAGGATTCTGCACAATCTAGGAGAGAGATTTTGCATTTAGGGGGAAAAAGAGCGGATCCTGCACAAAACACAGAGTGTTGACTGTCGAAACCTTAAAAAATAGATGTTCAAACATCTGTATTTTGAGGGCATACGGAGAGAACACGTGCCAGTGTCCCTTTATTTAACGGAAATAAGAAAAGAAATAGGAAAACTTCTGAAGCAGAAACAAAAAGAGAAAATTTATGATACAATTGGAAACAGGTATGCCGTTAGAGTACGTGATAGTTTGACGGAATACAAAGCCTTGAAAAAAGGCAGAGCCAGGAAGATGAACGAAGTTTGGAAGGAATACAAAGGCAAAGAGGGAAATACGAAAACCTGGAAAGATAGAGGAATTGAATACTATGAGAGAAATCAGTTTGTTTATTGCAATGAGTCTTGACGGTTATATTGCAGATAGCCGCGGCGGTGTGGATTGGCTAACGGGTCAGAAAGAGGATGGAGAGATGATAGATACCTATTCTCTGTTTATTAGAGATGTGGATACAGTACTGATGGGCTGGAATACCTACCATCAGATTGTAACAGAGCTGTCACCGGAACAGTGGATATACGAGGGCTTGAAGACCTATGTATTTACGCATTCGGAGCATCTGTCTTCCGATGAGATCTGCTTTACGGACAGGGAACCAGAAGAACTTTTGGAGGAATTGAGGCAGCAGGAAGGAAAGAAAATCTGGATTTGCGGGGGAGCAAATCTTGTGGGGCAGCTGAGAGGAAAGGGATTGATTGACGAGTATTATATTTCTGTGATTCCCACACTTTTGGGAGACGGCATTCGCCTTTTTAAAGACAAGAGCACAGAACAGAAGCTGGAGCTGGTAAGTACACAAAATTATAATGGAATTGTGGATTTGGTTTATAAAAGAAGAGCGAATTCCACGGGTGCGTAATGGTTCCTATTTTACATTCCGTGCAAAACGTGTATAATAAAGATCACGGGAAAAATTTATAACGGAGAGAATGAAATGAGAAGAACCTATTTAATCGACAGCGAGAATATCAACGATGTGTGGGTGGAGCTTCTGCAGGTACTGGAGGATAGGGATGAGATTCTGGTATTTTATACAGATAAAAGCGCACACATGGGCTATGATAGAATCGTTTGTCTGATGGAACAAAAGCGAGGGGCGGTTCACTGGATCAAGTGTTTTGAAGGGCAGAATGCCCTGGATTTTCAGCTGGTGACAGAGCTGGGAAGCTGTCTGTCTCAGAATGGCAGCCGGGAATATATCATTGTTTCCAATGATACCGGATATGACGCTGTAGTTCGTTACTGGCAGCAGAAGGGATGCTCTGTGCGGAGAATTAAGGGTACAGATTGTGAGAAGGGAGCGCCGGAGGAAAGACGCCAGGAAGAGAAGGCAGAGAAAGCCGTATCAGAAAAGAAGGGCCGAAACAATAAGTCTGAAAAGGCTGGAGCTGCAGCGCGTGTTCACGGAGAGGAGCCGGCCGCTCAAAAATCCTGTGCAGAAAAAAATTGCGGAGAGGAGCCGATTCTCCAAGAATCCTGCGCAGCAGGAAATCACAGGAAAGGACAGGAGAAATCGGAATCCTGTGCAGCTGGAAACCGCAGAGAAGAACAGGAAAAATCAGAATCCTGCGCAGTGGAAAATCACGGAGAAAAGCCGGGAAAATCAGCATCTTCTGCAAAGAAGGTTCGTAGGAAAAAGTCTCCGAAGGCAGTATCTGCAGAGAACGGGCGCGGAGAAATGAGAGAAGCGGAAGCTTGTGCAGAGGACATCTGCGGAGAAATGAGAAAAGTGGAAGCTTGTGCAGAGAACAGCTGCGAAGAAATGTCCCCAAAGGAAGTGTCAGCGGGAAAGGACGAAGCAGAAGGCGAGGGAAGCTGCGGGCAGACCACTTCTGAGGGAAACGGCAGAAAAAAGAGAAAAAACAGACGAAAAAAAACACAAAAAGAGAAGAAGGAAGAATGCCGGGAGTTCGCTGAGGAGGATACCCTGGTTTTTACGGAGGAACCAGAGCCGTTCGAAGACGACGAAGCTGTTTTAGAGCAGGAGCTCATTGGAGACGGAGAGGAAGACAGGGAAAACGGCGAAGCAGAAACAGAAGAAAAACACAATGGCGGCGGCGCTGACTGGAAGGAAGAGCTTTTGAAGATTTTCCGTCGAACAGGAAGCCGGGAGCCGGAGGAGGATCGGAGATTTCTCCTGGAGCTTTGCAAAACCCTGAAGCTTTCGAATATGTCTCTGGTTCACAATGTGATGGAGTATCATTTTGGTCTGGCAACTGGAAACGGAATTTATCGTTTTATTCGAGAAAATCCTGGCTGCCGGGGAGAACTTTCCGCCGGATACAGCAACAACAAAAAGGAAAGAGAACGCCGGTATCTGGAGCTGATTCTGGCACGCAGTGAAATGAGCCTGCAGGAAGGAGATGTGGATCAAATTCTGAAGATTCTTAACGGGGTACCCAAGAAGAATCTGAATGGGATTCATTCAGCTTTGCTGCGCCGGTTTGGGCAGGAGGATGGAGGAAGCTTTTATGCGGTTCTCCGAAATCATGTAAAGATTATCCGGGCACTGTAGAGTTGTGGGAGTTTTTGCAGAGTGAATGATTCAACAATAACACGTCTGGATAGATGCGGAACTATTATAGAAAGAAAAAGGCTCGCAGGAGAGACTGGGAGAACGCCGGTAAAGGCTCAGAAAAAGAATAAAATATAAAGAATAAACGCAAAAGGCCAGAGGCCGCTGCAGATGATACTTGTCTTATTTGCAGCGGCGCTGGCCTTTATTTTTCTTTATTTCAGAGGAAAATCTCTTGCTCTGACTACAGATTCTTATTCTTTTCAAAAAGAATCAGCAGCCCCTTTAACATCAGAGCCTCATCATACTGGATTTGATGGCGGCACAGAGGCATAATAAAGCGGGACAGTCCTCCGGTGGCAACCAGAGAAGCAGGCTGCCCCAGTTCTTCTTCAATCCGGTCAATCAGGCCGTCGATCATGCCGGCATTGCCGTACATAATTCCGCTTCTCATACAGTCAATGGTATTTTTTCCGATGACCTTTTTGGGAATATCCAGGCTGATAGAGGGAAGCTGGGCGGTTTTGCTGCTTAAGGTATCTAGGGAAATACGAAGTCCAGGCAGAATGGTTCCTCCGATATAATTGCCGGCCGGATCTACCACAGACATAGTGGTGGCAGTTCCCATATCAATGACGATGATGGGGCAGGGATAATCCCGAATAGCAGCGACAGCATCAACAATCAGATCGCTGCCGACGGTTTTCGGGTTGTCCATAAGAATATTCATGCCGGTTTTGATGCCGGATCCAACCAGCATGGGGTGATGGCCCAGGATTTTCTTTACGGCTGAGGAAATGGCGGCATTCAGAGGAGGCACAACAGAAGAAAGAATAGAGCCCTCAATATCAGCTGTGCAAATGCCGTGAATTTCCAGAATATTTTTAATATTTATGGCATATTCTGTGCTTGTTTTATTGTGATTGGTGGTCAGGCGTTCAACAAAATATGTTTTTTCTGAGTCAATGCAGCCTACCACAATATTGGTGTTTCCCATATCCAGTGCTAAAATCATTGGAAAAGCTCCTTTCCCGATTCCTGAAGGGAACCGGCAGAATCTGTGTATTTTCAGGCAGAAAACGAACCGCAAAAAGCAGTTGTTTTGCACACTCATCCTATCATATTTTACAGGGAAACACAATCGGAATCCCTTTTAAATACGCAATTTTTGTGCTATACTGATTCCATTGCAAATGTTTGCCGGGGCAGGCTCCGGCGATAAAATCAGGAGGGACTAATGCTGAAAGGAAAGACAGTAGTTCTTGGCGTAACAGGCGGAATTGCCGCCTACAAAATAGCCGGCCTGGCAAGTATGCTGGTAAAGCAGCATGCAGATGTGCAGGTGATTATGACAGAAAATGCAACGAATTTTATTACTCCTACTACCTTTGAAACATTGACAGGGAACAAATGTCTGGTTGATACCTTTGACAGAAATTTTCAGTTCCAGGTGGAACATGTAGCTCTGGCCAAGCGGGCGGATATTTTCATGATTGCCCCGGCGACAGCCAATGTGATTGCAAAGGTGGCCCACGGGCTGGCAGATGATATGCTGACAACTACATTTTTGGCTTGCAAAAAACCGAAATACATTGTTCCGGCCATGAATACCCAGATGTATGAAAATCCCATCACTCAGGATAATATGGATATCTGCCGCAGATATGGGATGCATGTGGTGGAACCGGCCAGCGGATATCTGGCCTGTGGGGATACAGGAGCAGGAAAGATGCCGGAGCCGGAGCTTTTGATGGAATATATTATGCAGGAGCTGGCCTTCGAAAAGGATATGGCGGGGAAAAAAGTCCTGGTAACAGCCGGTCCCACCAGGGAAGCCATTGATCCGGTTCGTTATATTACCAATCACTCCACCGGGAAAATGGGCTATGCCATTGCGCAGGCAGCTGCCAGACGGGGCGCGGAAGTGACTCTGGTAAGCGGGCCGGTCAATTTAAAGGCCCCTCTTGGTGTGAATCTGGTGCCGGTGACAAGCGCCGGGGAAATGTTTCAGGCAGTAACTGAAGCAAGCAGCAGTCAGGATGTGATTATTAAGGCGGCAGCTGTGGCTGATTACCGCCCAAAATATGTGGGAACAGAGAAAACAAAGAAAAAAGACGGGGATATGAATCTGGAAATGGAACGGACAGATGATATTCTTGCATGGCTGGGGAACCACAGACAGACGGGCCAGGTACTCTGCGGATTTTCCATGGAGACAGAAAATATGCTGGAAAATTCTCAGGCAAAACTGGAGAAGAAGCATGTAGATATGATTGTTGCCAATAATTTAAAGACAGCCGGGGCAGGCTTTGGAACAGATACGAACGTTGTGACCATAATTACTAAAGAAGGGGCAGAGGAGCTGGCTATGATGACAAAGGAACAGGTGGCTCATCAGCTTTTGAACCGGATTATGGACAGATTCTGAGGCTGAAAGGCAAGAAACTTCAGGAAGTGATCATTATGCCCTGGAACCCTGTTGCCAGAGCTGGATTTCTCTGGTACAATCATGGATTGAAGAGAAATTTGCGCAGCAATCGATCTGTGCAGCAGAGCTTTAATCAGAAGATTTGGAGGACAGACTTTTGTCAAATATAGCAGAAGAGATAAAAAAACGAAGAACATTTGCCATTATTTCCCATCCGGATGCAGGTAAAACCACATTAACGGAGAAATTCCTGCTTTACGGAGGCGCCATTAACCTGGCAGGAACCGTAAAGGGAAGAAAAGCTGCCAAGCATGCAGTTTCTGACTGGATGGAGATTGAGAAGGAGAGAGGAATTTCTGTTACCTCGTCTGTAATGCAGTTTGAATATGACGGATACTGCATTAATATTCTGGACACACCGGGACATCAGGATTTCTCAGAGGATACCTACCGTACCCTGATGGCAGCAGACAGTGCCGTCATGGTAATCGACGGCTCCAAGGGTGTTGAGGCGCAGACCATTAAGCTGTTTAAGGTTTGTGTGCTGAGAGGAATTCCGATTTTTACTTTTATCAATAAAATGGACCGGGAAGCGAGAGATCCCTTTGAGCTGATGGATGAAATTGAAAATGTCCTGGGAATCCGCACCTGCCCCATTAACTGGCCGATTGGATGCGGAAAGAATTTTAAGGGCGTTTACGATCGCCATACCAAGGAAATTACCACCTTTACAGCAGCTATGGGAGGCGCGAAGGAGGTAGCGACTCAGAACTATGGTCTGGATGCGCCGAATCTGGATGATGTGATTGGATATTCCTACCATGAACAGCTTTTGGATGAGATTGAGCTGTTAGACGGCGCTGCAGATGAGTTTGATATGGAGCGGGTAAGCAGAGGAAACCTGTCTCCGGTATTTTTTGGTTCTGCCCTGACTAACTTTGGTGTGGAAACCTTCCTGCAGCATTTCCTGAAGATGACATCTTCCCCCCTGCCGAGAAGAACTCTGACCGGGGAGATTGATCCGTTTAAAGAGGATTTTTCCGCCTTTGTATTTAAGATTCAGGCCAATATGAACAAGGCCCACAGAGACAGAATTGCTTTTATGCGGATTGTTTCCGGAAAGTTTGAAGCAGGCATGGAGGTGAATCACGTCCAGGGCGGCAAGAAGCTGCGCCTGTCCCAGCCGCAGCAGATGATGGCTCAGGACAGAAAGATTGTAGAAGAGGCCTATGCCGGAGATATTATCGGTGTATTTGATCCTGGTATTTTTTCCATTGGAGATACCCTCTGCAAATCCAGTGAAAAGTTTGAATTTGAGGGAATCCCCACCTTTGCGCCAGAGCATTTTGCAAGGGTGCGCCAGATTGACACCATGAAGAGAAAGCAGTTCTTAAAGGGCGTCAGCCAGATTGCCCAGGAGGGTGCGATCCAGATCTTCCAGGAGTTTAATACTGGTATGGAGGAGATTATTGTAGGCGTAGTTGGTGAACTTCAGTTTGAGGTTTTAACCTATCGTCTGGAAAATGAATACAACGTAGAGGTAAAGCTGGAGAAGCTGCCTTATGAATATATCCGCTGGATTGAGAATAAAGAAGAAGTGGATGTGGCAAGAATTCAGGGTACCTCCGATATGAAACGGATCAAGGATCTGAAGGATAATCCGCTGCTTCTGTTTGTCAACAGCTGGAGCGTGGGTATGGTAGAAGAGAGAAATCCGGGACTGAAGCTGTCTGAGTTTGGAAGAAGCTAAGAGGCTTTGGAAGACAGGTATTTCCGTATAGTGAGACAACAGATCATTGGCATCATGAAAGGAGACAAAGATTATGAGCAAGATTGATGAAGTAAGAGCTGCTATGGTAGCAGCCATGAAGGCAAAGGATAAAGTGAGAAAGGATTCTCTTTCTATGCTGCTGTCTGCTTTAAAGAACGCGGAGATTGACAAGCGTTCTCCCCTGACAGAGGAAGAGGAAAATGCTGTAGTGAAAAAGGAACTGCGTCAGAGTAAGGAAACCTATGATCTGGCTCCTGAGGAACGCCAGGATATCAGAGAGGAAATGGCAGCAAGAATCGCTGTTTACAAGGAGTTTGCACCGGAGGATATGAGTGCGGAGCAGATTGCCCAGGTGATTCAGGAGGTGCTGGCAGAGCTGGGAATTGAAAAGCCCGTTGGCGCAGATAAGGGAAAAATCATGAAGGTTCTGATGCCCAGAGTAAAGGGGAAAGCAGACGGAAAGCTGGTGAATGAGACACTGGCTGGCATGATGAAATAAAAAGAAAGGGGTTTTTACAATGTACAGAGAAAAAATTGATGCGTTTATTGATGCCCACCGTCAGGAGCTGGTGGAGGACGTCTGCGAACTGTGCAGAATTAACAGCGAAAAAATGCCTGCTGAGGAGGATATGCCATTTGGTCCTGGGGCGGCTGAATGCCTGGACGCAGCGCTGGATATGGCAGAGGGATATGGCTTTGATACCACCGATTATGACGGATATGTAGGCTGCATTGATTTAAATGACAAGCCCCGCCACCTGGATATTCTGGCTCATCTGGATGTAGTTCCTGCCGGAGAGGGCTGGACTGTGACAGAGCCTTTTGAGCCTGTTGAAAAAGACGGAAAGATCTACGGACGGGGAACTGCCGATGACAAGGGTCCGGCGATTGCTGCTCTTTATGCTATGCGTGCGGTAAAAGAGCTGGGGATTCCCTTAAAGAAGAATGTCCGTCTGATCCTGGGTACCGATGAGGAATGCGGAAGCTCTGACATTGAATACTATTACAGCAAAGAACCAGAGGCTCCCATGACCTTTTCTCCGGATATTGAATACCCGGTTGTAAATGTGGAAAAGGGACGTCTTCCAGGACATTTCACAATGAATTTTGAGGTTTCTGAGGCTCTTCCGAGACTGGTAAGCCTTAAGTGCGGAACTAAGATTAATGTGGTTCCCGGAAAAGCGAAGGCAGTGGTAGAGGGCTTTGAGGACGGCGTTTTGGAGGCTGCGGCAAAGGCGGCAGAAGAAAAGACAGGCGTTCATTTTACCATGGAAGCCAAAGACGGAGCAGTGGAGATTACCGCAGAAGGAAAGGGAGCTCATGCATCTACGCCTCAGGAGGGAGTTAATGCTTTGACCGGACTTCTGGAGCTGCTGACCGGACTTCCCTTTGCTGCCTGCCCGCAGGTGGATGGCCTGAAGAAGATTGCAGCCCTGATGCCTCACGGGGACTTCTACGGAAAGGGACTGGGCGTGGATATGGAGGACGAGCTGTCAGGACGTCTGACTCTGGCATTTACTATGCTGACTGTTGACGCAGCTTCCCTGGATGGAGAGTTTGACAGCCGTGTTCCGGTATGCGGAAACGAAGACAATGTTCTGAAGGTGATTCAGGAAAAGATGAAAGAGAACGGAGGCGTTCTTCTGAACGAAACCATGACTCCTCCTCATCATGTAGACGGCGATTCTGATTTTGTCAGAACACTCTTAAAGGCATTTGAGGATTATACAGGAATCAAGAGTGAATGTCAGTCTACCGGAGGCGGTACCTACGTTCATCACCTGAAAAACGGCGTTGCATTTGGCGCTGCCATGCCGGGCAGAGACAACAATATGCATGGAGCAAATGAGTTTGCGCAGACAGACGATCTGGTAATCAGCGCAAAGATTTTTGCTCAGGTTATTGTAGATTTGTGCAGCTAAGGCGAACAAGCTTATAGGGAAATCCAAGGATGCGGAGGATCAGATTCTTCCTACAGCTGTAGGAAGGCTGCTTTTCCGCATCCTTTTTATAAAAACAAGGAAACAGCAAATGAGGTGCAGTGAATGAACAGTCTGAAAAAACTATTTGCCCAGGTGGATATGACAGAAGGGCGTCCCTGGGAAAAAATTGTACTATTTACGATTCCTATGATTATCGGCAATGTGGCTCAGCAGCTCTACAATACCGTAGACAGTATTGTTGTAGGCCGGTATGTGGGAGATAATGCTCTGGCAGCAGTGGGAAGCGCCAGCCCGATTTTGAATCTGCTGCTGGTGCTGTTTATCGGAATTTCTATGGGAGCCAGCATCATGGTTTCCCAGTATTTCGGATCACGGGACAGAGAAAATCTTTCCCGCACAATTGGAAGCGTGCTGACTTTAACAGCAGCTTCTTCCATATTTTTGGTGATTGCAGGTTCTGTGGCGATTCGGCCGATTCTGGAACTTTTAAATACGCCTGCCAGTATCATAGACTGGTGCTCTGATTATCTTTTTATTATGATGTATGGAATTGCCGGAGTCGCATATTATAATATTCTCTGCGGCGTTTTAAGAGGTCTGGGCGATTCTTTTTCTGCTTTGGTTTATCTGGTGGTCGCTACAGTGATCAATATTATTCTGGATCTGTGGTTTGTAGCAGGATTAAATATGGGTGTGCCAGGGGTAGCTCTGGCTACGGTGATTGCTCAGATGATTTCTGCAGTTCTGTGTTTTTTGAAGCTTCGGAAAATGAAGCATTTATTTGATTTAAAGGCATGCTATTTAAAGCCTCACCGGGAAAATATTGCAACGGTAGTACGGCTGGGCGTTCCCAGCGGAATTACCCAGGCCATTTTTTCTCTGGCTATGGTTGTAGTGCAGTCTCTGACTAACAGCTTTGGAGAAATGGTGATTGCCGCCAATGTTATTATTATGAGAGTGGATGGATTCGCCATGATGCCTAACTTCTCCTTTGGTACAGCAATGACTACCTATTCTGGACAGAACGTAGGCGCGAAAAAGCTGGATCGGGTGAAGACGGGAGCAAAACAGGGTACTCTGATTGCAGTGGGAACCTCTGCTGCCATTACAGCGGTTATTCTGCTTTTCGGCCGTCATCTGATGGCGATTTTTACCTCCACCTCGGAGCTGGTTACGTTAAGCAACAACATGATGCGGGTTCTTGCTCTGGGATATCTTGCCATGGCAGTGACCCAGAGTCTGTCCGGCGTTATGCGGGGAGCCGGAGATACCATGACGCCTATGTGGATTTCTCTGATTACGACGGTAGCCATCCGGGTGCCTCTGGCCTACGGAATTGCCTGGATGACCAGAACGCCTGAAATGCCGGGAGGCTGGTACGCCTGCATCTGGATATCTCTTCTGGTTTCTTGGGTTCTGGGCGCTGTGATTACGGCTGTGTTCTATCGCTGGGGAAAGTGGAAGGAAAAGGCGCTGGAGTAAGAATTTAGAATAACCAGAATTGACACAGGGCAGAAACCGAAATATAATACCACCAAAGCAGGAAATGCCTGAAGAAAAATCCAGGGCAGAGAATTCTTGAACAAAAAGAGAAAACAGGAGGATTTTGAAAATGGCAGATATTTATACATCCGTAGATCAGCTGGTGGGAAAAACACCGCTTCTGGAGCTGACAAATCTGGAGCGGCAGTTTGGCTTAAAGGCAAGACTTCTGGCAAAGCTGGAATATCTTAATCCGGCCGGTTCTGCAAAGGATCGGGTTGCAAAATACATTTTGAATGATGCAGAAGAAAAGGGAATTCTGACAAAGGATTCTGTGATCGTTGAGCCGACCTCCGGAAATACAGGAATTGGCCTGGCTGCAATCGCAGCGGCCAGAGGATACCGTGTGATAATTGTGATGCCAGATTCCATGTCAGCGGAGAGACGTCTTCTGATGACTGCTTACGGTGCAGAGCTGGTTCTGACTGAAGGAGCAAAGGGAATGGGGGGAGCGATTGCAAAGGCAGAGGAGCTGGCAAAGGAAATCCCAGGAGCTTTTCTGGCAGGGCAGTTTGTGAACCCGGCTAATCCCAGGGCTCATTTTGAGACAACAGGGCCGGAAATCTGGGAGGATACAGACGGAGCAGTGGATTTCTTTGTGGCAGGAGTAGGAACCGGAGGAACCATAACGGGAACAGGAAGTTATTTAAAATCTAAGAAGCCCCAGGTTCAGATTGTGGCAGTGGAGCCGTCGGATTCCCCAGTTCTTTCCCAGGGAAAGGCAGGCGCTCACAAGCTTCAGGGCATAGGAGCTGGTTTTATACCGGAGATTCTGGATACCACGGTTTATGATGAGGTGATTCCAGTGACCTCTGAGGATGCCTTTGAGACCGGGCGGATGCTGGGAAAAAGAGAAGGTGTTCTCGTCGGAATTTCTTCCGGCGCAGCGCTCTGGGCTGCCATAGAAGTGGCAAAGCGACCGGAAAATGAGGGAAAAACCGTGGTTGTACTGCTTCCGGATACGGGAGACCGGTATCTGTCTACAGAAATGTACGCAGAATAAGAAAGGAAAAGAAAATGAACGCTGTCAGCACCTATCAATCGCCGCTGGGGGAGCTTCTTCTGGCGGCAGATGAGGAAGGCTTAACCGGGATGTGGTTTCAGGGACAGAAGTATTTTGCAGCAGGGCTGGGAGAAGAAACGGAACCCCGGGGGCTTCCTGTTTTTGAGGAGGCAAAGCGATGGCTGGATCTGTATTTTCAGGGAAAGCAGCCGGATTTTTTTCCTGCGCTGCATATGCAGGGAACACCATTTCAGAAGCTGGTATGGGAGCTTCTTCTGCAGATTCCTTATGGGGAAACCATAACCTATGGGGAACTTGCCGGACAGATCGCAGCGCAGCTGGGCAGAACCTCCATGTCTGCTCAGGCAGTAGGCGGCGCCGTGGGACATAATAAGATTTCTATTCTGATTCCCTGCCATCGCGTGGTTGGCAGGGATCAAAACCTGACTGGATATGCCGGAGGGCTGGAACGAAAGAAATGGCTGCTGGAGCTGGAGAAGGGAAAACATCCGGTTTTTCCCTGGAACTGCAAGGGGCTCAGCTAGCGGCCGGTTTTATTTTCGGCTCTCCACTGACGGGGAGAGATACCGTAGACACTGCGGAAGGCCCTGGAAAAATGAAGCTGATTCGGGTAGCCCACAGCATTTCCGATATCGCCAATGGAAAGCTCTGTCAGCTTCAGCAGCTCCGTTGCTCTTGTCATACGGTAGCTGATTAGAAATTCCTGGGGGCTTTTTCCTACGGCTTCCCGAAAAATTCTTCCGAAATAGCTGCGGTTCAGATTGCAGAAAGCAGCAATATCTTCTACAGAAATATCATTCTGAAAATTTTGTTCAATAAAAGAAGTCGCTTCTCTGATATAAAAATCCCGGAGTGTTCCTGTTTTTGGAGGCTTTCTGCTGGAAGAAGAGCGAGTGATGCAGTCTAAAAGCAGATAGAGCTTTCCTATCAGATGCAGAGGCGGCATTTCCGGATGCTGGGCGATATAAAGAATCAGCTGCTTCAGCTCTGCAGAAATATCTCTGGCATTGGAATGATAGATGGGATGCTCTGGAGAGAGGCCAGCTAAATCAAGAGCCTCCTTTACACGAAGTCCGTCAAATTCTACCCACGCATATTCCCAGGGGTGTTCCTGATCGGCGCAGTAGGTGGTAACCTGATGGGGAAAAATCAGAAAACCTTCTCCACTTCGTACAGGATAGCTTCGGGAAATACCGCCGGAATCCTCGGCAGTAAGTACTCCTGTGCCGGATATCACATAGTGAAAAAGATAGTGATTGCGTATGTGAGGCCCGTAGGAGTGAAGCGGACAGCAGGCTTCCCAACCATATTGGTATAAACCAAGATCAACAAAGTTTTCATTGGGAAAGACGGAAAAGAGATAATCGGACATAACTGGGATCTTCCTTTCTGAAAAAAGTAAAACATCACAAAAATAAGGGCATCAGCTCCGAAAAATTGACGAATTTGTCATGAATCGGAGCTTTTTTTGTTGGAAAAATATGGATTAATTTTATTATATACCAAAATGCGACTAGACATCAAGCAGAGAAGAAAAAAGTTGTATTTTGATATAAAAGTAGTAAAATCCCTGTATTTACGTCTGAGAGCGGGTCAGGTATCATAGATGGTAGAAAGAACGCGCGGATATTTCTCAATAATACGAATCAGACCACACTTACAGGGGGTATATGATGCATAAGAGAGCAAAAAAAGGAATGAGATTTTGTGCAGTCGTGCTGCTGGCACTCCTTTCTCTGACCGGATGTGGCAGCAAAGAAACTGCGGACGGAAAAGTAAAGCTGTCTTTTCAGATATGGGATACGGCTCAGAGAGCAGGAATGCAGGCAGTGATTGATGAATATGAGAAGACACATCCGAATGTAACGATTGATCTTCAGGTGACCAGCTGGGATGAATATTGGACAAAGCTGGATGCGGCAGCAGAATCCAACCAGCTTCCGGATATTTTCTGGATGCATACGAATCAGATTTTGAAATATGCAGACTATGGAATGCTGGCTGATGTGACTGAGCTTTATGACGATGAGGATCCAGAGTATTATGAGAAGCATTTTTCTGAAATTTCTCTGGGAAATGCCAGAGGCTCTGATGGCAGACTTTACGGAGTTCCCAAGGATAAGGATACCGTGGGACTGGTATACAACAGAGCGCTTTTTGATCAGGCAGACGTAGCTTATCCAGATGAAACATGGACCTGGGACACACTTTGTGAAGCCTCTGCCCAGATCTATGAAAAGACCGGAAAATACGGCTACATGGCATACGCAGATGAGCAGCTGGGATACTGGAATTTTGTTTATCAGGCAGGCGGCTGTATTTTAAATGAGGACAAGACAAAGGCAGGTTTTCTGGAACCGGCAACCAGAAAAGCCATGGAATTCTATGTGAATCTTCAGAAGGAGCCATGGTGTCCGGACCAGAATTATTTTGCAGAAACAGCTCCGGGAAATGCCTTCTTTTCTGGACAGGGAGCGATGTATCTGGAAGGAAACTGGAATCTGATGTCTCTTCGTGAGAATAATGCAGAAATGGAAGGAAAGTGGGATGTTGCTGTGCTTCCAAAATGTCCGGATCCGGAAAAAGGCGACGGAAGAGCCACGATTTCCAATGGGCTTTCCTATGCAACAGGAGCTCATGGCAAAAAGCTTTCTCATGCCCTTGATTTTTTGAAATTCTGTGGTTCTGAGGAGGGACAGAGAGTGCAGGGACTGTCCGGTGCGGCGATTCCGGCCTATGAGGGGCTGGAGGATACCTGGATCAGCGCATTTGACAAATTTGATTATAAAATGAACGTAGAGAAATGCACAGAGATGTTTGCCTATGGTGTTCAGAGTGTGAATAATGCATCCAGACCGAACTGGAAGACACAGGTGAATGATACGCTTTTGAAGATTTACAGCGGCAGTCTGACCCTGGATGAGGGACTGGCAAGGATGCAGCAGCTGGTAGATGAAGCGGCAGAGCCGTAAAGGAGGAAGGAAGCATGGGAAGAAAAAGAGGTTTAAGCGATGAGGCAAAATGGGGGTATCTGCTGGTAGCGCCCACAATCATCGGTCTGATCGTTCTGAATGTATATCCGTTTATTCAGACCCTGATTTTAAGCTTTTCCACCACCCATCCATTTGGATTTTATGAGATCAGCGGAATTGGAAATTATGTAAAAATGTTTTCCAGCCAGGAGTTCTGGAAAGCAACCTGGAACTCTGTCTATTTCTGTATTTTAACGGTGCCGGTAGGGATTTTTCTGGCTCTGGTAACAGCAGTGCTGCTGAATGCGAAGATTGCAGGAAAGACTGCCTTCCGCGCCATCTATTTTCTGCCGATGGTAGTTGCGCCGGCAGCAGTGGCTATGGTTTGGAAATGGATTTTTAATGCAGAATACGGTATTATCAATCAGATTCTGGGAAGCCGGGTGAATTGGCTGACCAATCCGAAGCTGGTGCTTCCGGCAACGGCAGCTGTGGCAGTGTGGAGCTCTGTAGGCTACGATGCAGTGCTGCTTTTGTCCGGAATCCAGAATATTTCCAAAAGCTATTATGAGGCAGCTGATTTGGACGGAGCTACGAAAATTCAGCAGTTTTTTTTCATCACCCTTCCTATGGTTTCACCTACCCTGTTCGTGGTTTTAATTATGCGGTTGATGGCTTCATTGAAGGTATATGATTTAATTTATATGATGGTTGATCAGACCAATCCTGCACTGACCAGCGCGCAGTCTCTGATGTATCTGTTCTATCGGGAGTCCTTTGTAGCAGGCAACCGTGGATATGCATCTGCAATTGTAATCTGGACCGTATTTCTAATCGGCATTGTAACGGCAGTTCAGTTTTGGGGACAGAAAAAATGGGTAAATTATGAAGTATAAAAGGAGGCAGCAGCATGGATTCCCTGCAGAAAAAGTACCGCAGAAATAAAATAATGATATATGGTGCCCTTACCCTGGGCGCAGTTCTGATGATCTTTCCGTTTATCTGGATGCTTCTTACCAGTTTTAAATCACCGGCAGAAAGCGTACAGATTCCGCCGACGATTCTTCCGTCCCGGTGGCTGGCGGAAAACTACACAAAGGCCCTGACCAGCCTTCCTTTTGTGAAACTGTATCTGAATACGATGCTTTTGATTGTATTTCGTGTAATTTGCGCTGTGGCCTTTTCTTCCGCAGCGGGTTTTGCCTTTGCCAAGCTTCGGTTTAAGGGGAAAAATCTTCTGTTTTCCATTGTTCTGGTGCAGATGATGCTTCCGTCTCAGATTTTTATTATTCCCCAGTACCAGATGCTGGCAAAGATGGGACTGACAAACACGATGTTTGCTCTGGTTTTTCCGGGACTTGTCAGTGCCTTTGGAACCTTCTTTCTCCGGCAGTCCTACATGGGAATTCCTGATGAGATTGGAGAGGCAGCCTGTCTGGACGGATGCAGCCAGTGGCAGACCTTTACAAAGGTTATGATGCCTTTGACAAAGGCTTCCATGGCGGCGCTGACAATTTTTACGGCAGTATTTGCCTATGGAGATCTGATGTGGCCCTTGATTGCCAATACGGATTTGGGAAAAATGACCCTGTCAGCAGGCTTGTCCACACTGCGGGGACAATTTACAACCAATTATCCGGTTCTCATGGCCGGTTCTATGCTGGCTATGATTCCCATGATTATTTTGTATCTGCTGTTCCAGAAACAGTTTATTGAAGGAATTGCCATGACAGGCGGAAAATAGGAGGAGAAAAAAATGGCGATTGTTGCAGAGAAAAATCTGTTTACCTTACATACGGATCATTCTACTTATCAGATGAAAGCAGACGATTTGGGTTATCTGCTGCATCTGTATTATGGGGAACGGGCAGAGGGCTCTATGGAGTATCTGCTTCACTATGGAGACAGGGGATTTTCCGGAAATCCCTATGATGCAGGAAGTGACAGAACCTATTCTCTGGATGCCTTACCTCAGGAATATCCAGTAAGAGGAAATGGTGATTTCCGTATGCCAGCTTTGATCGTGCGCCGTGAAAACGGCGCCGTAAGCGCAGATTTACGGTATGCCGGATATCGGATTCTGGACGGAAAGTATGAGCTTTCAGGACTTCCAGCAGTTTATGAGGCAGAACAGGATCAGGATGTACAGACGCTGGAGGTAGATTTAAAGGATATGGAAACCGGCCTTCTGGTTACTCTCTTATACGGAGTATTTCCCAAAAAGGATGTGATAACCAGGGCAGTCCGTCTTCAGAATGAGGGACAGGAGCTTTTGACTCTGGAATCTGTACAAAGCGCCAGTCTGGATTTGATTTACGGCGATTATGACTGGATCCAGTTTTACGGACGCTATGCCATGGAGAGGAATGTGCAGAGGATTCCTGCGGCCCACGGCGCTCATGTAATTGGAAGCAGACGAGGAACCTCAAGCCACCAGTATAACCCCTTTGTAATTCTGGCGGAAAAAGAGACAACAGAGGATTTTGGAGCCTGTTATGGAATGTCCTTTGTTTACAGCGGAGGATTTCAGGCCTTTGCAGAACGGGATCAGTATGATCAGACCAGGATGGGCATGGGAATTTCGCCGGAGGGATTTTCCTGGAGTTTGAAGCCAGGAGAGAGCTTTACAGCGCCGGAGGTAATCCTTTCTTATACAGGAAAAGGACTGGGAGAGCTGTCTCTCCAGTATCACAGAATTCTGCGCCATAATGTGTGCAGAGGAATGTACAAGGAGGTCAGACGGCCGATTCTCATCAACAACTGGGAAGCCACTTATTTTGACTTTAACGGAAATAAAATTTATGAGATTGCGAAACAGGCAGCAGAGCTGGGCGTGGAGATGCTGGTTTTAGATGACGGCTGGTTTGGAAAACGGGATTCTGATGATTCCGGGCTGGGAGACTGGCAGGTAAATGAAAAAAAACTGGGTGGCACCCTTGGAGACTTGTCAGAGCGAATTCACAGCCTTGGAATGAAATTCGGACTTTGGATTGAACCGGAAATGGTATCGGAGGACAGTGATTTATACCGGGCACACCCGGACTGGGCGCTGGCTGTGCCCGGAAAGAAGCCGGTTCGGAGCCGGTACCAGCTTGTACTGGATTTTTCCAGAAAAGAGGTGGTGGATTACATTTACGGGCAGATCAGCAGCCTTCTGGATACGGTTCCCATTGAATATTTAAAGTGGGATATGAACAGAAGCATTGCCGACGTATATTCCAATGGGGCGAAGCCAGAAGAACAGGGAAAGGTACTGCATCAGTATGTACTGGGACTGTATGATTTTCTGGAGCGGCTCCACAGAAATTATCCTCAGGTACTGATTGAGGGATGCAGCGGCGGAGGAGGCCGGTTTGATGCAGGAATGCTGTATTACACACCACAGATCTGGTGCAGTGATAATACAGACGCCATTGATCGGGTCTGCATTCAGTATGGCACATCCTTCGGGTATCCGGTATCTGCGGTGGGAGCACATGTTTCCGCAGTGCCGAATCATCAGAATGGAAGAACCACGCCTTTGAAAACCCGTGCCAATCTTGCAATGGCAGGAAGCTTTGGATATGAGCTGGATCTGAATCGGCTTTCTGAGGAGGATAAACGGCAGATTTCCATCTATAACCAGGAGTTCAAGGAGCTGTGGCCTTTGATCCACAGCGGAGACTATTACCGGCTGTCGAATCCGTTCTGTATGAAGCAGGATCAGGAGACTGCGGCCTGGATGCACGTCAGTGAGGATCAGAGAGAGGCTCTGGTATTTGCAGTTCTTTTAAATGCCCATGGAAATCCGTCAGTTCCAAGGGTACGGCTTAAGGGGCTGAAAGCAGACCGGATGTACTGCAGCAGAGAGACAGGTACTGTGTATTCCGGAGCAGCTCTAATGAGCGCAGGAATTGTGCTTTCTGATTTGAAGCAGGAATACGGCAGTATCCGGATTCATCTGACTGAGATGAAGCAGGAGAATGGGCAGAGCAGGGAAGGGGAAATACAATGACACGGGATATGGACGAACTTCTGAACCGCCTGAACCGGCATCTGGATGAACTGAGATGGCTTTATATGGAGCTTTATGACAATGGTTCCATGTTTGCAGAGCTTTGCAGCCAGATGGAGGCCTTTTACAAAGAGAGAGGGACGGAACTGAAAAAACGTGACAGAGAAAAGCTGGAGACACCAGAATGGTTTCAGAAGCAGGATATGCTTGGCATGATGCTGTATATTGACAATTTTGCAGGGGATTTAAAGGGAGTGAAGAAAAAGCTTTCCTATCTTCAGAAGTGCGGCGTAACCTGCCTTCATCTGATGCCGTTTCTCGATACGCCGGAGGGACGTTCAGACGGCGGATATGCAGTTTCTGATTTCCGAAAGGTTCGTCCGGATTTGGGAACTATGGAGGATCTGGAGGCTCTTTCCCGGGCCTGTCATAAGAAGGGGATCAATCTCTGTATGGATTTTGTAATGAACCACACATCGGAGGATCATGAGTGGGCGAAAAGGGCCAGACAGGGAGACGGCGAGTATATGAGCCGCTATTTTTTCTATGACAATGGAGAAATACCGGCTCGGTATGAGCAGACGGTTCCTCAGGTGTTTCCTACTACGGCTCCGGGAAATTTTACCTGGGTCGAGGAGGCAGGGCATTACGTTTTAACTACATTTTACCCCTATCAGTGGGATTTGAATTATAAAAATCCCCGGGTGTTTAATGAAATGATGTATCATTTCCTGTATCTGGCCAACCGGGGACTTGATATTATCCGGATTGATGCGGTTCCCTATATCTGGAAGGAGCTGGGAACCAGCTGCAGAAATCTGCCCCAGGTTCATACAATTGTGCGGATGATGCGTATAATTGGAGAAATTGTTTGTCCTTCAGTGGCGCTGCTGGGGGAGGTTGTTATGGAGCCCCAGAAGGTAGTTCCCTATTTTGGAACTACGGAAAAACCGGAATGTCATCTGCTTTATAATGTGACAACCATGGCAACCATCTGGCATACCGTGGCCTCTCAGAATACGGAGCTTTTAAAGCGTCAGCTTTCCGCTGTTTACAGTCTTCCGGATGTCTATACCTTTTTGAATTATCTCAGATGTCATGATGATATTGGCTGGGGTCTGGATTATGATTTTCTGAAACAGCAGGGAATGAGAGAAATTCCTCATAAGCGATTTCTCAATGAATATTTTTTGGGAATTTATGGGGAAAGCAGGAGCAGAGGAGAGCTTTACAATGATGATCCGGTGACGATGGATGCCCGTTTCTGCGGAACCACTGCTTCTATGTGCGGTATGGAAGCCGCAGCAGAGGAAAATAGCCGGGAGGAAATGGAAAAGGCACTGCGGTTGGATTTGATGCTTCATGCCCTGATGCTCTGGCAGCCGGGAATTCCTATGCTTTACAGCGGAGATGAGGTGGGGCAGCTGAATGATCCTTCTTATAAACAGGATCCCAAAAAGGCCGGGGACTCCAGATATCTTCATCGGGGACGCTTCCCCTGGAAGCTGGCAGAGGAGGCACAGAAAAACAAAGACAGCATTCCTGGACGTCTGTTTGACGGACTGCGGCACCTGGAGGAATTTCGCAGTCAGGAGGCGGTTATGGCCAAGGATGCCCGGTGCCGTGTCCTGGAAATAGAAAATCCTCATATTCTTTGTCTTCAGCGGGAAAAAGACGGACAGAAGTTGACGGGAGTGTTTAATTTTTCCAGTGACAGCCAGATGGTTTTCCGAAAGGATCTGGAAGGAAGCACGGACTGCTTTGGCAGAGGGAAAGAAACGGCGGAGGAAATATGGATGGAGCCTTACGGCTTTCGGATTGTAAAGCAGATCTGACAGCTGAAAGGGAGAGATTTACCTTCAGAAGGTAAATCAGAGAGGGAAGGGTAAGTCTTTCCGGCAGCTGTAAAGGGTGGATCGCCCTGTATCTTCTGAACGGATATTTTGTATTTTGGAGAGAGCTGTATCAGGCCTGTTTTACGCAGACAGGCTTTTGATATGGCTCTTGTTTTTATGGCTACGCCATGGTAGAAAACAGTGACATGGTATTTATCCCGGATATTGCCACGGCAGTGGTAGATCCCTTTATTGAGGCGCCGGTAACCATAGGCTACGCCATGGCAAACCGCAGCGCTGTTGTTCGGATCCCGGCCTATGTAAAATCCCCGGACAAGAAGCGGTTTGAGCTGCGCAATCCGGATGCAACCTGCAATCCCTATTATGCCTATGCCGCAATTTTGATGGCAGGTCTGGACGGCATTCGGAGAAAAATCGATCCGGCAGGTCAAAACTGGGGACCCTTTGACTTTAACCTGTTTGAGCTTTCTGAAGAGGAAAAGGCAAAGCTGGGTCATCTGCCTGCCAGTCTGGATGAGGTTCTGGATGCGCTGGAGGCAGATCACGAGTATCTGACAGAAGGCGGCGTTTTCCCAGAAAGCCTGATCAAGAACTGGATTCGAACCATGAGGGCAGACAGCAGGGAAATCAGCAGAATTCCTCATCCGGCAGAATTTGTCCGGTATTATGATTTATAGGAGGGAGAAGGATGCGAGGGTCTCGTTTGTCAGATAGGATCAGTTTGAAATCGTAGATATATACTGCGCGCTGGGAAAATGGCTGCTGATGCAGCCATTTCCCCAGCGCGCAGTATAATAGTTACGAATATTGGCTGAAAAAGTAGAATGGAGGGATTCTTTCTTGCACTTAGAAGTGTTTTAAAGAGTAAATCTGCAAGGATAATTATTTTGATTGCGTTTCTGGCAGTCTCTTTTTATTCACTTATTACAATTAGTGCGAATATATTATCAATTAAAAAAATTGTTGAGAACGATAAAAATAGAAAAACAGAGATTACACAGACTTATCCTGTAAGCACAGATGATATCGAAGGCGTGATAGAGGATGTGAAGCTTACATGATCTGTTGACAGAGAAAAGCTCTATTCTGAAGAGGAGCCGGAGCTTGTTTCGCTTTTGAAAAGGTATGGTATGACGCCACGCTATGAGCAAGTGGCTGTTTGAGCGGGGACAGCAGATAACAAATATTTATATATTTCCTGACAACCCTATTCTCTTTGTGACGCGTATCCGCCAGTTTTGCATGAAAGGCCGTTTTCGAAGAAAAATGCAAAATACACATTTATATAAAAAGCAGCGCTGCTCCATAGATGATTTCTCATCTAATTTGCAGCGTTGCTTTTTCCCTTTTTAAGGTTTTTGCTCTGTCTGACTGACTATACACCAATGATGCTGACACCGGGATTGGCACGACAGCTCCCCTTTTTTGCATCAAAAGAAGACAGAAAGATTTACAACTGTCTTGTCACATGACAAAACAAGTGGTATAATGCCAGATGTTGCGAAATTGTAACTGTTCAGGACGGGGCATCTTCTTGTCCGGCAAAGCCGAACAAGAAGCATCGGGGATTCCTCCGATGTGAGAACTGGCGAGAAAAGCCGCTTACAGGCAAGCCTGATACGGCTTTTCCCGCCAGTTCTCCCGCCGTCCTGAATAGTTACGCAAAATTGTAAATATTTCAGGGAAATGGGCATTATGGAGGGACTCATGTCAGTAATAGAAGAAATCAGGCGTTTGAAGGAAGAAAAAAATGCAGTGATTCTGGCTCATTATTATGTGCCGGATGAGGTGCAGGAAATAGCAGATTATATTGGAGATTCTTATTATTTAAGCAAGGCGGCTCAGAAAACAGATGCAGATATCATCGTGTTCTGCGGTGTAAAGTTTATGGGAGAAAGCGCCGCAATTCTGAATCCGGAAAAAAAGGTTTTGATGCCGGATATGGCGGCAGACTGCGCGATGGCTCATATGGTGCAGCTGGAAAAAATCCGTGAAATGAGAGAGAAGTACGAGGATTTGGCGGTAGTATGTTATATTAATTCCACAGCAGAGATTAAAACCTGCTCTGATGTGTGCGTGACCTCAGCGAATGCGGTAAAGATTGTAAAGAATCTGCCGAATCAGAATATTTTCTTTATTCCGGACGGAAATCTGGGACGATATGTGGCTGAACAGGTGCCGGAAAAGAATGTGATTCTCAATGACGGCTGCTGTCCCATTCATGCGGCTATGTCTGCAGAAGCGGTAAAACGGGAAAAGGAAAAGCATCCGGAAGCAAAATTTCTGGTGCATCCGGAGTGTACCGGGGAGCTGCTGAAGCTGGCAGACTACATAGGAAGCACTTCCGGCATTATTGATTTTGTTGCAGGAGATGAGGGAAAGGAATATATTATCGGCACTGAGGTGGGGGTATTATATGAATTAAAGAAACAGAATCCGGATAAAAATTTCTATACTCTTTCCGATAACCAGATCTGTGCTGATATGAAGCTGGTTACCTTAGAAAAGGTTCTGGAGGTTTTAAAGCAGGAGACAAACGAAGTTAAGGTTACAGAGAAAGTGAGGGTTCAGGCAGGAGCACCGCTGGAAAAAATGCTGATGCTGGCCAAATAAGCAATGATGAAGACGGATGTTTTGATTGTAGGAAGCGGCTGTTCTGGTTTATATTGTGCGCTGAATCTTCCGACAGATAAAAAAATTACGGTGATTACAAAAGCAGGTGCCGAAGAAAATGATTCCTTTCTGGCACAGGGCGGCATGTGTATGCTGAAGGATGAAAAGGATTTTCAGAGCTTTTTTGACGATACCCTGAAAGCCGGCCATTACGAAAATGATAAAACCTCTGTGGAGATTATGATTCGTTCCTCCCAGGCGGTTGTAGAGGATCTGCTGCGGTTTGGAGCAGATTTTCAGAAGGACGAGAAGGGAGAGCTGGTATTTACCAGAGAGGGCGCTCATTCAGAAAAACGGATTATTTTTCACGAGGATGTGACCGGAAGGGAGATTACCAGTACCCTGTTAGCCCAGGTGAAGGAGCGGCCCAATATTACCCTTCTGGAACATACGGCCATGGTGGATCTGATTGAGGAAAACAATGTGTGCTATGGTGCTGTTGTTCAGAAGCCGGATGGAGAAATTGAGGCGGTGGAGGCAGATTATACAGTGATGGCTACAGGGGGAATCGGAGGGCTGTACCGTCATTCGACCAATTTCCGCCATTTGACAGGAGATGCCCTGGCTGTTGCAATCCGCCACGGAATTGCTTTGAAGGATATTTCCTATGTTCAGATTCATCCCACAACCCTGTATGCAGAGGAAGAGAGAAGCTTTCTGATTTCAGAATCCGTGCGGGGAGAAGGAGCTGTGCTTCGCGATAAAAATGGAGATCGGTTTGTCAATGAACTTCTTCCAAGGGATCTGCTTACAAAAGCAATTCTGGCACAGATGGAAAAGGACGGCACGGATTTTGTATGGGAGGATCTGCGGACGATACCGGAAGAGGAGTTAAACCGTCATTTTCCCAACATTGTTGAACATTGCAGAGAAATGGGGTATGATGTAACAAAAGAGTGCATTCCCGTAGTACCAGCTCAGCATTATTTTATGGGGGGCATTCAGGTGAACCATGAGAGTAAGACCTCGATGGAACAGCTGTATGCAGTTGGAGAGACTGCCTGCAACGGTGTTCATGGAAAAAATCGTCTGGCCAGCAATTCTCTTTTGGAGAGTCTGGTATTTGCAAAGCGGGCGGCCCTTGATATGGCAGGTCATGTCCAGGAAGTGAAGAAGAACAGCCGCCTGATTGAAGAAACGGATATGGAACCATACCGGGAGCTTTCCGGACTTTATGAAGCTTATCAGAAGATGGTGAAGAACGGGATTCAGGAAGCCGGAAGAGCTTAGAACGGAAGCTAAGGACAGAGGCCAGAATCATAGTCCAGGGCAGAAATTTGGGACAGAGGCCCGGAACAGTAGTTTAGGGCAGAAGTTTGGGGCAAAGACTCAGAATCATAGTCCAGGGCAGAAATTCGCGACAGAGGTTCAACAGAATAAAAGAAACGCTGCGGCCCTGGAAAGAAAAACAGGGGCTGCGGGAAAGGGAGACAGAGAGATGTACGATCAGGTTACTTTAAAATTAAATGTGGATCCGCTGATTTTAAGTGCGCTGCGGGAGGATATTACAAGCGAGGATGTGTCTGCAAACAGTATTATGAAAAAACCTCAGGCAGGAGAAGTGGATCTGATTTGCAAGCAGGATGGGATTATCTGCGGACTGCAGGTTTTTGAACGGGTATTTACCCTTCTGGATGAGAATACAAAGGTTGAATTTTTTGCAGAAGATGGCGACGAAGTAAAGAATGGACAGCTTTTAGCCAGGGTTTTCGGTGATATTCGGGTTCTTCTGTGCGGAGAGCGGACTGCCCTTAATTATCTTCAGAGAATGAGCGGAATTGCCACATACACGCATTCTGTGGCAGCCTTGCTGAAGGGAACGAAAACAAAGCTTCTGGATACCAGAAAGACAACGCCGAACAATCGTATTTTTGAGAAATATTCTGTTCGCGTAGGCGGAGGAAATAACCACAGATACAATCTTTCCGATGGGGTTCTTTTAAAAGACAATCATATTGGTGCAGCCGGAGGAGTAGAAAAGGCAATTAAAATGGCAAAAGAGTACGCTCCCTTTGTCCGGAAAATTGAGGTAGAGGTGGAGACATTGGACATGGTAAAGGAAGCTGTTGAGGCTGGAGCGGACATTATTATGCTGGACAATATGACCCATGAACAGATGAAGGAAGCGATGGAATATATTGACGGACGTGCAGAGGTAGAGGTATCTGGAAATGTAACAAGAGAAAATATTTCACGGCTGACAGATCTTGGAGTGGACTATGTTTCCAGCGGCGCTCTGACTCATTCAGCGCCGATTATGGATATTTCATTAAAGAATCTTCACACAGTTTAACAGGTTTTATGGAGTTTAAGAAGAAGGAAGGCAGAGGGACAGGATGAGTGGTAAGGAAAGACGGGAACAGATTCTGAATATACTGAAAGACAGCGGGAAACCGGTTCCCGGCGTGGAGCTGGCAAGACTTCTTCAGGTCAGCCGTCAGGTTATTGTACAGGATATGGCGCTTCTGCGTGCTAATGGGATAGAGATTCTTTCCACCAACCGGGGCTATGTGGCGGTCAGGGAGAGCAGCTTCAGCCGTGTATTTAAAGTGATTCATACAGAAGAACAGGTTGAGGAGGAGCTGAATCTGTATGTGGATTTCGGCGGAACAGTGGAAGACGTATTTGTATATCATAAGGTTTACGGAGTCATCCGGGCAGAGATGAACATCAAATCACGAATGGATGTAAAAAAGTATCTGCAGGATATCTCGTCCGGAAAATCTACACAGCTGATGAAGCTGACCTCTAATTATCACTATCATACTATTTCTGCAGAGAGGGAAGAAATTCTGGATATGATTCAGGAAGAACTGGAAAAGCGGGGATTTCTGGCCCAGCTGCAGGATTATGAGCCTGTAGATTTCTGGGGAAAGAACTAGGCTGGGCCAAACAGCAGCAAGGATGCAAAATATTTGAAATAAGAACGCTTCATTTGATACACTTCCCAACAAACAGCGTACCAGCGTTTATCCCGTTCACAATATCGTATAGCGCCTGTGGTCTTTTTCCGTTGGTGATTACCGTATCGATCCCCTGTGCTGTGGCAAGGGAAGCAGCCTGCAGCTTTTTTTACCTGAAAATCACAGTCTGGCACAATGCGATAAGGTTTCGATTTCCGAGCTCTGTCATGAACCATTTATGCTTCTGGAAAAGGGGGCAAAGGCAGAGGTATCTGAAATTTTTGAGAAAAATGGTCTTTCTCCGCGGGTGCATTTTACAACATGGGATGACTATGCCATTATGTCTATGGTAGAGAGTGGACTTGGCATTGCCATTCTCCCAGAATTGATATTAAAACGTGTTCCATATAGAATTATTACAAAAGAGCTTACTGTTCCTGCATATCGAAATATCGGGCTTGCTTTGAGAGACAAGAAAACAGTTTCTCTTGCAGTGAAGAGGTTTATTGATTATCTGGAATATAGATAAAACTGTATTTTTTATGTGTGTGATACCCAAAAAGAAAATAGAAAAGTTGCTTTTCAGAACAGAAAATGTTATACTAAAGAAAACACTTTAATAAAGTATTGGTGGTGCGGTATGGGAATAAAACAGGCAACGAATATGGAAGTTAAAAAAAATAACAGGAACCGTGTTTTTCGATATATTTGTAAACACGGGACGGTTTCTAATCCGGATATTTCCTATAGTATGAAAATGAGTCTGCCTACAGTAACGCAGATTACAAAAGAACTGATCGAGAAGGGATTCATTGAGGAAAGCGGAGAATTGGATTCTACTGGAGGAAGGCGTGCAAAAGCGTTAACAGCTGTGGTCAATGTAAGGCAGGCTGTCGGGGTGGATATTACAAAAAATCATGTTAGTTTTGTACTTACAAATCTTACGGGCGGAATTTTAAAGTATCTGCGTATTGTTCTCCCATATACAAATGAAGAAGCATATTATCAAAAAGTAAATGAGG
>OJPI01000464.1_pt1 | contig 30807 bp, 53 predicted proteins | sample 1598461 | NCBI WGS metagenome assembly OJPI01 (sample SAMN03922483, study PRJEB24848) | human gut metagenome | isolation source: stool sample | host: Homo sapiens | place: Germany | collected 2011-05 | reverse complement strand
AGGTCGGCCCCGGACAGGTTGGCCCCGAACAGGTTGGCCCTGGACAGGTCGGCCCTGGACAGGTCGGCCCCGGACAGGTTGGCCCCGAACAGGTTGGCCCTGGACAGGTCGGCCCCGAACAGGTTGGCCCCGGACAGGTTGGCCCCGAACAGGTCGGCCCTGGACAGGTCGGCCCGTTTTCCGCCATTTTCGCCTCGTATCCATTTAAGGTGCTTGTCCAAAATATTTTTCAACTCTTGTTTGTCCATGCGTTATTCCTCCTTGTAGGTTTCCCGGAAGCTGCCTTCGGGGAAATCGAACTCCACGGTGAAATGATGGTGCCGCTCGTTGATGGAGACCACCCAGCACCGTCTAGGGCCGTTTTTTTCTTTCATGAATGCGCTGGTGTCCAGTGTAGGCGTCATGTACAGTACGTCTCCGACTTTCACCGCTCTCCCTCCATCCAGGAAAGGAAGCGCATGAACCATGACGTAGCCGTACAAATGCCGATTAAAGCAAAAATGTATGTACTCATTTTTATCTCCCTGCACGCACAAATCGGATTATTTCGTCATCAGTCAGTGACAAAACCTTATCTAAGGCGCTAATATCATCCAACCACCATTTGCGCTTTCCGCTTAGTTTCATAGAGATATTAGATTGGGTCATTCCAGCCAATTCTCCCAGGTCCCGATCGGTATACCCCATACGTCCTCCGGCAGAACGAAGAATCCTCGCCCTCTGTTCACATGGGGGAACAGAAAACCTGCTTAGTTTTGTTCGCGCCATGATTTCCTCCTTGATTTTCCCTTTTGGAGGCGATATACTGTATCCAAAGGGATTGTTCGTGGTTGCTCAATCCTTGCCCTCGTCGTGTTCGCTGCACGGCGGGGGATTTTCTTTGCCCAGCCGGATTGCCTCGTCAAAGGTCATGCCGTAGGCCGCTCGGTTTAACTTGTCCATCAGGTGTTTGGTGTTGCGCGCCTGGGACTCCAGGTCTTTGATGCTGTCTTTTTCGTTCATAAAAACCTCCTTGTCATTTGACCCGGAGGCGTATATAATAACCTCGCGGGCCTGTTGGTGCACTCAATAGGTCTCCGCAGCCCTCGTCGGTGGTGGTGCATCGGCGGGGGCATCTTTTATTGTCCTTTCTCCATGGATGTGATAGGATGGGGGAGAAAGGAGGTGAGATAATGGATCGTTCTAAAAAGTACGCAATCGAAGCCGCCAAAGAAATTACCGTAGCTGTTATGAGCGAAGGTAATCTGCGTGTAGATAAAGCGGGCGGAGAAAGCGTAGGGGACTTCTTTCAAGCGGTTTATTCTAAAATTGAAGAAATCGCAAAAGATGTTCCCGGTCTTGGCAATCAGTAACTAGACAGAGACCTCTCTAAAACGGCGGCGACTTCCGGTAGAGCTTGCACCTCTGCGGGAGTCGCTTCCTTTTTGGATGCTCTCTCAACAAATTCGATAAGCGCATTTTCAAGGCGTTCTCTTGTAGTCATTCTTATACCTCCTTACCCCTCATCATGATCCGAAAGAAGCTCGTCTACGGTAGTTTCGTAGTGTTCTGCCAAAAGTCTTAAATAAATAGGATGCGGCCTGATACCGTTCTTCCAATTCTGGATAGTGGTTTGATGTACCCCGAGTTCCTTTGCAAGCCTGTAATTTGTCTCCCCCCGCTCTGCTTGCAATCGAGCTAGGTTTTTAGATAGCAAAAAGTTCACCCCCCAAATTAGAGTGTTTCTTGACAAACGGATAATGCTGTGATACTCTAATTTTGGAGGATAAAGTTCACAGAATTTAGCCGGTTGTCTATCAACGGGCTTGGTGTTTTGCGCCTCATTGCAAGACCAATTATAGACTATTTTTAGAGTATTGTCAACTATTTTTAGACTATTTTCTCGTAGTCATATTAGACTATTTTTAGGGGTATTTATTATGAATTTTTCACAGTGGCTACAAGAGGAAATGCAGAAAAACAATCTAACGGAATACAGAATTGCAAAATTGTCCGGTGTTCACCAAACGACAATTAAAAACCTCCTTTCTGGTACTAAACCTCAAATTGGAACAGAAGAAAAAATCAAGAGAGCTATTGAACGGATAAATGCTGAAAAGCAAAAAAATCCCGACCCCCAAACAGGAGCCGGGACTATGCCGCCAAAAGAATATTCTGATTTGAACGCGGCCAACAGGGCTATCGTTGACCGCTTGATTGCCGATCTCGCAAAGTCGCAATCAGAGAATCCACCTTCTGGCGATTCTCAGGCGTAAGGCTTTGGTAGAGCCGCAGCGTGGTTTCGTCCATGCCACAGAGCAATTCAACGCAGGTCACATCTCGTTCATCCATCTTCCAGTTGCTCCCTTCGTTAGAACATTTGTTCTATTGTTTGTAGTATAGCATGATAAGCCATAGCGTGCAAGTGAAAATATGCGCTGAAATTTTGTGAAAATTACTGTTCTTCTTGTTCAAGAAGTTTTTCAAGCTCTGCATGGATAATCAGCATTGCGCCCAGGATCGCGGATTCCCGGTCTTTGCGGGTATCAAGCAGGGCAAGTAAGGATTCTCTGAAAGTCATGGTGCTGCCTCCCATTATAGATTCTACTATATGGGGAATACAGTCGAAAATTGCATGGAGACGTGCAACAAAAAATAAAATTTTTGAGAGAGGGAAAATTATGAAATGCCCTAAGTGTGGAAGCGAAAACGTCAGCGTTCAAATGGTAACCGAAACGCAGTTAGTAGACAAACATCATGGAATTATATGGTGGATTTGCATTGGCTGGTGGTGGATTTTTATTAAATGGCTTGTGTTTACACTTCCTGCGTTAATCGTAAAAATTTTTGCGCCCAAAAAACAAAAACTGAAACAAAAGCAAAAATCTGTGTGTGTTTGCCAAAATTGCGGGTATCATTGGGAAGCATAAAAAACCGCCGTCAGGTCTCCCCTGGCGGCGTACGCTTAGGAGGTGATCTGCTTGAAGCTGCCAAGCGCCAAAAAGCTCCCATCTGGTAACTGGAATGTTAGCGTTATGATAGCCGGGGAGAGAATATCCATTACCGCCCCAACAAAAAAAGAGGCAGAAAATCAGGCAGCAGCGATAAAGTCCGGAGCTAAAGCGGCCAGGAAAAAGACCGGACTAACTGTTGGTGAGGCTATAGACCAATATGTAGAAAGTAAGGACGCCGTTTTGTCTCCAGCCACAATTGCCGGATATAAGAGGATACGTGCGAATGCTTTACAGGACATCATGGATATTGATTTGGACCGCCTTACTCCGCAAATCGTCCAGCGGTCTATCAATATGATGGCTCGGAATAAATCTCCTAAGACTGTCCGAAATGCTCATGGACTACTAAGTGCTACATTAGCAGTTTACAGGCCAGACATAGCTCTTAGAACTACTCTCCCGCAAAAGGTACGCTATGAAATTTCTATCCCGTCAGATGATGATATAGGCGCCATCATGAATGCGTGTAGGGGCACCGAAAACGAGCTGCCGATCATGCTTGCTCTCTGGCTTGGTTTGCGTATGTCCGAAATCTTAGGACTACGGTGGGAAGATGTTGACGGTGATGTCCTCCACATCCGGCGGGCAAAAGTGGACGAGGGCGTCAAGACGACCAAAACATATATCTCCAAACGGGACCTTGATCTCCCAGAGTATCTTCAAAATTTGATTGCAGTAGCACCGCATAATGGGGAGTATATTGTAAATCTTTCACGCCGCGCCCTGTATTGTCGATTCCAAACCATCTGCAAAAAGGCTGGCATCCAGCACTACCGCTTCCACGATCTGCGCCATATTAATGCCTCCGTCATGCTGGCCCTTGGAATACCAAACAAGTACGCGGAGGAGCGCATGGGACACGCCACCGACAATATGCTAAAAACCGTCTACCAGCATACAATCAGCTCCGAACAAAGGGCAACCGCGCGCAAAGTAAATGGCTATTTCGAATCCAAATTGCAGATAAATTTACAGACAGATTAGAGAAAATCCTTTATTTCTAATAGTTTTATTAGTTATCTATCGGGGTTCGAATCCCCGACGGGTCACCAAAACAGGAAGCCTCGTAGCCGTAACGGTTGCGAGGTTTTTCTTTGTGCCACAGTGCTTTTAGCCGTTTTCAGTTTTCTGAAAAATATCACTGTTCGTTATATGTCTTAACACAAAATCATATAAATTTACATACAATTACAGATGAAATTACAGATGAAATCCGCCCCCATTTCTGAGGGCGGAAATTTTTATAGGGACCGTATTTTTCGCATTACCCCGTTATACACACGGGGATTAGCAACCTGGAGCGTGTCCATCAAGTCACCCATAATGCCCCATACCTGCTCCTCGCTTTTTTGAAAGTATAATTTTTGCATATAGTTGACTTGCATATATAAAATCCCCGCTCTCAATTGAGAGCGGGGTCATTTTAATGCTTGACGATATGGTCATAGTAGAGTTTGAGTTTGTCGGGGTTGGCGTCCTCGTCATCCAGAAATGCCCTGGTGATCGAAACATAGAAGTCCAGGGTATTCGCTGATGTTTTTTGGATGGCCTTGCAGTAGTCAGAATAGATCATATTTATTGCAGCCCAAAATTGCGCCGGGTCTCCGGGTATGTTTCTTTGGGCCATGATCTGTTTAACCTGCTCCAGAGTCCAGTGCGGCCCTTTTGTTCCGTCGGCGTTTACCATACGAGATGTCCAGTCCTCTGCGTCAGCTAGAGTGAACGATTTATTAGATTGCAAATTGCTAGTTCTTGGGCGCTGGCCCTCCCACTGGCAAATCGCCTGATAGGCTCCGTTATATGTTGCCAGTCTGTCAGCCATACGGTCAGATGGTTCCTCGCCCATACACTCGGCAATTTTTAGCAGTAGCCAACCACGAGCTTCAGTTTCGCCCATAGGGCCACCCCCTTACTCCATCTCCATCTCGTTCATCAGACGCCGGATGGCGTCACGCTCACGTTCAGTTGAGGCATTATCCATCATCGTCTGTAGCTTATCCATCATGTCAGGAGATGCGTGTCGAGAATATCTTCCATCCCGGCTATAACGTCCCATGGAATCCCGCTTCCGGCCACGGTAGCTGGAGCCGCGGGCATAAGTACCGCGCATATCGGCCTCCCAGTTCCCGGCCCGGCTGTACCCATCGTCCTCTTCCAGCATCTCGATCTTGTCGATGTTCTTGATGGTGTCGGTCAGCTTGTGGACGATTTCCAGGTCGCCAGCGCCCAGATCACCTTTTCGGGCGATTTCCTCCAGCTCTTCGCAGAGTTTTTCTTTCAGTTCGTGCATATACATGTCGTTTCTCCTTTCAGGCCACACGCTCAACAATAAAATTACTGTTGGCTACCAGAATAGGCTGTGTGCTGGTGTTCTTTGCGGCGACAGTGACGCAGCAGCCGCGAGGGACATCTACCACAGCGGCAACATAGATATTGAAGAAATCCTCTGCGGCAGCCGGGGTGATGGTAGCGGTGGAAGCATTCAGCGCCTCACCATTGATAGAGATCGCTGCCGTGATGGCCTCCACGGTCCCGCCAGTAGGGACAGCAATATTTGCTCCAAAGGAGACTTTGAATTTTGCCCGGCACTGGTTCGTGAGCCCGCGAAGAGTCACCAGCCCAGCGCCTTCTCGATGCACAATGCAGGGCTTGCCTGTGTTGGCCTCCTCAGTAAAAGGCACGTTCTGACCAGCGGCAACGGTTACGATTGCGCTGTTGCTGTATTCAGCCATAAACTTCATTCCTTTCAAAAAGATAGCGGCGAGGCCGTTGCCCCGCCGCATGGTTCAAAATCGGCACGGGGCCGAACATTCCGGTCATGCCGAAAAGTTGATGTATTTGGTTTTAGCAGCCGCAGGCGCTAGTGCAACAGCCGTAAGTCTGTCCAGCCCACGGGTTACAGGTGATGTAGGCGGGAACCGGGCAGGGCTTGAGCTGGTTAACCAGATAGTTGTTCTGGGCCTGCTGGGAAGCGGCAAGCTGGAGGCCGAAAATCTGCTGGTTCTGCGCCTGGATCTGTGCATCCTTCGCAGCCATTTCCTGAGAGGTCAGCTTGTCCAGAATTGCGCGGGTGTTGGCGTTAGCGTTCTCCAGCAGGTCACGGGTGCTAGTCTGGATGGTGTTCCGGGTATCACAGCTCTGCGTGGCCAAGTTGTAATTGGTATCTGCAAAGCCTCGCTCTACCTGCCGCTGGGTATCACAGCAACAGGAGGCAAGCTGGGACTGGATAGCGTTGCCGCTCTGCATGATTGCCATCTGGGTGGCGTTGCCGTTGGTCAGGATGGCGGTATTGACCCCATTGAAGCCTTGACACATGGTATTCTGCACACCATTGATCTGCTGGGCGGTAGCGTAGAAGCCATCACACAAGCCCTGCTGCACGGTGTCCAGCTTGCGCTCCACCTGGGCAAAGTCAGAGGCGAGGACGTAATTGTCGATGGCCCCGGAGCCGGAGGGAGTCGCGCCGTTACCGTTGCCGCCCCAACCGTTGCGGTTCCAACCACCGGCAAAGATAAAGAGGAACAAAATAATAATCCACCACGAACCATCATTGCCCCAGCCCATACCGCCGCTTCCGCTGGAAATTGTGCCGGTTGGAGTAACATTCATCACGGCAGGGATTCCGCCGTCATTTCCAAGAGACATAAATTTTTCTCCTTTCAAGTTTTGATATATGCTAAATCGTGGCCACGATTAAAGCCTTATTTACCCAACATCTGCTGGAACGCTCTTGCCATACCCTGCAATTCGTTGAATTGGCTCTGGGACATCTGGCCGGAGGTCAAAAGCTCCTGCACCTTTGCCTTCGGGTCGCCCTGGAAGCTTTGCCGAAACTCATTGAATTGTCGTATCATGCCCATCATGTTCCCCATAGGGCCGGGCAGGTTCCCGCCGCCCATAGCGTCGAAAAACGGGTTACTCATCGGTCACAGTCTCCTTTTTCGGCTTTGTCTGTTTAGGTGCGCTCAGTGCGTCCACACGAGCCGACAGCGCGTCTAACTGCTCACGAGTGGCATACTCTACCGCCGGAGCCTGTGGGGCCTGTACGGGCCTCTGATTGCGCTCTACAAGGTCATATATCTTCATGCTGGGCTTGCCGCTTGCGTCCGCCTGTTTGAGATAAATCGTGGGGCTGTTGCTGTCCCAAAGAGCTACGGCGGAATTAGGGGCCATCAGATATCCCATGGCCTCCTGCTCTCCATTCACCCAAATCATGGACTGACCGTTTTGTTGAGACTGTACGGATGTCATTTGGGGCCCCTGCACAGGCGGTTGAAACTGCTGCCCCCGGAGCTGGGCCAACTGATCCGGCATGGGCGGCTGGTAATACATGGGCTGATAGCCCGGCATATATTGATACGGCATACTCAATCCTCCATCCAGTAATACAACACGGTCTTTCCACCGCTGTTCCAAGTATCTACGATGCGCCCGTCAAAGACGCAGACAATATGAGTGTCCAATGCTAGCAGATAGACGCCATAGGGATGCTGATGAGCGAACTCCTGCACAGTTATATCCTCGTACTCTGGTAGATAGCGCCGCCAGCCTTTACGACGGAGATATTTGCCCCAAACAGGATTTCCTGACGGCATATCTGCGGCAAGGTAGCCCTCCCAGCATAGTCCCCAATAGGTGGTGTCCCAATCCTGATCTAGGGCAACGGAAATTGCCCTGACGGTGCAATCGCCTACGTTCTTTCCGTCTCTATTGGCGTTGTAATATTCAAACGTACTGTTTCCTGTCATCGTACAAAAGCTCATTCTGTCGGATAAACCGTTCCAATCCGGAGAAGTCTCCCTCCGCCGCATACTTCTCGCAGGTGTCTCTTGCTGTGGACTCCGTGAAGCCGCAGGCCACCAGCCGGGCCACCAATTCAGCACCATTCAAAATCAAATCAAACACGTCCTTATCAGTGAAATCAGGAGGCCGCAAGGAGGGCGGCGACGTGTACCAGCCCTTGATCCTCACGTCCTCCTATTGATATTGTCGCATAAAAAAACTTCCGCTGGGTGGCATCTATGTGGGAGATATGAGGGGAGTGTGTATTATGTATGCTGGTATCTGAAGAATTTTGCAAAAATGTGTTTACAAATCCCTTTCTAAATCATATAATAAGGGAGCAGAAAGTATCATGTCTTTCTGCTTAGACTAAGACGGGGCCCGTATGGCTTTCGAGCCAGCGGGCCCCTTAGACATTTACTGGAGGGATAAAATATGGGAAGGGCAATGGTCTTTATTGATTTTGAAAACTTCAATATCGCTATGATGAATTATTATCGCAAAATCGAGGAACCTACTGCCAGATTAGATTATAATAAGTTCCCACAGAAAATTGTCAGCCTTCTTCCAGGGAACCATACCCTTGAAAAAACTTTCTTGTGTGCCCCAAAGCCAGATGAATTTCTTATGCAGGATGAGCGCAGGAAAAATACATATAACTGGATAAATGGGTTGAAAAATCAAAAGTATTTTACCGTAATCGAAGGGCAGCATATCGCTCGGAAGGTTTATGGGAAGGAAATGGATATTCATGACAAGTCAACTTATTATGTAGAGGAAAAAGGAACCGACACCAACATGGGGGTTCATTTAATAGCAAAAGGCTTTTTAAATGCGTATGATGTTGCTGTTATTGTGAGCGGAGATAGCGATTATATTCCGGCGCTTGAAATTCTGAATACTATCGGGAAAATAACTGTTGTTGTGGGTGTAAATGGGCAAAATATGACTAAACTTAAAAATTGTTCTGATGATGTGCTTATCTTAGATAAAGCCTTTTTCGACGAATGCCTACGAGTATAAAAGATAGGAGCCGGGTCAATCCCCGGCTCCCTTATTTTTGTAAAGCTGTTTTGCTACATCCTTAACCCTCTGGAATATATACTTTTCGTGATCGCTAACTGTGCTACGATACCAGCCCAATTCTGCCGCTACATCAATTTGATTCCACTTATCGATGATACGCCGCCTTGCGATCAGTTCATCGTCTGTATAGAGTGCTGCCTCTTCAATAGCTCTTTCCAGCTGAGAGCGCAAGAGTTTATCCAGCGGATCAGGCAGTTTCACTCTTGCGCTCACAGTCTCACGTCCTTCCTCTTATTTCATCAGCTCCCAAAGCCGATGCAACATAGTGCACATCTGCTGCCGGATAACGGGCTGGGAGAGCATCAGGTCTCCCTCGCTGTTGCCCGTCAGGATGCCGTTCTTTACGGCCCATTCCACGCCCTCCTTGTGGGCGCCGCTGGGTGTATTGTCCATGATCTTGACCTCCAGTCTCTTCTTGAACTCTGCCCACTTCTGGGCGTTCACCAAGTACGACGGGCAGTGCTTCCCAGTCACGTCAAAGTGACGGTACACGTTCTCAATGGGGATGTGATACTTCTCCATCAGCTCCCGGCCCAGAGCGGCAGCGTTGGCAAGGGTTGCCTCGCTGGCCTGATAGACACCGTTCCGGATGGTGTCACACATCTCAATGCTGATAGAGTTGGTATTGGTGATGACGCCGTACATGGTGCCGCCGCCAGTCTTGTCGGCGTTGGCGTACTTGCTGCCGCCGACGGACCACGCAATCTTCAGATCGGGGACGGACAGATATACGGTGGTATCGTCCACAAAGTAATGGGCACTGGCCTTGACGATGTTCCGCTGGAAGTACGCGGCGTTGTTTGCCGCCTTGTCCCCGTCATTCCCGGTGTAGTGGTACACCAGATATCGGATTTGGCTGGCGTTCCGGGAACCGCCATAGTTCCCGGGGTTCGCCAGCTGCTCCTTTCGCGTGTAACTCACTGGCTATCACCGCCGCTTTGCTGGGCGCGCTTTTCCGCCTGTGTCCCAAAATAGAACGCGATCACCACGGTGAACACCGTCAAGAACTGCTCTGCCGTCACGCCGCCAGTGCAGGTCAGGTAGGCAAACACCGCCGTCAGGGTGATGGTGACAATGCTCTTGACTGCCAGCAGATTGCCCAGGCGCTTCTTCAGTGTCTCCATATCAGCCCTCCTCATAAAGGATGGTGAGTCCGTATGCGGTGGCCGCCTCATGCTCGATCCTGCACCCACGGGCCTTTTCCCAGCCCTTGCAGAAGTAGGCTGCATGGCAGAGGCTCATGTTTTCCAGAGACTTTGCGAGAAAGCACAGGGGAATCTGGACGACCCCGCGCTCCTCCATCTTCTCTTTGCTATACCACTCGTCTGTAAATAGGGTGTTCACAATCTCGTATCCCTTTTCTTTCAGGGCAGAGATCGCTTTCTCTCTGGTTGCGATGATTTCTTCATCGGTTTTTCCAGCCATCGGCTGGGACAGCATAGCTTTCATGTCTTACACCTCCGGCTCCACCAGGGTGTCGCCCTTCAGCTCGTACTTGTGGCCGGCGATGTACACCAGAGCATATTCCTCGCCCATGTTCACATCCACGGTCTTGCCGCCTACCACATACACCTTCTCCATGCAGCCCACGCCGTGGTCCATCAGGCCGTAGCCGTTGACGGTGTCGGGGGTATCCCCTGCCGTGGTCGCCACAAACTCTTCCTGAGTGATGACGTTGCGGTTGGGGTCCAGGGTAAAGCCCGCACCTGCCTTTTTCAGAGCCTCGTTCGCCTCGGACAGAGCCATTTCGCCAGTGGTGTACTTGTTCAGAATTTCGTTGGTAGTCATAAGTAAGCTCCTTTCAAATTACAGCCCAATGCGGGCCAAAATAAACGCAATCACAGCCGCCAGAACCGCCCATACGGACTTGTCCACGATGGCTTCCCACCGCTTTTTCGGCTTGGCCTGCTCGGCCTCCTGCCATGCGATCAGCCGGTCCAGCTTCTCCATGATATTGTCGTACTGCTCATTCCGGGCGGCCTCCGCCTTTTCCAGTTCCCGCATCCGGTCAAAGAGTTCTTTGTGTGTGCTGCGGGATGCCTCCCGCCATTCCGACATCTGCTTTTCCAGCATGTTGGCTTTCTGGAGGCCCAGGCAATCCCTCTGCGGGTCCAGAATACACTTCTCGTCCATTGTTGGGGCCTCCTTACTCTGCCACCTCCGCAGTCAGCATCTTACTGAGGGCGCTGTATTCCTCTGGGGTCAGCCTGTCGGCCGCGAGATACACGTCCATCTTCTCCTGAAGGCCCTCGGTCCGCCCCCGGTCAATCAGCAGCTTGCAAAGATTGTATACAGTTGTCATGGTCCTGCTCCTTCCTTGTCATACAGTAGTTGTGGTGAGTTCCAGCATACACAGGCGTTCCTCATGGTCTGCCAGCATATCAAGAGTAATGTCCTCGGCTCCAGGTTCCGGCTCCGGCTGTCCATCGTCCTCCACGGTAATCTGCCCTTGATATGCCTCCGCCTGGGCGATAGCGTAATTCGCTTCCGTGTAGGGCATCGTAACACCGGAGAGCACCGTCTCGATGTCCGGTTCCTCGGGGGTGCCGTGGTTGACTTCTGTCGCCAGCTGGTATTTGATGATCTTCATGTGCCCTCCTTCCAGTATTTCAAGAATAAGGTGAAGTTTAATCCGACTGTACGGCCAGACCCGACCGAAATTGTGAACTTCCCATTCCCGTTTTGTGTAAGCAGGCCAAGATAGTTTGATGCGTCGAAAACAGATTCTCCAAAAAGCCCCGGAATTTGCGTTCCGTTATCCAATACGCCATAGCAATCCAGCATCTTTACCTGGCCGCTGGTATCCGGGATTTGGACGTCAATCTTCTTTGACGAGCTGTTCGGGAACCCCCCGCCGTTCACGGCCATCACAAACACAGGTTTGTTGCTGTACCGCTCAGTGGTGCGGTACTCGACGCCCAACTGCATGGGGGGATTGACCCACTCCCAAGGACTCCATACCCCGTTTGTGCAAACGCGCCGAAGTTCGAACGCCAGATCGGTTACATTAAAGGACACCTGGACTGTTTGGGGATTACTGTTCCGAGTAAGCACTAACATCACGTTGCTATATTCTGCGCTTTCTGGTCCATTGAGCGTAGACGCATCAAGATAATACCAGCCGGATTCTAACGCATTATTGGCATCGTCAATGTGGCGCGGATTTGACGTTCCCAGTCCATATCCGCCGGGCGCCTTATTGGACAAAGCCGCCGCAACGGTCTCCGCCTCCGGCTCCCCACTCACCGGGATCTGTGTGGCGTTGTAGTCCCCGGCCTGGGGCACCACCACGCCACGCCGGCCGTTGAAGGAGGTCACGCCACCAGCCAATCCTTCAGACACTTTTTTGACAGCCGCATCAATTTCTTCTCCACTGTAAGCACTGGTGTAATACTCGGTAGGCGGGGCCGTGATTGCTGCCATCTGTTGTTCGAGTTCAGCAACTTTTGCAGTAAGTTCTTCAATTGTTGCCATTTGTACCTCCTCACGTGATGAATCTTCTGCCATGCTTGTCTAAAAACCATTTTGTGTCCGATGTTACCAGAGGCCCGCGTTCCACAGGAACGCGGCGGCTGATATATAGGATGATGCAGCCATCCCCGCCAGGGCCACCAGTACCGCCATTACCGCCGATTCCCCCGGTTCCGGCGGTGATTGATACCGTGTAATCCGAGGAATCTGTGGAGCCAACGGCAAGTCCTCCTGAGCTGGCACCGCCGCCGCCATAACCGCCACGGCCGCCTTTGCCATACTGGGCAGGCTTTTTGGGCGTCAAGGTTGGTGTCGCGCCATTTACACCAGATGCAGCAGTAGCCTTAATTGATGAAGATCGTACAGACACCGATGCATCGGGTCCGGGGCCATTACCATTTTTACCGGCAGCTGCACCTGCACCTAAACCTCGACTATACCAAATGTAAGCGCCGTCATTCTCCCGTGTCTTCATAGCGACACGTTCTGGATCATCTGTATCGGATTCTGTCAAGCCTCCGTTCCAAGTTTTGCCGTCCTCGTCGGTAACGTTTTCAGCGGGGTCAAAGAGCTGGACAGTATCACTGTTGATGGTTGTGACTTTGGCCGCCTTCCCCGCGCCCTTGCCTCCGGGGATTCCCTGGTCACCGATTCCTCCGTATTTTTCCCCGGTGAGGGGATCTGTGTATCCAGCCTCCGGGGCTTGTGCTCCAGCTGTGGTTGCAGCGCCGAGTTCTGTATCGCTGCCGGCAGAGCCATCCGGATCATCCGGGTCATAGGCAGCACCCAGGCCACCTACGCCGCAGCTGTATACAATAGAGTCTATCCCGGAGATATCCAGGGTTCCTTCAAGGATTCTGGCACCCGCGCCCGGAGCACCGCCGTCTCCGCCTGCACCGCCGTTCGCAAGTCCGCAGCCGCGTAACTGGTTCTCAAATGGTGGAGGATTGGTCCAGGATACAGACGGTGACGTGCCAACATCCCCACCTTTTTGCCCGCAATGTCCGCCCTGGCCTCCGCTTATTAAAACATAGCGGATATAATCAGTTCCTTCCGGAATAGGCCACATCCCATTTCCAGTCAAAACAATGCGTTCCGTCAGCAGTTTGCTGTCTTCGTTTTGCAACGGGAGAAAATCTACAAGCATCGATTCGGTTGCTTTGAGCGTGTTGGAGACTGTAATATCGATGCTCTGGACGCAGCCAGGAACATGGCGGTTGTCATAGGGGTGTAGTGCAGACATGACATTTCCGGGCACCTCCCCAGAATATACAACATCAAATTTCAGTGTTTGAGCACATTTGTAGTAATTTTCCAAGCGTTCAGCAACTGCTAGAGAATTTGATATAGATACCAGGGTTGCATCAGTAACAGATTTTACCGCTCCGGAATCATCGCTTCGCGCAGCAGCAGCTATGTTTCTGGAAATCTGCCGCGTGTTGTGTGTATAATTCTTTCCGAAAAGACTTCCCGTGCCAGATGATACAACCGCATAATTGGCACCGCTCTCCAAAATGGAAAAACCTGTCGCTCTCAGGCTGTGCATTGGCTCTGAGAATGTGACTACATCACCAGATTGTGTTGTCCCATTAAAAAGCTCCGTTTCGTTTTCTCCTGGTATATATTGGTGTTCCGTTACGATAACTTGAGATACCTTTGACGCATACTCCGCACTTGCCCCTGTATACATTCGATCTGCGTCTACACAGCCGCTGAATCCATCCCATAAGCCCTCAATATGCAGTACGCCATCAAGGTCATTTTTTACTGTTGCCCCAATCGCAAACAGCACCTGCGCCAGATTGTCCCTGCAGGTTGCAATTGGGAGATGCCCGTATAAGGCAAAGTTTCTAAGGTTTGTTTTTATGATATATGGGATGGTTCCGCAGATCGATGGGAGAACTTCTGCAATGGTCTGCCCGGTGTAGATTCCACCATAGTGCTGTCGATCATTCATCAGAGCTATGGTGGAATCCGCTTTGATCGTGTAAGTCGTAGCGGACGCACGTTTAATAGACTGGACGTAAAAAATGCCAATCATATCCCCGCCATTGTAATACTTAAGCGGCGCATTGCGCTGGAAATTTAAAATGGTAGGATCGGAGCACTCCACTTCCGTTTCAAAATAGTTGGGTTCAAGCTCGGAATGGAGCAAGGATATCTTGGAGCTAATCTTCCCGGACCTGATTTCAGTGCTTGAGAATGTCCACTTACTGTACTCAATCACGCTTTCTTTCACGCTTGCACCGTCCTATCGTTTCAACTGAGCATCTATGGGGACAAAATTTACCTCTATTTCCCCCCAGTAGTTCACACCATTCTCCACTTTCTCCAAGTCCTGTGATGCGCTGGTGTAGTACGCTTGATATGTTATCGTTCTTTGACCATCCGCCGCTTCAAGCAAAACAGAGTCATCAATGGAGTGCTGATACAGATAGTCCCAAAATACATCAAGCCCAGCATAGTCATCTCCCCTCCTGAACACGGTAATTTTATGCCCAAGGTATGTGCCGATAACGTCCCGGATCATTTTCCCGGACAATACTCGCCCAGCATTTGGTCCATCCAATACATTGAAATTTCGGTTATAGGAAGAGATTGCGACATCGGCGTCAAATGTGCGCCCATTTAGTTTAATATAACTCACATTTACCCCTCCGCCAAACGAACGCCAATCCGCTGCGTCTGTTGCTGATTTAGTCTGTACACTAAACGGCCCATTTCCTGCTCTCCAATCTGGAGGATGACGGTATGATCTCCGCCATCTCTGTTCATGCCGCTCCTTTGAATGCCGCGCATAACCGCCGACTCGATCTCGGATGCTGGGGCTTCAATGTTCGTCCCGCTTTTCTGGTCACCCAGAACGGCTAGGAACTCCCGGTTAGCTGGAATAACTGCTCCCTGCGCAAGACGCGGAAGATTCAACTGTGGGACGTTTGGAATATCAAAACCGAAACTCTCTCCTCCGAAGAGCGGAATCCAATCTGGAACATCAAAACTGATAGAATTTACTGCATTTATAATTGCATTGATTCCATCGACAAAAAAGTTCACAACACCTTCAAACAGGGAAATAATACCATTCACAAAACCTCCGAATGCTCCTGAAATTGCATCCAAAACGCCAGTAGCAATTTCTTTCAATCCCTGCCACGCAAGATCCCAGTCACCAACAAGAACCCCAGTCACAAAGCCCAGCAGTCCAGTTAGCGCGGTAACGATCCCGTCTATAAAGTCGATTATTCCACCCAAAAGAGGCTCTACAACAGCCGCAATAATATTGAACACCTCAACAAAAACGGGGCCAAAAGTATCAACCAGGAGGTTGATGATTGGCAAGATTGCTTCGTTGTATATCCTCAAAATGTTGTTAATCAGAGTTCCGATCATATTTAGGATGTTGTCAAGCAGCGGCTTCAAATGCTCGTCCCAAATTGTCTTGACCGCCTCAAGAAATCTGTCCCATACCGGCTTTACGATGGTATCCCAAATATTCAAGAGTGTGTCCGCTGTGTTCCTTATGGCTTCTCGTATACCCTCAAATATTGGCGATCCCCATGTCTCCCATGCCTGAATAATGCTATCCCAACAATCAGCCCAGATCTGCTGTATCAGTTCCAGCGCAGGAGCAACGCCTTCAGACCATATTTTATCAAATATGCGCTTTACTTCTTCAAACAGAACCTCCAGCGTCACTGTTATTTCCGTCATAAGCTCAGTTAGAAACGGCAGGATATCAGTAACCCATTTTTGCAGGGACGGGAAAATCACGATGTCCCAGATATCCCGGAAAACCATTCCAAAAGTATCTAAAAGCCCTGAAATTACAGTCCCACACAGATCAACAAACGCTTGTAGAAACTGAATAAATTCATCGTTGAACCATTCAGCAAGGGGCTGTCCGAGGCTTGCGATATCATGCCACATGTCTTGGAAAAGCTGAATAATTTTCCCAACTGCGCCGGCAACCTTCTCCACCGCAGCTTGTACGTTGTCCTCGATTGCGCTCCAGATATTTTGAAATATCTGCTTGACCTCCTCCGCCATCCGCTTGACCGTCTCAAGTAGCTTTAGAATGCGGCTCTCTAAACCGCTCATCTGCTCCTGTGATACCAATGAGTCACTGGGTTCTTGATCTTCTTTTGTCTTATCCTCTGTGATTTCACTTACATTCTCGTCAGATAGCTTATTAATCTCATCGAAGATTGCAAGACTTTTCTTCTCCTCTTTGTTTGTTTCTTCTACTGCATCAGTTAGATCGTCCTGATTTTCTACGGTGCCAGATATTGCACCGCCTACTCCCTCCGCCTCCTGCTGTGTCTGGTTCATTTGATTCGATGCCCCGCCAAAAAGCGAAGCTATAATGTTGTTTATAGCGTTTGCCGTGTCAATCAGGGCGGATACAATGCGGTTAAGTGCTTGTACAACGGGCAAAAGCACTTGAATTAACGATTGTCCAATGATAGACATGAACTCTTCCCACTGCATGGAAAGGATTCTGGTCTGATTCGCCCAGCTGTCTTGCGTCCGGATAAAGTCGCCGGAGGCCAAAGACAACTGATCCAGAACGAAGTTATAACGCAGAGTCACCAGCTCCGCCTGAGACATTGCGGAAATACTTTTGGTGATGCCCTGAGACAGCGCAAACGCTTCTAGGTTTGCCTGGGTCATAACGATACCCAGGTCTTTTAATGTTTCCGTTTCACCCGTAAAGACGGATTTCAGCTTAATGTCCGCCAGCTCCTGAGAGATGTTGTAGAAAGATGCCACATCACCTGTAAGGCCGGTGAGTGTCAAGGACATCTCTGCCGCCTCTGCTTGCGACAAGCCCATATTGCTTGCCATTGCCATATATGTAGAGGCGGTACGCTTGGCCGCAAGCTCGCTCATACCGAAGTTGGTGATGGCGTTTTGGGCAAACTCGTCAACGGCGCTGGACATATCTCCAAAGGCCACGTCGACAACGTTCTGGACTTCCGCAACATCGCTTCCAAGCTGGATAGCCTGTTTGGAAAAGTCGATAATTTTATCAACAGCAAAGGCCGTTGCAGCCAACTTTGCCAGCTTTGTCAAGGCACTTGTCGCCTGTTGTGTGTTTGCCCGAACATCAATGATAATAGAGCCATCTGCTGCCGCCATGTTCTCACCTCCCTAGCAGTTTTTTCAGAAGTTCGTCCTCTTCTTCCGTGTAATGCCGCTTTAGATCAACTTTTGAGCGGTTCTGGTTGTAAAATTCCTTTTCCCACTTTTCGAGTTTTTTGTGTTTCCGGAGCTTGTCACGGATGGAAACAACGGTGGAAAGCTGCCCTTCCCCAATGCCCATAAAGTAAGAAACAAAGGTCCACCAATGACAGAAAGAATCCGATCTAACATCATGCCCAGCCACCTTGATGATGTCGGCGGCGATCATTTGGTAGTCCTGCTCCCAGTCGATCAGTTTTGGCCGTTTTTTATCCTCCTGTTCTTCTCCGCAGGCGATAAACCAAAGCAGCTTTTCAATCGCTTCTTGATAATCACTTTCCGGCATTTCTTCAAATTGGGGATAAAACAGGGCCAAGCACACATAGACCTTTACAAACTCGTTTTCGCCGCCATTAAGTCTGGAAATGATGTTCAGGATGTCCCGGTAATCGGCGTTGATTGCATATTCTTTTCCACCAACTTCAAGATTGACCGGGAGTGTCCATCTCATTTATTTCTTGCCTCCTGCACGGCTTTCTGCGCCTCCATCTTTGCGTAGGTCTTAACGCCGTCTTCGACGATGGGGCGCATGGCATCCAGGAAATTTGTAATGACCAACTCCCCGTTACTGGCAACAGCCATTACATTCGCACCGCTCAGGATGCTGTCAAAGTCATTTTCCCCACCGAACACATGGGAGAGTGACTTTTTTACGCGGGCGTCATACTCAGCCAGCAGGTCAATGGCATCCTCTCCGGTCTCCGCGGATTTTGAACGTTCGTTATAATCCTTTTGGATTTGCTCAATTTCCACACGCAGGTCCTTGAACCGCTTGTACAGATTTGGGTCAGATGGGTTAAACCGCAAAACGCCGCTTTCATTGATCTGATAGGTTTTAATGCCCGTATCAAATGTAATCTTCTGCATAATTCCTCCAAAAAGGGGGCACAGCACGATTCCTTTGTACTGTGCCCTTTCTTGTCTTTAGGCCGCTCCGTCTGCTTTAAAGGTTACAGTTCCTGCGCTATTGGTGACGGTTCCAAGCGTTCTGGTGCCGCCGTATGTAATGTCGCAGGAAATTTCCAGGTTTCCGCCGCCAGCGCCACCAATTCGCGTTACAGACACGGACGCGCCGCTGTACCGCTCCGCAAAATTGGACTCGCCAGATGTTGCGTAGTAGTGGCCGATCAGCATATCTTGATTTGCCAGGGCCTGTGCGTCCTGGTCCTTGATTGCCAAATTCCACAGTTTCACCGCCGCTACGTCCCCGGCATCCAGAGGGATAGGGTCGAAGCTCTGTGTGATGACGGGCTTTGTGAGTGTGGTCCAGGTGTTCCCAAAAATGTCCTTGATAGACTCCTCGGACCAGTCCATTTCCTCATCGGACTCCTCAACGCGCTTTCCAATGGCGGACCATACAGGTTCCTCCGGTGTTCCAGTATTCAGATATGCAATCAGCAGTTCACGGGCAATCGTGCGCCCTTCTGTGGTGTTAAACTCCAAATCTGCCAAAGTGTTCACTCCTTTCAGACATTGACCTCATAGGCCAGTCTCATTAAAATTTGATAGTCCTCATAGCCGTCTCCATAAGCCGCGAACTTAGAGGATTGTGTGGTCGGCTCAACCCTCAGAGCGTTAATGCCATCTCCTAAATCTGGATGCTGGGTCCTTGCCCAATCACCAAAATGGTTCAGCATTTCGTCTGCTTGGAGCCGTTTGTCATTACTGGTTCCCGGCTTTATCCGGTAGATAATTTTGAATTGATACTCTGCCTGATACCCACCGATGATATATTGCTGGGTGATGTACGTTCCTTGGATAGTAGACAAAGCCATGGCCGCATCATCTCCAGCGGCATCGTCGATATCCAGGAATTCATACTTGATAACTGTCACAGGCTTGTCCGGAAAAGTATTGGCCCACACCAGCATAGAGCGTGAAATGCGGTCAACCTCCTCCGAAGATGCCAAAATCCTCTGCTTTTTATCCTCGAAGATATCGCTTCACCGCCTTTCCAAAGACTCGCTCCCACTTGTCCTTGTTTTCCGCCTTGCTTGCCTCAAACCAGTGCGATTGCGCCTGTGAGTGCATTGCCTTGTTGAAAACCAGGTCTTTGTCGGTGAGAACTTTTGTCGCTCCGTAAGATGCGTAGCTGCTGCCTGTTGCCGGGTCTATCATCAATTTGCCGTAGTACAAATAGCGAGATTGTGGGCCGGGATAGATAATCCTGGATTCCTCTACTTTTGTTCTTCGGTCGAGATTGCCCGTTAAGGCCGGAACGTATGGAGATGTATCCTTTTGCGCTTGGACAGCCATCGCATAAACAGCCTTTTCGCTTGCTGCTTCCAAATTCCCCGTCACAGTTGGAACGATATTGGAGCTGACATCAAAGCTAAACATCAGTTCCCACCAACTTCCCAGTGAGACATCTCTCCGCCGAAGTCCTTGAAATCCACAGTGTTGACATTGTAGACATCATCGTACGCGGCATCGATCTTCTGAGCAGACCAATTAGGATGGACGGCCTCTCCTTTTACAAAGAAGGTGTTTTCTCCAGTGGAAAGCGTCCAAAGCCCGCTCTTGTCCTCTGCCCGCCAAAATTCAATAGGCCCTACATACCGCTTTGGCTCACCAGTCACCCCGTCTACGGCTTCAACGCTGGTCGGAATATAGAGGTTGACTGCATCCGCTCCAACCAAACCGCTTTCGTTAACGTTTTTGGCCTTGACAGCATCCAGCAGAACTCCTCGCAGAATGGTAATATGATTTGTAGTTGTTTCCTCAAAAGTGCTAGGGTCCTCTTCTGTCACCACGTTATAGAGCGTCACAACATGGGGGAACACAGCCACACCCCCTTCCACGATACAGGAGGCCCGTACTGGACAAATACTGCGCTGCAACAGATGCAAGAGAGGCTTGTGCTGCCTGTGCCGCTGTCGTGGCCTGCTGTGCGCTTTCGCCTCCGCCCCGGTATGTCTTGGACCAGCTTCCAACGCTCTGGCTTTGCAGCTCTCCGGCTGCTCCTGCATTTGTGGAGTTTTTAAGGGCATTCAGGGCCGCTTGCCGGGCAAGGTCAATGCTCTGGTACTGTTCTGCAACAGCGCAACAGGCCATTTTCAGGGCGTCCATATCCTGGTTCGGGGCAGCCCGGCCCTGCGTGTAATAATCCAGAAAGGAACTCGCACGCAGGGCGAGGCGGGGAAAATCGGCTTCCTGAATGACTGTCCCCAGGTATGTAGTTATGTAATACCCATAGTCTGCGTAAGCCATCAGGATACCTCCTTACTTCTTCGCACGGACCTTCGTCTTGGCCTGCGGCTCAAATGTTGCCCCTGTAAAGGTAAACTTCACTACGCTGGCATCATCAACGAGCACCTCAAATGTGTCGTCCTTGGTCACCCGGAAAACAATGTCTGCGTCAAACGGGATATTTTCCTTTGTGGGAGAACCGTTTTTCTTGAAGGTCATTTTAGTTCCGGTCTTGGCCAAGTGGAACGGGAAATAATAGCCGCTCTGCTCCTCCAAGGTGCTGCTGAACTCTGTATAATCGGGCACATAATGGAATGTACCCGCTACGGAGCCGTCAGCATAGACCTTCAGGTCATTACCTACCAGCTCGGATACCTGTTTCCCCAATAGGGTCTGACTCGCGGGGAAAAGCGTCAAGGTGTCAGACCCAATCATTCCCCCGCCGGTGCGTAGACAGCAAAAGGGAATGCGCTCTCATTTCCAGCATTATAAGCGTTGATGGGGTTGGGGATTTCCCAGCCCAGCCGCATGACGGCACGGAGCGCCACCATGTCGTTCTGCATCAGGTTATACAGAATGTTACCGGTGGCGGGGTCCTGCACAACGCCGCTATCGAAAATCTTGAAGGTCATATCCTGCCGGATGGCGTAGACCAGCTGGCTCCAGTCACCCACGATGGCAAGGGACTCTTCCGGATCGTAAGCGCCGTTGACGGGGAAGTACATGCTCATGCCGTCCAGCGCGTAGCGGGTATCGCCCTGCATATCGGTCTTGAAAATGGGCTGACCGTTCTTGTCTACAAGGCCACGCAGCTTGGCGCGCATCTGAATAGCCGCCATTACGCCGTTGGGGATATAGCCGCTCTCTTCTACCTTGGCAATCACGCCGCCCTCACCCATGATGTCCTTGAAGATGTCGGCGGTTGCGGTTACGACTGCGCTTGCAGTAGTAGCAGAAGGGACGAGGCCCTCACGCCAGGAGGTGGGCTTGTCCGTGCCGTACAGAATAGCGGCGTCAATGACCTTGCCGAATGCCTCCTGGAGGCGGGGCCGCACCTCACCCCAAATGTCGTAGTCGCTATCATCCAGCACTGCCTCGGGGATGGGGACGATGACGGCGATCTCCTCGGCGTAGATTTTCTTCTTGTCCCACGCCATATTCGTTGTCTTTTTCAGAGACGCCTTGGAGTCGGACGCGCCGGTAGCTGCCTCGCCGTTTACAAAGTAGGCGGTGGGCAGGGCATCCAGCACATTGAGCGTCTGCGTCTTGCTGGTCATGTTGGGCAGTCGACGGGCCATCCGCAACACGGCGGACTCCGTTACGGCCCCCTGAATAATCTCACGAGTCACAGGCTCAGGAATAAGCCCGGAAAGTTTGCTTCTGTCGATAATATCGGCCATTGATAGGCTCCTTTCTTACTTGAGTGCGCCCCGAATCAGGGCGTTCATTACATCGTTTTCTCCTGTTTTTGGCTTCCCGCCGCCCACAGGAGCGGTCCAGTCAAATGTCGTTTTCTTGCGGTCAGCGGTCAGCTCGTCTACGGCCTGCTCAAAGGTGACTTTATCGCTCACCATCTTCCCGGCCTTGAAGGCGATAAACTCCGCCTCGTCCCCGGTCAGGCCCTTGGAGGCAACGTAATAGCTTCTTTTGAGCGCCTCCAACTCCGCCTGCGTAGTGGAAAGCGTACCGGCAGCAGTTTCGGCCTCCGTCGTTTTGGTCTTCAACTGTTTTGCGAGCGATGCCGCCTCTGTCGCCTTTGCATCAAAGACATCCTTTTTTACATATCCAGACAGGTCAACAGGGTCGGGGATTTGCAGGCCCAACAGTGCCGTGACCTTTTCGTCAGCAGTCATGCCGTCAAATCCTTCGATGGTACTCGTATCAATGTTCGCCATAATGCTTCTCCTTTGGGTTTTATAGACTTCTCTGTCTTATATTTGGGATTTTCGGCTTCTCTGCCGCTTGGGTTTTTACGTCTTCTCTGACAAACAAAAAAGGGGCCAACCGCCTACGATTTGTAAGCAGTTGACCCCAACGGTCCCTCTCTGGCCCCTATCGGTCAGAGGAACGATATACTGTTTTCTTTTTCTCCTCCAAGATGAGGAATCCACTTTCCTTTTTTCGGATAATGGCATCATTGCCACGGTCAAGTATGGCCTTAATGATGATCCAGGCTTTTTCATCCATCAATATTCTGTCTTCATCCTCTCCCGCTGCAACGGCAGCCCCGCCGCCTCGCTGAATGCTTTGTATTCCTTGTTCAACCGCCGGATACGAGCCGTTACAGCTTGGTAATCATCTTCCAGTCCAACGGCCTTATATGCGGTTTGTTCCCGCTTTAGCTTTCGGACGGTGCGTTCTATTTGGCGTTGTTTTTGAGTGGCCGTATATCCATCGTACTGCCTGCCTTCAAAAGATATCTCCCGATTTTTCCCCTTCATGGTGTTCAAATCAGAGCTTGAATAGGTTGGCTCCATGACACCCTCAACAAACGGATAAAAGTGGTGGCGGCAGTTCCATCCGCCTAGACCAGGTCCGGTACCATAACCCGTAGAAGCGATAAAATCAGGATATCTCCCGCTGGATTGCTTCGGTTTTGCGCTCCATCGGTAAATCTTCCCTTGCCAGCTCTCGTGGTTTTCCGGCCCGGTTCCGGTGTTCCGCGCCCCGATATGAGCAGAGACCTCAACCAGATCAGTTTCCAAATAATCCATGCCTTGCTCCGAATACTGTTCGCAAAGCTGATTGATACCAGTCATAATAGCGCGGCGGACTGCAACGTCAATCTGGTCCATGTGACCGCTTTCATATTCCGCTGTCTTGATGCCGCTGTCTGCAAGCTGCTTCACGGCACCTCTAATTGCCTGATTGTAGCTGATTGCACCGCTCTGTATCTGCAACACGGCATTATCAAGTGCCCATTGGTAAGCACTTGCAGGCCGGAGCAATGTCCTTCCATTGTCCAGCAGGAAAGCCATTGATTGCGTAATATTTCGGAATGTTTGGCGAGTCTGCTCATAAATGGCATAGGTATCTTCGATGCTCAACAGTGTTTTGGGCGCTGTTACATCCGAACGATCAATCAGATATGTGTAATACTTCTGATTCCGCTCTACAACATCGTCAAATAGCTTATTCAGCTCTTTCTCGCCGATATTGGTTGTCCTTTTGATTGCTTGCTCGATCTCCTGTTGGCTGATACCGTGGGAGCGCAACGCCTGAATATCTAGGACAGTGACTTCGTTTAGCTCTCCAGACGCTTTGAGGCGAGAGCAGATTTCCTCTAGTAGCGTGTTTTCAAGATTGCGGTATAGCTCGGCCAGCTCTTCCGGGAGGGCATCGAGAAGTTCCGGGGTAAATGGATACCTCATTCAATTTCTTCTTCCTCCTCGTCCGTCATATCCTCCATTTTCGGCAGCATCTTCTTTGCTGTGGCTTCGTCCTCGTTATACCACTTCATGCGGTACTCCCAATCGTTCATAATACCCGCCGCTAAATCCTGCCTGTCATTATTTCGTTCTGTTGTCTTGTCCTCGATGATGCTATCATCGAAATCAATAGTGACCTCCGCATCCTCATTCAACCCGGCACCCATGGCCGTGTTGCCCAAGCGAAGAATAATCCGGCACAGTTCTTTGATGGCGCTCTCCAGAATGATTTCATGCTTCTTGATGGTGCGGAACATGGTGGAGTTTTCACTGATGACCTGGGTGGCGGTAGTGATGTTCCCACCGTCAAAGCGGTAATAAGTCTCCCCGAAACCACACTTGCTGGACAGCAGATTAAGCTGTGTCTGCACCCCCTGGGTGTGTTCCGCTGTCCGAAGGTTCATGTCGATGGGCTGAATGATGGCCCCGCCCTCGATGTCTTCCGGAAGCACATAATAGGCCAGATCATCAGGGTCAAAAACCGGCTCCCCGTCCAAATACTGTTGTGCGGAAGGCTTGACCATCACCCGCTTTTTCCCCAGCACGAACTCATTGACGTAGCTGTCAAAAGCAATATCTACGCCCTTCATGCTGTCGATGGCGTTAGCGTAGACCGAAATCCCAAGTGGAATGGAGTAATCGAAGTTGTTGGCGATATTAGGCCGGTCAATGACGAATTGCCTCCGGTCGCTGCCGGTGTGGACAACAGGGGGCACCCTCTCAAAGCCCTGCACGGAGGTCAGCTTTACCTCAGTATCTACGTTCTGGTTCCGATATGTATACAGCCGGTTCTCAATGTTGTACAGGCCGTCGACCTTCCGGTGGATTTGCAGATAGCAGTAATCTTCCCCGTTTACGTTGACGATGCTGTCAAAGGCACATTCAGTAATAACGCCATTCTGCCAGGACAGGGGCCAGATATGCTCCACCGTTACGTAGTCGATGACGATATCTGTGGCGCTGCCAGGAACCGGGCCCGCTTCCGTGACCCCCATGCCCACCACGCGGGGGATAAAAGCCACCGTTCCAAGAGCGAAGGCCATTTCCTGCATCTCGTTGGAGCGCACGCGAAAGTTGTTCTCCTTCAGGACCCGGTCAATAAACTCCTGCTCCTTTGTGCCATCCAGAGTGATTTCAACCCTCTCATTCATGAGAAGATTTGCCCAGTCCTCCGGGATTTTCTTTCCCATGTTGAGGGTGTACCGCTTGCAGCGCACCATCCCGGCCCCGTTTCGTACCCGGTAACGGTGGAACCCCTTCACGTCGCCCTCATACCAAGACTTCCACTCTTGCACCTTCGTGTAGAACTCCTCCGGCACGGTGGAGTAACCAAGTTCTTTCAGTTTTTCGATAATGTTCATGCTGTTACTCCCATTTTTCGGAATACTCGCTCCAAAGCGTACCGTGTGGCATCAATCAGGTGATTGTTCTCGTCAGGATACCCGCTGATGATCTCTCCATCCTTATTACGCTCATACTCATAGTTCACAAATTCCTCATAAGCATGTGGCGTTCTGCGGCGGTCAATAACGATCTTTCGGCGTTGCAGCCACTTCATACCGTACTCCACACTACCCGGCCCCTTTATTGCTTCCTTGGCGGGGAGTCCCATGGCTCTGAAATCTGCGGCGGACTTAGGCTCCGCGCTGTCGCAAGTGATATAAGCGTCTTTGTATCCGCGCTTCAAAATCACGCCCGCACTAGCCTCATTTGTCAGCTTGTTTTGGCATATCTCATCAATCATGTAAATGGTCTCATGTGCCCGGTCGTAGTGAAGGCGGATAAAAGCGAAAGGGTCAGGGAACCAGCCCCAGTCCACACCCTGGTAAATCTTATCGAAGGAAGCAATCTCTTTGTCGGTAATCTCTCGCAGTTCCAGGTTGTCAAAGACGTTTCCGCCCGTTCCAACCGGAATTCCCAAATACTCATGCTGGTAAGCTCGCTCATCCGTTTCTTTCAGGTGTTCAGCCTCAAACAGAAACTGCTCTCCCAACCACTCCGGCGGCGCTTCCAAGTATGTACTCTTGTGGCACAGCCTGTCCGCCCTCTCCTTCAGGCTGTCCTTGTTGGCCCAGTTGTCCCGGCTGATTGGCGGGTTGTAACTCTCAAAGTTCCAGAACTTGGAGCCGCCGCGCATGGTAGATTGTAAAATGGTCCGGATTTCAGCCCGTCCAGCGAATTGGTCCTTCTCCTCAAAGTGAGTAACGGCAATATACCCAAACGGCACTTTGATAGATTTGATCTTCATGGGATCATCAGCGCCCCGGAACATGATCTTTTGCCCAGTCGGCTTATATACAAGTTCCAACGGCTGCACCTTGGCTATCCAGCAATCAGCCATGCCAAGTTCACTAATCGCCCACAGGTATTGAGCATATACGCTATCTCGCAAAGTATTTCCGACCTTGCGGAGCACTAAGGCGTGGGTATTAGGGTTGGTTAGTAGAATTAACGGCACAAGCAGGGACACGCAGGAAGATTTCAGAGACCCACGCCCGCCGGATAAGTCATAGTGAGTGTGTCTGTGTCGGAATACATCACGGGCCAGCAAATGAAATGCGGGGCCAAGTACAGTAGATAAGCGCACTTCAGACATCTATAATCACCTGCACCTTGTCCTCTTTCCCTTCACCCTTGATGTCCGTCCACTTGTCGATCAGCGTCCCCAGGGCCGTCGTGATCTGCGCAGGTGTGGCCTCCGCCAGCTTTTCAGGATCGTTGAGCGCGGCAAGGCCCTTTCCGATGATTTCGCACACAAGCCCCTTCTGGCTCTCCATGTAAGCGAGAATGTCAGCAGTGTTTTCTTCTTTTTTCTGTGCTACTTTTTGCTCAATATCGCTACATTCAAGAACAATTCTCTTTACCGTCCCATCTGCAATACGGTTTTTCCTTGCTGTAGCGCGATAGCTGCCGGTCTCCAGATAATCGGCCACTATTTTCTTTTTTTGCCTATCCGTCAGCCGTGCAGCCATGTCACCACCTCAATCAAAAATTCCCCTTATCAGGTTTTTCGAGATTTATCATTTTATGTATTGACAATATCATATTTTATGATATAATCAAATCATAAAGCAAAGAGATAATATAGGAGGAAAAACCATGAAACACTATGAATACTGTGTTTGCAAAGACGGCTGGATGATGGGCGCTTATATGGGCAACAAGAAGCGCGCCGAGGAATGTGCTGCTCGTTATGCCTCCAAGTATCCGGGGAGCAAGATTGAGATCAAACTCAACGTCTATGACGAGATGGAGTACCGTTATTTTAAGGAGGTTGGCTGCTAATGACTAACAGGGAAGCGTATGTATTTGGATGGGTCTTCGGTAGGATTAACGCAGAGGTTTTCCCGGATGATATTGGTCCTGATCCTTGGGAAGCGTGCATGAGGCCATATACCTGTAGCGCACAGGTGATTTCCGCCGCCCATGAAAAGGGGCTTCTGCCCGGAGACTTGGACCAGCAGATCGGGGAGGCGCTGTCCGAAATCAATAGCATTGAGCCAGAGATGGATGGCAGCTCCGAAAGGGTCCAGCCATTGGAAATACAAGGTTCCTGGCAGCTCGGCTATTACGCCGGTAAAGGAAAACGTCTACTAGCTGATGCCGGATTTGACATCGCCTTTGCCCGTAAAGCCAAAAAACTGACGCAGGCGCAGCTTGCGGACGCCATGGGCGTAGATCAGGCGGTGATCTCCCGCTGGGAGAGCGGCAAGGTCAGCCCCAACGCCGAGAACTTGGCAAAGCTAAAAGAACTGCTTGGGTGATCGCATGGCCGTTGTTGTGAAGCCCCGTACCTGCCGTCAATGCGGCGCCGTCTTTGACGGCGGCCCGCGGGCCTGGTACTGTCCCACTTGCCGGCGTGAGCGGGCAAAGGAGGCAAACCGCCGGCATCGAGCTAAGGGCCGCGTTGCAGATCGTCCCCTTGGCAGCACGGACAAGTGCGTCCGCTGCGGGAAAGAATACACCGTGCGGGCCGCCCGGCAGAAATACTGCCCAGACTGCGCCTATGAGGGCATCCGGGAAGCAGACCGTCCCCTGTCCCGGAAGTGGAACCAGGAACACAAAGACACATATTACCCCGCCAGAAATGCAAAGCGGCGAAAAAAGTCTGCGTCGTAGTTTTGCCCGCCCCCTCGTGGGGCGGTTTTCTTTTCCCCGTACCCGACCCTCCCATCATTTCAGCGAGACGGGCACGCCCTATTGATCCGGTTTGGACACATCCGCCCCGGCAAACATACTCCGGAGAGATACGCCGCAATTCTGGCAGCCAGCTATGGATTCGAACCATCATCGTGCGGGTCAAAGCCGCCCGCTCTGCCATTGAGCTATCTGGCCGTTTATGTGCGCTTCCCGCTTAGATTGTCACGTCTGCGTCATATGGATATGCCATATGGTACTTTACCCGATCCGGTACAGGCAGTTTTCAGCGGGATAGCGCGGTTGTGGATGGAATTGGGATTCGGTCACCATCCTGTGAGCATCTAAACCCTCGGTAAGCTCTCAATACATTTCGGGGCAGGTCATAGCTGCCACCGCTTTTTTGCCCGACTCTATGACTGTCGGCTCTGCCGCATGGAGGGCGCGACCCTCCGGCCCTGATGAGTGGGCTGCATCGTGCTGCGGCATATTTGAAGGGAGTCCCCCGGCAGGAAACATACGAGAGAGGCTCTCCTTTCTGTTTAATATCTGCTTACTAGATACCCTGCCGGGGGAGTGGGTTGTCCTTTGGGCCGTGGTTGGTCACAGCCCGAAAGGGGAGGAAAAAGAAGGAGCATGGGGAAGTCACTCCCTCATGCTCCATTGTCGCATAGATGGCGCTTTTTGCTCATAAAACTTTATGAATATCTGATATTCTTTGTGAGACCATGAAGAGTTACTCGTCCTCCATTTTACACAGCTCGTCCAAACTAATGTGATAATATGCCGCAATCAATTTTAAAGCTGTCATCTTCGGTTCGACCTCTCCTCGCTCATATTTCCGAAGCGCATCCGGGCTTAACCCCATCAGTTGTGATGTAACTGTCATACTCCGAACTGGCCGCATGGACTCCCGCAACTTTCTCAGCCTTTCCGGGAACTCACCCATCCATATCCTCCTTCTTGATCCAATAGCGTCCCGCGCAGCGGTGGGCAGTAACGCAGGCGGTGGAAATCCTGCAGGGGCGAACACCAACATCCTCTGCTGCAGATTTGATCGATGGATACTCCTTCCGCTGGCCGTGACGATCAATGGAGATTACTTCGGTTTCAGTCATGCTCTGCCCCCTCATGCCGTCCGCCCTCCCCGTCGTGGATGTTGCCGATGATCTCACATTCGTAATGACACCAAGCCTCTGGGAAACTTATGTAATACTTGTTCTCTCCAAGCGTTTCCCACATCCATGCACACATGTCCCACTTCACCATGACATTGGCCGGATATTCAAGCGGAGGAAAGAAGTATGCTCCAAGTCCGTCTGACTTCTTTGCTATCTTTAGAACATCCCCCTCAAAAATCTTCTTCCCGTTCTTGTCGGTCAGTCCGGTGTACTGGCAGACCGTGGAGGGGTCAACTTCAATCGGTACAACATTATCCCCCATTGAAATTTCACCTGTTCGTGCGTTCCTGCGGCTGTAAGTCTTATTTTGAAGGATAAATGCCCCACTGTATTCTCCCCAGTACGGGAATCCTTCCACCCATGCACCATCACTCAGCCGCTTGGCTTTGAAAAGGGTCTCTCTCATTGGGCACCTCCGATTGTTGGAATATAATCCATGCTAAAAGGGACTTCCTCCATCATAGAGCCGCATGGGCAAGTGCATATTTCCTTCCGCTCCTCCTCGGAAATATCGTCAGGAAAATCTATGCTGAAAAAGAACCCGCAATCAGGGCATTTCAAGGAAATCATTGGGCACCTCCGATGATCTCGTCAAAGGTATATACCTGACCCTTTTCAACAGACGGGAACAGATGTCTGGTGATTACTTCTCTCTGAAAATATGTGCCGTCTACAATTTCCAGGCACTGCGTCCATGCACCATCGTATTTTATTGCATTGATCTCCGGGAGCAAAACTTTGATTGCCTTCGCCCTCTCCACCTCCTGCTCGGTGAAGCGGGGCTTGCGGATGATGCGGTCTGGGTGGTTGATGGCCTTGACTAGGTAATTTACATTCAGGTCTGTTTCTTTGTGTGCTCCTTGAGATAACCCGATATGCAGCAACCCATCATCGTTAACGAGCAAGATAATGCCTGTGGTCCCTAACTCAAAACGTTCTCCCACCTCAACCCCCAGCACCTCGCAGATTCTTGGCTTGTCCATGTTGGCCTCCAAACTTTCACCTTTGCTATCATTTTTTGTAAGTACATTTCCATCTTCCACCACCTCATAGCCCATCAGGCGAGCGGCTTCGTGAGGGTTGGCTCTTACGTATTCATGACACGGCCTCTTTGTCCCTGCGTATTGCTGCACGGGTTCCCGAAGCTCGCAATAGTCGCAATCTTTTTTGCTATCGCAAAACTGCTCTAATGCCTGTTCAATGGTAAGTGCGACTTCGCCCGTCTTACTCCGAAACCTCATGGGCGGCCTCCTCAAAATGGATTCTCCCGCAGTTGTCATACCGCATCTGCTTGTCCTG
>OJPI01000462.1_pt1 | contig 30930 bp, 27 predicted proteins | sample 1598461 | NCBI WGS metagenome assembly OJPI01 (sample SAMN03922483, study PRJEB24848) | human gut metagenome | isolation source: stool sample | host: Homo sapiens | place: Germany | collected 2011-05 | reverse complement strand
GAGATGCTCAGGAGTCTCGTGGGCTCGGAGATGTGTATAAGAGACAGGATATATGCTTCCCAGAGTCATTCCGCCCTATAAAAAAATGTTCCCTCAGGTAGAAGTTCAGATTTATGAAGCCATGTCTGACGATCTTTTGTCAGCACTTTTAAAGGATGAAATTAACTTTTACATTATTCCGCGGGATTTAAAGGATCTTCCCAGCGGTCTGCAGACAGAGTGTATTTACCGGGAAAATCTATATCTTATTGCTGCTCCCGGTGTTGTAAAGGAAGAGGATCTGGCAGATCCGATTCACAACATTGTTCGTGATGCATTTCTTCAAAGCCAGCCCTTTATTCCCATAAAAAAAGGACATGCCATTCGCAAAAAAACGGATGAAATTTTCCGAAAAAAGAAAATATCCCCCATGGTTTCCATGGAGGTTTCCAGTTGTATTTCTGCTGTTCAGCTTGCCCATTCCGGCCTTGGAATCACCATAGTCCCCAGCCGGGCTCTGGAGGCTTTAGGTGGAATAGACTGCTTCTGCCGCTATCAATACGGGGAGATTCCCGATGCCTGGGATGTAAATGTGGTCTACAAAAAAGATTCCTATCTGGATCGGACAGAACGAGGCTTTATCGAGCTTTTAAAATCCGTATTTCCCTGAAACAGCCCGGGAAAACAGGATTCCCCGAGCCATTTTCCAGACTTAATCTTTCCCCAGCCGTACCTTTTCCAGATACTCAGCCAGTTCTTTATCTACATCCTGAAAAAGATAGTTCTTACCTGGTCTTGGAAGACGTCCCTGTTCTTCCTCGATCTGGCGGCCTATCCGTTCAATGTCCTCCCGCAGATCTGCAGCAGACATCAGAATACAGCCCTGTCCCCGGATAATTAACTGTTCCAGACCATCAGAAGTAGCTACTGTTACCCGGTATCTCCGCCCCATTTCGTGGGCAAATTTCTCAATATACTGATCTGCCGTCTCAGCTTCCTTTGTGTAAACCACATGAATATTGTGATAATCCTGAGCGCTTCCAACACCGCCGGGAACCTTGTATGCATCAAAAACCACAATCAAACGACACTTTTTGTATCCCTGATAATTGCAGAGTATATCCATTAACCGATGTCTGGCACCATCCAGAGTTACCTGCATCAGCTCCCGCATATCCTCCCAGGCATAAAGAATATTATAGCCATCTACCAGAAGATATTCCTCCTCTGGCTCTTGCTGTTTCTTCATATATCCGGGATTCCCGTGACTTCGGATTCGGTCTGGCCCATAGGAGGCTTCGCCCTGTTTTTTCGGATCAAAGGTTACCAGTCTGGGCCCGCTTTCCCCCGGAAGTCTCCGGCGTTTTTCTCCATAGGTACGGGTAAAAATTGCCTCCAGTTCCTTTTCATCTGCGCCAAAGCTTCGTGAAGCACCCCCTGAATTTCTGGCGGGAGCCATGCCTGCGCCTGCCCCCAGAGGCTTACGGCTGTTTTCCTTGTTTTCCTTGTTTTCCCCGGCTTCCAGCCCCTTTTCTGATACTTTCAGCGGACTTTCCACCTGCATATAATCCTTGACCTCATACCAGGGAACCACAAAGCCTGCACCATGGGCACAGAACACAGAACCGGTAGGATTTTCCAGATCCGCCTCTGGATCATATCCGCAATCTGCCACAACCTCTTCTTCATTGTGGCAGGGAAAATATCCCTTTAAGGTACACAAAAGACGGCCCCGGCCTCTGGTATAGGAAATCACTTCCTTCTGATAATCGCGCATCAAAGCAACCGGCGCTGATCCGGAAAGAATCATTCGCTCTCCTTCCTGGACAGGAGGCTCAAAGGTTCCCTGCATCCGATCCAGATCTGCCATGGCACGGCCTGTATTTTCCTGGGGAACCTCCAGCCGGAAATCATAATAGGGCTCCAGAAGGCGGCATCCTGCCTCCCTCAATCCCTGACGAACTGCCCGGTAGGTTGCCTGCCTGAAATCTCCGCCCTCTGTATGCTTTTGATGGGCGCGGCCTGCAATCAGAGTAATCCGCATGTCCGTAATTTCGCCTCCGCATAAAACACCTACATGGCGTTTTTCTTCCAGATGCGTAAGAATCAGCCTCTGCCAGTTTCTGTCCAGCATATCCTCACTGCAGCTGGTTCCAAACTGCAGACCGCTTCCCGGCTCAGCCGGCTCCAGGAGAAGATGTACCTCTGCATAATGGCGCAAAGGCTCAAAATGGCCGACTCCTTCCACAGAACCTGCAATGGTTTCCTTGTATACAATATTTCCTGCATCAAAAGAAATATCCACACCAAACCGTTCTTCCGCCAGACTTTTCAGCACCTCCATCTGTACCTGACCCATAACCTGCACATGGATTTCTCCCAGGGTTTCGTTCCAGACAATATGGAGCTGCGGCTCCTCCTCCTCCAGCTGACGCAGGCACTGAAGCATTTTATGAACATCACAGTCCTCCGGAAGATTTACCCGATAGGTCAAAACAGGCTCAAGAAGAGGCAGCTCTGACTCTGATTCCGCCCCCAGTCCCTGCCCTGGCTTTGTCTCTGTCAATCCAGTCACTGCACAGATCATTCCGGCCTCTGCCTCTGAAATCATCTCCGCCTTTGCACCAGAATAAACTCGGATCTGGTTAACCTTTTCTCCCTCTTCCATTCCCGGAACCGCGATCACATCCTTTACCTTCAATGTGCCTCCGGTAATTTTTAAATGGGTCAGCCGGTTTCCCTGCTCATCCCGGGAAATTTTGTAAACCTTTGCCCCGAATTCCTTTCCGTAAACCGGCGGCGTCATCCATTTTTCCAACCCCTTTAGAAGTTCCTCTACCCCCTGCAGTTTCAATGCAGAGCCAAAATAACAAGGAAACACCTTTCTTTCTCTGATCATCCGGCAAACTTCTTCATCCAGAATCAGACCATCTTCCAGATATCTCTCCAGAACCTGTTCATCACACATAGCCAGTGTTTCCAGACTCTCTTCATCCTGGCTCTCAAGAGAAAAGTCAATACAGTTTTCATCCAAATGAGAACGAATATCTTCCAAAAGATGCTGTTTATCCGTTCCTGGCTGATCCATTTTATTCACAAATAAAAAAGTGGGAATCTCATACCTCCTGAGCAGCCTCCACAGGGTTTCTGTGTGACCCTGTACTCCGTCCGCGCCGCTGACAACAAGAATCGCGCAGTCCAGAACCTGCAGTGTCCGTTCCATCTCTGCCGAAAAATCCACATGTCCCGGCGTATCAAGAAGCGTCACCTCCAAATCGCCTAAAGTCAGCTGCGCCTGTTTGGAAAATATCGTAATTCCCCTTGCCCGTTCCAGCGCATAGGTGTCCAGATAGGCATCTCTGTTATCCACTCTTCCCAGCTTACGAATGGTTCCTGTCTGATACAAAATCCCTTCAGAAAGTGTAGTTTTTCCTGCATCTACATGGGCCAACAGACCAGCACATATATGTTTTTTCTTTTTTTCAGGCTTCTGTTCGCCCATAAAAATGCCTCCCTTCGCGACTGCATAATGCTGAATTATACCACAAAAGAAGGCGATAGTCGAGATATCATACATTGTCATTTCACCTTCTCTTACTTTTTCTGTTTGATTGTTCTTCTCATTCCCTCCCGCCTCTGGTATAATATTCCTGGATAAATCATTCAGAAAGGACTGAAATTATGAACGACAAACTCAATAAAATACAGCAGGAAAAAAGAACTGCCCAAATTATGGTTGCCATCTGCGCCGCTGGACTAATAGTCAGCCTGATTCTTACTCTGAGACACTCTCCCCTCTCCTTCCTTCTTTACGGACTGGTTTTCCTCTTTTACCTGTTTGTTTTCCGTAAGCAGTCCAAACGATATCAAAAGGCTGTAAAAACAGCTACTCTGGAAGAATGTCTGAGGCCCTTCCTTAAAAATATCTCTTATCAGGAAAAAGATGGCCTGGACCCGAAAGCAATCTTAAATGCAGGTATGATTCCCATTGAACATGAAAAAAGCCTGCTGATTCGGGATATCGTACATGGCAGCTATCAGGCTCTGCCTGTATTTTTAAGCGATGTAACCAGCGATTATGTTTCTGCAAAATCCATCAAGCGCGGAAACGAAAAGCCGGTTTTCGACTTCCTGTCAGGCAACTGGTTTGAGATCTGTTTCAAAGAAAGCTTCCCCATTTCCTGCACCATTTGGGATAAAGAGCTTATCTCTGACTCAGCGAGAGAAGATTTTTTTAAAGACTTTCATTCTGCAGACAGCAGCCAGAGCGCAGAGCTTCGAAACCGCTTTTATACCTATACAAAAGACTGCTCTGAAATCGTAATTCCAGAAAAGCTGGTCAAAGCCCTTCTGAAGCTGGCAGATTTTACTCCCGGCAGAATTGCTGTTCAGCTTGACGGACCGCATTTCCGAATTTTTATCAGAAACCGCTTTCTGTACACAAAAAACGTATCACCCAAAATTGAAATTACTCCTCAGATTCTGCAGCATAATCAGTATCCGGAAATCAGTTATATTCTCCGGGCTGCAGATGCTGCACATCAGAGCCTGTAAGCTTTAATCAACAGCTTCAGCGGAACTTTCCCATTCTGAAGCTCCATCTCATACACCTACACAAAAATCCGGAAAGAATCAAAAATCAGAAGATTCTTTTCGGATTTTTTGCGTCTTCGCTTTATATTATGTTCTAATACCGTAAGAAAAACTTTATAAAAAAATTATTGACCAATCAGTCTAAAAACAATATAATAATTATCGACCATATGGTCAATAATTATTGGGGTGATTTTATGAAGCGTGAAGAAAAGAACCAGCAAACCCGAAGGCGCATTATGGACAGCGCCCTGGCGGAGTTTTCCAGACAGGGTTACGGTGCCAGTTCTGTCAATGCCATATGTGCTGCCCAGGATATCTCTAAAGGAATTATTTATCACTATTTCGCCGCAAAGGATGATCTTTTTTTATCCTGTGTAGAGGAATGCTTTGTTAAGCTTACTGAATATCTGAAGCAATCCATATGCCAGTCCTCCCAAAATCCCCGGAGCCAGCTGGAAGAATACTTCTTTGCCAGAAGCAATTTCTTCAAAGAAAATCCTGTTTATCAGAGAATATTCTGTGAAGCCACGATTGCTCCTCCCTCCCATTTAAAATCGGAAATACAGAGCATCAAACACAGCTTCGACAGCTTTAATATCCAGATTCTGGAGCAAATCCTGGAGCCTGTTTCACTGCGCCCGCAGATTACCAAAGAAGATGTAATTGAAACCTTCCGGCAGTTTCAGGATTTTATAAACGCCAGATATTCCTTTTCAGATTTATCTGAAGAAGAATTCAAAAAGCTGGAGAAAAAAAGGCAGAAGGCTCTTGATATTTTACTTTATGGTGTTGTGGAAAGGAATGAATAGCCTCATAATTCAGAAAATATGAAAAATAAAAACATAAAATAATAAAACCGAAGAAAGGTGGAATAAAAAATGAAAAAATGGAAAATCTGGATTGTCGCAGTATCTATGGCTCTGCTGGCAGGATGCAGCAATGAAACCGCATCAGTGGAAACCACATCAAAGGCAGAAACTCAAACAGAAACAGACAGCGTTCCCGCAGAAACACTGACTGAAGCACAGACCATTGCTGACTCCGATTCTCTGTCCTCTATTGCACAGCTTCTCGGAATGAAGGATGAGGATACGAAAGCATTGCTGGGCGGCAGTGAAGAAAACTGGTCTTCTGATCACTCCTTTTACATTGGGCGAATCTTTCAGGCCAATCTATATGGAGAAACCATTCCGGTTTATACAACCTGCCGGGAGGACGGTATTGTTGATTCTGTTTCCATGCACCTTGTAAGCGGAGAACGCAAGGTAACGGACGAGGAGGTAGCGCAGTGGACAGAGCGCCTCACCCAGCATATCGGAACTTCTGCCTCTGAAGAAAGCGCTCCTTCTGAAGGAGGCAGCAAAGACAGAACCTGGAGAAAAGACGGAAAAATTGCCGTATTGCGGTACATGGAGGATCAGCTTTCCATCACGTTTCAGGAGCTGACAGGGGAATTAGAAGCAGGAGAAGAGGTGTCCCAGGAAATCACAGTTCAGGAATCAGTCGAAGAAAATTCATCGGAGAATAAGACAGCGAAAGAAGCCGCAGGAAACGGAGCGCTGCCTATAGATAATTTTGATGTAGATTCCGCAGAAGCAGCAGAATTTGCCGGAAAGATAAAAACGGCTGTTTCCGAACAGGATCTGGAAGCTCTAGCCGATTTGGCCGCCTATCCCCTGTATATCGGCTTTACCTCAGGCAGCCAATCTGTGGAAAGCAAAGAGGATTTTCTTTCCCTGGGAAAAGAAAAAATCTTTACAGAAGGCCTGATGACCTCCATTGCTCAGGCAGATGAAACCAACCTGCCTCCCAGCAGGGCCGGATTTGTTTTAACAGAGGAAGGCGGCACCGAAAATATTATATTTGGGCTCCGTGATGGAAAGCTTGCCATATCAGGAATTAATTATTAAGTTCATCAAAAAATGCTCCCTTTCAGGAGAGAGGCAGAGAAATAAAGCCTCTCTCCTGAAAGGGAGCTGTATTTTTATATCACAGGAAATTGCGTTTATTCTTCATTACCATTTCAAAACAGTCATATCCTCTTCTTCATCCTCTGCAGCCATCACCCGGCCCAGGCCAAACCTTCCCTCTGCGCCGATATACTCGCAGCTGGCTCCAGCCTCCACATGGGCATTGACTACCAGCCAGGTGTGACCCTGCGCCTGAATTCGTACTCCGTCTGCCTCATGGCTGCTTAAAGGTGTTCCAGCCATTGCGGACATAACAGGAACTGCCTCTGCCCGGGTTCCCGTCTCATTTTCATTCAGATCACTGCAGACAATCACAGTCATCATTCCAAACACGCCATTTCCCTGTTTTTTGCAGGAAACCATCGTTCCATTTTCTATCTGATTGTAATGGAGAGATACGGGGAAGGCCTCCTCCTCCAATACAATGCTTCCCTCCTGCCCGGAAATACAGAAGAATTCTGCGCGGCTCTTTTCTCCCTCCAGGGTAAAACCATTCTCCCGGACAGTCACTTTTTGATTCAAAGCCGGATGGAAATGCTGGGTCAATGTGTGATCTCCATTTCCATAACAGGTATCCATAACCACATAAATCCTTGTTCCTACAGCCAGTACCCGGCGTTCCACATAAACACCCCGGTCAATATACCCCAGATGGCCGCATTCTGCAAATCCATACTTGCCCTTTCTGCTCATGGCTCCGCCTACAGAGGGCCAGAGTCCCTTCACACCCCAGGAATCAACACAGTGGGTATATTCCTCACTGTCTACTGTCACAGTATTGTGAGCCTTTGTACTTTTTAACATCCGTCTTTCCGTTCCGTCTACATAAGTATACCGGCCCGGATCTACCAGTACATCCTCTCCTCCAATTACCAGATCCAGATGTCCCTTGTCAAAATGTCCGTGTCCTCCGCCCAGACTTCCGCACCGCATATGAAGGTAATCCGCATCCTCACTCCAGGAGGAACGCAGATACCAGTTTCCGCTGTCGGAAAGCCAGCAGTCCAGACTCTCCGGTTCGCAGGAGGCAAGGGCTTCATACCGCACCTGCGCGCAGATTCCGTAATTCCAGATTCCCTCATAATCCATCCGATCATATCCGCCGGATTTCAGAACTGGATCCTCAAACCAGAATGCACCTGCTGTAAGAAGATCTCTCAGATCTGTCACATCACTGTCACCGCCAGAGGGCTGGCTTTTATCCGGCTTCTGCCAGATCCGATCTGCAAACACCATAGATTTTACCTTGTCCTGGAATTCCTGCGGGAATTCATCATCATAAAATGCCGCTGTCTGCAGCGCCTCCAGGAAGCATTTGAGAACCTCATTGTGGTACATGGGAGACATTTCCCACTGCACTCCGTCATCAAGAATCTGAACCCGGTTCTGACGGATCAGACGCTTCTTCGCCAGCTTGATCCATTCTCCGGCCTCTGGGCAGTCTCCTGTTTCCTGTAAAAGATGAGCAATTGCAAACAGTCCGTTATTTTCCAGTACCCCCCAGTTGCTCTTTGTGGAAAACGGACGCTCACAGGCAGCCAGATAAACGCCGTGCTCCTTCATACATGACAAAAACTGTTCAAATACCTCGTCTGTTACTGCAGGACTGTCCACAAAGTATCCCATTGCCCGAAGCCAGTTAATTCCCCGGATTCCCGCCTCAATGGTTCTCCAGGTGGTTCCCTTTGTTTCCTCTGTCAGAGGATTCTTCTTGATCCAGTGAACCAGCTGAGATGCAAAGCACTCTGCATAAGCTTCATCCCCAGTCATGGCATACGCCTGTCCCAGACAGATCCAGTACTGATGACGGTTCATCTGGAAAATAAATTCCGGATCCGGTCCGGGCTGATAGGACCAGTCAATCTCCCCCTCAAAGGTCACCGGCTCTGCCGTCTGCTCCATATCCCAGGGAAGATCAAATAAAAAGATCTGATTTCTGACCTCGTCGGCAATTCTCATTCGATGAGAAGTCTCCTTGGGCCACCACTTTTTTGCATATTCACTGCAGCGGAGCGTCTCCTCCTGGCTCCGGCCGTATTTTTCTTTTAATTTTGCCTTCTTTTCTGCTGTCGTGTTCATGTTCCCTCCCGAATACACTTCTGAAAAGCGCCCTGGATACACAAATTCTGTCTGCAGTTTTCTGTCATTCAGAATTCCTATATCCAGGACGCCGACATTCTAAACCTCTCTTATTATACAATGGTTTTGTCTCAAAGTCTACACAGGGAAAGAGGTCTGCTCCTGTTTCATCATTCCTGTTTCGCCTTTCCTCTTGTCAGGAGCAAACCTGCTGCTGCCGCTGTAAATGGAGCAACTGTAACCAGGCCAAAGCTTCCTACCACAGTATCCAGAATTTCTGACGCCACATATTTATAATTCAAGATATGATCCACCGGTGTTCCCTGAGCCATAAAAACCATAAGGAGTGCTATATATCCTCCGGAATATGCAAGAAGAAGCGTAGTTGTCATCGTTCCCATTGCCGCTCTTCCTACTCGAATTCCGGAAAGCATGGCTTCTTTTGCAGAAATATCCGGTTTTTTCTCTACGACTTCCCAAACTGCAGAAGTAATATCCACGGCCAAATCCATCATAGCACCCGAAGCTCCAATAAAAATACTGCTCATAAAAATCGATGTCAAATCCAGATCCTGATAACCACTATAGAGAAGGGACTCTGCATTTGGCATCACCGCACCGTGTATCCGGAATAAATCCGTAAAAAGAATTCCAAGCACACAGGTAACTGCTACTCCAAGAAGAGAGCCAGCCGACGCTGTAACGGTTCGAATATCTGCACCATACACAAAAAAGATAATCATAACCGTCAAAATAACCGTAATAAGGATTCCAGTCCAGACAGGTGAATATCCCTTTAAATAGCAGGGAACCAAAATTTTCCAGATAACAAGTACTGTAATTCCAAAGGAAAGTACAGCCTGAATTCCGTTTTTTCCTGCAAATGCAATCAAAAACACAGCAAAAACCAACAGCAGGATTATTTCCTTATCCAACCGGTAGTGATCCGATAAAACAACGGATTTTATCGTATCCTCCTGACAGCTGATAGTCAAAAGTGCACGATCTCCTTCTTTAAATATTTTGTCCTTTTCCAGAGAACCACTCAGAAAATTGACTCCTGTCAAAGTCTGTCCCTTAAATTTTCCGTTTTCAATTTCAATGGTACACATCTGCTCTCCGGACTGAATCAGTCCAGATGGAATAATGGCAGAATTATCTGTGGCAACAACCGTTCCTACAGCCCGCTCCGTCCCTTTGTAAATCAAAGCATCCTCATAGCCTGTTGGCAGGGCTATGAGGACCGCTATGAAAATCAGACCGATTAAGGTTGTTAAAATCACACTTTTCTGCCGGGAGAAAAGCTGTTTGATCATATTATTGTACTCCTAACAGGGATGCCATTTTTTTATAAATATCTGTGTTGTCATAGTATCCGTCAAAGACCTCTGCGCCGGCACCCTCTGCCAGTACCTCAACAGGAAGACCTGTGTGAGCATAAGAACCGAAATTAACACCACTCTTATTATTTAAAATGTGGGTAATCGTCACAGTCAGCGGCTCATAGCTTCCGTACTTAATGTACTCCTCCTGACCAAATTCAGACTCCTCCCCGGTACGGGTCATGGTTGTTTCATAAGCTTCCTTTAAGAGACCATACTCATACTCTGTCATTTCCAGAGCGCCGCTGTTGTCGGATTCCGGATGAAAATCCGCACTGTCTTTCTGCTGAACTTCCTGCTCTCCCTCTCCAGAAGGTGCCAAAAGTCCAAACAGCTGTTCCACATCCTTCATAACAGTTTCAAAATCTGTTTTATTCTCCTTATATGCTTTCACATAGTCAGAATCATATTTCGCATAAGAAATTTTCTGGTTCTCAAAATTGGTCAGGAAAGTATCATAATCCGTTCCTGCAAATCCAATCGTCAGACCTCCTGTCTCATGATCGCCAGTTACCAGGATCAGGGTCTCTTCCGGATGCTCTTCATAGAACTCTACCGCTTTTTCAACCGCATCGTCCAGGGCAATGGTATCTGCAATGGTAGATGCTGCATCGTTCGCATGGCAGGCCCAGTCAATCTTTCCGCCCTCTACCATCATGAAAAATCCGTTTTCATTGTCCAGCATCGCGATTCCCTTATCCACATAATCTGCCAGAGACCACTGCTCTTCCGTGCGATCCAGCTCATATGCCATAGCATCGCTGTCAGCCAGATGCTCATCAATCACGATTACCTTTCCATCCTCCGGCTTCAATGCCTCTGCCTCTGCCTGTGTCTTTACAACCCGGTATCCCGCCTTTTCTGCCAGTGCGTACAGGTCCTCCTGATTCTTTTCAGATCCGGTTGGTTTTAATAATCCACCGCCTGCAAAGTAATCAAATCCACTTTCAATCATTTCCAGCCCAATATCATAATAACTGCTTCTGGATGCCTGATGTGCGTAAAATGCTGCTGGCGTAGCATGATTTAAGTTTACACTGGAAAGAATTCCAATTTTATACCCCTTCTGCGCCTTGAGCTTTTCTGCAATTGTTTCATATTCCTTGGAAAAATCCTCGCTGACATTGATGCTTCCGCTCCATGTTTTATTTCCTGTAGCAATAGATGTTGCTGTTGATGCAGAATCAGGGGCAAATGATGTACTGTCATATGTCTGGGCTGAACCAGACACTGTGAAATCCATCATAGCTAAATTGTTTTTGCTGTCCAGAATCGTTTTCTCCTCATCCTTGACCACAGCCGTTCCCCTGTTCAGATTTTCTGAGGCGCTGACAAAATAATTGGTCAACTGAATCTGAGGATAGCTCATTCCGTCACCAATAAACAAAAATACATATTTGGGGAACTTTTCTTCTTCGGAATTTTCTGCCTGTGCTTCTGTAGCTGGAACGCTTTGAGTCTCAGCAGGCTGTGTGCTCGGTGCCGGCTCTGTCTGCACTGTCTGACTCCCGCATCCACTCAGAACGGAAGAAGCCATCAGACCTGTCATCATTACTGCTGCTAATCTTTTTTTCATATTTTTTCTCCTTATATGCTTTCGTCACTTTGCGATCTGCATGCAAGGAGCAGTATAAATTCCGATTGTAAAATTCTTTCCCAGAAAAATGTTAAAAATCTGAAAAACTTTCCTTTTCCCTGTCTCTCTGAATCATCAGCTTCAGTGCCTCGATTCCCACCAGAACAGCTGATGAGGTGTCCTCACTCATATTCTGATCCAGCCCCGCCTTCTCTCTCTCCTGATTCCAGATGACATGGAAACAGGAGCCGCAGCGGCAGCCCAGAGCATCAGCCACCACAAACAGAGCCGCTGACTCCATTTCACTTGCTTTTACTCCCAGCCGCTTCCAGGCCTCCCATTTCTGCAGCAGCTCCCAGGAAACCGGCATTTTTTCCGGGGAATGCTGCCCGTAAAAAGCGTCCTTGCACTGAACCACACCTACATGGTACCGTTTCTGAAGCTGTCTGGAAGCATCTGCCAGAGCAGTCAGTACTTCAAAATCCGGGACTGCCGGATACTCGATAGGCGCATATTCCCTGCTGGTATGCTCATAGCGGATCGCACCGGAAGCAATGACAATATCGCCGGACTGAACCTTCAAATCAATACCTCCGCAGGTTCCCACACGAATAAAGGTATCTGCCCCGATATTGTGAAGCTCCTCCATGGCAATGGAGGCAGAGGGGCCTCCAATTCCAGTGGAACAGACGCTGACCTTTTCCCCTAAAAGAGTTCCTGTATACACGGTATATTCCCGATTCTGGGAAATCAGAACGGGGTTGTCAAAATATGCGGCAATATCTCCGCATCGGCCCGGATCTCCGGGAAGAATGCAATAACGTCCCACATCTCCTTCCTGGCAATGAATATGGAATTGTTTTTCCAGCTTCTGCATATTTTTCCTCCTGTCTGGCATCCAACTGCCTGTTTTTTCACTTCCGGTTTCCAACACAATCCGGCTTTCTGTGTTTCTATCATACTTCCCTCCCACTTCCTCTGTCAAGCCATGGTTCCCTGGCCGCAGGCCGGTTTCGATAATGCTTTCCTTTCCCTGAAAAATATGCTAACATAGAGATAGCAAAAAGGAGGTTTTTACCCATGGGATATATCCAACACAAATCCGAAGAATCAGTGGAAGATTATCTGGAAACGATCCTGGTTCTTTCCAAACGGCTGCCAGTGGTTCGCTCCATCGACATTGCCAACGAGCTGGAATATTCAAAACCCAGTGTCAGCGTTGCAATGAAAAATTTAAGAGGCAAGGGCTATATTACTGTCAGCAGTGAGGGATACATTATTCTTACAGAAGAAGGAAAAAAGCTGGCATCTGATACCTATGAGCGTCACACACTGATCAGCCAATGGCTTGTGGAACTGGGAGTTTCTCCGGAAACTGCTTCCGCAGATGCCTGCCGGATTGAACATGATTTAAGCCAGGAAAGCTTTGATGCCCTGAAGCGCCATATCCGCGGATAGTATCTGGCATCTCTTTCTGTTTTTCGAAAAGCTTTCTGCCCGTATCTTGACAAACTTTGATTTCCAGATATAATAGCAATAGGTCTTTGTATCTGCTTTTTTGGCAGCATCGGTGTGAGGGGGAGCGCCCTGGCACTGTGTACGAAGAGATTAGCGATGGGAGTCCGTGTTTCGGATTGAGAGGATGCAATTGAAGCATCGACCGACATTACAAGCTGCGTAAGCCGGCACCATCGCTGTATCTATATTTTCTGATCCATTGCGGCGTGCCCTCTGCGGCACGCTGTTTTTGTATCATAGGACGTATTTTCCTGCAATACAAAACGCTCCGCAGGGATCGCCGTGCGGCAGAAGAAAATGGCGCCCCTTTTCCGCAGCAGAAAAGAGGAAAAAGATGAACAAAAACAAACATGTAACCCGACTGGTATTTCTCTCTATGATGGTCGCTCTGGGCGTTGTCATTTCTCCCATTCTCCGGGTAGAGGGTATGTGTCCCATGGCCCATCTAATCAACGTCACCTGTGCCGTTATGCTGGGGCCCTGGTATGCTCTGGCCTGCGCTTTTGCCATCGGTATTATCCGCATGGTCTGCATGGGAATCCCTCCTCTGGCTCTGACCGGAGCTGTTTTCGGGGCCTTCCTTTCCGGTATGCTTTACCGGCTTTCCCGCGGAAAACTGGTATGGGCCTTTCTTGGTGAAGTAATAGGAACGGGAATCATCGGAGCCATCCTTTCCTATCCTGTTATGACCTGGATATGGGGAAAAACCGGACTGACCTGGTTTTTCTATGTGCCCTCCTTTATTGCCGGAACTCTTATTGGAGGAAGTCTTGCCTTTCTGCTGTTAAAACATCTTCAGAAAACAAAAATGCTTTCTGTTTTTCAGGAAGCCCTGGGTTCCCGCGCATATGAAGGCGGAAACACCGTTGCCAACGATGCTATAGGCATTGCCTTTCTAGGACTGATCGCCGCACTGGCCGTTTCTGTTGCTGTAAAGCAGCTTGTAAAAGCTCCGGGAATCCTGGCGTCAAATTTAAAATATCTGGTACTGGCGGCATTTGTGGCTGCTGCCGGAATTTACTGGATAAAAAACCAGAAAAAAACAGGAGAATATTCATGATACTACATAGCTCTTCCGCTCCGGACAAGACTTTTTGTCCGGATTTTTTCCATGAATCAGCCCGTCTGGCCCCGGATTTTTCCCTGGCCAGATCCCGGGTACTTCAGACAGAACCACTGATCCACTGCATTACACACCCCATTGTTATCAATGACTGCGCCAATGCCGTTCTTGCTCTGGGGGCCCGCCCCATTATGGCAGAGCATCCCCGGGAGGTATCCCGGATCGCTGCCATGGCCTCTGCTCTTACTGTCAGCCTGGGAAATATTACAGATGCCCGTGCTGAATCCATTATGCTGGCCGGAAAAGAACGGGCCGCTGTCCTTGATCTGGTCGGCATTACCTGCAGTCCCTTCCGCATGGAGCTGGCAAAAGCCTTTATCCGGGGCTGCCATCCGGCCATCATCAAAGGAAATGCTTCGGAAATACGTGCCATTGCCGGTTCCGGTTTTCACGACTCAGGCATTGATGTAAGCGCTGCCGATGCTGTAACCAGAGACAATCTTCCGGCTCAGCGGCAGATGGCAGAAATTCTTCTTCAGTGCGCCCGCCAAAACCATGCTGTTGTTCTGGCTACCGGCGAAGTAGACATGATTGCAGACTGGGAAAGCAGCACAGTTTACCTGGTTGAAAACGGCTCTCCCCTTATGGCAAGAATCACAGGAACAGGCTGTATGCTTACCTGTATCGCCGGCGTTTATCTGGCTGTTACCCAACCTCTGACTGCTGCCCTTCTGGCAGCTGCTTCCCTGGGAATCGCAGGAGAACTGGCAGCTGCCCCGACCGGCGCAGAAGCTCCTGCTGCTTCCCGGGAAAGAATCGGGCTTGGCACCTATCACATCCGGCTTCTGGATGAATTGTCTCTTTTAACTGATGAACTTCTTTTAAAACGAATGAAGCTTCGCCGGATAGACTTTCCGGAATTCTGACAGGATCCGAAACTTTTTTTTACACACTTATTTTTCGCAGACAGGGAGGAATTGCTATGGTTGTTCTGATTAAAAATGCAGAAGTTTACGAACCCCGTTTCCTGGGGAAACAGGATATTTTGATTCTTGGAGACAGGATTGCTGCTGTAGGAAAAAATCTCCAGGCGGAGTTTAACGGCGCTGTCCATGTGGAAACCATTGACGGTACTGATTTTGCCGCAGTTCCCGGCTTTATTGACAGCCATGAGCACATTATGGGCGGCGGAGGCGAAGGCGGCTTCCATACAAGAACCCCGGAAGCAGCACTCTCCGGACTGACCTGCTGCGGAATCACAACAGTAGTAGGCTGTATCGGCACAGATGGGATTTCCAGGGATATGACCGGTCTTCTTGCCAAAGCTCATGGCCTGGAAAACGAAGGCATTACTGCCTACTGTTATACAGGCTCCTACCAGATTCCTCCCCACACACTTACAGGAAGCGTTATGAAGGATCTGATGATGCTTGACAAGGTCATCGGCGTCGGGGAAATCGCTATTTCTGATCACCGCTCCTCTCAGCCATCTTATGAAGAATTTGTCCGTCTGGCTGCAGATGCCAGAGTCGGGGGCATGCTGTCCGGAAAAGCCGGAATTTTAAATATTCACCTGGGCGACGGCGCCCGTCATCTTGATCTGATCGAGCGGGTTGTCCATGAGACAGAAATTCCTGTTACCCAGTTTCTTCCGACTCATATTAACCGCAACTCCCATCTGTTTGAGGCTGCTGTAAGCTTTGCCAGAGAAGGCGGATGTGTAGATTTTACTGGTAATGAGGACATCGATTCCTGGGAAAAAATCAGCGATGAGGTTCGCGTCTGCACCGGAATCCGACGTCTTCTGGATGCAGGTGTTTCTGAAAATAACTTTACCATATCCTCTGACGGTCAGGGCAGTCTTCCCCGTTTCAGTCCCTCCGGCCAATATGAAGGACTCGGCATTGGAAAAGCCTCCTCCCTCTTGAAAGAAGTAAGAGAATGCGTCATGCGGGAACACCTTCCCCTGGAGCTGGCTCTCCGGGCTGTTACATCAAACCCTGCCCGGATTCTGAAGCTGAATACCAAGGGACATATTGCTCCCGGCTATGACGGCGATATTTGTCTGCTTCATAAAGACAGCCTTCTGCTTCATACCGTGATTGCCAAAGGAAGGGTCATGGTACGAAACAGCGTGCCTGAGGTCAGGGGAACCTTTGAATAATTCCGCCTGCCGCTACTTCTATGCTTCTTTTTCTCCCTGGAGCTTTAAAAATCCGGACATCATACAGCCTCCGGAAGCCCCTGCCAAAAGAAGCTGTTCCATGCGATCAGGAGTAATTCCACCGATTCCATACACAGGGATGGAGACCTGTTTGCAGACTTCCTGCAGGAACGAAAGACCTCTTCCCGGAAGTCCTTTTTTACAATCAGTTTCAAATATATTTCCGGCAAATAAATAGTCTGCACCAAGAGCCTCTGCCTCTCTGGCCTCCGCCAGTGAATGAACGGAGGTTCCTTTTTTTTCAAAAAAATCAAGAGACGGAAGCTCCCGAAAAAGTCTCAATGGCAGATGGATTTTCCGCCAGGAAAGAGCCCTTGCTTCATCAGGAAAACCGTGAAGGATGCATTCTGTTCCCGCAGCCTCACACAAAGCTGTTACCTCTTTTGCAAGCTGCCTGTAAACCTCCGGTTCCAGATCCTTTTCCCGCAGAATGAGCGCTTTGGGAGAAAGAGAAAGCACCTGCTCTGCCTGCTTTAGATACCGGTTCCATAAATGGGTTCCAGGAAGAAAAGCCTCTGACACCTCCTCGTTTTCTTTCCCATCCCGGCATCTGTTTTTTTCTGCTGCCTGAAGATACAGCTGCCTGTTTGTTACTGCAATCATGTTCTCGTACATTGTATTTTCTCTCATGGTTTTACCCTCATTTTTTGTCATTTTCCTGTTTTTGTTGTTTTCCCTTTATTCTTCTTTTCTCTTTTTTCTTTTCCGCTTTTTCATACCTTCTGCCTCTTTCCATCATCTCTTTTTATCGTCCAAGTTTCCTTCTGCTGACAGGAGAAACTGCCTTCCCGCTGCTGATCGAATTCCTCAAAATCCTGCCCGGCCAGCTTTCCAATCAAAGAAATCACCAGCTCCTCCCCATAATCTTTGCTCTCCTGAAAAGCGTAACAGCTGCCGTAAACCCGGTAAGTAATCAGTGTATGAAAAACCGGATTGTCTGCATACTGCGGATACTGCCTGAGAATCAGCTCCCGAATCCCCTCCGCAATTTTTTCTGTCAGCACACTGCTCCGGCTTCCGGAAAACAGAATATGAAACAGCCGTTCATGTGCGTAGAAGGCCTGAAACAGTTCCCGAACAAAGCCTTCCGTATTGCAAAGAACATATTCCGGGTGAGGAATATTCAGATAGGATTGGAGAACCTCCTGTTCCACCTCCTCTGACAGCTGATAAATATCCTGATAATGGGCATAAAATGTTGATTTGTTAATTTCAGCAATCCGGCACAGCTCATTTACCCTGATTTTTTCCAGCGGCATTTTCGACCGCAGCTCTAAAAATGCATTAATAATACTCCGTTTTGTTTTCTTCACCCGCATATCCATCATAAAAAACCAACCTTTTTCGTAAAACGTTGTTTATCATACTTTTTTTCAATATCGATTATGGAAATTTTCTTCTCCCCATCTTATACTCATTATACTCAGAAAAATACAGGAACTCAAGATTCTTGATGGATAAGTCAGCTAAGTCAGACAGGAGGATATTATGGATTTTTACGGATTTTATATGGGGGAAGAATTTGAAGCATGGAGGTATCTGGGCGCACAGGTTTCCAGCCATGGAACCACTTTCCGCACCTTTGCCCCTAACGCTTTGCGGATTTCTCTGATCGGCGATTTTAATCAGTGGCAGGAAACTCCCATGGAGAAAATCTATGACGGGAATTTCTGGGAGGTTACTGTCCCGGAGGCCAAAGAATCCATGCGGTACAAATACCGGATTTACCGCCAGGACGGCTCTTTTCTGGATCACTGCGATCCCTATGGGCTTTCCTCTGAGCTTCGTCCTCACAATGCCTCTGTTATCTGCAGTCTGGAGCACCACACTTTCCGGGATCAGAAATGGATGGCAGGACGCGGCGCTGCCTTTCGTCAGGCAGTCAATATTTATGAGCTTCACGCCGGTTCCTGGAGAAAAAAAGGCGATGGTTCAGAGGACTGGTACAGCTATGAGGAGCTGGCAAAGCTGCTGATTCCATGGCTGAAAAAAAACGGCTACAACTACGTAGAGCTGATGCCTCTTTCTGAGCATCCCTCCGATGAATCCTGGGGTTATCAAAACACAGGCTTTTTCGCTCCTACCTCCCGGTACGGCACGCCCAGGCAGCTTCAGAAATTTGTGGATCTCTGCCATCAAAACCAGATAGGAGTCCTTCTTGATTTTGTTCCCGTCCATTTTGCCGTTGATGATTATGCTCTGTGGAATTACGATGGAACCGCCCTCTACGAATACCCTCATCATGATGTAGGAAGAAGTGAATGGGGAAGCTGCAACTTTATGCACTCCCGCGGAGAGGTACGCAGCTTTCTCCAGTCTGCTGCCTGTTACTGGCTGGAGGAATACCATTTTGACGGTCTGAGAATGGATGCTGTGCGAAATCTGATTTACTGGCAGGGTCAGCCAGAGCGAGGAGAAAATCATCCCTCTCTGCAATTTCTTCGCACCATGAACGAAGGTCTGAAAAAACGTTTTCCCGATGCCATGCTCATAGCCGAAGACTCCACAAACTATCCAGGTGTAACAAAACCTGTCAGTGAAGGCGGACTGGGCTTTGACTATAAATGGGATCTGGGCTGGATGCACGATACTCTCTGTTATTTTCAGACAGAACCCCGGCTGCGTCCAGAGCATTACCATGAGCTGACCTTTTCCATGCAGTATTACTACCAGGAACGATATCTTCTTCCTCTTTCCCACGATGAAGTCGTTCACGGAAAAGCCACGATTCTTCAGAAAATGTACGGAGCTTACGAGGGGAAATTCCCTCAGGGACGGGCCTTCTATCTGTACATGATGGCCCATCCAGGCAAAAAGCTGAATTTTATGGGAAATGAAATAGGACAGCTTCGTGAATGGGATGAAAAACGGGAACAGGACTGGTGTCTTCTGGATTTCCCGATTCATAATGCCTTTCTCCGGTTTATGCGGGAAATCAACATCCTGTATCTGAATACGCCTGCCCTTTACCAGGAAGACTACAGCCCCTCCGGTTTTCAGTGGCTGAAATCCGACCAGGACGGCTCCTGCTGCTACATCTTTGAACGGCGCTGTCAAAAACAAAGAATCCTCTTCCTTTTCCAATTTTCCGATCAGCCCTATTCTGTTTCCGGCCTTTCCCTTCCTGGAAACGTCCGCTGGCTGGAACCGCTGATCAATACAGACTGGCAGGAGTACGGCGGGCAGACAAAGAAATCAAAAGCAAAACACTGCCCGGGAAAGAACGGATTCCAGATTACTCTGGCGCCCTTCTCCGGACAGTGCTTCAAAATCACAGAAAATGAATCATAACTATATGATCCAATATTTTATCAGCTGCTTTGTCTCTTGCCCCGCTTTTTCATCAGAATTCCAAGAATCAGGGCTAAAAGCTCAGCCGCAGGCATAGCAGCCCAGATTCCCTCTACTCCCACAAGAAAGGGCAGCAGATAAACAAGAATTCCTGAAAAAATTACGCCGCGGCAAAGGGAAAGAATCAGGGCACAGGCCGGCATCAAAACTGACTGAAAATACGTAGCCAGAAGAAGATTGATTCCCGTTGCTAAAAATGCCAGGAAATAAAGCCGCACTGCCGGAACAGCCATTGCGAGGATTTCCGGCGTAGGAGAAACAAATACCCGCACTACAAGGGCCGGAGCCAGAAGGCCCAGGGCTGTAAAGAGAATTCCCGTTCCCACAGAAAATCTCCTAGCCAGCCGAAAGGTCTGATTTACCCGTTCCAAAAGACCGGCTCCATTGTTTACTGCCATCAGCGGCTGAGATGCCTGACTGATACCATTGCTGATGGAATTAACCACCAGAACACTGTTGGAAACAATACCGTAAACCATTACGCCCATATCGCCAATCCAGTACAGAAGCTGACGGTTAAACAGAAGAATCACCACACCGCTGGAAAGATCCAGAATAAAGCTGGAAAGACCATTGAGGGCCACATCCCCAATGGTTTTCCAGTGAAAATGTCTGGTAAATTTCAGGGTATTGCTGCTGCTGAAAAAATGGCTTAGTAAAATCACCACAGTAATAACAGAACCCAGCACCGTTGCCAGCGCTCCTCCGGCCATTCCCATTTTCATGGGAAACATAAAAATATAATCCAAAATCACATTGCTGACTCCGCCTGCGATCACTGCTGCCATCGCCACCCTCGGCGCCCTGTCATTTCTCACAAATGCCTGAAGAAACGATGACAGCAGGAACACCGGGCAGCCTGCCGTGAGAATCCGTCCATAACTTCTTACCATCTCATCCATTGCCTCATTTCTTCCAAGAAATGCGGTAATGGGATCAAAAAACAGCCCGCAGACAAGCTCATAAAAAACTGCCATCAGCACCGTTCCCGCCAAGGCTGCAGAAAAATGCTCTCTTGCTGCTGTCTCATCTTTTCGTCCTTTATCAAAGGAAAACAAAACGCTTCCACCTACTCCAAACAGCATTCCTGTGGCAAAAAACAGAGAAAACACCGGAAGCAGCAAATTCAGGGCCGCAATTCCCATGCTTCCTACTCCCCGTCCCACCAATATGGTATCTCCAAGAATATAGATAGAATTCACCAGCGTTGCTCCGATGGACGGGATCAGAAATTGAAAAAATACAGAGTTTACCGAATCTCTGCATAAATCAAGATGTTTTTCTTTCATAATATCCTCCTTACTGCCTATGCCAAAACAGCATCCTACTATCATAGGATTTTTCAGGATATTTGTCAAGCAAACCATTTTCCCATTGGTATTCCCATCTAAAAATGGTATAATGGTCTCATTAGGAGGTGAGGCCATGAAACACATCGACCGCCATGAGCTTTTTTCCATCCCCAATCTGATGGGATATTTTCGAATCCTGATGATTCCTGTCTTCTGCTTTCTCTACCTTACTGCAGAGACGAAACAGGATATCTGGAAAGCCGCAGCTGTAGTTTTGATTTCCAGCCTGACTGATATGCTGGACGGACTGGTAGCCAGAAAATTTAACATGATTACGGAGTTTGGCAAATTTCTGGATCCCTTTGCCGACAAGCTGACCCACGGGGCACTTGCCTTTTGTCTTGCTGTCCGTTATCCCCTGATGTGGGCCCTGTTTGGACTGCTTTTGATAAAAGAAGGCTATATGGCTGTGATGGGCCTGATTCTGTTAAAAAAGGGCAAAAAGCTAAACGGCGCTATGTGGTTCGGAAAAGTCTGCACTGCTCTTCTGTTCGTCGGAATGCTGGTGCTGTTTCTTGCCGTCGATCTGCCTCGTGCTGCTGCCAATACCCTGATTCTCCTGATGATGGCTGTTATGGCAGTAACCCTGGTTTTGTATATTCCTGTCTTTGAAAAAATGAGGAGAGGCTGAATCTAAAACAGCCTCCCCTCAATTCTTCCATATTCATTGTTGGTCACTTAAAACCTGCGTATGCAATATCCTTTTCTCTGGACTTTGCATACTTTAAAAGCTCTTCATTGGCCTTCTCCAGACTTCCAAATTGTGTTTTACAGCAAATAACTCGTTTGCAGCAATCTATCCGCTGCTTTGCCCTCTGAATGGTTTCTTCCCCAATCGGTTCTAGTCCCTTTATTTCAATCACCTCGGATGCCAGGGCTGACGCCACCGGATAATCCACATCATTGTCAAATAAAATTCCTGTAATAAACGGAATTCCCTTTCTCTGAAGTTCCCGGAAAACGCCTCTCCCTGTACCGCAGCCTGCTATTACAAACACTTCCGACTGTCCGGATGGCGCCTGCAACTCCATACTGGTATTTTCCTCATCAAAGCTTCCGGCTTCTATTGCAAAAAGACTCCGGATATATCCCGTCTGAAAAATCTCCTCTGCCCTTCCAAACCGATCGACAAAATCCCCACGGATGCAGAGAATTTTATCCGAAACCCGCTCTGCCAGCTCCAGCTCATGGAGGGACATAATCACTGTCAGCCCTCTTTTTAACCGCAGCTCCTGAAGCACTGACAAAAATTCCAGCTTGTATTTTACATCCAGAAACGAGGTGGGCTCATCTAAAATAACAATCTCCGGTTCCTGACAAATCGCTCTTGCAAGCATGACCCTCTGCCTCTGCCCATCGCTGATTTTTGCAAAATCCTGATCCCGGATTTCCGTTACATGAACCAGCTCCATAGCCTCCCTCACTGCTTCCCTGTCCTTCTTCGTCAGAATGCCGAAATGGCCTGTGTAGGGATATCTTCCCGTAGCCACTACATCCTCGCAGGTCATCAGCTCTGTTTTCAGTCTTTCTGTAAATACCACTGCCATTTTTCTGGCCAGCTCCGGCCCCGACATGGCTCCCAGTTCCCGTCCGTCCAGATAAGCAGATCCTCCAATTGCCCCAAGCTGCCCTGCAATGCTTTTTAAAATTGTAGATTTTCCGGCTCCGTTCGGTCCGATCAGAGTCAGAATTTCCCCTTTCTGTATTCCAATTTCAATCTGACGAATCAGGGGTTTTCCATCATATCCTACCGAATACCCCTCTGTCTGAAAATAATAGTCCATTACAGCCCTCTGTCCTTTCTCTGCTTTGCCATAACCCATAATACTACCGGCGCTCCGAAAATTGCTGTCACCGTGCTGATATTCAGTTCTGTCGGTGCAAACAGATTTCTTGCCAGCAAATCACAGAACAGACAGAATACACTTCCTCCCAGAAAACATGCCGGAATCATTAGCAGCGGCCTGGAAGAGCCAAAAAGGCGTTTCACCAGATGGGGCGTCGCAATACCTACAAAAGAAATCGGTCCTGCAAAGGACACAATACATGCCGACAGTATGCTGGAAAGGAGAACCAGCCATATCCGCAAAGCCCTGATGTTTACCCCCATATTCTGAGCATAAGACTCCCCCAGCTGATAAGCTCCCAATGGCTTAGACAGAGAAAAAGTAATAAGAAAGGTTACCAGAATCACTGCTGCTATCAGCCCTGTCTGCTCCCATGTGATTCCGGAAAAGCTTCCCTGAGCCCAGTTGTGGAGATTCACAATATCTGAATCCTCGGCAAAGGTAACAATCAGCTCCGTAATTGCGGAACAAATATATCCAATCATAACTCCGCTGATAACCAGCTGGGACATACCTGCCATCCGTCGGGATACCAGAAGCACAAAGCCCATAGAAAGAAGAGCTCCAAAAAATGCAGACAGAATCATATCTGCAGAAGTGACGCGCACTGACTGCCCCATCAGCACTACCATAACCAGAGCCACCGCCATTTTGGCTCCTGAGGAAATTCCAAGAACAAAAGGACCGGCAATGGGGTTATGGAAAAAGGTCTGCAGAAGATAACCGGCAAGGGCCAAAGCACCGCCAAGGAGAATTGCCGCTATGGTTCTGGGCATCCGAATATCCAGAAGAATCCTGGCAGATACCATCTCTCCTCCTTTCCCTGTCAGAATGCGCCAGACCTCCTCCACAGGAATACGAACGCTTCCCATACACACATTCAGAATCAATCCAGCTGCCACACCGGCAAAAAGGAACAGAAATCCCCATGTGTACCGATATATTCTTTGTTTCTCCATCTGAATCAACCTTTCTTTACTGAACCTCAAAAAGATAGTGCATGGGAGATGTGTCATCTCCCTGAAGCATTCTGTGCATATCCTCCATCAGATAACCAATGGACAGAGACTGCTGATACATATCATTGGAGGTACACCATACATTTCCTTCCTTCACTGCCTGAAAATCCTCCAGAAACTCACATTTATCCAGCAGCTCCTTAATTGTGGAGATTCCTCCGTCAATGGAGCTGTTGTATATAAGAAAATCTGCATTGCGGGCTTTGTGATAAAACTCCTCTGCCTGCATATTCATCGTAGCTTTCCTGCTTTCCGGATCTCCCAGATTCTCAAAAATATACCGTCCTCCAGCCAGCTCAATCATCCTGGGAATATAATCGGAGGACTGCCTTACCTGTACCATTCCATTGGAGGAAACAAAGAAAAACGCAACTGTTTTTTCAGAAGGCTGATCCTCGGAAATTCTGTTTAAAATATCCGCCTGCTCCTGAAAAATCCGCTCCGCCGCCTCTTCCTTTCCCAGCAAAGCTCCAAACAGCTTGATCCACTCCACTCTTCCCAGAGGATGCGCTTCATAGCTGGATGCCTCCATAAGCACCGGGATTCCAAAATCCTCCAGCTTTTCCACAACCTCCGGCGCATGGGCAATCATGCCATTTTCAATGGCAAGTCTGCAGCCTCTTGACACAAGCTGTTCGTAATCCGGCCTGTTGTACTTCCCTGCATAGAGAAGCCTCCCTTCTGCCATTGCATTTTTCGCATCCTCAATATACCAGTTTTCCTGCTTCTGTCCGGAAAAGCTTATGGCATCCAGCCCATCCAGCTGGCAGAACATATCCATCACCGCCGATGCCACCAGATAAATATCCTGTATAGGCTGCTTTAAAATCACAATATCCTCTTCCAGCCCCTCCGGGGCTTCTGCCTGCTCCGGAACAATCAGGAACCTTCTGCCGTCCCGCTTTGTAGTTATCATGGAATACCCGCCGGCATAATAATCAATCGAAAAATTTTCCGCATACTGCAGCTTTAAACTATTCTCATACACCAGAGGAAGCTCCTGCTCTGCAGCAGAAGAATTTCTGCTGCAGCCGGAAAGCCCAAAGATTCCGGCAATCAAAAGAGCTGCAATAATCCCGTTTCTTATTGTCCTTATCATAAAACGATTCCTTTAGCTTTCTGGTTTGATCGTATCGGAATAAAAGGTCAGAGTATATTCGATTTCATGAGGCCTGCTCATAGCTATTGTATCTCCAATTACCTTCACAGGAACATCAAACGTCTCTGCCGGTATTTCAAAAACAGAATTTCCCTCTGTATTTACCGGATAAAAGGTTTCCCCGTCCACAATCATGTAATCATAGTTGGGACTGTTCCACTGAATCTGCGCAGTAATCTGATCCTCCGAAACCTGGAGAAGCGCCGGAGACAAAATCTCTGCCTTTCCGCTTCCGCCGTCTAACTTTACCTCTATGGTGTAGGTTCCTTCCTCCAGCTCCGCTTTCTGAGCATTTCCTGTCTCCTTCTGCCCGGTCATATCCTCCGGGCTGGAAACAGACACTCTGTGGTCGTACCATTTTCCCTTTTTTCCTATCAGCGCCAGATCAAATTCCTCATCAAGAGCAGGAACCGGAACATCAAATCCGTGCACTGTCTCTGTGGTTCCGTCACTGTAGGTAACCGTATCCTCTGTAGGCATCAGAAGCTCTGCGCCTTCCTTCTGTGCATCCTCAGCAAGCCCTGGATACAGATTGAGAATATTTTTTGAAGTAAGAGAAATATGAATGGTCATTTTTCCATCTGCCACTGTCAGCGTCCCTTTTCCGTCACAGGCCTCATTGACATGAAACATACTGCTGTCCGTGTCAAATTCTGCCTGATAAACTCCGTCTGAAAGAGCGATTTCTTCGAAGACGGTCTCTGTCTGCGCAGGCGCCGCCTTTTCCGAAACAGAACCAGCGCATCCACCTAAAACTGCGCAGACCAGAGCGCCAATCACTGCTCCAGCAGCCCTTCTCTGTCTTTTTCTCATTTTCCACACTCCTCGTTTTTTAGTAACAGTTCAGCCTTGCATCTTCTTGCCCGCTTACAGCGGACAAGAAGCTTTAGGCGTCCGCCTTATGTGGATTCAAGCATCAAAACTCTTATGAAAGCAAACTTTCAACGAGTTTTCCTGACTGAATCCACGCAAGGCTGAACTGTTACCGTTTTTTATTGCTTCATAGCTGCAGCTGTATGATCGATATAAAGCTGCTGAATTGCCGGGATAGAACCAAGACCGGAAATCTGTGTCTCTATCTCTTCAAACTTTCCGGACGCCTGGAACATACTCAGCCAGGAATCCTCGTCCTCTCCTGCCATGTCGTTGTTGGCATGATCCCCCGCTACTACCATCAGCGGGCGAAGAATCACCTTCTGATACCCAGCCTGGGATACTGCCTCAATTACCTGGCCGCACTCTGTCTCCTCCGGTTCCCCTTCCACAGTTCCAATCCATACATTGTCATATCCCAGGGCTTTCATCTGCGTCTGCATCTGGCTGTAAGAAACCTTTGCCGTATGAGATGTACCGTGGCCCAGAAATACAAAAGCCGTTCCATCTGCCTTTGCCCCGTCCAGATCTTCATAGCCTGCATCGAATGCTGCCTCTGTTGCAATCGCTTCTGCAACTGCCTTTTTATCCTCATTCACCACAGAAGCATCGCTGCCAACCTCTCCCAAAAGAGGCTCTGCCACTGTCACAGACTCAAACTGCTCCTGATATGCCTCCACAGACTCCATCAGCTCATCGTATTCTGCCCCGTGCATCAGATGTGTCGGCTGAACTACAAGCTGCTTCACTCCGTTTTTCACCGCCCGCTCCAATGCCTGCTCCACATTGTCGATTTTCTCCCCGTCTCTGGCCTGAACATGGTTAATAATAATCTGAGCTGTAAAGGCCCGTCTTACAGACCATTCCGGATATGCCTCCTGGAGAGCATCCTCGATTCCCTTAATATCTGCTGCACGGCTGTCATTAAAGGAAGTTCCAAAGCTAACCACAAGAATCTCCTTTTCCCCGATCTCATCCTGATTGCGCGGATCATCTGCAGAAGCATCTCCCGTATCTCTTCCAAAATAATCCGGATCTGCATTTTCTCCGGAAACCAGCATTTTCTGTTCTTCCGTCAAAGCATCCCAGCCTGCCTTTGCAGCTTCACACTGTTTATCCGTATCATCCGTTCTCTTCTGTACATAAATCGCATCGATCATGGCTGCAACCTGGTCTGCTGCCTTCTGATCCGCAGACAAGGCTTCTTCCTGAGATTCTTCAGAAGTTTCTGACAGACCTTCTTCCGACGTTGTCACAGTTTCTGCCTTACTCTCCACAGCCCCGCTCTGCGTACCATTCTGTGTCCCTGCACACCCGGTGATTCCTGCTGCTCCCATCCAGACTGCCATAAAAACTGCTGCATTTCTCTTCTTCATAAAATCCCTCTTTCTGCAGTATCCCTGCCTTGTATTTTCTTAATAATTCAGTCCTGCATTTTCTTGTCCGATTACAACGGACAAAAGCAATCCTGTATCAAAGTCAGAAACAAAGCCTCCGGCAGAAAATAACAGAGAGATCCTATCTCTATAATAAGAAAGAGGCTCACTCGCGAGCTTCTCCGCCTGCGGCGGGTCGCTTCTGCGACAAAATTCTCTTCTGCCGCATGGCGATCCTCGCGGAGCGTTTTTATGTCATAGGACGCACTTTCCTATGACATAAAAATTCCCCTGCTCACAAAGAAAAGGGGAACACAAAAATCAGGAAAGCTCCGACAAAGGGGGCATTCCTGTATTCTTCTGTACAACCAGTTACTCGTGGCCTGAAACTATTGTTTCTGTACACAGTCAGGCAGGTCTCCCGGCTCAGAAATCAACACATCCGCCATCTTCCCAGTTTCCCAGTGATTTACCGGCGTCTGCTCCCTCATTACGGTGACGAGTTCGCACAGGATTTTCACCTGTTTCCCTTTTCATCCGGACATGGACAAAGCCCTGCCCGGACACCTGACTGCTCATATTTTATTGAACAAAGTATATCATACTTTTTCTTATGGAGCAATTTCTTTTCTTTTTCACCTGCGCCTTTACCAAAAGCATCATGGGACGGCGCAGTTCATCCTTCATTCCCGGAATCTCCATCATTTCCTCCGGCGGCTGTGCCTCCTCCACTGCCTTCAGTTCAAATCCCTGTTTCAGCAATCCCATAAGAATCTGGGTCAGGGTATGGTGCTGTTTTGTTACGCTGCATCCTAAAAAATTCGTAGTTCTCTCTCCCGGCACACCTTATTTTTCCTCTTCCACACAGGCGACTGCCCGGACAGGCGCGCCGTCACTGTTTCTGATTTTCATGGGAAAACAGAAAAACCAGAACAAATCATGGCCGCACAGCCCCAGGTTTTTCAGATTTTCCATATTAATCATATCCCGTCCCTGAAACAGCCTTTTTTGCCGCGGCAGATTTTCATCCCAAATCGGATCCAGTCCCATTACATCAAAGCCAATTCCTTTATACGTTCCTTTTATGATATAATCCAGAACCTCATCATCCACGCAAGGGTACTCTCCAAAATAACGTTCTGTTCCCCAGTACTGATCCCATCCGGAATAAAACAAAAGGAAATCCGCCTGCTCCACTTTCTCTCCATACCTCAGAAGCTGTTTCATAGTAATCGCTTCTCCCTCTTTTAAATCCCGGCAGTCAATCACAAGCGCTCTCCCCACAAACTGATCTGCCGGAAATTGATCCAGAGTAATTCCATCTGGAAATAAATGCGCAGGCGAATCCATATGAGTTCCTGTATGAGTAGTCAGTTTCAGAAGTATTTCCCGAAATCCATCCTCTTCACAGCTGGCTGCCTGCATCAGAGCCGGAGGCTCTGTCCCCGGAAAAACCGGCATTTCTTCCTGAATCGTATGCGTTAAATCAATGACCTTCATTACGACAATCCCCCTTCTTTTCACAGATGATTTTGCATTAAGAAAGAACTGGCTGCATGTTCCCGCGAAAAAACAGCTTATGCTCTTTCAATCCTGTCCCCCGCATGGATGGCCACCAGCTGATCCCCCATGATCTCCTTCATCCTGGCAAAAGCCTCCTGCCCTGTGCAATGTCCTGTATAAAAGCGGGCAGGATAATGGCACAGCTGTTTTGCTGTATCCCGTATGATTTGGATTTCCTCTTCTGTATACGCGCTCTTTTTCGCCATATGAAATCCGCTGATTACCTTACTGGGACAGGTATGATAAAGCTGCTCAAACCGATCCAGAATATTCAAAATCCCATTATGAGCACAGCCGGAAATCAGAACTGTTTCTTCTCCCTCCCTGATAACGAGGCACTGTTCATGCTGGAAGGAATCCTGCATCTGCCTGCCGCCAACCAGCTCCGATAATGCCTCATTGCTTTTGGGCCAATATCTTCTGCCCTGGATCCCGGAAAAAATCTCCAGCTCCGAGTCAATCCTGAAATTTCCATCCAGAAGATGAAGCCCCGCAAGCTCCAGAATTTCCCGGTCAATCCCAATATACCGTTCTCCATGGTAATAAGCACCTGCTGCCGTTTTCTGCATATAAATCCGGGCCTTCGGATGACTGCGGGCAAAGGTCAGAACACCTCCGGTATGATCATAGTGTCCGTGACTGAGAAACACCGTATCCACATCCGTAAGATCCACCCCCAAAGCCCCGGCATTCTCCCAGGTTCGATCCGAAGCTCCGGTATCTGCCAAAATCTTATGATGCCCCGTCTCAATATAAAGACTCAGACCATGCTCTGCACTTACCTCCTGTTCTCCCTTTGTATCCTCCATTAAAATCACAATTTTCATAAGCATCCTCCCTGCTCATATAAAGAACACTCTCATTTCGTTTTTTGGGAACCTACAAGGATCTCGCCCTTTGCTTTGACATCATCCAGAATCACTTCTCCTACATCTGGAACTGTAATCCGTCCAGAGAGTGGGTTTTTAATACTGTCAATCTTTGTGATAATTTCCGCATCCACCTGGGATTTCTCAAAAGCCAAATCGGTTCCAATCATCTCGCAGTGAATCAGCTTCAGATTTCTGCAATAGCACAATGGCTGAGTTCCGATAATTTTACAGTTGATCAGCGTCAGTCCATTGGAATACCACGCCAGATATTCCCCCTTTATAGTGCTGTTTCGGACTGTGATATTTTCTCCATGCCAAAATGCATCCTTTGTATCAAAAACACAATCTTCAAATACTGCATTTCTTATGTATTGAAACGAATATTTGCCCTGAAAATGCACTCTGCGAAATGTCAAATCTTCTGAGCGCATCATAAAGTATTCGCTGACTGCCGCAGTATCTTCCATGCAGATTCTCTGAACAGACCATCCAAACTCTGGAGAAACAATGTCACAGTTTTGGATACTCACATCACTGCATTCCCGAAATGCTTTGATCCCATGGAGTTTGCTGTCTGTTACCATTACATGACTGGAATACCACAATGCTGCGCGGCAGTTGTCTGTCATTTCTGAATGACGGATGGTAAGTCCCTGATCATGCCAAAACGGATATCGGAGATTGAAAAAACAATCCTCCACTTCAATTTGGCTGCATTCTTTGAATGCACTTTCTCCATCTGCCGGTCCGTCAAAGGAACAGTTTTTTACCAAAAGCTCACTGCTCCCATAAAGAGCACGTTCCTCGTCAAATATTTGATTCTCTATTATTTTCATATCTTATTTCCTCCTTAGCGTTCATCGGGCGAAAAAGAACATCTTCCGATTTGAAATACCAGGTAATCAAGACAATCGATCTGCTTTTCTCCTTCATGTACTTTGTCCAGAAGCCCTTTTCGATGTTGTTCCAATCGTTTTAACAGTTCTTTTTTTTGCCCCTTATTCAGACAGGCAAGACAGCCATCTATCGTTTCCTGGCTGCATCCAGCATCTTTTAAATTTTGAATAATTGCTGCTCTTGAACCATATGCAATCAGTTCTTCCAGCTTTATTTCTGCACCCTTCATATGAC